>Ga0182014_10004087_pt1 | contig 17027 bp, 6 predicted proteins | sample 612S2DmetaG_FD_120489 | JGI IMG/M metagenome (GOLD analysis project Ga0182014, IMG submission 120489) | Permafrost microbial communities from Stordalen Mire, Sweden - 612S2D metaG | ecosystem: Environmental > Terrestrial > Soil > Wetlands > Permafrost | place: Sweden: Stordalen | collected... | reverse complement strand
TTCGACAGGCCGGCCCAGCGCTTTCCATCCCAGTTGCTGCACCACCGTCCCGGACGTGTGGAACCGGTCGATGGCGCCGCCACTGGTGATGGCCGTGATCACCTTGGTGACCGAGGAGAGATGGTCGCCCTGCCAGGCACTCAACAGGCGTTGGCAGATCACGTCGTAGATCTTGCGTTCCTCGTCGTTGACCGCGGCTTTATCTCCGGGCGTCGTCGGAATGATGGCGTGGTGATCGCTGACCTTCGCGTCGCCGATGAAGCGGCGGCCGAGCGGGCGTTCGCCCGTACCAGGCGCAAGCAACTCGCGGTACGGCCCCTCGATGTTCGTGACGATGCGCGCGAGCGCTGCGGCGACATCCTTGGAAAGATGACGGCTGTCGGTGCGCGGGTACCAGCCCGAAACATCCTGCTGCATTCGAAATGCAGGACGCCCTCGGCTACCAAGTCCTCGATTGTCCCTGCGTACTGAAGAAACGGGTTTAGCTGGATCAGCGGATCAGCCCAGAGCCGGCCCTGATCTAGACATGATGTCACCAGAGCATCGATGCGCTCGTCTCGAATTCTAATGGAGCTTCGGGTATATGATGAGTAATCACTGATTAATCGACCGCGGAGTTCGAATACATTCAGGTCGTCGCCTGAATCCCCGTTTTTTTCTTGCTTGAGCCCGTACAATTCCTGCGAGCCGAACCAACGCCAGCACGCGACGTTCATCGCGTGGGCAAACCACTGTGTAGCCGCAGCGACCCGCTGTTTCACCTCGCTATACGAGAACAACCATTTTATTCCTCAGCGAGTTGCCGCGTCTCAGGCATCCGACGGCGGCGATTTCGGGTTGGCGGTACGAGGAGTGCGACGGCCCCCGCCGGGGGTTAGAGTGCTCTGGGGATGCATGTCTCGCTAGGCATTCTTGGACCCGATACTGGCGACTCTCTCAACGGCCTTAGATACACAAGGAGTCCACCCACGCCATGCCGAATTGGACGGCGCTCAGATGCATGCAAACTCCTGCATCCGCGAGAGCATCACTCTCGCCGCCGGCGGCGGGCACGCCACCAAAGTTCGAAACGCGTCCACGACGGGGAGCCAACGTTCCTTCTGCCCCAAATCCAGGCGTCTGTTCTGTTGGGTGAAGGCTCATTCGGTGCCGAACACTGTAATAGCTGCGCGATGACGGGTCGTGGTGGAACAGAACAAGTGCGCTGGCGGGAGAGCGAACCCGCAAGTTGTTTTGTGGCGGCTTGAGGCGGCGCCGCTCCGGCCACCGACCCAGCGGGCAGACTGGCTAGTTGGCCGCAGGAGCGAGCCAAATGTTTCCGGAGGCCTCGCCCAGATTAAAGACGAGCTTGCCTTTGGCAACCGACAACTCGGCGTCGTAAACGCTGCCGAGGGAATTGTGAACGCTGTGAAAGTGCATGATCGCCTTGGGCTCGCCAATGGGCTGCTTGGTCGCCGAATTGAGCTGGCGCGCCCAGATGCACTCGAACCCATCCCGGTTAGAGACATAGTAGATCAGGTTCCCCGTGGTGGCCCAGCGCGGTTTATTGATCCAGGGGCCGCTCTCCGTGACGTAAACCCATTCGGAAGGGGGCGCGGCGACCCCATTGTGCAGCGGCACCAGCGCTACGCGATGATCGCTGGGCGGAGTGCGTACGAGGAGCGCGATCCACTTGCCGTCAGGCGAGACGGAGGGTGAATACAGGGCGCTCTCGCGAGACTGCACGAGCGGCCTGGTCTCGCCATTCGGTTGCAGTTCGCTGATCGCGGAAGTGCCGGATGGGCTCACCCACTGGTACAGCAAGCCTCGACCGTCGGGCATCCAGGTGCGCGGCTCTCCGCAATCGGCGCAGAGTTGGATGATCCTGCCGCCGGCGAAAGGCACGAGGAAGATGGGCCGCTTGGGCGAATTGGAAGTCGTAAAGGCCACCGTCGATCCGTCCGGCGACAATACCGGCGAGGACTTGTCTCCGCGGGATGTGGTGAGGGCGGTTTCGGTTCCGGTGGTCAGATCTTTCACCCACACATCGTAGTTGCCGTTGCGGTTGGAGGTGAACACCAGGCGCTGACCGTCCCTAGAGACGACCGGACGCCGGTGGTTCGCAGAGCTGGAAGTGAGTTTCGTCAACGGGCCCCGAGCTTCCCCTGTTTCTGCGTTCGTAGGCAGGCTCCAGACGTCGGACTTGTAGGTCAGGACCGCGAAAGCCAGCGTGCCGTCCTTGGCCACGGTGGGGTGATCCTCCCGGCCGGTGCCGAAAGTAATCTGCTCGGCCGGGCCGCGAACCTGTCCGCTAGGCACAGAGATCGGGATCCGCCAGATGTTGGTCCTATCGCCCAACGCAGCCGAAAAGACGATGGAGTCCGAGGAGGTCCACGCATAGGGCACGATTCGGCTGTACGTCAAGGTGCTTTCGGGCGGGGATAAACCCTGTTTCTCAAAGGCCTTGCGGGCAAAGGTGCGAACCGGTGGTCCGCCCGCGGCCGGCACCATCCACCAGTCCCAATCGGCCATGACCCGATCCCAGTCCTTGGCTTGACTCTGGCAGCCCACGAAGAGGATGTAGCGTCCGTCCGACGACCAGATCGGGTAGGCGGCGTAAAGAAACTGGGGTACCAGTTGAGTGGGGCTGCCTCCGGCCAGGGGCACAACAAAGATTTTTCCCCAGCGAAACGTGCGCTCGCCCATCCAAAAAGCGACGAGCTTGCCATCCGGCGAAAAGCGAGGTCTGTAGCCGCCGCGCGCCAGCAGCGTGTTCGTACCTCCGAAAGAGGGGACCGTGTAGATTCCATCGACAGGGCCCTCGGCACGGTACGCGACTAGCGTTCCGTCGGGCGAAAAGGTCGGTTCTATCTCATCGCGCGGATCGTCGGTAAGGCGGTGCGGAAGCCCGCCGGAGGTTCGCTGCACCCAGATATCGAAATCCCCGCTGCCGCTTCGATCGGAAGAATATGCCAACAGTGTGCCGTCCGCGGAAAGGGCCGGTTCAAAGGTCAGGCCGGAATCGGAGGTGAGCCTTCTCAGCGGGATGGCGGGACTCCTGCCACGCGACCAGGTCCAGTAGGCCAGCGCCAGCATAACCAGGATGGACACAGAGGTCGCGGCGATGACGATCGACAGCGGCACACTCCGCCGCCTGCCGGGAAGGGCGCCGGGGGCTGGCTGGGTAGCCGTCGGTGCGTCTTTCGGCCGTACGGCGAATGCGGGGACATAGGCGCCTTTGGGCAGGGTGACGATCACGGGGTCATCCCGGCCCTCGTCGGCGTAGTACTTTTCGAGCTTCTCGCGCACCCGCCGCGCCTCCACCCGGACCAGCGAATCGACGCGCGAATCGTAGGTCGGCTGGCGGTCGAAAATCTCGACCGCCAGGACCGATTCCTTGATCTGGTCGGTGTTCCCGGCGAGATGCTGCGCGACGACGAATTTCAGGAAACGGCTCAGCCTTTCGGAAGTGCGGAACACACTGCTGGAGAGGAGCCGTTCCAACTCTGCCGCGACGGCTTCGTGCGTCACTGTGCCCGCTGCGGCCTGTGCGCCGTGAGGGGTGGACTGAAACCGGGAACGGTCTGGACCTTGGGCCACCGGATCCGAGCCCGCCTCCCGGTTATCCCCAATTCCCTCGGGCATTATCCAGACTATACCGCACCTGGGAAAGGTACGTGCCAGCGCTATGGAAATCGGTAGGAACCGCAGTACAAGAGCATGGCGAGGCCGGATTTCCCCCGGTAACGCTTACGTTACGTCGAGGTCGCACTCCGGGCGGCGACACCTCACCCGTTACGTCACGCCCATTCCGTTGTGTTGTCACTTGATCGGCAGTACGCTTGGACGGCAGACAAAGGCAGATGGTGGGCTGCCCGGAAGAAACAACGCTGCAACAGGCCATTTCTGGTCGGTCGCCTGTAAAAGGGTGGGGGCTCTACGGTCACGTGGGCCGAAGTCGTAGCAGGCAAGCGGGTTCGCTTCCTTGCGATCACAAACATAAGGAGACGCTAACATGTGGGGTCTGGATTATCATACGCACAGAAGATTCCTGTTACGGATTTGCCTCGTTTTAATGCTGGCGATGGCGAGCTCGCAAACTCTATTGGTTGGGCAGACATTCTCATGCACCGTGGTCGGTCTGGTCACGGACACCAGCGGCGCCGCAGTCGTCCCGGACGCCAAAGTGGTGCTCACGGAAACCCAAACCGGCGTCCAGCGCGCCATTAACACCAACTCTACTGGGAACTATACTTTTTCGGATCTACAAGCCGGAACCTACGTGGTCCAGGTGACCAAGGCCGGCTTCAAGGAATTGGTCAGCAAAGAAATCATGCTCACTCCGTCGTCGACGGCCCGCTTTGATGCCTCACTCGCAGTGGGTGATGTGACGGAAAAGATCGAGGTTTCGGCTCAAGCGCCGACCATCAACACAGAGAACGCACAGCTCGGGACTATCCTGTCGAACGAAGAGCTGATCGATCTGCCCGTGAACTCGCGGGGGGCGATGAGCTTTCGCTATCTGTCGTCGTCCAATCAGGACGGGGGCGTCATTGCGGGCCAACGCAGCTCATTCGGCTACTACGCGATTGACGGAGTGACCGCCATGGCGCCCGCCTGGGGAGCCTGGGACGGCCCGACGATGTCCATGTCACTGGAAGCGATTGCGGAAGTCACTCAAGTTACCTCCACGCCTTCGGCGGAGTTTGGCGACGTCGCCACCATTTCGCTCTCCACCAAGTCGGGAACCAACGATTTGCACGGCACCGGCTTCTGGGAGACCAACAACTACGCCCTCGACGCGCCCGACTACTTCTCCCACACCAAGCCCAACGGCCCCTACCGGCAGTACTTCGGCGGCAGCGTGGGCGGTCCGGTCGTCATTCCACACATCTACAACGGGAAGAACAGGACGTTCTTCTTCTTCAATTGGGAAGAGTTCCTCCAACCGGGCAGCTATAGCGACTTGTCCTCCGTTTCGACCCAGGCGATGCGCAACGGCGATTTTTCCGCGCTGCTGGCCCAGGGTGTCGTCGTTAACGATCCCGCGACGGGGCAGCCCTTCAACAACAACATTCTCCCCGCCTCCCGGATCAGCGCGGTATCGCTCAAGATCCAGGACACGAAGTACATGCCGCTGCCGAATTTTGGCGCGGCGGGTTCATACAGCAACAATTTCCTGGATTCTTTCCCCAACGCGCATGCGCACTACTACCCGACCGCGCGGGTGGATCACAACTTCCGGGACGGCAAGGATATCATCTCCGCCCGCGACACCTACCGCCATCAGAATGAGGACGGCAACGCCAACGGCTTGCCGGGTTACGACACCGTCCAAAACCGGAACACGACCAACGCCTACATCTCCGAGACACACTTGTTCTCGCCCACCCTCGTCAACGAGTTCCGGGTCGGCTACAATCGTGATTTCTCGGCCTATTACGGGGTGAGCAATGGAGCCGCCGTGCTCGCCGACTGGGGCCTCCAGCTTCCGCACCTGGATTCACTTAAAGACTTCCACGGCTTTCCGCAGATCAATTTCCAGAACTTCGACAGTTTGACCAACAACACCGAAGATGGATGGGCGCAGGACACCATGGAGTACCTGGACAACCTCACTTGGAGCCACGGCCACCACACGGTCAAGGTCGGCGGCTCCTATCGCCATTACAAGGTGAACCAGCCGAGTATCAGCAACGCCGGACAGCAATTCGGATACAACAATTTCACTAACTTCGGCACGCGGGATGCGAATGGCGACGGCGGATTCGACTACGCCAGCTTCCTGCTGGGCATTCCATGGCAAACCGGCACCGAGGACCGTTCTCAGAACATTATTGACCGCTACCACACCTCCGCCTTGTACATCCAGGAGGACTGGCACGCTACTTCCAAACTGACGGTGAACCTGGGCCTGCGCTGGGAAAAGACCAGCATGCCGGTGGATCAAAACGACATGCGGTACACGTTCGACCCCGCCAACGGCGACCTGGTGGTGCCGACGCAGAAGGTGATCGACACCCTGGTGAGCCCGGTCTTCCCCACAAATATTCCGATTATCACGGCGGCCCAGGCGGGCTACCCGTCGCGGTCGCTGGTGCAAGCTGACCAAAACTGGGGACCCCGCGCCGGCTTTGCCTACCGCTTGCCGTATAAGATGGTCATCCGGGGCGGGGGCGGCCTGTTCTACACTCCTCTGCTCACGTGGGCAGTTATCAGCTCGTACGCGGGCGGTCCCTTCCAACTCGACGAGAGCTTCACCAACCGCATCGTGAACGGCGCTCCGGCCTTCCAGTTCCCTAATCCCGACGCCCTGTTCGGAACCGGAAGTTTCCCGGGCGTTGGAGTCGGTGGTCTCGCAAGCCACGTCCGCACGCCCTATACCGAGCAATGGAACTTCACGCTGGAGAAGGAACTGGGAAGTAAGACGGTGGTCCGGGCCAATTACCGCGGCCATCACACCCTCGAAACGCTGTACTACGCCGACCTGAATCAGCCGCATGTCAGCAGCGATCCGAACAACGAATGGAACGTGGTGTATCCCAACTTCTGGAACGCCTATGTCGGCAAGAACGGCGGCTCGGAAATTGGACACCTCTTCGAGTTCCAGTTACAGCGCAAATACTCCAAGGGCCTGACTTTTGACCTCGGCTATACTCATGCCAAGGTCGTGACCGACTTAGAGGGCAGTGACATCATGTACTGGCCCGGATACACCTGGGATATCAATCGCGATAGCGGCAACGCGGGCAACGTTTCGCGTCACCGTTTCGTGGGTACCGCCATCTGGGATCTGCCGTTCGGCACCGGCAAGCAGTTCGGCGCCAGCCTTCCGAAGTTGCTGCAGTACACCCTGGGCAACTGGCAGACCTCCTACGTCGTGGTTCTGCAAAGCGGCCAGTTCCTGGATCCGAGCTGTGGCAGCTGTCCCGACACCTCCTATGCGCGCGTATATGACCGGCCGGACCTGGTGGGCAACCCCACGCTCTCCAATGCCAATGCCACGCTGTGGTTCAACCCGAAAGCCTTCGCCATTCCGCAGATCGGCACTCTCGGCGACAGCGCCCCGGGCGTGATCGTCGGACCGGGCCTCGCCAACGTTGACTTTGGTGTGTTCAAGTACTTCCCGATTCGCGAGAAAGTACGCCTGAAGATGAAGATGACGGCAACGAACTTCTTCAACCATCCCAACCTCGGCAATCCCAACACGGATTTCCTTTCACCTAATGCGGGAGTGATCACGTATCTCACAAACCGCGGCATGAACGGATCGAACACATCCATGCGCAGCATCATGCTGGGAGCTCGAGTCGAGTTCTAGCGTCTCGGCATTCCAGGACGGGGCAGGGAGTATTCACCTGCCCCCTCCTCGGAAACATTGATCTGGCGAGACCGGTCCAGGCGCGGAACACAAGATCATCTTAGAGAACGGTGCAGCATGCTAAGACGCGATTTCATCGCCCTGGCCGCGACGGCGGCGCTGGCAAAGCAGGAGAAACTTCCGCAGGTGCGAGCCATCACCCGCGGGCCTAATTTCCATTGGTTCGGCTACTACGACAAACTGCAGTTCGATCCCAGCAGCCGTTACGTTCTGGCCATGCGAACGGGGTTCGAGCATCGCTCTCCGCGTCCGGACGACCTCATCCAACTCGGGCTCATCGATCTGCAGGATAGCGACAAGTGGATGGACCTGGGAGAGACCACGGCCTGGTGCTGGCAGCAGGGCTGCATGCTCCAGTGGCTGCCCGGATCCGCCTCCGAAGTAATCTGGAACGACCGCGAACACGGCCAGTACGTAAGCCGGATCCTCGATGTGAAGACCGGTCAGCGGCGCTCTCTGCCCGGCCCAATCTATGCTCTCAGCCCCGACGGCCGCCAGGCCGTCACCACCGACTTCCGCCGCCTCGCCGATACGCGCCCGGGCTATGGCTACAATGGCATACCCGATCCCAATAAGGACATGCTTGCGCCCGATGACTCTGGGATTTGGCGGATGGATTTACGAAGCGGCGAGTGCAAGCTGATTTTCTCAATCCGGGATGCCGTGCGCATTCCTTGCGTCCGCCACGATTGGCGCGGCGCCAAGCACTGGTTCAATCACCTGCTATATGCGCCCGACGGCAAGCGCATCGTCTTCCTCCACCGCTGGACCGGCGGAGCGGCCGGTTCCCACCGCCTCACGCGCATGTTCACCCTCAGTCCGGAAGGCCTGGAACCGCACGTGGTGGACGACTTCGGCGGCATGTCGCACTTCATCTGGCGCGACGCGAGCCATATCCTGGGGTGGGCCGATCGCCCGCCCGCGGGTAAGGCATTTTACCTCTTCGAGGACCGCACCCGCGGCGTGGAGGTTGTCGGCGCGGGCGTCATGACGGAGGATGGCCACTGCACCTATCTGCCAGACAATCGCTGGATTCTGTGCGACACTTACCCGGACGCGCAGCGCGTCCAGCATCCGTACTTATTCCACACCACCACCAACACACGGCACCCGCTCGGCCACTTCTTCTCTGCTCCGGAATATCGCGGCGAATGGCGCTGTGACACCCACCCCCGGATCAGTCGGGACGGGCATCTCGTCACCATCGACTCGCCGCACGCCGGAGGCCGGCAGATTTATCTGCTGGATATTCGCACGATCATAGGTTGAGGAGATCGCGCTGCCGCTCATCACGGACCAGACCGTTCACCATCACTGGGGCCTCGGTCCAGCAGAGCCTGGCGCCGGCTCCGAAGGGCAAACCCGAATTCGATTTTGAGGAGAACAACGATGTTGCCTGCGCCCCAGACGAGACTTGGAAATTACGTCTCTGGTTTCCTACTGATGACCGTTTTGCTGGCTGGCCCCACTGTTTGCCAGGACGGCCCTGCTGCGCTTAAGGTCGTTAGAGCTGCCGAGCCGCGCCCGTATAACTATGCCCGTTCCTTCCGCGCGGCGGACGGGACCATTTATCTGCTGGGGCCATTTAAGACCACCGACGCAGGACGAAAACTGGTACTGTGCACTTTCGCCGATCCCCACTGGGGCACGTTATTGAACGAAGGCGAGATGAACACATTCTTCTCGCGGAAGGGGCTGTTTCTCGCATTGAAGAACAAGGTGGTCTGCGCTCCCGGCGGCCAGTGCACGGGGACCATGTGGCGATCCTCGGACGAACTCAAATCGTTTCAGGAGACTGCAATCACCGTGGTCATCCCCGAAGCGGGCAAAGTAGACAATGGAAAACCCGAGGAATGGGTCGGCTTGTTCTTTCACCGGGCAATTATCGAACTGCGGGACGGGGTCCTGCTGGCGGCCATGTACGGCAATTTCGAGCACGACACGATCACGCCAACCAACCCCAGAAGCAAGGCGGAATCGAAGTACAAGCTGCGAGCGTTCATTGTGCGTTCGACGGATCAGGGCAACACGTGGCGTTACCTGTCCACTGTGGCCGCACCCGATCCCGCCGTAGTGGATGACACCGAGGGCTTCAACGAATGGACGGTCGCGAGGTTGGCGGACGGCCGGTTGCTGGGCCTCATAAGAACCGGCCATTACACGCCGCTACAGGCCAGCTGGAGCAGCGATGAAGGGAAGACTTGGACCACGCCCATTACACCCAGAGGGCTCGGCCCGGGTGGCGCGGATCCGTTTCTCATCCTGCTGAGCGATGGCCGCCTGGCGCTGGCCTACGGCGAAATCGTCCAGCCAAAAGGATCGCGGGAAGCGTACTGGAAGGACTATAGCTTGCACAACTGGCCCGGCGCCGCGAAGACTTCCGAAGCTGACGAACGGCGGCGCTGCGTTCTGGCGATCGACGCCGACGGTTCCGGCCGGAACTGGGTCTCCTACACTGTAGCCGACTACGGGCCGAGAAGCGCCTATGCGACGATTTTTCAAGTGGAGCCAAATATCATCGTGTACCAGGCAGATACGGACTTGTGGCGGGTCGAGTTGCCGCCGCGGTGATGACGCACATTGCCGTCGGGCGCAGACTGGCGGCTGGTGAAGCGGCACGCAGGTGATTGATGCAATGAAATGAAGGGGTCGATGAATCGAATACTTCTCTTATGCATGGTTGCGGCGGGTGCAATCTGGGCGGCGCAAGTGCCAAAGCCTTCGGCCGTCCGGCGTACGACCAGCCTGAATGAAGGATGGCGCTTTCAAAGGCAGGCGAACCCGGGTTCGGCCATCGAATGGCAATTCCGTGACGCCTGGACGCCAGGCTTCGATGACTCGCAGTGGTCCCACGTCTTCCTGCCGCATTCCTGGGACCAGACAGCGCACACTCCTTGGGTCTCGCTCAACCACTGGCGCGGCATCGGTTGGTATCGACGCGAATTGGAAGTTCCTACGCTGCGCGGCGGCGAACGCGTCTTCCTGGAGTTCGAAGGCGCCATGCAGGTAACTACGGTCTGGGTCAACGGCCGGCGCGCCGGCGAACACGTGGGTGGCTATACCGGCTTTGTGTTCGATGTGACGGATCTGGTACAGCCGGGCCAACGGAATCTCCTGGCGGCTATGCTGGACGATACTAACAGTCCGGACATCCCGCCAGCGAATGAAACCAATATCGCCATCTACGGCGGTTTGTATCGCGACGTGTGGTTGCACATCACGGGTCCGATTCTTATTCCTGATGGCGGCGTCTCCATCACTACTCCACAGGTAACCAAGGAACGATCAACGTTGCGGGTGAGTACGGAAGTCAGGAATTCGCTGAGCTCGGAGGTTAAGGTAACACTCGTCTCGGAAGTGATCTCGCGCAATGGCGCTACGGTAGGCCGGTCGGAGCAGGAAAAGGAAGTTCCAGCGGGTAGCGTGGCTTCATTCCAGGTGCCGGAGATGACCGTTGTGAAACCGGAGCTGTGGCATCCGGATCATCCCAACCTCTACACTCTGCGCAGTCGCGTGTATCGCAACGGCACGCTGGCCGATGAGGTCGCGACTCGCTTCGGATTCCGGGTGATGGGCTACATGCCCGGCAAAGGCTATACCATCAACGGCGAGTTCATCAACATCCATGGCGTCAATCGGCGGCAGGATTATGGGTTCCTGACCGACGCCTTGCCGGACGCAGTCAGCCGCCGCGACATGGAGATTATCAAGCAATTGGGCGCAAACATGGTGCGGACCTCGCACTACGTGCAGGACAAAAGCATCCTCGATGCGGCCGACGAACTTGGCATCCTGATCTGGGAAGAGATTCCCAATATCAAGATTTACGACTACACGCCAGGTCCCATGACCGAGCAGGGCGACTCGCGCTATACACGCAGGTACATCGATAACTGCCTGCTGGCTATGCAGGAGATGATCCGCCGGGACCGCAATCACCCCTCGATCATCATCTGGGGTATCGCCGACGACATGACCGGGTATCCCTATATCGAAGATTTGCGCGAGTTGCATGACAAAGCGCACGCGCTCGATCCCACGCGCTGGACCGCCGGGCGGGTGAATCCGACCATCACGGATATTCGGGATCCCACCAACGACGCCTATTTCGATTTCGAGAAGCTGTCGCGGGAGCATCCCGATTGGAAGTGGTTGTGGAACGAATGGGGCGCCTTCAAGAACGAGCGTGGATTGATAGTCGAGCCGGCCGGCCGGGACAGGCCCGAGGATGGCGTAGGCATCGTCTCTGAATACCGCCGCGTCACTATTCCTTCTGAACTCACCGGCGCGATCGTGCAGGAGGCGGCCTGGCTCAAGTTCGAAGCCATGCCCTGGATGGCCAGCGCAAAATGGGAGATGTTCGACGCCGGTTGCGCGGCCTGCGAAGGCACCAACGGCATTTTCCATTTTTATGGCCCACCCGAGGTGCGGCCCTGGGGCACACGGTATAACGGCGGTGACTACCGGGGCTTGAGCGACCTGTGGCGTATTCCCAAAGCCAGCTATTGGTTTGTGAAAGCGCAGTGGACCGAAGATCCCTTCGTCCACATCGTCGGGCACTGGACCTGGCCGGGGCAGGAAGGCCAGTCGAAGATGATTCGCATTTACTCCACGTGCGACGAGGTCGAGCTCTTCTTGAACGGCAAGTCTCTAGGAAAACGTCAGCCGGAACCAATCGGGCGTCTGATCGCGGAATGGAAAAGCTATGGCTACTATGAGCCGTGGCCCAAACTGCCGGATGGTACCCATCTGCGGCATGGCCCGTTCGTTTGGAGGATCCCCTACCAACCGGGCATCCTGCGGGCAGTGGGCGTGAAAGACGGCAAGCCGTATGCCGATGAGAGAAGAACCGCGGGTACCCCAGCCCGGATTATTCTGAAGGCCGATCGCGCAACGATGAAGGCCGATGGACGCGATGCCGTGCGTATCGTAGCCACCGTCGCGGACAAGGACGGCGTGACGGTTCCCAGCGCTATGAACTGGCTCTCGTTTCAGGTGGAAGGGCCGGGGCGTCTTCTGGGCACGCCGGTCCTGGATGCCGTTTGGGGCATGGCCGCGATCAATGTAATGTCGGACTCTGCCGGCGGAACGATCACCGTGCGGGCCTCTTCGCGAGGCTTGCAAGAAGGAGTTTGTACGCTGGCGGCGGAGAGTCGGAATTAAGCGCGGAGCACTATGATCCCGAAACGGATTCCGGCATCAGCCATCTTTCTCTGCCTGGTCTTTCCGGCGACTGCCCAGCAGCAACCTGATGACCGCTGGAATGTGATCGCGCACGATCGGATCGTCGAGTCCGGCAATGTGTTGCCTGACGCGCCGGTGCTGATCAAGTCCTTGGGCGATGCCGCGGAGTTCCTGACGCGCTGGACTCCTCCTGCGAGCGCCGCCGAGTGGCGCCGCCGACGGCCGGAAAAGGAGGCCGGGTTCCGCCAGGCCATTGGTCTGGAAACGCTGCCGGAACGCTCGCCGCTGCATGCGCGGATCCTGGCGCGGCATGATCTGGGCGACTACACGATCGAGAATCTGATCTTCGAAAGCCGTCCTGGATTTCCGGTGACGGCCAATTTGTACCGTGCCGAACCCGCAACTTCGGGAAGGCGCGCGGCCGTGCTCTGCCCCATCGGGCACTACCTCTCCGCCGGGAAAGCCGCCTCAGACGTTCAGGCCCGCTGCATCAAGCTGGCCCGCATGGGCTTTGTCGTTTTGGTTTACGACGCCATCGGTCAGGGCGAGCGGCTCGCCCCCGGCAATATCCACCACGACGCGGGCTATGCCCTGCTGCCGCTGGGTGAGACCATCGCCGGCTGGATGGTGTGGGACAGCATGCGGGCAATCGATTATCTGGTGACCCTGGACGACGTCGATCCACATAGAATCGGCGTCACGGGCAATTCCGGGGGAGGGCTGAACACGCTGTTCACGGCCGCGCTGGATGCGCGCGTGCGCGCCGCCGCTGTGGTAGGTTTCACATTCGAATTCGGCAATTGGCTGAAGTATGCCGGAACCCACTGCACCTGCACGCATCTGCCGGGCGTCTTCCGCGCCATGGAGTGGTTCGAGATCGCGGGACTGATCGCCCCGCGCGCACTGCTCATGTTGCAGGGCACGCACGACGGCATCTTCCCGATCAGTGGCGCGCGGCGGGCGGCTGCCGACGCTGGCCGCATTTATGAGCTTCTCGATCATCCGGCCCAAGTGCGATTCACGGAGCTGGCCGGCCAGCCGCATGCCTACTCGCAACCTTATCGCGAGCAGATGTACGGATGGATGGCGCAGCAACTGCTGGGACAAGGCGACGGCGGCCCGATTGCGGAAGGCGACGTCCGGCCTCTCGACGAGACGGATCCTCGTTTGCGATGCGATCCCGGGAAGACAACTCTCCGCGGAACCCCCACGGTCGTCGATCTGGCAAGAAAGCAGGCCGCGACGGCCATCGCGAAACTACCGTCGGCGGGGGCTAGCCAGTGGATTCGCGATCTGACCGCGCCTCCCGATGCGCTGCCGCACTTCCTGGCCCCTCAAGTGCACGAGAGAATTCAGGTCCCGGGCGGCCGCTTGGAGAAGATCTCGTTCGTCAGTGAAGATGGCCAGAGTATCCCCGGCTTACTGTGGCTGCCGGAGCATACTGGCGCGCCTGCACGGACTGTCATTATCGCGGACGCCCGGGGCAAAGCAGCCGCAGCGGAGTCCGGACTTGTGCCGCCGCTGCTGCGCACGGGTATCGCCATCTTGGCGGTCGACCTGCGTGGCCGGGGTGAATCGCTGAGCTATTACCAGCCGGGGGTCTGGAACACGAATTTCCGTCTGCTTGCCAACCAGATCTTATTCGGCCGGCCGCTGGCCGGCCGGCGCGCCTTCGATCTGCTGCGAGCCGTGGATTACCTGTCGAGCCGCAAGGACCTCTCCTCCGGCGATGTGACGGTGGTCGGAATAGGAGATGACAGCCTACCCGCTTTGCTGGCATCCGCAGCAGACCGGCGCATCCGGCGTACGGCCGTAGCGGGCTACTTTCACAGTTTCGTTTCACAGATGCGCCCTCGAGCGCCGAAGCCCGGGACCTCCCTCGACGAATCCTGGAACGACCCGCAACTGATTGGGCAAATCGACACGGGTGGATACACGGTGGATTTCGGCTCGGTGATCCCGGTGGTGCTGAAGGTTGTGGACGTGCCGGACATCGCCGCTCTGATCGCGCCGCGCCCGGTTTTGTTTTGCCAGGCCCTAGACAACCCAACCGATGATGCTGAGGTGCTCCGGTTTCGTCGGGTAACGACTTCTGCCGGTAAAACCTGGATCCGCTACGAGCCTGGGAAACCACTCACTTCGGCGCTCCTGCTGGAATGGCTTCTAGGACAAGAAAAGCGCTGAAACCGGCCGTGCAGGCGTTCTTAATCACGCTGCTGGGCGGTTCCGGACGCTGGTCGCGATTGAAAGCACACGCCCGGAGCGTTGGGCTGTCCGGAAGCAATGCGGCGAGTACAATGAGTTTTTTCGTGGCGAAGGATCACGGTCCAAAATGATGAAGCTCAATCGACGGGAGTTAATGCAATGGGGCGGCCTGCTGGCGCCTCTGGTCGGCGCACTGAGGCCGGTTATGGCTCAATCCGGACAGCCATCCTATGAACGGGACCTGCCGGACATGTTGCTGGCGCACCTCGCCACGCAGTTGAACATACTGGCCGTGAAATGGGACGCCGCGCGAGACAGAATCCACACTGGCGCGGAGGTGGAGTCGCGCAACCGGTTCGTCCGCGAGGCCATGGGGAAGATGATTCATGGAATCCCGGCGCATAATCCGCCGCATGGCGTCGTGGTCCGAACCCAGGAGCGGAATGGCTACCGGGTCGAGAACCTGATGTTCGAGAGTCGGCCGGATTTCTGGGTCACGGGCAATCTGTATATCCCCACCACCGGCCGCGCGCCGTTTCCCGCGATCATTTCGCCATGCGGCCACTATTCGCTCGCGCGCATGCAGCCCGATTACCAGGCCGTGTATCAGAACCTGGTGCACAACGGCTTTGTGGTCCTCGCCTACGACCCCATCGGCCAAGGCGAGCGCCGCCAGTATTGGGATCCCCAAACCGGTCAGGCCGACATTTCCGATCCGGTGTACGAACATTCCATGCCCGGCCAGGTGCTGCTGCTATTGGGCCAGGATCTTACGCACTACATGGTCTGGGACGGCATGCGCGCCATCGACTATCTGCTGACGCGGCCCGAAGTCGACGCCGGCCGCATCGGCTGCGCCGGCCACTCCGGTGGCGGCACCTTGACGATGTTCATCAGCGCCGTGGATGAGCGCGTGCACTGCGCCGTGATCAACGAGGGGGGAACCCGCCATCGCTGGCCGCTGCGGATCCACCCAGGAGATCGTTTCGGACCTTCCGACGTGGAGCAAAACCTATTTCCGGCAGCGGATTACGGCGTCGATTTGTGTGATCTGCATGTCGCCATCGCACCCCGGCCTTTGTTGGCACTCATCGAGAACTATTCGCCTGCCTTCGATCTTGCGGCCGCGCACATCCGGCGGCGCTACGAACAACTTGGCGTTGTGGAGAAGTTCGCCACCGCTGAGGCCAACGACCCGCACGCCTATACCTACAAGCTCCGGCTCGCCACTACCGACTGGTTCTGCCGCTGGTTTTATGGGCGCCCTGGTCCGGCCACAGAGCCCGATCTCCAATTCGAGCCGCCCGAGAGCCTGTACTGCACACCGCACGGCTCGCTGCGCTACGCCGACAAAGGGCAGACGATCTTCACGCTGATTCGGAAGCGGGGTTCGGAGTTGCCGCCGCCGCGCCAGGTTCCCGCCAATGCCGCCGACAGGTTGGCGTTTCGCACCGAGATCACGGGCCGGATCAAGTCACTGCTGCACTTCGAGCACAGCCGCGAGCCGCTGGCCGTGCGGCGGATCGTGACCACTCCGCGCAAAGGCTATGTGATCGAGAAGCTGGAGTTTCTTTCGGAGCCGGGCATCTATATTCCCGTCTGGGTCTTCGTCCCCGAACACAAGGCGCCCGGCCGCGTCATCGTCTATGCAAACGAGGCCGGTAAGCAGGCCGACGGCATGGAATACGGCGTGCTCGAGCAACTGGCGCGCAAAGGCCGCAGCGTGATTGCGATCGATGTGCGCGGCATTGGCGAGACTGCTCCGCCCCACTCCCAGGATCTGGGTGGCAATCCGTTTGCCCACCTGTTCAGCGTGGAAACGGCCGCGGCCTACATGGCCTGGTCCATGGACCGGTCTTTGTTCGGCATACGGGTACAGGATGTGACTCGCGCGGTGGATTATGCCTTGAGCCGGCCGGACGTGGATTCCTCCGGTGTTGACCTGATAGGGAAAGGCGCGGGCGCGCTGTGGGCGCTTTTCGCCGCCGCCCTGGATACGCGCATTCGCGCTGTAGTGGCCGAACGCGGTCTCATCTCCTACGCCAGCCTGACGGGGGTCGACCGCTATCTCCACACGGCGGGCGTTTTCATCCGCGACGTTCTGACGTACTTCGATTTGCCGCACGTCGCCGCAGCCATCGCGGACCGGAGAGTAACCCTTCTCTCACCGGTTGATCCCATGCAGAACGTGGACTTGCCGGCTGCCGCGGCGGCCTACCGTTTCACGCGCGAAACGTATGCCCGGGCCGGCGCCGCGGGTGCTTTCGCCGTGCTGCAT
>Ga0182014_10004084_pt1 | contig 17031 bp, 12 predicted proteins | sample 612S2DmetaG_FD_120489 | JGI IMG/M metagenome (GOLD analysis project Ga0182014, IMG submission 120489) | Permafrost microbial communities from Stordalen Mire, Sweden - 612S2D metaG | ecosystem: Environmental > Terrestrial > Soil > Wetlands > Permafrost | place: Sweden: Stordalen | collected... | reverse complement strand
CAGTCGCTTTGCATGTGTTGCGCGGCTTGTTTGCGGTGGCCTCAACACAGGTTATCGCGAGCTGTATACCCATAAAGGGTCGGGAGTGTATTGGCTAACTCACAGGAACGATTCAGATCGCGTTATCCGCGGTATTCGTCGACGAAGTTTCGTCAATTTCACCGCCCTCGGCATCGGACGGCACCGACGTCTCGGACAGTGTGCCTGAGGCGTCGGACTCGCCGTCACCGGGGCCAGCCGGTTCGCCGAGCTCCGCCCGCACCGCCTCGAGGGCGGCCTGCAGCGTCGGCATCTCCCGCCCCCGCAGCGCCGCGGCCCGCGCCCCGACGACGGAGTGCTCGCGCAGCTCGGTGTCGATGACGCTGACCTGCTCGGCCACCCTCGCGCTCTCGCCTTCGTCCTGCTCGCCCAGAGCGGCGGTGAGCGACGACTCCGCCGCCAGCACACGAGTCGCGACCAGCTGCTCGACCGCGGACTGCACCAGCGCGGTCGCCTCGCCGGTCCAACGGTCGAGCAACGCGCGGTCGCGGAGCAGCCCGCGGGTTCCGACCACCCAGACGGTGAGCCCCAGCCCGATCGCCGCGCACGCGACTGCTCCGGCCACGGTGAGCCCCGGCGCCAGGTCGGCCAACAGCCGACTGAGCGTCAACGCCACCCCCAACCCGAAACCCGCGCCCACCAGCATCATCAGCCTGGTCTCCAGCCGTCGCGACTTCAGCTGTGCAGCCGGGAGGTCGACCGTGGGCAGAGCTGCCGACGCCGGCGAGTCGACCGCCAGGCCCAGGCTTTGCGCGACGTCGGCCAGATGCGTGGTGGCGCCGTCATCCACCTCGGCAATCACCTCGTTGAGACGCATACCGGCATAGGACTCGAACTCCGGCAGTTTGCCGCGGGCCAGGCCCGCCGCATCCTCTTGCAGCTCCGAGCGCACCGAGGCGCAGCGATTGCGAGCGAAGTACGACAGCTGAACCCGCGCCTGCTGGGTCTGGCTGCGCAACGCGATCGTCCGCTCGGACTTGGACAGCCGTCGTTGCCGCAGGATGTCGCTGCGCTGCTCGCGCAACGCCTCGACCCGCGCCCGCCGGCCCGCGCCGTCGGCGTCGCGGTCGTAACGGTCGGCGACGGTCTGTAGTCGGGATTCCCACGCCCGCAACCTGTTTCGTTGCGGAAGTTCCACGTTGGCAAGTTGGTCGGATACCGCCGCGACGAGCGCGTCGACGCGTGGTTCGCCACCTTCGGGCGCGGCGGCGACCCCGACCCATGGCGCGTCACGGTAACGCGGCGCGTGCGCCGCCAACACCTCGCGGTCGGCGGCCAGGACTTCCTCCCAGTTGCGGTGCACGTCGATCTTGGACACCACACCGATCACCGCGTCGGTCTCGGCGGTCGCCGCGTCGAGCAGCGCGCAGTCGGATGCGGTCAACGTCGCGGCCGCCGAGACGACGAACACCACCGCCGTCGGCGCTTCGCCGGCCGCCAGGTCCGTCGACTCGATGAACCGGTGCTCGGGCAGCCGTTCGCTGAGCGCGGCGACCACGCCGGTGACCCCGGCCAGCCACGGCCCGGTCACCAGCACCGCGTCGAGGCGATCGATGATCGGCGCACCCAGCCGGGGCCCGATCGCCGCCACCATTGCGTCCACTTCGGCAACCGTGTCGTCGGCTGGCTGGTCGGTCACACCGACCCCCCGACCTTCGCCCACAGCCGCAGCGAACCCCTGACGATGTCCGCGCCGCAGGCGCGATGCATGCCCGCGACCGGACCACGCCGGTAGCGGTGCCAGTGCACCGCGCGGCGCAGATGCGCGGCGGCCGTGTCGCAGCGATCAACGTTCAAACCGACCGCCTCGACGACGTCCACCGCGGCCATCATCCGGGCGACCACCGTCTCATCACGAGACAGGAACTCGGCCACTCGCCGGTCGGTGACCGCCAGCGTTTCCAATTCGGCCGCAGCGTCCAGCACGCGCTGGTAGTGCACCTGCGCGCCGAGCACCGTGATCTTGTCGACCACCTCGTCGACGCAGCTCAAGCCCCGCAGCAGCGCGCCGGTTTCGGCGCGGGACGCCCCGCGCCGGATCGCGGCCATCGCCTGCGCGACGCCGAACACGTCGAGAGTGTCCAAAAGCCGGCGCCGCAGCTGGATCGGCACGGAACGCTGGGCGGCCAGCGCCTGCAGCGCAGCCCACATCGTGTCGTCCACCAGGTCGCCGAGCGCAGCGACCGCGAGGAGCCCCACCAACGGTTCGACGGGCATTCCGGTGCGGGCGGACAGCCGCGCGCACCGGTTTCTGGCCGCGACGGTCGGCCCGTGCGGATGGCGGCCGGGTTCGGTGGTGGCGATCAGATCAGCCTTGTTCAACACCGCCAGCACAGGCCGAGCGGTCGCCGCGATTGCGTCGCGGTCCTCGGGTTTGACCACATCGGCGACGACGTAGACGTCCACGTCGGCCCGTGCTGGCTTGGATGTCAGGGTGATTGTTCCGCGCAGGTCTCCGGCACGAGCCAGTGCGTGCGCGACGGTGCTGCGGCCGACGCCGCGGCGTCCCGACACGGCCACCCGCAGCGGGGTGGCGACCCGCTTGGCGATCGCGGTGCAGCGCGGGTCGGAAACCTCGGCCGCAAACCGCTCCAGCTCGTCGACGAAAATCGGACGCCCCTATCCGCTCATGTTTCGCCTAGCAGTTGCTGCTATCACCCCATTGTCGCCGAGCAGCTGCCAATCGCGGCGTAGCGCCACTGGGTTGTCGGTCGAATGGTGACATCTGCGCGGCCCGGAAGCGAGTCACCTAATACCAGTCAAAGGCAACTGTTGGGTATCAATCTGCCCCGCGGGCGGCGACATGATGGGTTCATGGGTAACGATGAACGGATGCGTGCGCAGCCCTGGGTGGAAGCGGCCACACCGCCGACGCCTTCCCATAACCTGCCCGCGGCACGTGATACCGGCGGCTTCCGCCGGACCACCAGTTTCCGCTCGCGGCGTTCTGCGTTGTCGCCTGCCCAGCAGCGGACCTGGGAGCGACTGTGGCCGGAGCTTGGCTACGTCGCGACGCCGCGGCACGACTCCGAGGCTGCAAGCGAGCCGCTGGACACCCATGCCTGGTTCGGTCGCGACGCTCCGCTTGTTCTTGAAATCGGCTGTGGCACAGGAACTTCAACATTAGCGATGGCGCAATCCGAGCCAGGCGTCGACGTGATCGCCGTCGAGGTGTACCGGCGTGGGCTGGCGCAGTTGCTGTCGGCCATCGACCGGGAAAACGTGACCAACATCCGGTTGATCCGCGGGGATGCCGTCGACGTGCTGGAACAACTGATCGCGCCCGGCTCGCTGAGCGGGGTCAGGGTGTTCTTCCCCGATCCGTGGCCCAAAGCCCGTCACCACAAGCGCCGGCTGCTGCAGCCCGGCACGGTGGCGCTGATTGCTGATCGGCTGCATACCGGCGGGGTGCTACACGCCGCCACCGACCACCCTGGCTATGCCGACCAGATCGCCGAGGTCGGCGACGCCGAACCCCGGTTATCCAGGCTGGATACCCGCAGAGAATCGGCGATCTCCGTCGTCCGCCCGGCCACTAAATACGAGAGCAAGGCGCACGATGCCGGCAGCGCCGTCACCGAGTTGCTGTGGCAGAGCCGCCCCGAAAGAAACCGACCATGAGCCTGACCGACCAAACGACCACCGAACCGGCCCCACCGGTCAGCGCACCCGTGGGCCTGCCCGGCGACCCCAAACCCGACGCCGGCCCAACGGTTCGGCGCGTGCTGCTGGTCTGGGACGCGCCGAACCTCGACATGGGCCTGGGATCCATCCTGGGCCGCAGGCCCACCGCACTGGAACGCCCACGCTTCGATGCGCTCGGTCGCTGGTTGCTGGCCCGCACCGCCGAGGTGGCGGCCAACCGGGGCGACGTCACGGCTGAACCCGAGGCCACCGTGTTCACCAACATCGCGGCGGGCAGCGCCGATGTGGTCCGGCCGTGGGTCGACGCCCTACGTAATGTCGGGTTCGCCGTCTTCGCCAAGCCGAAGCTCGACGAGGACAGCGATGTCGACAGCGACATGCTCGAGCACATCGCGCAGCGCTCGCACGCGGGGTTGGCGGCGCTCATGGTGGCTTCCGCCGACGGCCAGGCCTTCCGAGCGCCGTTGGAGGAAATCTCCCGCGACGGGGTACCCGTCCAGGTGCTTGGATTTCGCGAACACGCGAGTTGGGCGCTAGCGTCGGATACCTTGGAGTTTGTCGACCTGGAGGACATCGCAGGTGTGTTCCGGGAGCCGCTGCCGCGAATCGGCCTCGATTCGCTGCCTGAGAAGGGGGCGTGGCTGCAACCGTTCCGGCCGTTGTCCTCGTTGTTGACCTCGCGTGTCTGACAACTCAAAACCAATGCGCGGGTCGTTGCAGATCCAGTAAGGAGCTTACGTGTTCGCCTGGTGGGGACGAACTGTGTACCGCTTCCGTTACATCGTCATCGGTGTCACGGTGGCGCTGTCCTTGCTCGGCGGCATTTTCGGGATGAGCCTGGGCAAACACGTTACCCAGAGCGGTTTCTACAACGACAACAGCCAGTCGGTCAAGGCGTCGGTGATGGGTGACGCCACCTACGGCCGCGACCGAACCAGCCACATCGTGGCGACGTTCACCGCACCCAAGACCGTCGAAGACCCCGCGTGGCGGCAGAAAATCGTCAACGAGCTCAACGACTTTAAAAAGGACCACTCCGACAAGGTCGTCGGCTGGGCCGGTTGGCTGGCCGCGCCCACCAGCACCGATCCGGTCATCAAGGGGATGGCCAGCGAGGACGGCAAGCACACCTTCGTCAGCATCCCGCTGAAGGGCGATGACGACGACACGATCCTGAAAAACTACAAAGACCTCGAGCCGGACCTTCAGAAGCTGAACGGCGGCCACGTCCAACTCGCGGGCCTCGAGCCGATCGCCAGCGCGCTGACCGGCACCATCGCCACTGACGAAAAGCGCATGGAAGTGCTCGCGCTGCCGTTGGTCGCAGTGGTCTTGTTCCTGGTTTTCGGCGGGGTAATCGCCGCGTGCCTGCCCGTGATGGTCGGCGGGCTGAGTATCGCCGGGGCCACCGGCATCCTGCGGCTCATCGCCTACTTCGGGCCCGTTCACTTCTTCGCCCAGCCAGTGGTCTCACTCATCGGCCTCGGTATCGCGGTGGACTACGGGCTGTTCGTCGTAAGTCGTTTCCGCGAGGAGATCGCCGAGGGATACGACACCGAGGCCGCGGTGCGCCGCACGGTGATGACGGCGGGACGCACGGTGACGTTCTCGGCTGTGCTGATCGCCGCGTCGGGGGCCAGCCTGCTGCTGCTGCCGCAGGGCTTCGTGAAGTCGCTGACCTACGCGCTGATCGCGGCGGTAACGCTGGCTGCGGTCTTGTCGATCACCCTGCTGCCGGCCTGCCTGGCGATCCTGGGCAGCAATGTCGACGCCCTCGGCGTGCGGACTCTGTTCCGCATCCCCTTCCTTGCGAACTGGAAGGTATCGCGGGCATATCTGAACTGGCTTGCAGATCGGCTGCAGAAGACCAAAACGCGCGAAGAAGTTGAGGCCGGGTTCTGGGGCAAGCTCGTCAACGTGGTGATGAAGCGACCACTGCTCTTTGCCATCCCGATCGTCGTGGCCATGATCGCGCTGGTCATTCCGCTGCATAACCTCTCTTTCGGCGGTATGAGCGAGAAATATCTTCCGCCGGACAACTCGGCCCGCTTGGCGCAGGAGAATTTCGACAAACTCTTTCCCGGCTACCGAACGAACCAGCTGACGCTGGTGATCAAGAGCAATAACCACAGCAAGGTCACCGACCAGCAGGTCGCCCAAATCCGTAGTGATGCCGCCTCGATCAGCGGATTCACCGACAAGACCTGGCAAGAGCGGGCCTGCCCGGCGATCGCGGGCAATCCGTGCGTCGCGGGAACCAATGGGACGACCCGTCCCAAGGACGACTCGGTGCGGGTGATCCAGAACGGTCTGAAAAGCCCGAACGACGCGGCCAAGAAAATCGTCGGATTGCGCTCGATCACTCCACCCAAAGGATTGAGCCTGCTGGTCGGCGGAGTTCCGGCTCTCGAACAGGACAGCATCCACAGCTTGTTCGACAAAGCTCCAATGATGCTGGCGGTTCTGCTCACCACGACAATGCTGTTGATGTTCCTGGCGTTCGGATCGGTTGTGCTTCCGATCAAGGCCGCGGTGATGAGCGCGTTGACCCTGGGCTCCACGATGGGCATCTTGACCTGGATCTTCGTCGACGGACACTTCGCCAAGCTGCTGAATTTCACACCGACACCGTTGATGGTCGTCCTGATCGCGCTGGTTGTCGCGGTTGGTTTCGGCCTGGCCACCGACTACGAGGTATTTCTGGTGTCGCGGATGGTGGAGGCCAGAGCACGCGGCATGTCTACCGCGGAAGCCATCCGGATCGGGACGGCGACCACCGGTCGCCTCATCACTGCGGCCGCGTTGGTCCTCGCCGTGGTCGCCGGTTCGTTCGTGTTCTCCGACCTGGTGATGATGAAGTACCTGGCGTTCGGTTTGATGGCGGCCCTTCTGTTGGATGCCACCGTCGTCCGGATGTTCCTGGTGCCGTCGGTGATGAAGCTGCTCGGCGACGACTGCTGGTGGGCCCCGATGTGGATGAAGCGCCTACAGAACCGCTTGGGGCTCGGCGAGATCCACTTGCCCGACGAGCGCAAGCGTCCCGTTCCTCGCGCGCGGGCCGAGCGGCCGGCGGTCGCCGCACGCCCACCGGTCGCAGCGATACCGCGTCCACCACACGACCCCACCCACCCCGGCGCGGAAGCTCCGCAGCGCCCAGCCAGACCGGCTGGGCCCAGTGCTCGGCCGGAATACCGGCCGCCGGCGCAGGACACACCGTCAGCCGCCGGCACCACGAAGATGCAGACCCCTGGCCGGCCCGAGCCCAAAGAGCCACCGACGACTCGCTTCTCGGCCTCGCAGAACGCTTCGCCCACCCCCGCGCCTGGACGCGAAAGTCCGCCGGTGCCCGGGCCCCAACAACCCGCCCGCGGTGAAGACCGCGAAATCGAGTCCTGGCTCAGCGAGCTGCGCGGGACGCAGCCCGGCGACCGTCCCGCCGACCCGCGCGGCCCCGCCCCGGTGCCGCCGCCGCAACCGTCGGCCGATCAAACCCGGGCGATGCCGATCCCGCGGGAACAACCCTCGGATCAACCACCCACCGAACCCGAAGACGCCACCACCGCAATCCCGACCGCCCCACCGCCGGACGACGACCCCGAGACCGCCACTGAGAAGATGAATGCTCGCGGCGAGAACCCCGACCGGCCCCGTCAACGCCGCGGCGGCGGACTCAGCGCTCAGGATCTGCTGCGCCGCGAGGGCCGCATCTAGCCGCGAATTCGCTTCCGGCTATTCGCTTTTGGATTTCAGCTCGTCTGGTTCAGCTTGGATGAGCGACGCATCGTCGTCGGTTTGCTCGGACGCGTCAGCGGTATCCTTGGCCAGCAACACCTTGAACGCGTTGTTGAAGAACGCGACCGTCGGCACGGACAGCAGCGCACCGACCACCCCGGCAAGCACGCTGCCTGCGGCGATCGCCACGACCACCGCCAGCGGATGGATCGACACAGCCCGGCCCATCACCAGGGGCTGCAGGATGTGGGCTTCGAGCTGATTCACCCCGATCAACACGCCGAGGGTGAACAGCGCGTACACGAATCCCTTCGCGAGCAGCGCCACCACCACCGCCAGAAAACCGCTGAGAACGGCACCGATCAGCGGGATGAACGCACCGAGGAACACCAATGAGGCCAGTGGCAGCGCCAGCGGCACGCTCATGATCGCCAACCCGGTGCCGACTCCCCCCGCGTCGACCAGCGCGACCAAGAAGGTCGCCCGCACGTAGCCGATCAGCGAGTGGTAACCCGCGCCGCCCGCAGCGCGTACCCGGTCCCGGACATCGGTAGGGAAGATCTTCGTGAGGTAGTCCCAGATATTGCGCCCGCCGTAGAGGAAGAAGATCAGCGTGAACACCATCAGCAATGCCGCGGTGACGATCTCGGTGATGGTGGCCGCGGTCGACAGTGCGCCGCTGGTCAACTTCGCCTGATTGTTCTGCAGCGCCTGGATCGCCGAGTTACCGGCGTTGTCGATCTGCTGGCGGCTCAGATGCAGCGGCCCCTCGATCAGCCATTTTTTCGCGGAGTCGATGCTGCGAGTGACCTCGTTGACCAGATCCGGCACACCGATCACGAACTGGCTGACGACGAACGTCAAGATTCCACCCAGAATCGCAAAGCCGACCAGCAACACCAGGGCGACCGCGCCACCGCGGGGCGCGCCCCGGCGGTCCAGCCAGTCCACCATCGGGACCAGCAATGCACTCAACATCAATGCGAGCAGCAATGGGACAATGATGATTTCCAGCCGCTTGATGACCCACAACAACGCGACCAGAGCCAGCAGGATCACCAGCAACCGCCACGCCCAGGCAGCGGTCTTGCGAACGATCGGTTCTACCGAATCCCCGTAGTCGGTGACGACCTTCGACGGCATACGCCAACCCTAACCGTCGGCCGCAGGTCACCTCCGGTAAAAGAGTGCGGACACCTGCGTCGAGCATCGATCCGGGCGCGACCTGCGCCGCTACGCTGAACACGTGTCGCACGACGCACCGGCCAGGAACGACGTCAATGGTCAGCACGAAGAGCATGGCCACGGCAAGAACTGGTGGCTGCGGTGGGTGGCCCTGAGCATCGTCGCGATCGTGCTGGCCGTCGAGGTGGCACTGGTCTGGGACCAGTTGGCCAAGGCCGCCCGGAGCCTCTACTCCGCGAAATGGTGGTGGCTGCTGGCCTCTGCACTGGCGGCCGTCGTCTTGATGCACAGCTTCGCTCAAGTCCAGCGGACCCTGCTGGCATCGGCCGGGGTGCATGTCAGGGAGTTGCGATCCGAAGCCGCCTACTACGCGGCCAATTCGCTGAGCACGACGTTGCCCGGCGGTCCGGTGCTGGCGGCGACGTTTCTACTCCGGCAGCAACGGATTTGGGGCGCTTCGACATTGGTGGCGTCGTGGCAGCTGGTGATGTCGGGTGTGCTGCAGGCCGTGGGGCTGGCGTTGCTCGGGCTGGGCGGCGCTTTCGTCCTCGGCGCCAAGAACGACCCGTTCTCGTTGCTGTTCACCCTGGGCGGCTTCGTCGCGTTGCTGTTGCTGGCCCAGGCTGTGGCGTCACGACCCGAACTGATCGACGGGATCGGATGCCGGGTGTTGTCGCGGTTCAACTCGATTCGCGGCAGGCCGGCCGATACCGGCCTGGCCAAGTGGCGCGAGATGCTCTGCCAGCTGGAATCGGTCAGCCTGAGCCGCCGCAACTTAGCGACCGCGTTCAGTTGGTCAATGGTCAACCGGTTCGCCGACGTGGCGTGCCTGGGCTTCGCTGCGTATGCGGCCGGTGCGCACGCGTCGGTGGGCGGGTTGACGGTCGCCTGCGCGGCCGCTCGCGCGGTCGGGACCATTCCACTGATGCCGGGCGGCCTGTTGGTCGTGGAGGCAGTGCTGGTGCCCGGTCTGGTATCCAGCGGCATGTCGCTGCCGGGCGCCATCTCGACGATGTTGATCTACCGGCTGATCAGCTGGTTGCTGCTCGCCGCGGTCGGCTGGGTGGTGTTCTTTTTCATGTTCCGCACCGAGAACGAGCCCGATCCGGACGCCATAGAGGCCTTGGAAACAGACACCGAAGCAGACACCGCAGCGAATACCGCGGCCGGTCCTGCGTCCGACGCAGAACCCGACGACCCGGCACTGCAAGGCCCGGTGCCGCCGCCCGAGCCGACGGCACCCGCCGATGACGCGTCAGCGACCCGCGAGCGGACTACTTGACAGCGCTCAGCCCCGGCATTGCTGCTGAACCAGGCACGACCGCGGGCAGCGCACCCTGAGCCCCGGCGACCGCCTGCGCGGCGGCGCCACCACCCGGCAACCCGCCGGGAAGGCCACCCTGCGCGGCCTGCATGAAGCCGAGCACCTGGGGAAGGCTGATCGGCATCTGGCACCGGCTGGACAGTCCGGCCAGCGGCGACGCGATGGTCTGTAGATCGCTGGCCGCCTTGGGGTTCGCACTGAAATAGCTCTTCAGCAAGTCGGCCGATTGCGGTCCCGCCGGCTGCTGCAGGACAGAGGTCATCGCCTGGTTGGTCTCCGGATGCCCGTCCAGGTAATCGCCCGCGGACCGGGTCACGTTGCTGATCGCCCTGGCCATCTCACTGGCGGCACAGGGATCGGACGCCCCGACCGCCGAAGGCGCGGACAGCAACACCACCGCGGTCGCTCCGCCCAGCCCGGTCACGGTCAGTGCGCCCAGCAGCCGAAGTCGCATCGTCGCGGTGCTCCCAGTCAGGGAAGTCATAGGTAACTCCTTGGTGGCTTGCGAGTATCGATTCGCTCGCAGACGGCTGCCCGCGGCTTGCCAACGCCCAACGATCATCCTGCCATCGATTCCGGCGGCGCCGCCAATTCAGTCGACTCCGAATCTGATCACACTGTGCTGCACTCGACATCGTTGCAGAGTTGTTGCAGCTCAGCGACGCTTAAGCGGCATCCATGCATAGGTTGCTGAGGTAGGCTCGCCAGCACGCAACGCTAATGCGGGGAGACCACAATCCAGCACTTCATGATGCGCCTAAGCAGTAACCTGCGCAGATTCCGCTGGCTGGTCTTCACAGGTTGGTTGCTCGCGCTGCTACCCGCGATCTACCTGACGGTGAGCCAGTCGGGTCACCTCACCGGCGGCGGCTTCGACGTGCCCGGATCACAGTCGCTACGCGTCCACGACGAGCTGGAGGCGCACTACCCCGACCAGGGCACGTCACCGCTGGCGCTGGTGGCGGCGCCACGTGCGGATGCCAGCTACGAAGACATGAACGCCGCTGCCGACTTCTTGCAGCAAGTCGCCCGGCAGGTCCCCGATGTCGCGGTGGTGCCCAACCCGGCGCAGCCGGCGCCGCAGCCCGACCGGCCGTACGTGGTGTCGTTGCGTCTGGACGCCGCCAACAACAGCAGCTCCAGCGACGCCGCCAAGAAGCTGCGGGCAAAAATCGGTGTCCAGGGTGAGCGCCCGGGCCAGATGGAAGACGGCCGGGTCCGCATGTACGTCATCGGCCAAGGCGCGCTCAGCACCGCTGCGGCGGCCAACACCAAACACGACATCGCCAAAGCGGAGCAGTGGAACCTTCCGATCATCCTGATCGTGTTGCTGGCGGTGTTCGGCTCGCTTGCCGCCGCCGCGATCCCGCTGGCGCTGGGCATCTGCACTGTGGCCATCACGATGGGGCTGGTCTACCTGCTGTCGGCCTACACCACCATGTCGGTCTTCGTCACCTCGACGGTGTCGATGTTCGGTATCGCGCTGGCCGTCGACTATTCGCTGTTCATCTTGATGCGCTTCCGCGAGGAACTGCGCGCCGGACGTCAACCCCAAGAGGCGGTCGACGCGGCGATGGCGACGTCGGGCCTGGCTGTGGTGCTCTCCGGGATGACCGTCGTCGCGTCGCTGACCGGCATCTACCTGATCGACACCCCCGCGCTGGCGTCGATGGCTACCGGCGCGATTCTCGCCGTCGCCGTGGCGATGCTGACGTCGACCACCATGACGCCGGCGGTGCTGGCGACCTTCGGCCGGTCGGCCGCCAAGAGGTCGGCGGCGCTGCACTGGTCGCGGCGCCCCGAAACCACCCAGTCGCGGTTCTGGAGTCATTGGATCGGTGGGGTGATGCGCCGGCCGTGGGCGTCGGCGATGGCGGCATCGACCGTCCTGATCGTGATGGCGGTGCCGGCGCTGTCGATGGTGCTGGGCAACAGCCTGCTCCGCCAATTCGACTCGTCGCATGAAATCCGCGCCGGGGTGTCGGCGGCCGCCGAGGCCCTGGGCCCCGGAGCGCTGGGCCCGGTGCAGGTGCTGGTCACCTTCCCCGACGACGCGGCGTCCTCGCCCGCGCACACCCAGACTCTCGCCGCGATCCGTCAGGAGATGGGCCAGGCCGCCAACATCATCTCGGTGACCCCGCCGGTGTTCGCCGACAACAACAGCAGCGCCATGCTGTCCGGGGTGCTGTCAGTCGACCCCGAGGACCTCGGCGCCCGCAACACCATCGCGTGGCTGCGAGGCCACCTCCCGGCGGCCGGGGCCGGATCGGCGCAGGTGGACGTCGGTGGACCGACCGCGCTTATCAAAGACTTCGACGACCAGGTGTCCAGGACTCAGCCGTGGGTGTTGGTGTTCGTCGCGCTGATCGCCTTCGTCATGCTGCTGATCTCGATTCAGTCGGTGTTCTTGGCGCTCAAGGGCGTGCTGATGACGGTGTTGTCGGTGGCCGCGGCGTACGGCAGCTTGGTGATGATCTTCCAGTGGGGTTGGCTGGAAAAGCTCGGGTTCGCGCCGATCACCTCGATCGACAGCACCGTTCCACCGCTGGTGCTGGCCATGACTTTCGGCTTGTCGATGGACTACGAGATCTTCCTGTTGACCCGCATCCGGGAACGGTTCCTGCAAACCGGCAACACCCACGACGCCGTGTCCTACGGCGTGAGCACCAGCGCGCGCACCATCACCAGCGCCGCGCTGATCATGATCGCGGTATTCATCGGTTTCGCCTTCGCCGGTATGCCACTGGTGGCCGAAATCGGGGTGGCTTGCGCGGTCGCGATCGCGGTGGACGCCACGGTGGTGCGACTGGTCATGGTGCCTGCCCTGATGGCGATGTTCGCCCAGTGGAACTGGTGGCTGCCGGCCTGGCTGGAACGCATCCTACCGGAAGTTGACTTCGAAAAGCCTTTGCCGACAGTTGATCTCGGCGATGTCGTGATGATCCCCGATGACATCTTGGCACCGGCAGTGTCTGGCGCCGACCTGCGGATCGTGCTCAAGTCCGCAGCCCGGCTCAAGAGCCTGGTGCCGGATGCGATCACTGTGGCCGACCCGCTGGCCTTCACCGGCTGTGGACGCAACGGACAGCTGCGGGGACGGATCGGAGGCGGCGACGATGATGCCGGCACCCGCCAGTTGGTGGTGGTGGGGACGGCGACGGGGACCAATGGCCACTCGGTGGCCAGGAAGTTCGTCGGCGGCTTGTCGCATCGCAACGGCACAGGCCGCGCGGCACCGCGCGCGGTGCGGGCCGTACATCCGGTCACGCTGTGGCGTGGTCGGCTCTCGGTCGCTCTGGACGCGCTGGAGACCGAGGCCGAGAGCGACCAGCCGCAGTTCGAGCGGCGCAGCCCGGTGGAAACCACCCACGTCCAGCTGCCCACCGGTGACCGGCTGCAAATCCCGACCGGCGCCGAAACGTTACGACTCAAGGGTTACCTGATCATGAGCCGCAACAGCAGCCGGGATTACGCCGATTTCGCTGAGCTTGTCGACACGATGGAAGCTGAGACCGCCGCGGTAGTGCTGGGCGGTATGGACAGGTATTACTCTGGTCAATCACCTAGGCGGCAGTGGATCGCTACCCAGTTGGTCCGGCGGCTCGCGGACCCGCATCCGTCGGATCTTGACGACGACGGTTGGCCGGGGCCGGATGCGAAGGCAGACTGGGATGTGGTCAGGCAACGCTGCCTGTCGGTGGCGGTGGCGATGTTGGAGGAGGCGAGGTGACGTTGGCAGCGGACCGACGCCATGGACCGGCGCCGCACCGAGCTCCTGCCCGCCCCCGCAACGGTGACCGGCCGGTGGAGTTCTGGCCGACTTCGGCCATCCGCTCGGCGCTGGAGGGCGGCGACCTCGCCACCTGGAAGCAGATCGCGGTCGCGATCAAACGCGATCCGTACGGGCGCACCGCCCGGCAGGTCGAAGAGGTGCTGGAGACCTCGCGGCCGTACGGCATCTCCAAAGCCCTCGCGGAGGTGCTGGACCGTGCCCGCGCGCACCTAGAGGCCAACGAGCGCAACGAGGTCGCCCGTCACGTGCGGGTGCTGATCGAACGATCGGGGCTCAAGCTGCCCGAATTTGCATCCCGGATCGGGGTGCCCGTCGACGAGCTGGGCGCTTACCTCGATGCCACGACCAGTCCGTCGGCGTCGTTGATGATCCGGATGCGTCGACTCTCTGACCGCTTCGCCAAGGCCCGATCTCACCAGCCGCCGCAGCAGCCGACCCAGCGGCCGCAGCGCGGCCATTGACGATCGACCACGCCCGGCTGCACTGACTATCGTCAGCGGGGGTTGAGCGGCGACACGCCCAGCACCAGCCACTTGCCGTTCTGCTTGGTCAGCGCGACGCGTAGGGCCAGCACCGCGTTGCTGGTCGGCTGGCCCGGTTCGTTCTGGGTGGCGCGCAGGATCACCGCCACGCTGGCGGCAGCGGGCCCGATCGCCTCCAGGCCGGCCTCCATCGTCGAACCGGTAGCGGTGACGTTGCGGTGCGCCAGATCTGTTGTGGCCTTTCCGAATTGATCCCTGAACGCCGTCCCCTGTTCGGGCACCATCATGGCCGCGGCCCGGTCGATGGCGGCCATCGGTTCCTGCGGCGAGAACGTGGCCGTCGCCTCGGCCATCCCGGTGGCGATCCGCACCACGTCGGCCGAGTCGACCTTCAGGTCGTGGTCCGGCCGCGTCCAGTGCGTGTATCCGGTCAGCACCGCCGCGATCACCGCCACCGCGCACAGCACGACGACGGCCAAACGCAATCCGGGGGCGTCGTCGTCGGTGCCGACAGTCACCGAATCACGGCGCAGCAGCCAGATATTCACCGCCACGCCTTCGACGATCAGCAGCACCAGCACCGAACACAACGACACCCACCACAGCGGCCAGGTCAGGACGAAACCGATCGCCAGCAGCGCGGCGATCGCGGCCAACGGCGCCGCGACGTCAAACGCCGCTACCCGCCACGCATTTCTCATGACGCCCGGACCTGGTCTCATCGAATCGACTCGAGCCGGGAGATCATCAGCTTGCCGTCCACGTCGGAGACCCCCAGCCGCAGGTTCCAATGCACCGTCTGCGGTTTGCCGCCCGCGTTCTCGCTGACCGACGTAGCCACCACCATGACCGTGTCGGTGCGACGGGCGATCGAGGCCGGCAATTGTTCAGCCGGTGCGGGCCGTCCGGGCTGGGCGTCCAGGTCGTGGTGCACCGCTTCCAACGCCACCGCCTCGACCTCGCCGCGGCTACGCGATTGCAGCCGCTGCACCACTTGCTGGTAGGGCTGGATCGCGGAGTCGAAATCGGCGTTCAACTCCCCGACAGTCCCGTCGTGCAGCCGCTGCAGGCTGGCCGCGACGTTGGCGGTGTTCATGTTGATCAACATGCCCGTCCAGTCGACCGCGGCCTGCATGGCCCGGCTCTGGTAGCCGCGTTCGTTGACGTCATTGCGGTGGGCCGTCCAGATCACCGCGCCCAGCGCGATCGCGGCCACCGAAAGCGCTCCCAGTACCGCCGAGGCGATGCCGTAGGCCGAGATGACCGGGCCGTCGGATTCTTCGGGTGTCGCCTCGTCATCGCGTTCGTCGGCCGCCGGCTCGGTCTGCTCGTCGTCGGGCATGGCCGTGAGGCTACCCGGGCGACGATGCATGGCTTGACGTGATGGCAGGCTTGAGGTGCTGGCAGGATGGCGGCGTGACGGTAGAAGCTATCCGCTCGGGGATCGACCTGAGCAATGTCGACGCTGGTGCCCGCCCCCAAGACGACCTGTTCGGCCATGTCAACGGTCGCTGGCTGACCGATTACGACATCCCGGCCGACCGCGCCACCGACGGCGCCTTCCGCTCGTTGTTCGACCGGGCCGAGGTCCAGGTGCGCGACCTGATCGCCGAAGTCAGCGGCGCAGCTCGGTCTTCTGAGACGTCGGGCACCGACGAGCAACGCATCGGCGACCTGTACGCCAGCTTCCTCGACGAGGACACGGTCGAACAGCGGGGTGTGCAGCCACTGCTCGACGAGTTGACCGCGATCGACGCGGCCGCCGACCCCGATGCGCTGGCGGCCGTTGTCGGTGCCCTTCAGCGCACCGGCGTGGGCGGCGGGGTCGGTGCCTACGTCGACACCGACTCGAAGAACTCCAGCCGCTATCTGGTGCATGTCAGCCAGTCGGGCCTGGGACTGCCCGACGAGTCCTACTATCGCGACGAGCAGCATGCCGTGCTGCTGGCCGCCTACCCCGATCACATCGCGCGGATGTTCGCGCTGGTGTACGGCGGGACGCCGGACGGCCACCGGCAGACCGCGACACGGATCGTGGCTCTGGAGACCAAACTGGCTGCCGCGCACTGGGATGTGGTCAAGCGACGCGATGCCGATCTCACCTACAACCTGCGCACGTTCGCCGACCTGCAGGCGGACGCCGCCGGCTTCGACTGGTCCGGCTGGGTGAGCGCGTTGGGTAGCACACCGGACGCGGTCACCGAACTTGTTGTGCGCCAACCGGACTACCTGACAACTTTCGCCCAACTATGGCGCAGCGAGGATTTCGACGACTGGAAAAGCTGGGCCCGGTGGCGGCTGATCCACGCGCGAGCCGGGCTCCTCACCGACGCCCTGGTCGCCGAGGACTTCGCGTTCTATGGCCGCACGCTCACCGGCGCCGAGCAGATCCGTGAGCGCTGGAAGCGCGGAGTCGGTCTGGTGGAGAATTTGCTGGGCGACGCCGTCGGAAAGCTTTACGTCGAGCGCCATTTCCCGCCGGATGCCAAGGCCCGCATCGACGCGCTGGTCGCCAATCTCCGCGAGGCCTACCGGGTCAGCATCAGCGACCTGGACTGGATGACCCCGCAGACCCGGGAACGCGCGTTGGCTAAGTTGGACAAGTTCACCGCCAAAGTCGCCTACCCCAACAAGTGGCGGGACTACTCGACGCTGGTCATCGACCACGGCGACCTCTACGGCAACTACCGGCGCGGCTACACGGTGAACTCCGACCGGGAGCTGGCCAAGCTGGGCGGGCCGGTCGACCGCGACGAGTGGTTCATGACCCCGCAGACCGTCAACGCCTACTACAACCCGGGCATGAACGAAATCGTCTTCCCCGCAGGTAT
>Ga0182014_10004083_pt1 | contig 17033 bp, 15 predicted proteins | sample 612S2DmetaG_FD_120489 | JGI IMG/M metagenome (GOLD analysis project Ga0182014, IMG submission 120489) | Permafrost microbial communities from Stordalen Mire, Sweden - 612S2D metaG | ecosystem: Environmental > Terrestrial > Soil > Wetlands > Permafrost | place: Sweden: Stordalen | collected... | reverse complement strand
GTGGTGCTCATCGTCCTCGGGTTGCTGACCCTGTCGCGCGGCACCAGCCGGCGGCTATCCCGCGCCGGCCTATTCGTAGCCGCGGCCGTCCTGCTGCAACTGTCGATCGGCATCGCCACCGTGCATTTCGGCGTGCCCCTGCCGCTCGCCACCCTGCACAATGCCGGGGCAGCCCTCTTGGTCGTGAGCATGGTGTGGCTGCTGCGGGCGCTGTGGCCGGCACCGGCGGTCGGCATGATACCCTTGGCAGGTGTCGACCGCCCCGCATAACCCGCCGATTGCCGCTTTCAGGCCCAGCCGTTGGCGCGATTTCTTGGAGCTCACCAAGCCCAAGGTGAGCCTGTTGATCGTGTTCACGGCCATCGTGGGCATGGTGCTGGCATCGCCCGGCATGGTACCGCTGCCGGCATTGATTTTCGGCACGTTGGGGATTGCCCTGGCCTCGGGTTCGGCGGCCGCCTTCAATCACGTGGTCGACCGGCGCATCGATGAACAGATGGCGCGCACGCGCCGCCGGCCGTTGCCGACGGGCCACTTGCTGAAGCGCCAAGCCGTCATATTCGCGAGCCTCTTGGCCTTGGGCTCCATGCTGATTCTATGGCCGACGGTGGGCGGCCTCACCGCGCTGCTCACCTTCTGCTCGTTGATCGGCTATGCCATCGTCTACACCATGTGGCTGAAGCGCGCGACGCCGCAGAACATCGTGATCGGCGGTGCGGCGGGCGCGGCTCCGCCGGTGCTCGGCTGGGCCGCCGTGACCCATACCATCGACCCGCACGCGCTGTTGCTGTTCCTCATCATCTTCACCTGGACGCCGCCGCATTTCTGGGCGCTGGCGATCGCGCGGCGCGACGACTATGCCAAGGTCGGCATCCCCATGCTGCCCGTGACCCACGGCATTCCGTACACGCGGCTGCAAATCGTGCTGTACACCATTCTACTGGTGCTGAGCACGCTGCTGCCGGTGCTCACCGGCATGAGCGGCCTCATTTACCTCGTCGCCGTGGTCGCGCTGAACGCGCGGTTCCTCTACTTCGTGATGGCGCTTCACCGCAATGTACGGCCCGGTCTGCCCATGCGTACCTTCCGGTTTTCCATCACCTATTTGATGCTGCTGTTCGCGGCGCTGATCGTCGATCATTACCTGCCGTTCCCTCTATAGGCCATGCCCTCGACCGCGACCTCGACTTTTTACCCGCGCGTATTCGCACTCGTCGTCGCAGCCATTCTGGGGTATGCGCTGGTCTTGATTTTCACGCCGTTCTTCGGCGCCATGACCTGGGCCGCCTTTCTCGCCTTCCTGCTGTTCCCGCTGAATGTGCGCTGGCGCCGCAGGCTGCATGGTCCCGGTATCGCGGCCGGCCTGCTCACCCTGCTCGCGCCCATCACCATCCTGCTGCCCCTCGGCGCCTTGTCCATCGAGTTCGTGGCGCAAATCTCCGGTCTATTGCAGAAGCTGCAGAAAGCGGCCGCGCAGTGGGACATCAAGACGTTTTCCGATCTGCAGCAGTTTCCCGTGATCGCGCGCGCCAACGCGTGGCTCGAATCGAACGCGGGAGTGTCCGCCACGCAGCTGCAGGGCTGGCTGGTCAGCGGCACTCAACACGTCCTGCAGCGCGCCGCCAGTTTCAGCGGATCGTTCTTTTTGGGCGCGCTGGACTCGCTGCTGAGCTTTGCGATCATGCTGTTCCTGCTGTACTTTTTCCTGCGCGACGGCGATGCCCTGATGAAGCGGGCGCGCGGTCTCATTCCGCTGGACGAGGCGCGCAAGGACCGTCTGTTCCGGCAGATCGGCAATGTGACGCGGGCCATCGTCTTCGGCACCAGCATGACCGCCCTGGCCCAGGGCCTGCTGATCGGCATCGGCTTCGCCATCGCCAGCCTGCCCTCGCCCGTGGTGTTCGGCGTGCTGGCGGCGCTCTTGTCCATGCTGCCCATCGGCGGCGCCGCCTTCGTCTGGGGGCCCGCGGCCGTCTGGCTGTTCTTCGATGGCCGCTGGGGCTTCGGCATCTTCATGCTGGCTTGGGGATTGATGCTGGGCGGCCTCGACAACGTGTTGCGCCCGCTGCTGATTTCCGGCCGTGCCAAGATCTCCGCATTGGCGGTGTTCGTGGGCGTCCTGGGCGGCATTCCCGCGTTCGGCGCCATCGGCGTGATCGCGGGCCCGGTGGTGCTGTGCCTGGTGCTCGCCCTGGCTGAATTTGCCGAGGAGACCCGCGAGGGCACCGCTTGAACTAACCCCGTGCGCAAGGGCCCGTTGCCGGCCCCGACCTGCAGTACAATCCGCGCCCTGATGGACGTATCTCATCTTCTCGACGGACTCAACGACGCGCAGCGCCAGGCCGTGGCTTCACCGCTCGGCCCGGCCCTGGTACTGGCCGGCGCGGGCAGCGGCAAGACCCGGGTGTTGGTTCATCGGGTTGCCTGGCTGATCCAGGTCGAGGGCACGTCCCCGAACAGCATCCTCGCCGTCACCTTCACCAACAAGGCCGCCGCCGAAATGCGCGGGCGCATCGAAACCTTGCTGGGGATTCCCGGCGGCGCGATGTGGATCGGTACTTTTCACGGACTCACGCACCGCCTGCTGCGCCTGCACTGGCGCGAGGCAGGCCTGCCGCAAAGTTTCCAGATCCTGGATTCGGAAGATCAGGCGAGATTGCTGCGCAAAGTCCTCAAAGCGCTCGATCTCGACGAGGCCCGTTGGGTGCCGCGCGAAATACAGTGGTTCATCAACGCGCAAAAAGACGAGGGCCTTAGGGCTAAACATCTCAAGGACAACGGCGACCCGACGCGGCGCCAGCTCATCAAAATCTATCAGGCCTACGAAGAGGCCTGTCAGCGCGCAGGCGTGGTGGACTTCGCCGAGCTGCTGCTGCGCGCCTACGAAATGTGGCGCGACAATCCGTCGCTGCTGCAGCACTACCGCGCGCGCTTTCGCCATGTGCTGGTGGACGAGTTCCAGGACACCAACGCGATCCAGTACAAGTGGCTGCTGCTGCTGGCGGGTCCGCAAGGATTGCCGTTCGCCGTCGGCGACGACGATCAATCGATTTATCGCTGGCGCGGCGCGCGGGTCGAGAACTTGAATCAATTTCGCCGCGATTACCCGGCGGCGGCACTCTACAAGCTGGAGCAGAACTACCGTTCGACAGGCACCATATTGAAGGCAGCGAACGCGCTCATTTCCAATAACGCGGGGCGCCTCGGCAAGAATCTGTGGACCAGCGGCGAGGATGGCGAACGCGTGAAACTATACGCCGCCTTCAACGAACGCGACGAGGCCGACTTCGTCGTGAACCGCATCCGCGAATGGGTGGATCGCGGCGGCGCGCGGCGCGAAGTCGCCGTGCTGTATCGCTCCAATGCCCAGTCGCGCGTCTTCGAAGAAGCGTTCCTGAACGCCCGCATGCCCTATCGCGTCTATGGGGGCCTGCGCTTCTTCGAACGGGCTGAAATCAAGGATGCGCTCGCCTACCTGCGTCTGGTCGCGAGCCGCGCCGACGATACCTCGTTCGAGCGCGTGGTGAACCTGCCCACGCGCGGCATCGGCGCGAAGACCTTGGACACGCTGCGCGATATGGCGCGCGCCGGCGGCACCTCGTTGTGGATGGCGGCGGGTATGGCCGTGCAAAGCGGGCTCGCGCAGCGCGCGGCGCTGGCTCTGCAAAGTTTCCTGCAGCTGATCGAACGTCTGGGCCGGGAAGTCGCGGGCCTCGAGCTGCACGAGCAGGTGGACCACGTCATTCAGATGAGCGGCCTGATCGAGCACTTCAAGAAGGAACGCGGCGAGCGCGGCGAGGGGCGGGTGGAGAACTTGCTGGAGCTGGTGAGCGCCGCCAAGGGATTCTCGCCCGAGGGCGAGACCGACATGCAGCCGCTCGAATCGTTTCTCGCGCACGCCGTGCTCGAGTCGGGCGAGGGACAGGCGGATCCCTACGCCGACTGCGTGCAGATGATGACCTTGCACACCGCCAAGGGACTGGAATTTCCGGTGGTGTTTCTCGCCGGCATGGAGGATGGATTGTTCCCGCACCAGCGCTCGATCGGGGATCTCGCGAGCCTGGAGGAGGAACGCCGCCTGTGCTACGTGGGCACCACCCGCGCCATGCGGCAGCTCTATATCACCTATGCCGAGCAGCGCCGCCTGTACGGCGTCGATCAGTACGGACAGCCGTCCCGCTTCATCAGCGAACTGCCCGCCGAGCTGATCGAGGAGATCCGCCCGCGCCTGCAAGTGTCGCGGCCGGTGTTCGTGAAACGCAGCCCCACCCTGGAAGAGACGCCCGGCCATGGCATGCGCATGGGCAGCCGGGTGAGGCATGCCAAGTTCGGCGACGGCGTGGTGCTGAATTTCGAGGGCAACGGCCCCCAGGCGCGAATCCAGGTCAATTTCGAGGCCCAGGGCACGAAGTGGTTGATGCTCTCCTATGCCAATCTCGAGGTCGTATAGGGACTCGTGTAGTACAGTAGCCCGCTGTGAAAATCATCATCCTCGGTGCCGGACAGGTCGGCCGCACGGCGGCCTATCACCTCTCTCGTGAGGAAGCGAACGACGTCACCGTCATCGATGTGAACGAGGAAATCCTGCGCGACCTGCAGGACCGGCTCGACATACGCACCGTGAACGGCAACGCGGCGAGTCCGCGCATTCTCGAAGCCGCCGGCATCGCCGGCACCGACATTCTGGTGGCGCTCACCAACAGCGACGAAGTCAACATGCTGGCCTGCCAGATCGCGTGGACCCTGTACCGCACGCCAAAGAAAATCGCGCGGGTGCGCTCCGCCGACTACACCGAGCGGGACAAGCTGTTCGGCGAGAACGCGGTGGCGGTGGACGTCTGGATCAGTCCGGAACAATTGGTCACCGAACATGTGGCACGTTTGATCCGCTACCCGGGGGCACTCCAGGTACTGGATTTTGCCGACGGCCGGGTGCGCCTGGTCGGCATACGTGCCTTGCAGGGCGGCCCGCTGGTGGGGCAGGCGCTGAAGACGCTGCGTGAACATATTCCCACGGCCGATGCGCGCGTCGCCGCCATCTACCGCGCGGGGAAGAGCATCAAGCCCGAGGGCACCACGGTCATCGAAGACGGCGACGAAGTGTTCTTTCTGGCCGCGCGCGCGGATATTCGCACGGTGATGAAAGAGATGCGCCGCGAGGAACGCCCGGCCCGCCGCGTCGTCATCGCCGGCGGCGGCAACATCGGCTTTCGGCTGGCGAGCGAACTGGAGGACAAGAACCAGGTCAAGCTCATCGAGCGCGACAGCAAGCGCGCGCGCCGCGTGTCGGAGCAGCTGAACCGCACCATCGTGCTGCACGGCGACGCCGCCGACGAGGAGCTGCTGGTGGAGGAGAACATCGACAGCACCGACGTGTTCGCCGCGCTGACCAACTCCGAAGAGGCCAACATTCTCTCCGCCATGCTGGCCAAGCGGCTCGGTGCCCGCAAGGTCATGGCCCTCATCAACAAGCCGTCCTACGCGGAACTGATCGAGAGCGGCTCCATCGACGTGGCGATTTCACCGCAGACCGTGACCATCGGCTCGCTGCTCGCGCACGTGCGGCGCGGCGACGTGGTGCGGGTGCACTCGCTGCGGCGCGGCGCGGCGGAAGCGCTCGAGGTGGTGGTACACGGCGACGCGGACAGTTCGAAGGTGATCGGCCGGCGCATCGAGGATATCGCGCTGCCCGAAGGCACGACGCTGGGTGCCGTGGTGCGGGGCGAGGACGTCATCATCGCCCACCACGATACGACGGTGCAGCCGGACGACCATCTGATCCTGTTCCTGACGGATCGCCGCCACATCGAGGCCGTCGAAAAGCTGTTCCAAGGCTCCGCTTCTTTCTTGTGAAGGACATTTTACTGCCGGTAGCACATGTGTTCGCCATGGTCATGATGGTGTTCGCAGTGACCATGCTGGCGCCCCTGGTGATGGCGGTGTGGGAGCTCGACCCGGCATTGTGGGCATTCGTCACCTCCGCCGTGGCCACCTTCGTGCTCGGCGCGCTGCTCTGGCTGGCGACGCGGCGCTTCAAGCGCGAACTGAAAACCCGCGACGGACTCATGCTGGTGGCGCTGACCTGGGTGGTGCTGCCGGCGGTGGCCGGGTTCCCGCTGTGGAATTACCTGCCCATCAATTTCACCGACGCCTACTTCGAGGCGGCCTCCGGCCTCACCACCACCGGCGGGACGGTGCTGTCGGGCCTGGAGTTCCTGCCGCGGTCCATCAATTTGTGGCGGCATCTGCTCAGCTGGCTGGGCGGCATGGGCATCATCGTGCTCGCGGTGGCCATCCTGCCCATGCTGGGCGTCGGCGGCATGCAGATCTACCGCGCTGAGATGCCGGGCCCGATGAAGGACAGCAAACTGACGCCGCGCATCGGGCAGACGGCGAAACTGTTGTGGGCGGTGTATGCCGGACTCACGGCGGCGTGCGTGGTGTGCTTGAAGCTCGCCGGCATGAACTGGTTCGACGCCGTGTGCCATGGCTTCTCGGCGCTGGCCTTGGGCGGTTTCTCGACCTACGACGCCAGCATCGGGCACTTCAATTCGCTGCCCATCGAAATGGTGCTCACGGTGTTTCAGATTCTGGCTGCGCTGAATTTCGCCACGCATTTCCTGGCGTGGAGCCAGCGCGGACTGCTCGCCTATTTCCGCGACGCCGAGGCCAAGGCCGTGCTCGGCGTGCTGGCCGTGAGCTGCATCGGCATCGCCGTGTTCCTGGTCTTCAAGGGCACCTACCCGGATTTCCCGACGGCGCTCAGGCATACCACGTTCAATCTGGTGTCCGTCGCCACCGACAGCGGCTTGCACACCCAGGACTACTCCCGGTGGCCCATCTTCGCGCCCATGTGGATGATATTCTTGAGCTCCATCGTGGCGAGCTCCGGTTCCACCGGCGGCGGCATCAAGATGATCCGCACGCTGGTGCTCGCCAAGCAAGCCCACCGCGAGCTCAACATGCTGGTCCACCCGAACATGGTGCGGCCGCTCAAGGTGGGCGGTACGGTGATCGCGAACCGCGTCGTGTTCGCGGTGCTCGCGTTCGTGTTCCTGTACTTCATGAGCATCGTGACGCTGATCTTCGTGCAGCTCGCCAGCGGCTTGGATTTCCTGACCTCGCTGTCCTCCATCATCGCCTGCATCAACAACGCCGGCCCCGGCTTGGGCCTGGTGGGCCCGGGCAGCAATTACGGCATATTGAGCGATTTTCAGACCTGGGTATGTTCCGTCGCAATGCTGCTCGGTCGGCTGGAGGTTTTCACACTCCTGGTGCTGTTCACTCCCACTTTATGGAGAAAATGAGGATATTTTTGGTCGTTTTTATCCACTTGATGGGAATTAGTTCACTTGTGGATTTTTCGGCGCGGAAATCCTCACAAATCGAATTCATGGTGGATATTGGCAGCTCATGATTGGTCTTCTCCAACGCGTTTCCTCCGCAAGTGTGACCATTGACGAGGTGGCGGTCGCTAGCATCGGGCCCGGGCTCTTGGTACTCGTCGGGGTCAAACCCATCGACGATGAGGGGGCGGCGCTGCGACTGCTGCAACGAATCCTGAAATATCGCGTGTTTTCGGACGTTGCCGGCAAAATGAACCTCAATTTGCGGCAGATCGACGGAGACTTGCTGTTGGTGCCGCAATTCACCCTGGCCGCGGACACGCGCCAGGGCCTCCGGCCCGGGTTTTCGACGGCGGCGCCGCCCGCGCAGGCGCGGCTCTTGTTCGAATCGCTGGTGCGCGCGGCGCAGGCGCAGCACCCCCGGGTGCAGAGCGGCATTTTCGGCGCCCACATGCAGGTGGCGCTGGTCAACGACGGTCCGGTTACACTGTGGCTGGAAAGCTGATTCCTCGACCGAACACGCATCGGCCGGCCGCTGTCCAATGTCATAATGCTGTTAGCGTATCATTGATGCCTTAACCCTAAAGATTACGTGGAATCGGAGAAGCGACATGTTCGATTCAAAAATGTTGTTGGTGATTCTGGCGATCGCGCTGGTGATTTTCGGCACCAAGCGCCTGCGTACCATCGGTACCGACTTGGGCGCGGCGGTCAAAGGCTTCAAGCAGGCCATGAACGACGGCGAGTCGGAAGAGAAAGTGAAGCAGCTGAAGCAGGACGCGGATTTCGAGCAGGGCGTCGCGACGCCGGGAGCGACCGCGTCGGGCGCAGCCGTGCGCGAAGCCGAAGTCAAGGCACCGCCCAAAACCAGCGTTTGATGCGGCATGCTTGATTTTGGATTTTCGGAAATCCTGCTCACGTCGGCCATTGCACTCGTCGTGCTGGGCCCGGAGCGACTCCCCAAGGTTGCACGGCAGGTAGGCAACTGGATGGGGCGCGCGCGCGCCATGGCGCGGCAGTTGAGCGAGCAGCTCGAACGTGAGGTCAGCGCCGAGGAGTTGCTCAAGGACCAGATGAAGCCCCGGGCGCCCATGGCCAACCTGCTGCCGCCGCAGTACGAGCCTCCTCAGTACGTCGCCCCGGCAGCGGCTTCGCCATTCGTGTCGCCGGACCCGCACACGCCCTTGCCCGACCCATACGTGCCCCATCCACCTGTGGGCGACCCGCAGGCCGTGGTCGCCGGCCAGCCCACGCAGGCCGAGCCGCACGCCGAATACGACCCTCAACCCATTCAACCGATGAGCCCGGCGCTCGCTGGCACCGCAGCCGAGCCGTATGCCGGAGTAGCCGCGCACATAGCCGATCCGTATGCAGGTGCCGCACCCGCGGACGACCCGCATGCGGTCGTTGCCGGACGCGTGGCCGAGCCGCACGCCGCGGCTGCGGCACACGGCGCCGAATCGCGCACTCCCGCCCATGAGTGAGCCTGAAGGCGAAGCCGGTGGGCTCGCTGAAGGTACGCTGATCTCCCACCTGCTGGAGCTGCGCGACCGATTGCTCAAGGCCATGCTGGCCGTGGGCATCTGTTTCATCCCCTGCGCGATGTACATGAACCAGCTGTTCACGTTCGTCGCCGAACCGTTGAAGCGTAAATTGCCCGTGGGCGCCACCCTCATCGCGACCAGCGTGGTGGCGCCCTTCACCGTGCCGTTCAAGCTCGCGCTGGTGCTGGCGGTCGGCATCGCCATTCCGTTCGTTTTGTACCAGGCCTGGGCGTTCGTCGCGCCGGGCCTGTATCGGCACGAGAAAAAATTGGCCGTGCCGCTGCTCATCTCGAGCGTGCTGCTGTTCTACATGGGGGCGGCATTCGCCTACTACGTCGTGTTCCCGGTGATGCTGAGCTTTTTCGTCGCGACCACGCCGAACGGCGTGCAGATGATGACCGACATGGGCAGCTATCTGGATTTCGTGATGATATTGTTGCTCGCCTTCGGTGCGGCGTTCGAAGTGCCCGTGGCTACTGTATTATTGGTGTGGACCGGTTTTGTAAAAATAACGGCGCTCAGAAAGAACCGGGGGTTCGTGCTGTTGGGGATATTCATTTTCGCGGCGTTCGTGACGCCGCCGGATGCCATCTCCCAGAGCGCGATGGCGGTGCCGATGTACCTCCTGTACGAAATAGGGATCGTGATGGCAGGGCTGCTGCTCAAAGATAAGATCGCCGCGCGCGCGAAAGAAGAAGCGGAAAACGCCAAGCGCGAGGCCGGAGCTTGATGGCCGCAACGTTCTTCGGTCACCCTCGCGGACTTGCCACGCTGTTCCTCACCGAGATGTGGGAACGGTTCACCTTCTATGGCATGCGGGCGGTCCTGCTGCTGTTCCTGGTCGCCGCGGTGTCCACCGGCGGATTCGGCCTCGACGACAGGACGGGCGCGGCGATCTACGGGCTCTACAATGCCGCGGTTTATCTCGCGGCGCTGCCGGGCGGATGGGTGGCGGACAGGCTCATCGGCGCGCAGCGCGCCGTCATGATCGGAGGCCTGGCCATCACGCTCGGCAATACGCTGCTGGCCACGTCGAGCACTCCCAAAGGTTTCTATCTGGGCCTGGTGGTGATCGTGCTCGGCGTCGGTCTGCTCAAGCCCAATGTCAGCGCCATCGTCGCCGGGCTGTATCCGGAAGGCGGCGCGCGCCTCGATTCCGGATTCACCGTGTTCTACATCGGCATCAATCTCGGCGCCTTCCTGGGTCCGTTGGTGATCCCGTTGGCGCAGAGTTACTTCGGCTTGCGCGCCGGCTTCGGCGTCGGCGCCATCTTCATGGCCATCGGCTTGCTGCAATTCCATTTCACCCGCAAGTATCTCGGCGAGGCAGGGATCCACAGCGCGCCCATCCACGCCGCCGGCAGCACGGCGCTCGTGCCGCGGCGCAAGGAATGGGTGCGGCTATGGATCGGCGTTGCTGTGGCGGCCGCCCTGGTGGCGGCGGTGAGCGCGGGGATCATACCGGTGGATCCCGTGAGTCTGGCGCGCGCCGGCACGTATGTCATCGTGGGCATGGCGGTGCTGTATTTCGCTTATTACTTTTTTATCGCCGATCTCACGACGGATGAACGGAAACGCGGCGTCGTCCTGCTGGTGCTGTTCGTCGGTTGCGCACTTTTCTGGTCCGGCTTCGAGCAGGCCGGCTCGTCCCTGAATCTGTTCGCCGACCGCTATACCGACCGCACGCTGGGATGGCTGCACGTCGAGATACCGACCGCCTGGTTTCAATCGCTGAATTCGCTGTTCATTTTCATGTTCGCGCCGTTCTTCGCCTGGCTGTGGATCGCGCTCGCGAAGCGCCACCTGAATCCGGCAGCGCCCGCCAAATTCGCCATCGGCGTCATCTTGATGGGTTCCGGCTTTCTGGTGATGGCCGCGGCGGCCGCCGTCGTCGCCAAGGGCGACAAAGTGCTGCCTTACTGGCTCATCATGACCTACCTGCTGCACACCTTCGGCGAACTGTGCCTGAGCCCGGTGGGCCTGAGCTATTTCACCAAGCTGGCGCCCAAGCGTTTCGTCGGCCAGATGATGGGCATGTGGTTCCTGGCGACGTCGCTCGGCAATCTGATCGCGGGACTGATCGCGGGCGATTTCGACGCGAACAATGTCGGCGCCATGCCGGGGCAGTACCTGCATATCGTGTATTTCTCGGTGGGCCTGGGCGCCGTCCTGCTGGCCTCGAGCCGGCCGGTGAAGAAATTGATGGGTAATGTGGTATGAATCCGGCGCCGCAACTCACGCTCAAGGCGATCCTGCTGTCCATCGTCCTGACCGTCATTCTCGCTTCCGCGAACGCCTACGTTGGATTGTTTGCGGGCATCACGGTGGCCACGGCGATTCCCGCCGCGGTGATTTCGATGGCCGTGCTGCCGTTGTTCGGCAAATCCAACATCCTCGAGAACAACATCGTCGCCACCGGCGCGTCCGCGGGCACGTCCATCTCCGCCGGCGCCATCTTCACCCTGCCCGCACTCATCCTGCTGCATCACTGGAGCCGTTTCGATTACTGGTGGACGCTCGCCATCGTGGGGCTCGGCGGTCTGCTGGGCGTGCTGTTCTCGGTGCCGTTGCGCCGCACGCTCATCATCGAACAGAAGCTGCTGTTTCCCGAGGGCGTCGCGGCCGCCGAGGTGCTGAAAGTCGGCGCCAATCCGGGCGTGGGCGCCAAGTTTCTGGCGTTGGCCACGGTGGTCGGCGGCGTCTTCAAACTCGTGACCTCGGGACTGCGGCTGCTGCCCGAGACCTTCACCGCGCAAGGTTTCTTCGGCGCACGCGGCATCGCTTTTTTCGGTTACAGCTTCTCCCCGGCGCTGCTCGCGGTGGGCTACATCGTCGGGCTGAACATCGCGATCCTGATCGCGGCCGGTGGCTTCTTCTCGTGGTGGCTCGCCATCCCCGTGTACAACGCGTTCTTCTACGACCACGACCCGGTGTTGCTGCACGCGCTGGCCGGACTCAGCGCCGAGGACGCGGCGTTCGCCATCTGGAGAGCCCAGATTCGCTACATTGGGGTGGGCTGCATGCTGACGGGGGCGATCTGGGCGCTCTGGTCGCTGCGCAGGTCCTTGTGGTCCGCGATCCGCAGCGGCCTCAAGGTCGGCGTCAGCCGCTCCGCCGATATGCCGCATACCGAACGCGACATCCCCATGGGCACGGTGCTGATCTGCATCGCCTTGTTCGTCGTGCCGCTGTTCGTGCTGTACTACATCGTGGTCGGCAGCATCGGCGTGAGTCTGGCGATGGCCGTGATCATGATCGTCGCGGGGTTCTTGTTCTCATCGGTCAGCGGCTACATGGCGGGACTCATCGGATCCTCGAACAACCCGGTGTCGGGCATCACGATCTGCACCATCCTGTTCGCCTCGGTGGTGCTGATGTGGATGGTCGGCGGCAAGTCCTCCATCGGCGCGGTCGCCGTGGTGTTCATCGGCGCCGTGGTGTGCAACGCCGCCGCCGTGGCGGGCGACAACCTGCAGGACCTCAAGGCCGGTCAATTGGTCGGAGCGACCCCCTGGCGCCAGCAGGTCATGCTGTGCATCGGCGTCGTGGCGAGCGCCGCCGTCATGGCGCCGGTGATGAACGTGCTGCTGTTCGCCTACGGCATTGGCGAGCCGGCTCACGCCGGTGTCAAACCGCTGCCGGCACCGCAGGCAAATCTGGTCAAATCGGTGGCCGAGGGCATGTTCGGCGGAACGCTGCCCACCGGCATGATCGCCGGCGGCGTGGTCATCGGCGCCCTGATCATCGCCCTCGATCTGTATCTGAAGCGCCGCGGTTCGCGCTGGAGCGCGCCGGTCCTCGCGGTGGCGGTTGGAATCTATCTGCCCTTGGATGTGTCGACCCCCATTTTGGCCGGCGGCATCGTCGCCGAGGTGGTCGATCGCTGGCACATCCGCCGCAACCCCGGCGCGGATCATGAAAAGCTCAAGCAGAACGGCATGCTGTTCGCCGCGGGCCTCATCACCGGCGAGGCGCTGGTGGGCATTTTCATCGCCATGTGCATTTGGATAGCCAAGAACCCCGACGTGCTGACGATGGGTCACGAGCTGGCCGGCGGCCGTTGGTGGGCCGCGGTGCTGCTCGTCGGAATCTGCGCCTGGATTTATCGCGCCGGAACACCGCGCCCGGTTGCCTGACGAGGACCGCGCTTCCAGTTCTCCCCCGATCCCGTATGCATGTCGACCCCCGCTATTCAGCGAAGCTCGGGCTGTCCCTCTCGATCGTCTACATCGTGTGGGGCTCGAGCTTCATGTTCACCAAGATTGCCGTCAACAATCTGCCCATCGCCCTGTTCTCTGCCGTGCGGTTCATCACCGCGGGCACGGTGCTGGCGCTGGTCGCGCGCTTTTGGAGAAAGGATGCGTTCCCGCGCCGGCTCATCGATTGGCGGCACGTGGCCGTCGCCGGGTTTTTCATGGTGTTCGCCAACAACGGCTTGAACGCCTGGGCCATTCAGTACATTCCGAGCAATGAATCCGCGCTGCTCAACGGCACCGCCGCGTTCTGGATCGCCGGGCTGGGCGTGTTCGGCCCGCGCGGACATCCGCTCACGCGCCCGGCGGTGGTGGGGCTGGTCATCGGCTTCGCGGGCACCGCGCTGATGCTGGTCCCCAAAGGCGAGGTGCACGCGGCCGGCTTGCTGGCGCAACTCGCCGTACTCGCCGCCTGTCTCGCGTTTTCCCTGGGCACGTTGTACTACCGCAGCGTCGACACCCAGGTCGGCTCGCTGATGTTCATGGCCATGCAGTTGTGGTTCGGCGGCCTGATGTTGCTGGCCATCGCCGTCGTGCACGGCGACGGCGCGCACTGGAGCTTCAACATTGCCGGCATGACCGCACTGTCCTATCTCACGTTCGTCAGTTCCTGCCTGGCGTTCAGCGCCTATGGCTGGCTGACCCGAAACTCGACGCCCGCCCTGATCGGCACGTACAGCTATGTGAATCCGGCGATTGCCGCGTTTGTCGGCTGGGAGTTCCTGCACGAAACCTTGTCGCGCCTGCAACTCGTCGGCATGGTGATCATCATCGTCGGCGTGTCCATTTTGACGCTGCCGGGCGGCAGCCTCACCGATCCCAGGACGCGCAATGAACCCAAGGCCCAGTAGCTTCTAGCGGCGCTTCACGATCACTTCGAACTTGCCCTTCGGTCCCACGAACCACGAGCCCACGATGCTGACCAGGCTCACGACGACGGCGGTCCAGAATGCCGCCCAAAAGCCCGCAACGGTCATGCCCGGCAAGATCCACGCGACCAGAGCCACCATCCCCGCGTTGATGACCAGCAAAAACAAGCCGAGAGTGACGACGGTCATCGGCAGCGTCAGCACGATGGCAATGGGCCGTACGATGGAATTGACGATTCCGAGCAGCACGCCCGCCAGCACCAATGTCGCAGGGCCATCGATGGTCACACCCTTCACCCAGGCGGATGCGAGCCAGAGGCCCAGTGCGACGATCGCCGCGCGAATGAAAAATCCGAGCATGTGCCCTCCTTGCCATCCCTTATGCCACCGAGCCCTCAATAATCCAAGCCCGGTAAGGGTGGGTCCTTCGGCGGCGGGGGCGGTTTCTTGGGCGGCGGCGGACTTTCGAGCGTCACCTTGATGCGCCCGAGCAATCGCTCCCAACCCACGCGCATACGCATGTACGCTTTATCCCATTCCGGCGCATCCGGTACACCGGAGCCCAGCAAGCGCAGCGAGGCCGTCCCTTCGCCTTTGCGCACGTCCAGGAGGAAGTCGTCGACCACCGCGCTGTCGCCCGGCGGCGTGTCCCGGCCGCTCAAGTAAATCAATCGAAGACGCCGGTTCACATCGAAAATATCGATGTGCGCCTCCCGGCCGCCGGCGTTGCGGAGCCCGAGACGGTAATAGCCGCCCTGGCGTGCGTCGACCTCGGCTTCCTGGCCCGACCAGATTCGGATCAATCCTGGGTCGGTCAGGGCCCGCCAGACCCGCCCCGCGGGTACCTCGATTTCGACCAGGTGGGCATAACCCCGGGTGCCGGAACGGGTGGATCTACGGGGTACACTCATGGACATCATCCTGACGGAAATGAGACAGGGATGCAGTGCTAGACTTCAACAACACCAAGGAACCGCCATGCCATATGTCGATATCGTGACTGCGCTCGCACTTATCCAATTCATCGTTTTCGGCTACCAGGTCGGCGCCGCCCGCGTGAAATACGGGGTCAAGGCGCCGGCAATCACGGGTAACGAGATCTTCGAGCGGCATTTCCGCGTTCAACAAAATACATTGGAACAGTTGATCGTGCTGGTGCCCGGATTGTATCTGTTCAGCCGGTACTTCGACCCCCGATGGGCCGCGGGACTCGGCGTCGTGTATCTGATCGGCCGGCAAATCTACGCCGCCACCTACGTCAGGAATCCCGCCACGCGCAGCTTGGGGTATGGGCTCACATTCTTGCCCATGGTGGTGCTGGTGGCGGGCGCCGCGTTCGGAGCAATTCGGCAATTATTCTGGCATTAGCGGCCTTTTCGACCGATCTGATAATCAACGGTGATCCCGATCTGGCGAGGATCGCCGCGATCCAAGAACGGCTGATTGGGATAATTAGGCGGGATGAGTCCAAAGTAGAAGCCGTTTTGGGCGTAGTTTGCGTCAAAGACATTGTGCACCCATAGGCTCGTCGTCCACGGGCCGCGCTGATATCCGATCCGGATGTTTTCCAGGTTGTAGGCGCTCGAGGTCTGCGCATCGCTGGTGTAGTAATAGAAGCTATCCATCGCCGAGGCATCGAGACGCGCAAACCAACCGGCCGGATGGTGATATTCCACGGCCGCCGACAGCTTGTAACCAGGCGCGAACGGCTGCGCACGCCCGTCCAGATCCAAGCCTGCAAACAATCCGCTCGCGCCGAGATACCGCGTGCGCAGCAGCGAGGCGCTGCCCGAGATCTGCCAATAGCTGCCCAGGCGATAGGCAGCTTCGATTTCCAGCCCGTAGTTTTCACCGTTGCTTGCGTTCTGCGTGTAGAACACATAGTCCAACGGATTGTTCTGCTGCAACTGCTCCGACAGGTAAACTTGCATGTTTTGCCGGCGCATGTAGAAGATGTCCGTCTGCAGATCCAAGGGGCCGCCGGCGCGCGAATACTTCAATCCCGTCTCGAGGCTCCATAACGATTCGGGCCCGAAGCTCCGCTGTTCCGCTAAAATCTGCGATCCGATGTTGAAGCCGCCACCCTTGTAGCCGCGGGCCAACGTCACATACACATGCTCTCCCTCACCCGTATTTCTTTCCCAGGAAAGATTGCCGCCGACCATGTGATTGGTCTGCCGTGGAAACGGAGTCTGCGCATCGGCGCTATCGGCATAATGCGCTTCGCGCTGCTCGACGCGCAGGCCGCCGGTGAGCGTCGTGCGCGGGCCGAGATCCGCGTCCAGCGAACCGTACAGCGCCACATTGGTCGCGGTATACCGGCTGGTCAGACCGCTGCTACCCGCGCCGTCGTACTGGTCGTCGTACATGTAGAGCAGGTTGTCGGACTCCGTCAGACGCAACGCATACACACCCGCGAGCCACCGAACGCGGCCGAAAAGGGCCCTCGACGGGTCCCCGATCAGCCGCAGGTCCTCGGCAAGCGTCCGACGGGTTCGATCATCGCTTTGGAAGAAGTCGTAGGGCGCATACGGTCCCCACAAGGCATCGTTACCCCAATCGCCATCGAACGAATACGTGATTTTGGAACTCGCGGCGCTCGTGACACTGCGCAATTCCCCAATTCCCAGCGATTCGGTCACGCGCAGTGCAGCGCCGTTCGACAGCTGCGCGTCGCGGCCGGGCTGATTTGAGTACGTGGTGCGCGTATTGTAGATCGACCAGGCATCGTAGCCGTTGTCGATATTCACATGCATCAACGTGAGATCCGCCGACAGCGCATCCGTCACCTGCCAATGCACCTTGCCACGCAGCGTTCCCTCGTCGTAGCCATTGGTTGAGTTCTGATCGAGGTACGCGTTGTGGCGAAATCCGTCGCTCAAATATTGTTGCGCCACCACACGCCAGCCGGCAGAGCCGGCGGCCATCCCATCGCCGACGGCAAGCCCCACGGCCCGAGTATCGTAAGTCGCACCCGTGACCTCGCTTTTCAATTCGAACTCGGTACCGGGGTCGGCAGTC
>Ga0182014_10004082_pt1 | contig 17035 bp, 18 predicted proteins | sample 612S2DmetaG_FD_120489 | JGI IMG/M metagenome (GOLD analysis project Ga0182014, IMG submission 120489) | Permafrost microbial communities from Stordalen Mire, Sweden - 612S2D metaG | ecosystem: Environmental > Terrestrial > Soil > Wetlands > Permafrost | place: Sweden: Stordalen | collected... | reverse complement strand
CGGATCGTCTCCTGATATCCGATCGCCGGCGGATGCGATTTGACGTGGACGCCGAAGCGGTCGGCGAGGCGCTCCAGCGCCACCCGCAGATGCATCTCGCCCTGCCCCCACAGCACGATGTCGTGGGTGCGCGGGTTCTGGATCATGGTCAGCGACGGATCTTCCTCGTTGAGCCGCAGCAGGGCCTGGCCGAGCTTGACATCGTCCTTGCGGTCGGCCGCGGCAAGCGCGACCGCCAGCACCGGCGGCCACGGCTCGATCGTGACGAGCGCCTTCGGCGCGGTCTTGCCACCCGACAGCGTATCGCCGGTCTTGATGGTGTCGAGCTTGCCCAGCGCGACGGTGTCGCCGGCCTCGGCGGCGGGACGCTTGGTGTCATGGGCGCAGCTCACCGCCGATATGCCGGACACCCGGCCGCTCTCGCCCGACGAGGATTGCAGCGTCGCGCCGTCGTCGAGATGGCCCGCCAACAGCCGGGTCAGCGACAGCTTGCCGCCGTGCTGCAGATGCACGGTCTTGAACACATAGGCGAGCGCATCCTTGCCCAGGGGCGCGCCGAGGCGCTTGACGGTCTCGGCCACCCCGGGCGCTTCATGCCGCAGCGCCTTCATCAGGCGCAGCACGCCGTTCTCGCGCGCCGCCGAGCCGAGCAGCACCGGGCAGATCTGGCCCTCGCGCAATTCGCGGGCGAGATCGTCGAACACCGCGTCGCGCGGCGGGGCGATGTCCTCGAGCAGCTGTTCCATCAGCGCATCGTCGTGGTCGGCGAGCTTTTCCAGCATCGAGAAGCGGGCTTCCTTCTCGCGGTCGAGATCGCCGCCCTGCAGCGCCACCACTTCGGAAGCTTTGTGCTCGCGATAGACGAAGGCGCGTTCCAGCGCCAGATCGACGAAGCCCGCGATCAGATCGCCGTTCCAGATCGGAATCTGCCGCAGCACCAGCGGGATCCGCGACGCCGGCTGCAGCGTCGCCAGCGTCTCGCGAATGCGCTTGTTGGCGCGATCGATCTTGTTGAGAAACAGAAAGCGCGGAATGCCGAGATCCTCGATCTCGCGCAGGATGAGCTGAAGCTGCGGCAGCTTGCGTTCATCGGCCTCGCAGACCACGACCGCGGCATCGACCGCCGGCAACGCGGCGCGCATGTCGTGCGCGAACTCGACCGAACCGGGGCAATCGATGAAAGTATAGCTGTCGCCCATGAAACTCGTGGTGGCAGCGGTCAGGCCGACGCCCATCTTGTGGCGGCGGGCTTCGGGGCTGGAATCGCCGACCGAGGTTCCGGCGTCGACGCTGCCGACGCGCGGGATCGCGCCGGTGCGCGCCAATATCGCTTCGAGAAGTGTGGTTTTACCGCTTTGGAAAGGGCCCACCAGTGCAATGCACCGTGGACCGCGGGGACTTCTGACGTCTTGTCCCATCGCCGCCTCCTTGGTTGGAGCTCGGCCCTTGATTGGGTCGGCGGATCGGATGCTCCCCCTCCCACCGCGATTTGGCAAGCCGGAAAAACGTCGCTGCGGTGCATCGCGCCGCACCGGCCTGCCGCTGCGTGGCGTTCGCAGCAACAATTCGCGCGCCAAAACTCTCGCGCCGCGCGTATTCCCTGCCGCGCTCCCGCAAGCGCGCGGCGAGGAAATAAAAGTTTACCGACCCGGTCGGAGTTCCAGGCTTTCCAGCCCGGCGGCGACGCTCAGGCCGACCTGGCCCTGCAGGCTGAGCGGCTGCAGCGCGATCGAATTGTTCGAGCCGCCCACCAGCACGTTGCCGCCGGCGCCGACCCCGAGCGTCGCACTGCCCTGCGCGCCGGCGTAGTCGCCCGAGAGATCGCCCGGCCCGAGCCGCGCCACCGGTGCAAACACGCCCCAGGCCAGCGCCGATTCCTGGGTGATGCCGAGGTCGACACCGACCTTGCGGATGGTGGCGACATAGCGGTCGTCCGGCATGCCATCGACGCGCAGCACGCAACCGAGATTGGTCACGGAGCCGACGATGAAGCCGATGCTCGAACCGCCGCGGCATTCGAGCACGCCGACCTGTATGCGCTGCATCGGCTGCTGCGCCTTTGCGCCGGCGAAGGGGGCGGCCAGCGTGGCCATGGCGACACCGGCAAGGATGAGGGAACGGCGCATGAAGAAATCTCCGGCTGAATAGATGTGATGCGAGCAGAGAAAGTAACGCGCGCCGTGCCCCGGCGCTCGTCTCTCTATGGCACAACAATGGCGGCGGGGCCAGATTTTGCGAATATACGCCCCGTCATTCCGGGGCAGCCCGCAGGGCTGAACCCGGAATCTCGATGTCGTGGGCACCGAAATTCCCTCATCGGGATTCCGGGTACGATGCTTTGCATCGCCCCGGAATGACGGCCCCGCAAACAAAAAGAGGCCCGCTTCCCGCGGGCCTCCTTGCGTCAGTCCGGCGATGGCTCAGCCGTGACGATGATGCCGGTGGTGGGTATGCCGGGGCGCGAAATGCACCGGCTCCAGCTCGATCGAGGCCACCCCGGCCGCGACATTCAGCCCGGTCTGGCCCTGCAGGCTGATCGGCTGCAGCGCGTAGGCGTTCTGAGGACCGCCGACCAGGAAATTGCCGCCGCCGCCGATCCCGATCGAGGCGTTGGCGCCGACGCCGCCGTAATTGCCGGCGAGATCGCCGTGCCCGACCCGCCCGGTCGGCGCATTCACCGCCCAGGTCAGCTTGGTCTGGTCGGTGATCCCGAGATCCAGTCCGATGCGGCGAACGGTCGCCAGATAGGGTTCGGGACGGCGGCCTTCGCTCTGGAACACGCATTCGAGGCTGGTCGTCGATCCGACCACGAAGCCGACATTCTGGCCGCCTTCGCATTGCAGGATGCCGGCGCGCATCGGCGGCATCGCGTTGGCACTGGCGAGGGGAACCGCGAGCGCGGCGATGGCGATACTGAGTGTCGAGAGTCGCATTGGTCTGGTCTCCGCATGACGAATTGAACTTGCGGAGCGCACAGAAAGGAAGCGCCGTGTCCAAAACAAGGCGCTTCCGGAAATTTGCCGTCAAAACATCAGGGTTCGACGGCCGCCTATTCGAGACGTGATTTGACACGCCTTTTTTCTGACGCGTTTTCTTAACGCGAACCGGCGACCACTTCGCTCGAAAACGCTTTATCTCAAATTGCCACAAAAACGCTGGATGCGTTTACAGGCGTCCTCGAGATCGGAGTTCTTGGCCGCGTAGGAAATCCGGAACGCCGGGCCCAGCCCGAACGCCGAACCCTGCACCACCGCGACGCCCTCGGCTTCCAGCAGCTCGGTGACGAAGTCCTCGTCATTGGCGATCACCTTGCCCGACGGCGCGGTCTTGCCGATGGTGCCGGCGCAGGACGGGTAGACATAGAACGCGCCCTGCGGCCGCGGACAATCGATGCCCTTGGCCTGGTTGAGCATCGACACCACGAGATCGCGGCGCTCCTTGAACGCCTTGTTGTTGACCGGGATGAAATCCTGCGGACCGTTGAGCGCCTCGACCGAGGCCCATTGCGAAATCGAGCACGGGTTCGAGGTCGACTGCGACTGGATGGTCTGCATCGCCTTGATCAGTTCCGCAGGGCCCCCGGCGTAGCCGATGCGCCAGCCGGTCATGCAATAAGCCTTCGACACGCCGTTCACCGTCAGCGTGCGATCGTACAGTTTCGGTTCGATCTGCGCCGGCGTCGTGAACACGAAGTCGTCATAGACCAGGTGCTCGTACATGTCGTCGGTCATCACCCAGACGGAGGGGTGCTTCACCAGAACGTCGGTGATCGCCTTCAATTCGGCGCGCGTATAGGCCGCGCCGGTCGGGTTCGACGGCGAGCACAGGATGATCCATTTGGTCTTCGGCGTGATCGCCTTCTCCAGCGCATCCGGCTGCAGCTTGAAGCCGTGCTCCGCCGTGCACACCACCGGCACCGGTTCGCCGCCGGCCAGCGCCACCATTTCCGGATAGCTGACCCAATAGGGCGCGGGAATGATCACCTCGTCGCCCGGATTGATGGTAGCCATCAGCGCGTTGTAGAGCACCTGCTTGCCGCCGGTGCCGACGATGATCTGGTTCGGCGTGTAGGTGAGACCGTTCTCGCGCTGGAACTTGGCGATGATCGCCTGCTTCAGTTCGGGAATGCCGCCGACATCGGTATACTTGGTCTTGCCCGCCTCGATGGCATGGATCGCCGCCAGCTTGATGTTGGCGGGGGTGTCGAAATCGGGCTCGCCGGCGCCGAGGCCGATGACGTTGCGACCGGCCGCTTTCAGCGCGCGTGCTTTATCCGTGACCGCGATCGTCGCGGACGGCTTCACACGGTCGAGCGCAGCGGACAGAAACGGCATCATCATCTCCTTGCAGAAATCGCGAACACACCACGTGTCGCCGGCGATCCACGAGTCATTTTGCTGGGATCGCGGCACCCTAAAGCGGGCGGCGCTGCATCGCAAGAAGCTTGGCCGCAGGCACCCAAACTTTAGGGAAAGTCAAAAGCCGCCCGCTGCGGTGGCGCAACATTCATAAAATTCCGCGATGAAATGACAAATTTCTGGCAAGGGCCGCGATCCGGCCTGTGGCTGGCCGCCGCGCTGGCGGATTTCGCGATGACGAGATCGGCCTGCTGCCCGCGGCGTGGATCGCGCCGCGGGCAGCAGGCCGCCGGACGCCACCGGCGTTCCGCCGGACTCGCCGGTGCTGTTAACCTTTTACATCCCCGCATTGCGGCGTGCGGTACAGGATCGCGACGCCTCGCCATGGGCGCTCGCCGAATAGCTCAGGCGTGATCCGAATTGTTCCTTCGTGTTGGCAAAGTCTTCTACGCGGTTGCAGTGCGGTAGAGGTTTTCGACCTTTTGCGATGATCGGGTCTTGCGACGCATCGGCTTCGGCATCATTGTTTAGCCGCGTTGCGGGGCGACAAGGTGCTCGCTCCGCGTTTGCGGGGGCAGGTCTCAGCCGAGTCTTCTCAACCGGGTCTTCTCAGCTAAGTCTCGGCAAAATCTCACCGGTCGAAACGAATCCGAATGTACAAGCTCTATTCGATGCAGCGCTCCGGCAACAGCTACAAGGTCCGCCTTGCGCTGGCACTCCTGAACGCGCCCTACCGCGCCATCGAGATCGACATCCTGCGCGGCGAGAGCCGCACGCCGGATTTTCTCGCCAAGAATCCGAGCGGACAGGTGCCGCTGCTGGAGGTCGCCGAAGGTCGTTACCTCGCCGAATCCAACGCCATCCTCTGGTATGTCGCCGGCGGCACCTCGCTGGCACCGGAATCGAGGATCGAGCGCGCCGAAGCGCTGCAGTGGATGTTCTTCGAACAGCACGCGCTGGAGCCGAATATCGGCGCGGCCTATTTCTGGCTGGCGCTGGTCAGGGGCGGCCGCGACCTGCAGACCCATGCACTGGAAGACTGGATGGAACGCGGTTACGCCGCGCTGCAGGTGATGGAAAATCACCTCAAGACCCATGACTATTTCGCCGCCGGCCAGATCACGGTCGCCGATATCGCGCTGTACGGCTACACCCATGTCGCCGACCTTTGCGACTATGATCTGGCGACCTTCCCCAGGATCCGGGCATGGCTACGCCGGGTCGAACAGACCCCCGGCTTTGTCGCCATGGACTGGCGCCCGGACGCCGAAAGCGGCGGCTCGGCAGGAATCTCCGCAGGCATCGCCGCCGAGGCCTGATTCCCACAAATAGCGGGCATAACCTCCGAAATAGCGGGCATAACCGCCGGCGCTGCCGTTTTTTTGCCATTTTCGGGACGCTGCCGCCCCAAAATTGCCGGCGATTCCAGCGATATTAATGGGGTTACGGGTGATTCGCCCGTGCATCGAAGGACCCCGGACCATGAAACGGTCGCCCGGCGCAGCAGGCTTTCAGGGCCGCTGCGCGCCTGTAGCTTCGTCCCGACTGACGGACGCCGTCGCGGCCACGCTCGCGATCGGGTCGCTGTCGCTTTGCCTGATCGTCACCCTGACCGTGCTTTCGATCAAGGTCTCGATGGCGATGCCGCTTCCGGCTTAATTCTTTTTCCAGGCCATTGGCAATTCTGCACGACAAGGCGCGATGTTGGGCATCGCGATCGGGCGATCGATGAAGTCACCTGTCATCATTGTCACGCTGGCGCTCGCGGCGGCGATCCTGCTGACGGCCTCCCTGCTGGTTGCCACGGGAACCCGTGGCCAGGAGCAGCCGTGGCCGCCCACGACGCATGCTGCGGACCGGATGGTGCCGGCGCCGCCGGCCCGGAAGTAGCCGATCCACGCGTTCGAACCGGAATCCTCCGGCCTTCGCTATCATTTGAGCCAACAGATCGAAAATCCGCGGCGATCCGGTCAACTCCGCCTTAAGGATCGAAGCGAAAAGCCCGCCGCCGGGGCAACCATCCGTCATTGGCCCGCCTTAGTCTCGGGGCGAACGGGAACAGCCGCATGCACTTCGACTGGCGCGCAATCTCCGGCCCGGCGCTGACGACGGCGGCGGCTCTGATCGCCATCATCGTCGACCGCAACCTCGTTGCCGTTCCCGATCCGGCGCCTTTGTTCGTTTGCATCGTCGCCTTCGCGGGCTCGCTCTCGGGCCTCGCCTCCGGCATGGCCAGCGCCGCCATCGCGATCGTGGCATCCGCGCTGTTCTTCCTCCATCACCGCGCCGGCGCCGGCTACGATCCGGCCGACCTGGCGCGCCTTGCAATGCTGGCGATCACCGCGGGCGGCACCGCCGGCATCACCGGCCTGTTGCGGCGACGAATGATGGATGCGTTCGCATGGGAGCGCCGGCATCACGCCATCGCCAGCCGGCTGTCGGCGGCGCTCGACCAGGTCGACATCGGCATCGTGCTGCTGGATTCCGACACCCGCGCGGAATTCATCAACCGTGCCTTCCGCCAGTATTTTTCGCTGTCCGACGAACAGGCCGATTCCAGGCCGCCCTTCATCGCGCTGATGTATCACGGCCGCGATACCGGCGCGTTCGAACTGCCGGAGGACGAATTGAACGCCTTCATCGCGCGGCGCACGGAGTTGATGCGATCGGGCGATTCCACGCCGATCAATATCAGGCTCGCGGACGGACAGGTGCTGCGCTTCGGCTGCACGGCGTTGCCCGACGGCGGACGGATGCTGAGCTATACGCCGGTGACCGACCTGATCCGCCTTGGCGACGACCCCGCCCGTGCCGACTACTACCGTTCGCTGCGCGGCGGCGGAGATCCTGGTCTCGCCCGGCAACGGCGTGCCGCGGAATGAAGATGGCGCGCCGAATGCGACACGACGCAGCATCGGCCCGCGATGTTGCGGAAACACCGGCCTGTGGATAAGTCCACCTGTCATTGGCGCGTAACAATACGGGACTAGGTTTCGCATGCGTCTGATCAGGCCCCCCGTCACGGATCACACGCCCCCAGCGGTCCCCGTCAGTCGCCGCGTCTGACCGGGGCCGCACTTTTTTGGTCTGCGTTTTTCCGGTCCGCGCTTGCTGGCGTTGCGTATCAACCCCGCGATCGGCTTCGGCCACTTTCATACGGCGAATCCCTTTCATGATCCGTGTCGTTCTCATCCTCGCGGCCTTCTTCACGCTCACGCTGCTGCTGGCGCCGTTCCAGATGATCGCGCTGGCCTTCGACCTGCGGCTGCAGCGGAGCATCCCTCATCTGTGCCATCGCGTTCTTTGCGCGCTGATCGGGGTGCGAATTCGCCAGGTCGGCCGGCGCTCGGACGCGCGTCCCACGCTGATCCTTTCCAACCATGTCTCCTGGCTCGACATCTGCGTGATATCGGCGCTTTCGCCGGTGGCGTTCGTCGCCAAGAGCGAGGTCGCGGGCTGGCCGGTATTCGGCTGGCTGGCGAAATTGCAGCGGACCATCTTCATCAACCGCAAGGCCCGGCACCAGACCGGTGCGGCGACCCGCGAAATCGCCGGCCGCCTGCTCGGCGGCGACGCGGTGGTGCTGTTCGCGGAAGGAACCTCGAGCGACAGCACCCGCGTGCTGCCGTTCCGCTCCTCGCTGGTCGGCGCGGTCGGGCGCGGTTGACATCACCGTGAGCTGGGGCGAGGCGGTGGCTTACGACATGCGCGCCGACCGCAAGGCGATCGCGCGCGACGCCGAGAAATCGGTCCGGCGCATGACCGCAGCCGCGCTGCGCGCCGCGCCGCCGCGATCCGCGCCGCCGGCCTCCGAAGTACCGCTGCCGAAACCGGCCTGAGCCGCACCGCCGCCATGCGGCGCCGAGTCTTAGCGCCGAGTCTTGGCGCCGAGTCTTGGCGTCAAGTCTTGCGGCTTTGCGGCGTGCGGGTCACAATACGTTCCCGTCTCGCGCACCCCCACGTCACAGGACTGATCCATGCAAATTCGCAATCTCGGCGGCTCCGGCCTGCGTGTTTCCGCCGTCGGCCTCGGCTGCAACAATTTCGGCCAGCGCACCGATCTCGAAACCTCGCGCAAGGTGATCCACAAGGCGATCGATCTCGGCATCACGCTGTTCGACACCGCCGACATCTACGCCGGCATGGGCGGCTCGGAGACCGTGCTCGGCGAGGTGCTGGGCGACCGCCGCAAGGACATCGTGCTCGCGACCAAATACTCCAAACCGATGAGCAAGGACGGCACCAAGCAGGGCGCGTCGCGGCGCTACATCATGTCCGCGGTCGAGGCCAGCCTGAAACGGCTGAAGACCGACTATATCGATCTCTACCAGCAGCACGACTGCGACCCGCTGACGCCGATCGAGGAAACCCTGCGCGCGCTCGACGACCTGATCCGGCAGGGCAAGGTGCGCTACATCGGCAATTCGAATTTCCCGGCCTGGCGCATCGCCGAGGCCGAGCTCACGGCGCGCCACATGAACGTCAGCCCGTTCGTGTCGTGCCAGGACGAATACAGCCTGGTGATGCGCGACATCGAAAAGGACCTGCTGCCGGCGGCGCAACACTACAATCTCGGCCTGCTGCCGTTCTTCCCGCTCGCCAGCGGCTTGCTCACCGGCAAATACCAGCGCGGCGCGGCGGCGCCCGAGGACACGCGGTTTGCCAAGGCACCGGCGCTGAAGGATCGTTACGTCACGCCGCGCAACGAGGACATCGTCGAGAAGCTGCAGGCGTTCACGCAGGCGCGCGGCCACAGCATGCTGGAACTCGCCTTCTCGTGGCTGGCTTCAAGGCCGCAGGTGTCGAGCGTGATCGCCGGCGCCACCCGCGTCGAGCAGGTCGAGCAGAACGTCAAGGCGATCGACTGGACGCTGAGCGCGGAGGAGATCGCGGAGATCGACGGGATCACGAAGTAGTTTGTCATTCCGGGGCGCATCGAAGATGCGAACCCGGAATCTCGAGATTCCGGGTTCGATGCTTCGCATCGCCCCGGAATGACGACATCAATTCACCCCACCAGTCCCTACATCGTCAACCCTGCGTTCGCCGGGACGACGGAATATCCTGCTAACCCGCCGCGGCGCTCGCCTTCGGCCCGGCCACCGTCTGCCGGACTTCAAAACCCTCGAACTGCGGCGGGCCGAGATAGAGCGGCTTGGTGTCGCCGGCCTTGTGATGCGCCGCGCGGAACGCTTCCGATTTGGTCCAGGCCTCGAACACGGTACGATCTTCCCAGATCGTGTGCGAGGCATACAGCGTGTGGTCCTCGGCTTCGGGGCCCTTGAGCAGGTGAAACTCGACGAAGCCCGGCACCTTGCCAAGATGGCTGTCGCGCGACGCCCAGATCTGTTCGAACGCGGCTTCGGACCCCTTGGCGACGCGAAAACGATTCATGGCAATAAACATGGGCGATCTCCTGATCCCGGCGGTTTCGATCAATGACGGTGATTTGTTTGATTGCGAACGACCGGGTGCGCGCAATCGGACAATTTCGCAGTTTCGGTGACGGAAACCCGAAGGCAAGCAAAACTCACGCCAGCAGTCCCGGCATCGGCTGCGTCCGAGGGCGACGGCGCGGACTCGGAAGCGTCGGCCGGTTGGGCGCAACGAGAGCGGATTGCGAATCGCGGGCCATCGGATTTCCCTCCGCTTGCCCTTCGGCGTATATTGGCAGGTGAACTATACGACGCTTCGGCATGAACCCGACATGAAGAACAAGGCCAGGATTCGGCGCGATTGATGACAAATCGGTTGGAAATGCCGGCCTCCCGCCGCCTCGCCTGTTCCCGCTGCGGAACGAAATTCACCTGCAGCCTGGCGGGGCCGTGCTGGTGTGCGGAGGAAACCGCCCGGCTGCCGATGCCGAGCGACGGCGAGGACTGCCTGTGCCGCGACTGTCTGCGGAAAGCGGCGGCGGCAGCTCCGAGCCCCCCGGATTCCTGAGGCTCCCTGCTCCGGGAGAGAATTATATACTTGGTAGAACGCTCTTTCGGTTAGTGGTAGCTTTTGATTCCCACAACCAAAGGGTGACTTATGTCTGACGGAACACCAGAACGCATCGCCTTAGAGTTAATGCAGATCATCGCTGTGGCGGAGAGAAAGGATCTCATACCGCCAGCGGGGAAAGACAAAACTATGGCTGACCGCGCTTGGATTCTGCAGACCTATGCCGAGTGCCTGAAGATGATCCACGGGCCGCGGACTTATTCGGAGCGAAAGGCAGCGCAGGACCGTTCTTAAGGCGCAGATTTTCGTGGGATTCGGGCGCGCTTAACTCTCCGCGCGCGCCAAGGATAGTAACGATGAGCTCCATCTCCGATGCGGTTTGGGCCGTCGCTGATTTCCTGCAGACCTATAATGGTGCCGTCACTGCCGTCGGCACCGTAGTAATCGCCATTTTCACGACAATTCTCGGCATCTTTACGATGAGTTTGGCTAGGTCTACACGCGTTGCCGCTGAAGCTGCCAAGCAATCTGCCGAGGCGCTGCCTTCGCTTGAGCGAGCTCATATATTCGTGGTGCCAAGCCTGATGTGGCTCCGAACACAAATTCCCGGAACGAATGGGGATGCAGTTACTCCAACCTTTAACAACAAGGCATTCATCAATTGCAAGTTCATCAGCCATGGGAAGACGCCTGCTATCATCAAGAGCGCCGAAATGAAGATTGATTTGCTTGCTACCGCTCCGGACAATCGAAAGCACTCGCCAAACATCATACTTCGGGACGAAAAGGTTTTGGAATCGAAGGATGAGTGGTCTCCCAAAGGCACTCATTCTATCGATGAAGGACCACTTGTTAAGGTCTTCGGTGAGGCCGAGATTAGAAGTCTAAAGGAGGGGAATGTCCTTCTGTGGTTCTACGGAAGCATTGTCTATGAAGACGTTTTCGGAACTGAGCACTGCACCAGGTTCCGCTGGAGCTATGCCGGAGGCAGTTCGCAATTCGCCGCCTCCGGCTCCAAGCCCTATAACGAGCGAGCATAGCAATCTGTTAGCGACCCCTCGAAGGCGGGAGTAGAATGATCAGCCGGGACTGTAAGGTCTCGGATATCCGCCATAGCGGCTGGGATCCGTCGATTGTCCTCGGCAGGCAAGCCGTTCAAATTCTCCGACAAGACTACCCCTCGCTTTTACACTTCCATTACCCTGCGGCTGCAAAAGGTTCGGCTGCAATCGGCTCCTTAACCGGCCTCGGATAATTTGCGACGCGACATTCGCGAGCGCCTCCATGATCCGCCTCATCCTCTATGCCTCGATGACCTTCCTCACCGCCTTTGCCGGCGTGACATGGGCTTCCCGCGGCTTTCCGATGCAGATTTCCCGACCGGAAATCGTCGCCCCGCTGCAGCCGAGGGTCACCGCGACATTCGGCGACCAGAGCGCCAGGGACCATGAGCGCAAGATGTGGGAGGCCGAGCACACCGCGCAGAGCGACAAGGATCCCAGGCTCGACAGTATCCGGCTCGACGCCCTGCAGGCGGCCAACGCCTATGCGATGGCGCCATGCGGCGAGACCGTGAAAGCGAACCTGATCGCCGCGGTTTCGGCCTATGCGCGCGCCTGGCAGCAAAAATTGGACTGCCCCCGGCCGCTGAACATGCTGATGTTCTGCGGCGACAAGAAGCTGCAGGAAGTCGCCGCCACGTTTTCGACCCCGCTCGATATCCGCGTCAAGGCCGCGCTCAGCGAAGCCTTCGAGCAGCGCGGCATCGTCAAGGCCGATTTCCCGGCCGACTTGCGTTCCGACGTGCTGCAGTTCACCGGCCCCGGGCTCTGGTTCGACGAGTCGCCGATATGCCTGCCGCGGATGCGCGCCGCCGCGGGATCCCAACGATGAACCGGGAACGGTTCCTGTTGCTGCTGTGGGCTGCCGTGATCCTGCAGGTCGCGGCCTGGACCTGGTGGCCCGAAGCCGCGCCGCAAGCGGCACCGCCGCAGATAGCCGAGGAGAACCGCGGCAAGGCATTCGGCTCCAACGAGGACATCTTCGTCGACAGCAGAGGCCGGCAGCGAAAGGCCGTTTTCAAGGTGCTGGAGCTGCCATGGGGCAGCCGCTGCGCCGGCGAAGGCCGCAAGCAATTCATCAGCGGCCTCAACGAATATTACTACCAGCGCCAGAATCAGATCGAGCGCTATCCCGAGAATTTCGGCAGACTCGGCGCCGATTACATCGCCGGGCAATGGGCCTCTACCGACGACCAGCGGATCGACCGGCTGACGCAGGACGCCTATGCCAAGGGTTACCTGAAACCGGCGGATTTTGACGGCGTCGCCGCCAAGTTGATCGCGTCGCTGGTCAAGGACGAACGCCTGCCCGGAAACGCCTGCGCGAGCTGAGGCACCCGCCGCCGCGGCTTCCCTCCGCTGCCGGCAGAGGCGGTCATTCCTTGATCCAGAGCAAGACGCGCACGCCGGTTCTGGCGCTTAATAGCCGTAACGATTGCACTGACTCACCCTGGGTGGGAGCCCGTCATGTTCGTGGTCCGCCTCAAACGGCCCAATGAAGATTTCGATTTCAAGGCGTTCAAGTCGAAGAAGGGCGCGCTGGCGCGGTTCAGAACCGCGCAGCAGGAAATCATCGACGGCGCAGTCGAGGAGTGCGCGCTGTTCGAGGCTGACGCCCCCGACGCCGACGCCGCGATGGCCCTGGTCAGCCGGGGCAAGGCCCGGCTACTGGCCTCCAATCTGTCCGACGGCCCGCCGCAGGTATCCGCAACCAGGGCCGGACCGGCCAAAAAACGGAGCGCCGCGAAGCGCAAACCGAACAACAGGAGAGCCGCGCGATGAATACATTGACAAAACTGGCGCTCGGCGCGATGGGCCAGTTGCGCCCCAGGCCCGCGCGAGGCGATGCCGTCCCGACCATCGCGCTGCCGGCTCCCGACAAGACCGGCGGCATGCCGCTGATGGAGGCGATGGCGAAACGCCATTCGGCCCGCGAGTTCTCGACCAGGGAATTGCCGCTGCCGCTGTTGTCCAGCCTGTTGTGGGCGGCCGACGGCGTCAACCGCGCCGACGGCCGGCGCACCGCGCCCTCGGCGATGAATGCGCAGGAGATCGACGTCTATGTCGCGCTGCCTTCCGGCGCCTACCGCTACGACGCCGCCGCCCACGCGCTGCAGCTCGTCGCCGGCAGCGACCTCAGGCGCGTGACCGGCTACCAGGATTTCGTCGACGAGGCCGCGCTCGACCTCGTCTACATCGCCGACCACAGCCGCATGAAGCTGGTGCCGGTCGCCAGCCGCGAGAGCTTTGCCTCCGCCGCGGCCGGCGCGGTCGCGCAGAACGTCTATCTGTTCGCGGCCGGTAACGGACTCGCCACCGTGATCCGCGCCTGGATCGATCGCGACGCCATCGCCAATGCGTTGGGACTGGAACACGACCAGCAGGTGCTGCTGTCGCAGACGGTGGGTTTTCCGGAGGATTGACCGTGGCGTCATGACCGCGGCAAACGCCATCTTCCTGATCAAGCTGCTGCACACCGCGGTATTCTTCGTTGGGACGAAATCCCTCTTTCGAGCCCAGATTATTTGGCCGAAAAGTCGTGACATCGACTTACGGCAAGGTCGAGCCCCTGAAAAAACACTTTCGACCATCTCTCCGCACTGGGTTTATCTAGATGATAGCCATCAAGTGTGACGAGACCTTCCACTTGAGGGATCAGGCTATTCGCGTGGATATGCTCCGCAATGAGCCGGGTGTTTTCCGATAGATCGATGTCTGCGTTTGGGGTCTCCGTCACGATAATACACTCGGGTGGAACCTTAAGCGAAGCGGCCAAGCTCTCAGCCCTCACGAAGTCGTCGGGTGACGGCGCTCCGCCTAAGGGGCGCTGCGGGGGGATGGGGCGCGTTCCAGAAGAGCTCGAATACGTGTTGATCCATTCCCAAGATCCGGTGTTGAAACTCCGATAAATCGAAGAGCTGTTCGGTTCACACCAACCTCGCATCACGCCACAAATCCACTTGGCTGATTCCGCGCCCAGCTTCTTGGATAAGAAATGCACCGTAGCGTTTTCAGCCATCGCAGCTTCAGCCGCGGTCGACAGACCATTTCCGAAAAACTTATAGGCATGGATGATATAGAGACTCGCGTGATCAGGGACCCGGGAAAGAACCGCCGCTGAGAACCGGCCGCCCTCGTTGTAGCCAAAACCCAGAAGGTAATAACTCAATTTGCGTTCGTTGAAATAGGCACTGGTCGCGTCGGTCGAGAACGACATCTGCGCCACACTGCTCCCGAGAACCACGACTTGCGCGCTTTCGAGTCGTTTGATGGCCTGCGGCTCCAATTTCAAATAGTACGCACCGTGCTCGTAATCGGTAAACTTTGGGCTTGTGCAATAGGCCAAGAAGACGTCTTTGGACGATGTTGGAATGCAGTGCGAGGCCGCCAATGTCATCGGCGCAACCAGCGTCAAGGTGCCGCTTACCAAGGCAGCAAACAAGCTTAACAAAACGAACCAGCCAGCGCGCATGTCAAAATCTAAAATAGAGAAAACTAACGGGTGCGCGGAACGACATTGCTATAGCTGCTCCCAATGCAAGGCCGACGCTCGCGGACCAGAATCCGTTCAGCCGCCATGCCGTAAAACGCCATTCTAGTGGAGAGCGACCAAATATTTGAGCCGTGTTCGGAAGAACCAGACTGATAAACGAAAGAGAGGCTATCCAGAAGCCCGCAGAAGTTGCGTCAACGATCGAGTCGCCGTGAGACACACCGAACATGCTTCGCCAAATCGACCATGCCGACGAAAGTGTCGCCGCCTTGAACGGCACCCACGCGAGTATCACGACGAGGAGCGTGACCAACCGGGAAACCGGCCAAGGGATCGTAATTCCGAACGAACGCCAAGCGTGATTGATTAAAAGACCCAGACCGTGAATGCCGCCCCATGCAACAAAATTCCATGATGCGCCATGCCAAAGACCGCCGAGCAGCATCGTAACCATGAGATTGATCATGCGCCGTGCCGGCCCCTTTCGATTCCCTCCGAGAGGAAAGTAAAGGTAGTCGCGAAGAAAGCGCGAAAGTGTCATGTGCCAGCGGCGCCAGAAATCGATCAGGGAATCGGCCTTGTAGGGCGAGAAGAAATTGAGAGGGAAGGCTATCCCGAACATCAAGGCGAGCCCGATCGCCATGTCTGAATAGCCGGAGAAATCGAAGTAGATTTGGAGGGAATACGCCGCCGCGCCAATCCATGCGGCGCTTGTAGTGACAAGCTTGCCAGCGTCGGCAACCGCGAAAACCGGGTCGGAAAAGGCGGCGACGCCGTCCGCAAAAATCACCTTCTTGAAGAGACCGGCTGCAAACCACGACAGGCCAAGAGCGATTGCGGGCCAGCGCGCCCTGTAGGTCTCGCGCAGAGCGAACTGCGGCATCATCTCCTTATGATGCAGGATTGGGCCAGCTATGAGGTGCGGAAAAAATGCAACGAAGAGCAGGTAGTGTATAGGGTTATACTCCCTTGCCTCGCCTCGATAGGCGTCGACAAGAAATGCGATCTGAGTGAACGTGTAAAACGAGATTCCGATTGGAAGCGAAAGCTTCGTCAACGTAACCGGTATACCGATCTCGCTCAGAGTTTCCGTTGCCAGCCCCAGATATTTAAACGTGCCGAGCAGCCCAAGATTGCCGATGATGCCCAGCGCCAGCGCCCACCGGCGAGGGGTCATCACAAGGCTCAATCCGATGCTGTAATTGAATACTATCGAACTCAAGATGAGTGGGAGCAGATAGAGTGGGTCATCCCACGCGTAAAACAAGAGAGAATTGAGCGCGAGCCACAAGGCTGCGACGGCAGGCCATCGTAGCCATCCGAGTACAAAGAAGCCAGCGAGGACAATGGGTAGAAAGACGAACAGAAAAAACGGGGAGTGAAACAGCATGCAAACATGTAACAGCTCAACCCTGAGTTCAGCAACAAAAATCAAATCGTGCCATGGCACTCACTGCAGGCAATTGCGATGCTGGTCCTCGGGTTACGAACTGCGCGGACCAGAGACGAAATCTCCCGCGTTCGCGCAATTGCCTCTGCGGTATAGCTATGGTGACAGCGGAGCACTACTTCACCACCGCGGCGGTCTGGCCGAACAGCAGCTTGCGCTCTTCCTCGGTGCGGATCGCGGGCTGGCCGAAATTCGGATTGATCTCCTTGGCCCTGGCATAGGCGCGGACGGTGGCGGGGCGCTCGCCGATGGTTTCCAGCCAGCGCTTCAGATGCGGGAAGTCGTCGATGTTCTGGCCCTGGTTCTTGTACGGCACCACCCAGGGATAGCTCGCCATGTCGGCGATCGAATAGTCGCCGGCGATGAATTCGCGGTCGGAGAGACGCTTGTTGAGCACGCCGTAGAGCCGGTTGGTCTCGTTGACATAGCGGGTGATGGCGTAGTCGATCTTTTCCTGGGCGTAGTTCCTGAAATGGTGGTTCTGCCCGGCCATCGGCCCGAGCCCGCCCATCTGCCAGAACGTCCACTGGATCGCGTCGTAGCGGCCGTAGATGTCGGCGGGCAGGAATGTTCCGGTCTTCTCGGCGAGATAGAGCAGCATCGCGCCGGATTCGAAGATCGAGATCGGCTTGCCGCCGCCCTTCGGCGCGTGATCGACCATCGCGGGAATCCGGTTGTTCGGCGCGATCGCCAGAAACTCCGGCTTGAACTGGTCGCCCTTGCCGAT
>Ga0182014_10004080_pt1 | contig 17039 bp, 16 predicted proteins | sample 612S2DmetaG_FD_120489 | JGI IMG/M metagenome (GOLD analysis project Ga0182014, IMG submission 120489) | Permafrost microbial communities from Stordalen Mire, Sweden - 612S2D metaG | ecosystem: Environmental > Terrestrial > Soil > Wetlands > Permafrost | place: Sweden: Stordalen | collected... | reverse complement strand
TTTGTTGTAAAAGCTCTCCCTCTTGGCCATTTCCTTCGGAGGCAGGCCCTGTTCGTATGCCTTTTCCAAAATCGGCTTGAAGAACGGCTGACTCCGCACCGTGGAGTAATCGTGCTCGAGGAGAGAGGCATGATACTCGGACATGTTCCCGAAAATCGCCGGAAGAACGCTTTGCACCTGCCGGCTCGCGGGACCGTTCGGCGCGCCAACGCCGGGTTTCCACTGCCGGGCTGTATCGAGGATGACCTGAAGAACTTCGGCGTTGTAGCAATTTTCGACCAGGCTCTTGTCCACCCGGTTGCGCTGGAATTCGGTTTGCACAGAGGGACGGTCAAGGAAATCTGGCAGACTGTTGCTGAATGCGATTTCCTCCAGGATCTCCGTCTGCTGGGGAGACAAATCGTCCAGGAATCCAAGGGCGTAGTAGCGGTCGCGATCGCCATTCAGGGCTTGCAGCGTGGCTTCATCCATCTGCCCCGGCTGCCGTTCTGTTTTAAGGATGCCAAAGCAAGCTTTGGCCATCATGTTGCCATTGATCTTTTGGGCCATCCCCTTGCGCGAGGTCCAGGGCATGACCTTCTCTTGCAGGTTGTTGAGCATCTGGCTCTGGGGGCCAATCATGGCGCTGAATGTTTTGAGCTGTTCCGGCGAGGCCACTTGGTATTCGAAAGGCTTGATCTTCGGACCGAGCCTGACGTAGACCTTGCTGTTGTTCTTCAGCTGCTCCTGCAGCGAGGGAGGGACACTCACGTCCGCGAAGGTGCTGGGTCCGTCGAAGAACTCGTTGACCTCGGTCGTCATCATGTAAAGCTTGCGCGCCGCGATCATGTAGCCTAGGTACGAAAGGTTCTTCGCCTCATCCGTCATGGTGGAGGAAGCTTTGGGGCTGGGACGGGTACTATCCTGGACTTTTTGAGAAAGTCGGCGGGCCGCCTCTTCGGCCAATTTGTAAGCCTCTGGGCATGTTTGCTGCCAGCGGGCCAGCTCCGCTTCTTCGACATCCATGTAGGGCGTTACCTTGGCAAATCTTCCTGCCGTCTGGTCGTAGAGCCACTCCACGGCATTGCGATGCTGGACCGCGGGGTGGGCCAGCGTTTCTTTGAGCCCGGGAATGCGCTCAATGAACAGGTTCGTGGCGGCCGCGCGGGACGGATCCGCGTTCATGCCGGCCAAGGCATCCTTCCACTCATAGCCAAAGTCTTCGTCGATTTCGGGCGTTCGTACTTCCAGAGCATTGAGAACGGCCCGCTGTGCCGGAGTGCGCAAGAGCGCCATTGCCTCTGTGCGGAGGTCCGATTGAAGCATGCTGGGCGGGTCGCTGTAGCGGGAGACCAGGCTGAACATCTGCTGCTTGGAGGCGAGCTCTAGCTTGCCAATGGCTTTATAGCTGGGCTTCTCCGGCTCAGGTTGCTTATTTTGTGCGGGCACTTGCATACTTGCTGTAATTATACCAAGCTGAAGTGTCCTCCCGACCGGCTTTATTGAAGAATTTTGCTGAACTACTACCTCGCCTTGGTGTCATTTTCAAAATGGATGTCAGTGGGTCACAGTCGACGGCACTGAGTCACATACGTTGCGACTGAGACTTAACGATGAAATATCCTTCGGTTTCCGGCGAGTAGGCGGCCTCGGAGCCGTCGCATGGCTTGTGGTACTTGATGCTCATTGTTTAATATTCGATGCTTTGGGTGCGTTTTGGCTGGCCCGTTCCAGCGGGGTCAGTGCCGACGGCAACCCGCACGCCTCCATGAGCCGTTCCTGGGCGTCCATGAGCTCATGCATGCGTTTGCCCGCCTCTTCGACTCCATTCACGTTTCGAAGCATGATGTGGGGGCATTCCTGGGCTCTGTCGTGGGCCTGCAAATACCTGTTGGCTGCCGTCGCAAACGCTCCACCCTTGGCACCTTCCTCGCGGCAGGCTTCTAAAAGGGCAGCCTTGGTGTCGTCCCTGCGTTGGAGCCGGCGTTCAGCTTCGGGATCTTTTGGACGAAAGGTCTGGTAGGTCTGGACTATTCCAGATGCTTGAAGCCTGGCTTGGCTGTAGTCCGCGGCTGCCTCTTGCAAATTACTCATTCGTGTGATCTTGTTAGGTCGAATTTTATTGTAGGGCTCTTAACCATCCTAGATACCACAGCGTAAAACTAAAGACGCTGAACTTCTACAAAAACCGTATAATGCATTAAGAGGTGCATTGTGATCCTCTCGAATCTAGGCATTTTAGCTGCAATGAAGGCTGGCCGCCTGCGAATAAACAACTTGGCAGGGCTGAACCCGTCGCTGGAGCCGTTCAACACCAGTTCGGTGGACCTTCGGCTGGCTCCGGAGATATACATCCCTAAACGCCTTGAAAAGCCTTGGGACCTCCGGGTGGATTACCCAGGGAACTACCTGCTGGAGAACTCAGAGCATGTGATCATCACCAAGGAAAAGCCGTTTGTGCTGGAACCTTATGTGTTCGTCTTGGGCTGGACCTTGGAACATGTTTCCTTTCCAATGGATGACAACGGCCTTTGTTATAGCGCGCGGGTCGAGGGGAAGAGCAGTCGGGCACGAGTTGGCCTCATCGTGCATTTAACGGCGCCCACAATCCACAACGAGTTTGATGGCAAAATTGCCTTGGAAATTGTGAATTTAGGCCTGACGCCCATACTTCTCCATGCAGGGATTTTTATCTGCCAATTGGTCATCGAACAGCTGGACAGAGAGGCAGTGACAGCTCCCAATCAGTTCTCCGGCCAGGTTAACCCGGTCGGCACGAAACGTTGATTTACTTCACGTACACCTTGTAAATGTAGGTATCCCCGCGGGAGCCGTGCTGGTCATGGGCCGTTGCCTGGACCATGTAAATGCCGGCATCCAGAGGGCCCAATTGGAAGCTGTATGGAGGCTGTGTCAAGGTCGAGATGAGCTTGCCATCAATGACCAGGTTCACGTCCGTGATGGCATCCGCTTGGTCAGGATCGACGGCCGAAACGTCCAGTTTGTAGGCTGAGCCCACTCCCAGCGTCATTCCATCCGTGATAAGCGGAATTGTGACGGTCGGAGGATGATTTTCGTGAACACTGATGTTGTTGGCCGTGACGGTGGCTGTCAGGCCAAACTCGTTATAGGCGGTCAAGGTCACGGTTTTGGTCCCAACACTGTCCGGCTTCCAGAAGCCGCTGACTTCGTTGTCCACGCAGGGCAAGGTACCTGCCTTTTCTCCATTAACCTTGACGTCCACCTTTATGACCTGGCATTGCGAGTCCGTGACGCGCGCGGCCAGTCGGATGGTCTCGCCGAGGGCGTAATCTTCATGGTTGGTGGGAGAGATCAGCCGGATGGAAGGTGGTATGGCCATGGCGTAGCGGTTCTGCTTGGGCAAAGCCAGGAAAACCGCGGTGCCGTTGGTGAGCCCCGTGTTGGGGGCCAGGATAACCCACCGGCTGGCTTTGGGGATGTCATAACCGGCGTTGCGGAGCACGTTGATGAGGTCCTTCAAGTCCGTGACGTGGGCCAGCTTCTCGGAGTCGGTATTCCAAAACTTGTAATAGGCTTCCTGGATCCGGTAGGCGCTGTCATGGATGTCCGCTTCCGAGGTAGAGCACTTCTGATACGCCAATAGCGCACAGGCAATGGCCAAGATGGCCATGAGCCAACTCTCCGCCTTGCGAGGACTAAATTCCATTTGCAATGACTCCTTGATCAAGTATAGGTCGGAAAAGCCTCGCTGCCTCAGTTTTGTGAGAGAGGCTCGAGCTTTGCGCGGATGTCATCCAAAATGATCTGGCTGGTTTGCTGGATGGTCAGGCCGGAGGTGTTGATGTACTTGGCGCCCAGTCCCAGCATCAAGGGGCTGGTCGCGCGCTGGCTGTCCTGCCGATCCCGGACTGCCAAATTGTCTGCCACCCCACCGGCACCGCGGCGTTTGGCCCGTTCTTCTAGATTGGCGTCCAGGTAGTACTTGAAGTCGGTCTCCGGGAAAACGCTGGTTCCTATGTCCCGGCCCTCCATGACCAGGCTGCCGAACTGCGCGCATTCCTGCTGTTTTCTTCTCATCCACTTCCGGACCGCCGGGACAACCGCAACGAGTGAAGAACCTTCACTGACTTCGGGAGTTCGCAAGGCCTGATCGTCGGTCAAATCCTTCAAAGTGAGGAGCACCTGGTTGCCAACCACCTCCAGTTTGGGGTTCCAATGGGTGCAGGAGCGGGCGACGGACGAGGCGCTTTTGACGTTAATCTTGTGATGGATGCAATGCCAGGCGAGGGTTCGGTACATGGCGCCGGTGTCCACGTGGAGGAAGCCAAGAGCCTCGGCCACAATGCGGGCGTTGGTACTCTTGCCGCTTGCGGCCGTGCCATCAATTGCGATTACAACGCGCCGGTCCATAATGAATTATAAAGTTGTACGCCTGTAGTGCCTGATGAAAACTTGCCGGCTTAGGAGGTAGAACATGACCGCCACTTGCTGATAGTGCCGGGCCGTCAACGCCGCGATCCTGTTCATCTCGGATCGAGTGCAAATCAGCCGGACTGGAATCATCCGTTCAACCTGCAGGTTGCCGGATGGCGTTACCCACTGGCCCTTGGCCGGGCTCAAGAGTGTCAGCCCTCTGCTGACCTTGCGCACTTCCTGGTCCCAAAGCCGGTGGTGGGATCTTGGCACCTTTCTGCCATTGACCGTGACTGGTACGAGTATCTCCCACAGCGATTGCTTTTCCATAAAACTTTTTAAGCGGCCTTCAGCTGCTCCTGCTGCTTGTGCAAGCAATCGGGGCAGGTGAACGTCCCTGTTTCCGGATCGTGGACCATGGCTTCCTTGTGCGCGGTGCGCCCGCAAACCTCGCATCCGCTGTAAAAATTCATGAGGTCGTCGCACTCGGGGCAGCCCGGGCAGGTGTCGATGTGGTGGACGTTCTTGGCGTCAATCCGGTTGAGTTCCGCTTGGAGAGCGGGCAAATGGGACTGGGCCCATTCAGCCGCGTCTCGGATTAGTAGTCGTTCGCTCACCCCTTTTGTTTGGCGAGGAAATGGCCCGAGGCCAATGCGAGTGCCGACGAGTTGTGTCTGGGCTAACTCGATTGGGTCTTGAAAATTTGCAATTAGGCTCGCCTTTGGCGGGCACTGCAAATGACGCCACGCTGCCTCCATTGGCGAGGATGACTGCCGGCACCAGCGCGCCGTCCCGCGCGAGCGAATGGCGAGCAACCGTTTCCATGTGCCGAAGAAGGCTCTGTAATTTTGGCGACATATCAGGTGAATTCATAAACGTGGCGTGACATTTTGCGGATGGTCGAAGGCTCTTTGACCAGCTTTGCCAACGGTTGGGTGAAACCAAAATAGGGCGCAAGGGCGCCGATCAACTCCCATTTAACGAAGTCTCCCGTATGCTTTGGTTTGACCTTGGAAACGCTCAGATGAAGCGCCCGCGTCGTCGGTGCTCCTGGCGGATGGATTTCCACGCTGAAGCAGATGCGCCATCGGCCGGCGATGTCACACCAGTGCTGAGGATCGAAACCAGGCAGGGGAGATCTTCCCGCCAATGCTTCAGCAATCTGGATCGGATGCTGGTGCGCGTAGTTCACAACGCGCTGGATGCTGGCTTTGTCTTCTTCGCTGAAGTTCATGTCATGCGAACGCTTTTTCCAGTTTGGCGTTGCTGTAGCCAAGCGGGATCTTCTCCTGCTCGAGGCGCAGGTCATGGGCGGCCACCAGATCGTAGGCCGCTCGCTCCTCCGGGGTCAGGTTCTTGGGTGCTTCCCCGGCTTTTTCCCCCTTCCCGCACAGGGAGCGCAGGTCCGTGAGCGTTTGGATGTCCATCATGGCACTTCGGATATTGGGATAGGAAGATCGCAGACGGGCCAGGATTTGCAGCCCATGCTCGTCGATGTCGCCCCAGTATACCACATCGCACTGGCTGAGCCAGTCCACCCTGGCCAGCAACTCCGCGGCTCTGCCCTGGCCAAAGATGCCAAGCGCGTTTGGAAGGCCGGGCAAACATTCCAGATTCATCAGGTTCTCAGTGATGATGATGCGCAATCCTTTCGCCGGCAGCGCGCAAAGGCGGTCACGGGGCAGACCCATGCGTTCGTCGGTCAGGTTAAAGCGGGTCATGAGCTTAGGGTCGAGCGCGCGGAACCGAATCGTGTGTTCGACGGGCTTGAGGCCAAACTTCTCCTCAAAGCCCTGCCCGTATGGATCCTTGGAGCTTTCCGGCAGGACCGTCATCAGCAGGCTGGTCAGCACTTCCGTGTGTTCCTGGATGAATTTGGTGTGAACGGCAATGGGCAATTGCCGGATGTAAAGTCCTGGTCGTGGATTGCTCAGAAAATAATCCCCCACCACGAGGATATCGGTCCAGTCACTTTCGTATTCAAGCACCCAGCGGATGTGGGATGCCAGCCAGGCCTCGATGGCGGGGTGCCAGGCTTTGGTGGCGGCGACGTTTTGCTTAAAGAGCGCCACTTCCCTCTGCTTTGCCAGAGCTTTTACGAACTGCTCCTCCGTATCAAACCGGACTTGGGAAGGCAATCTTTGGGGCCCCCACATGCGGGTATTCCGCTCTTCGAATTCGATGACGTAACCGAAGTTGCCGTTTGCCAGGGCTTCTATTTCATCCTTGAGCTTGGAGAAGTCGTCGCTGGGGGACGGCCGGCCGAAACGTATCCGCATCGGGAACAGGTTCTCACCGGTGACAACAGCCCGCAGATAAGTGTAGTACTTTTTCCCGGCCGCGTCGCGTATTTCAGTTGGGCTCAGCATCTACTTTTTGGGCGTTTTTGGCTTCCCAGGCCTTTCGGACCTCCAGATACCGCTCCCGCGTCGCGCGCGTCAGGGATGAACAGTGTGTGCTCAAGTTGGTGTTGGCCAAATGGTAACTGTCCACATAATTTTCCACGATGCGGCTCTTGGCGTCCCACGGATTGATGACGATAAGCTGCAGGTCGAGGGCCTGGAAGAGCTCCAGGGCTCGCGTCGAGTTGTCCGGGTCGGTTTTGGCAAAGGCTTCGTCCACGAGCACCAGGCGGAACCGGTTGAGGTCGTCGCCATTGCCCGTCAGCCCATATTGCGAGGTGATGGCGGAAGCCATGATCGTGAAGGCCAGCAGCGTTTTCTCCCCGCCGGACTTGCCCGAGGAAACGGCGTAATACTCAACCTCAGTGTTGTCCGCAGTGTCGAGTTCCTGCACGCCATAATCCATCCAGTTGCGGACATCCGTGACTTTGGCGGTCCACTCCGGTTGCTTCTCGAAATCCGCGATGAGTTCGCGAATGTTTTTGTAAATGGCGTCTTGCTCACTCGGCTCAGGCAGAATGCCCCTGGTCAGGCAGGATTTGAGGCGGGCCCGGAATGTGCGGATTTCGTCTGAGTTGGCCGGAGTGACGCGGATGTGAACGTAGGTTTCCCGAGAAAACTTCGTGTGCCGAAGCGTCTGGTTTACCACGCCGATCCGGTCGCGAATGTCCTTCTCGTCCTGGACCAGCTTCATGTTAAAGGCCGCCATGTCCATGATGAGCTTGGTGTTCAGCAGGGAGAAAAAACGCTCATGGTGCTTGGGCAGCTCCTCGCCTTTGATCTCATCGCGCAGCTTGATAAACTCTGATCCGTAGGCGATTTCGGCCATCAACGAAGCCCTCTCCTGGGGATACTGCTGCAGGAATTTCTGCATGGCCGGCAGGATGTACCCTTGGAATGCGTCCATTTGCCCTTGCAGCGTGCGGAGCTTTTCTTGGATCTTCCGGTCAACCGCATTCTGCACGGACCCAAAAGTGTCGAGGGTGAGTTTATTGTCCCCTTGCAGTTCGATGATCTGAGTCTGGAATTCCTCGGCTACTTGAGGAACTCCTTCCAGCTCTTGTTTGAGTTGGTTGACCCGGCGGGTGTTGTCTTCCCGCTTGCCGCCCAGGCTTCCGATTTCCTGGTTCTTTTTCTCCAGCTTTTGGGCCAATTGCGTGAGCTCCCCGTCGACCGCGTCCAATTGCCGCTGGAGCTCACGAACCTTGTCGGAGGCCTTTTTCAGGCGTTCCTGCTCATCATGCAGAGAGATCATCCTCTCTTGGAACGGCCGCGGATCGATCTCATCAAAGTTCTCGATCGCCAGAATGAGTTTGATAGCGGACAGTTTCTCGTTAATCCCCTTGAGCTGCTCCACCGACTGTTTGAACTTGCGGTCGTTGTCGTTGACCTGCTGGGTCAGCAATTCAAATTCCTCCATGAGGGCCGCGAGTTTGCTCTGGGTGCTCCAGCCCAGCACATATTGTTTCCGATCGCTGATGTCGAACCTGTCGTCCTTCACGTGACGGGCGCCGTCTTTGATCATCCCGTTTTTGGTGATGCCGAAATTCTGTTCCCGCAGTTGGTCGACGGTCTCGCAGCAAGGGTGGGAGAATCGCCGGACAACCTCGGCCTGCAGCCATTTGCAGAAAGGGCTCTCCTCCAGAAAGCGCAAGCGCGCGGGCACGCGATTCCGGTCGTTCAGAATGTCGGGCCGGGAGGGCGAGAACACGTTCGGAACCTGGTGAAACTCCAGCCTCGTCCCCAGAAAGTTGGCGTTAATGAAGCTGGCCACCTGACGGTAGTGGCGCTCTGAAACCAGCATGGAGATGCCAAACCCATGAAGCAGCCGCTCGATGGCGCCAGTCCAATCTTTGAATTCTGGCTCGACCTCAATCAATTCGCCGGCAAAGGGCAGGTCCTTTTCCGGGACGCCGGTGGCCTGGCAGACCTTCTGCCGGACGTCCTGCAGCCTCTTGGGGATGAGGGCGCCCGAATCCCGGATGGCCTGGGCCTCTTCCCCCAACTGCTTGCGGGCCTTTTCCGCGCTGTCTTTGGCGGCGTAGGCCTCCATCTTCTTGCGCTCGTGCGCCTCGTAATTTCCTTCCAACGGCCCTTTGTCAGTCAGCAGCTTTTGCCGCATCGCGTCAAACTGCGCCGAGTTTTCCAGGGGGAATGTTCTCTGCAGGATGGTCATCTGCTGCCGGAGACTTTGCTGCGCGCGCAGCCGATGGTCCCGTTCAGCCGTTGCGCTTTCCAGCTCGCGCGCGATGTCCTTGAGCCTTTGCCCCGTGGCGTCGTTGCTGATGGCGGCATTCAAGGAATCCCGTTTTGTCTGCTGGCTGCTTTGCTCGTTCAGCAGCCGGGTTTGCTCTTCTTTGAGCTTGGTGATCTTCGCCTCCAATTCCTCATCATAGGCAAATCGCATTTCCAATTGCCGCTGGTCGTAATGATGGGCGAGGACATCCCGCAGCCTGTCCAGGCCGGCGTGGTTTGTTTTGGCCTCCTCCCACTTGACGTAACGCTCGGCAATTGGATTGAGAATCTGGAGCTGCTCTTCGGCCCGCTGTATGGCCTCCCAGCACGCATTGAGCTGGACGTAATGAGGCTTAATGTGAGTTTCGATGTACTGGTGCGTGTCCGTCGGCTCCAGCATGTGCTTGCGGATGAATTGGTTTAGGTCGTTGACTTCTTTGACCCCGATCACCTGGTTGAAAACCTCCAGCGCCCCCGCTCCCGGGATGCCCAAATACCTCCGGAACGTTTCCTCGTAGGCAGAAAATGAAGGAAAGGGCTCAAAGCCTCGGAGCTGCAGCTCTTTTCTCATGTTCTTGCCCGTGGAAAGCCCGGTCAGGTGGTCTTTGATGTTTTTGTCCTCTCGGGCAACAAGGTAAATTTGGTCGGCCTTGTTGTTCTGGCTCCACAGTATTTGGGCCAGGGTGACATTTGCCTGGCGCACTTCATTGATGAAGACCGCCAGAAGAACGGACAGGGTCCCTTCGTCTCGGTGGTGCTGGACAATGGGGACGGCCGAATCTTCCTGGCTGACCGCTCCAAATGCCCCGCGGATGTAGCTGAGCCTCGTCCGATCGCTTTTGACTTTCCGCAGCTTGTGATCTATGGACGCGTCGTTGTAGGAGCTTTTGCTGGGCGGGACAAGCAGAGTGCGCAGAGCATCCGCTGTGGTGGATTTCCCGGAGCCATTATCGCCAATAAGAAGGCTCCAGCGCGCGTCGGGGAGTATCCGGTGGATGGCTCCGTTGAACGTGCCCCAGTTGAGCAGTTCCATTCGCTTCAGCCGGAATCCTGGGAGGCATTGCTTCCCATCAATGCTCATCGGTATCGTTGTTTGCTGCGTCATAAGTTGCTAATTTGGCTTTGATGGCTTGAAGCTCCTGCGGTCCCACTTTGGCCTTCACGATTCGCATCACCTCGAACTCCTCGGGGTCGTCCGAGATCAGGCGCAGAAACCCCAGCTCCGTGAGGCGCTTGATGCCGGCGTCGATCCAGCGCTTGTCCCGCACTTGGTTGGTGGTTTCTTGCACGAAGGCGGAAATCATGTCCTGGAGCTGGCCGCGGGTCTTGGTGAGCCGGGTTGATTCCAGGGAAGTGGTGTCGTAACGGCAGAACTCTTCCCTCAGGCAGACCAGGAGCAGGGTCGTCTGGTAGGTAAGCCCGCGTCGCTGGGTTAATCGCGGAATGCTGTCCACCCCATCCAACTCCAGCTGAGTGAGGTAGCCAAAGCCTTCAGCTTCATCCAGGATCAAAGCCTGGCCAATCTGTTCGAAATAGTTGCGAATTCGGTCTTGGTTGGCCCGGAGAACCTCCCAGTTCTCGCGGTCCTCCCGGTAAATGGGATCCTTCAAAAGGCGCACCATTACGAAGGAAACTTCGTTGAATTCTGGAGTTGTTGTGTTCATTTGCAGTAAAGGATTCGCGGGACTCGCCAGCGGGTGGGGGTGGGGCCGGCGATGGTGATGACCTGGTATTCTTCCTCCTGGCCGACCCAGTGTTTGGGGTTTCGGATGGCAACCATGATGTAGCCAAGCACTTGGAGCATGCCGTGCTCAGGCGGGAACCGGTCCAGGACGTTCTCCAAAGTGACCGTTGGCTGCTGCTCCAGGCAGGCCTCCACGTTGCGTATGAGCGGCTCAAGCTGGATGTCGGGGAGCGATGCCAGCCTCTCCAGATCGGCAACGCTCATCTCGTCGTTCGCCACCTCGACGCCCTTTAGTTCGTTCAGCGCCGTCTTGGGCTCAAAGAGCGGCCGGCTCATGGAGGCGAAGATTTCTGGATATTCCTCGACCATCAGGATGTCGCCCTGGGGCGGGTTGGCCCGGAGCCGTACGGCCATGGTGTGAATCTCCTTGATGAGTTCCTGCACTTTGGTGCGGTCCGCCGCGCGCGTCGTGTCGAGCACCCTGCGCAGATTGGTGGCCATGCGCTGGCTGGAGTCCAAGACTTTTTCGCCTTCAATCTGCAGGTGGCGGATCATGTCGCGGAGCAAAGGGCTGTCCTTGAGGCGGTCGTTCAGATCGGGCAGCGAAAGCACCTGCTGAAGCGCAACCTGGAACTGCTGGCGGCGCTGGTCAGAGAGCAGCAATTTCCAAAAAGCGTAAAAGGACTGCCCCTGTTCGGAGTGACGCAAGGCCTCGTCTGCGTCGAGCATGTGAAAGCGTCGGCCAAACGAAGTGCGCGGGCCTTGCCTTCCTCCGCAACGAGGGCGCCCTTCCGAATGAGAGCTTTGACGTGGCAGGCTGCGGCGTAGGAGCTTGCAAAACCGAAGTGGGCGGCAATCTCGCGGTGGCTGGGGCACGACCTTCCCGCAGCCTGTTCAGAGGCGACGAAATTGCGGACTGCCGCCTGCTTTTTGCTCAAATCTGCCATTACTGCTCATTTGAGCAGCATGGCCCACGATTTGTCAAGGCGTCACATCGAATGGGTGGCGAAAGCCGTAAGGGGGAGTGTCGGCGGGTTGTTCACGGTCAACAAAGAATACGGTAACGCCGCAAAAATGGAGTCGAGGCGGAAATCAAGCGTGCTGGATGGCGCCGGTCCGCGCCAATTATAAAGGGAAGACCCCTGTCGTATAAGGCCATTTGTTTATCGTCTCACAATCAGACATGAACTCTGCGAGCGAAATGCAGGGAAAATCGCCAATGCGGATCGAGGCAAAACTCGGATAAAGCGTCAGCATTACCGCTCGAATTTCGAGTTCTTTTTCGTTTCCTGTCAATACTCGGCCGATGATTGGGCGGTTTTCCAGTACCCATTTAATTTTTTTCCTAAATTTTTCGGCATACGATTTTTTCCCTTCGACGAAGTCAGCAATGTCCTCTTTCCAAAATCGAGGCTCCATTCTACTCTCGACCATCTTGCATTCGACGACGACGAGCGAGTTGTCACGCGAGATGCCGAGGAAGTCGATTTCACCGACTGTCGGAGGAATCTCGATTGAATTGGTGCCATTGTGGATGCGTCCTTTTCGCCGTGAGCCAGTTATTCCCAAGTCGGCTAAACAGCGAATTGTTTGCTTTTCAAACCAAGAACTTGCAGCTTTAGATAATCGGTCGAGGCCATTCGTGGTTTTGGGTGTCAGCCATTCAGCCGGTAATTTTTTGAAGGAAACTCCCATTAAAAGCCAGTCTAGGCACTCATCCGCCATCCTGTTTGACCAAGCCAGGTGTGGACCCGATGGATGCGGGATTTCAATGAATCCACGACGGTACGCGCGAAATGTTTGCTTCACGTCCCAAAGCTTCCGATCCTCCTCCTTCATATCTGAACATCGAAGTGTGAAACCAGCAACTATCCGCTTGGCGTTCACAAGCGGAATTCCAGCAGACGCTACGATTCCCTGCACCAATCGGTCTCGATGACAAAAGACAATCGGATAACTGCCGGGCGCGGGTGCGATGTCCTGCATGATGCGGACCAACACATGTAGGAATTCGAGATACCGAAAACCGAATTCTTCGGAAAAACAATGGTCGAGTGTCGCTGATTGAAAACTGGGGTCTATGTCTGCTGTAGGACTCGGCAGACACTTGGGACGGTGGTTGCGATCTTTTGAGAGGCGGCGATAGAAATCCATGTCTGCGGACTCAAAAGGGTGAACCGGGTCCAATTGCATCGGGACTAGGTCGTAATCTCTGAACAGCGTGAGCTGGCTGTGGTGTGGAAAGAGAAAATGAGTCCGGTCGCTCATCATACAAAGCGTCACCAAGATGTCCGCATATAAGACGGACTCCTCGGCTTCGGCGAATAGGCTCGAACGATGGATGGGAGCATACTCTGGAGGCGAGCGTAAGGTTATCTGTTCAGCGAGATGCTTGAGCGCGCGACGGCGCGATGCAAAGTGAGATTCTTGATGCCTTTCATCCCAACCTCCGCTGTCTGGAACCGAACGCCAAAGCTCGGCCGCCAGGTCGTACTGGTAGAGAATCACTTCCATGAATTCACGAGACGCAAGACGACGCAGCAAGCGAGACAACTTTGTTTCAACGAAACTGTACGCGGAGTGCAGAAGGCCGTTTATCGTTTCCTTGTCCCTATAAACGCCGGGCTGGGCAGCCTTGGATATGCAATGGCCAATTTGCCTCCATACATCCTGCACGACGTGAGGACTTGGCTCGATCAGCCTTTTTTCACCGTAATGGTTGTAAAAGCGTGTCGCCATCAGCATTCACTTCCCAATTCCGCCAGCATCGCTTCGATAGTTGCCAAGGCGTTGCCTTCAAGCCTGTTATGCCGCCTCCAACCTTATGCCGCGCGGCCATCTGGATTTCTGCCGTTTCCACAAGAACCCTATAAATTCGTAGTTGCCCGACGCGGCATAATTTGGGGTGATCTCGCTTCCCTTGGCACACGGTGCCAGGAAAAAGAGATCACAAAATGAAAAACTCAAAATATTCCCAAAATGAGGACGCTGCTTACGCAGCAATCGAATCACAGGTCGCCCCTTTCATCGCTGGACTGAAACGTGAAGGGTACGCATATACCATCATTTCGACGAAACACGCAGCCCTTCGTCGGTTCTTGAGGTCGCACCGACGTCTGAAACGGCCAAGCAACGAACCCGACGAAACAGAAATAGCCGCTTTCATGGCGCGCCAACCCCAACGAGGGAAGAACTCCTTCAGCACGGTTTCGCGTGGCCTGCTGGACTTCTTGGAGCACCTGCGCCGAAATCAGGTGATCACGAGGCGCATCGCCGAAGCACCCAACACAATTAGCGCGAGACTAGAGCGACGCTACGCCGAGTTTCTGCGTGGTGAGAAAGGCTTGGCGGACTTAACTCTACGCGTCTATTTGCCGGTTGTTAACGACCTGATCCATTTTTTACAGACGCAGCATGGAACCACTTCTGTCGGCCGGCTTAATGCCAATATACTGCGCAATTTCCTTTTCGAGCGTGCACGAAATCGATCCAGTGAGTATGTCCGGTTACTGACAATCAAGTTGCGGTCCTTTTTGCGATTTCTCCAAGCGCAGGGCGAAACTCGCCACGATTTCACCGCCGCGATACCAACGGTACGCCGATGGGCCCAGCCTGGTGTCCCCAAGAAACTGACTTCTCAAGAACTCGACCGCGTGTTGGATGCACCGGATCGGACGACCGCCATGGGTCGCCGTGATTATGCGATCTTGCTCCTGCTGGCGAGACTGGGACTTCGAGCCGGTGAGGTCATTTTACTCGAACTTGAGGACATCCATTGGAGGACAGGCGAGATCCTAATCCGAGGAAAAGGGGGACGGAAGGACCTCCTTCCGCTGCCGCGTGATGTTGGCACCGCCATTGTCCTCTATCTGCGGCTGGACCGAGGTTCGCGGGCTACGCAGCGAATCTTTTTGCGTACACGCTCTCCTCGTGTTCCGCTCTCTGGACCAACGCCCATTGGTTATGTTGTGTGCCGGGCAATGAGACAGGCGGGTATCGAGCGACCCAAGCACATAGCTGCTCATCTGCTTCGCCACACCCTGGCCAGCCGTATGCTGCAACAGGGTGCCAATCTCAGAGACATAACGGAAGTTCTGCGTCATCGTGCTCCGCGCACAGCCGAGATTTACGCAAAAATAGATATGCGGTCGCTCAACGAAGTGGTCCGTCCTTGGCCTGCGCGGGGAGGTGTCCGATGAAAACCTTGCGGCAACACTTGACTGAATACGTGGCGGCACGACGAGCCCTGGGCACTCGACTTGAGGAGACTGCCCACGCGCTTGGCCAGTTTGTTAACTTCCTGGCTCGCAAACGGGCTCGTTTTATTACCATCCCACTGGCTTTGGAATGGTCCCAGCAATCCAAGGATGTGCAGCGTGCAACATGGGCCCGAAAGCTGTCGAACGTCCGTCAGTTTGCCAACTGGATGAGCGTCATCGAACCTCGTCATCAGGTTCCTCCTCGCCGACTCTTAGACGTCCGACACCGTCGCGGTAAGCCGCACATCTATAGTGATGAGGAAATCGGTCGTCTGATGATTGAGGCGGCCAAGTTGAAATCGCCCACAGGGATGAAGCCGCTAAACCTCCAAGCCGTAATTGGATTGTTGGCCGCCACTGGACTACGGCCTGGCGAAGCTGCGGCTTTGGAGATGGGTGACGTAAATCTGGAGGTTGGAGTCCTGAGTGTTCGAGAGTCGAAGTTTGGCAAGTCTCGCGAGGTGCCAATCCATCCCTCGACGGTCGCGGCACTCAAGCGCTACGCCCGCCAGCGCGATCAAATTATCCGCAATCCCGGAGGCCCGTTTTTCTTTCTTTCGGACCGTGGCGCAGGTCTAAATCTGCACACGATCCAAAAGTGGTTCCGCGAAATCTCACCGGCTTGTGGTCTGAGAAAGGGACCCAACGGGCACCAGTATGGACGGGGTCCACGCCTTCAAGACCTGCGGCATACCTTTGCCACAAAGCGCCTGGTCGAATGGTATAGAACCGGCTGCGATGTCGCTGGTCAAATGCCGAAATTGGCCACTTATTTGGGGCATTCGTCGGTGGCATGTACGTATTGGTACATTGAAGCTGTCCCCGAACTGCTCGAACTGGCGACGGAGTTCCAACGGACTTCGACCCAGGGAGGGCGACAATGAGTGCGGCGAACTTGGCCGGGCATTTACAGCGGTTCTTCACCGACCGGCTCATAGGGCAATTGGGCGCCAGCCCACACACTGTTGCCAGCTATCGAGACACCTTCCGATTGCTGCTCAAATTTGCAGCCAAAAATCAGCGCTGCCAACCGACCAACCTAAAAATAGAGAACTTGGACTCCAAATTAATCGGCTCGTTCCTCAATCACCTGGAGCAAGACCGCCGTAACAGCGCTCGCAGTCGCAACAATCGTCTGGGCGCCATACACGCTTTCTTTGGGTATGTTTGCCTTAACGAGCCCGGACTGGCAAGCCATTGCCAGCGTGTTTTGGCGATGCCCTTTAAGAAGTTTGAGCGGGGCCCGGTGGAGTTCTTGACCAGCGAGGAAATCACCGCGCTTCTGAACGCGCCCGATACTACTACTTGGTTAGGGCGGCGAGATCAACTGTTGCTGAAAGTTGCGGTGCAAACCGGGCTTCGCAACTCGGAGTTAACCCAGATGCGCCGACAGGATGTCGAATTAGGGACAGGGGCCCACGTCCGCTGTCTGGGGAAAGGGCGGAAGGCACGATGCACGCCGTTGCGATCCGATGTGGCAAAATGCTTGTCCCAGTGGTTTGTCGAACAACCAACGGAGCCGACAACTCCGGTCTTTCCGACAGCCAGGGGAACTGCTATGAGTTCGGATGCGGTTCAGAGACTGGTCGCGCGCCACATCAAAGCCGCGAGCGGAAAATGTCCCTCCTTGAAGACGAAGAGGGTAACCCCGCACACGCTACGTCACAGCACTGCCATGGATCTTTTGCATCACGGAGTGGATATTACTGTGATTGCGCTCTGGTTGGGCCATGAATCAATCCAAACTACTCAGATCTATCTGCATGCTGATATGGCGATGAAGGAACGGGCTCTGGCTCGGACAACGAAAAGCAAAGTGATACCGAAGCGTTACCGTCCAACTGATCACGTACTTGCCTTTCTGGAGAGCCTTTAATTATGCCGCGCGTTGACACAGGTTAACGCAGGAATAGCCAGAAACATGCGCCTCCAACCCATCCGCGCGGCATAAGGTTGGAGGCGGCATAATGCTTAGCGGTGTATCCGCAGTGGTTCGGCCAGTGGGCGTGGGAAAACAGTTGGACTCTCGCCGAACTACTGCGGATACACCGCCATTGAACTGAACCGCTGAGGATTTGACGTGCT
>Ga0182014_10004078_pt1 | contig 17041 bp, 21 predicted proteins | sample 612S2DmetaG_FD_120489 | JGI IMG/M metagenome (GOLD analysis project Ga0182014, IMG submission 120489) | Permafrost microbial communities from Stordalen Mire, Sweden - 612S2D metaG | ecosystem: Environmental > Terrestrial > Soil > Wetlands > Permafrost | place: Sweden: Stordalen | collected... | reverse complement strand
GTGCAATTGCACGGTGACGAGAGCGTGGAATTCAGCCGCGAACTTTTCCAGGAACTGACAAACAAAGCGCAGCGCCCCAGGATTTTCCGCGTCTGGCCGGCGAGAGTTTTCGACGCGCCTGCCGGCCAATCGGTGGGATGGGACCCGGTCGGGGTCGGAGTGGTAGAGCCCGACGAAGCGTACAAGGGCAAACGCGTACACAAAATCCATGTCGCCAAGAATGGCGATCTTTTCCTCGAGACCCACGGCTTCCGTCCGGGGGTGATCTCGGGCGTCCTGCTCGATTCCTCGAACGACGAAAGACGCGGCGGCACCGGGGAGACTTTCGACTGGGAACGGGTGCAACCCTGGGCCGGAATCATCAACAGCATCAGCAAGCTGATCGTCGCCGGCGGCTTGCATCCCGGCAATGTGCAGGAGGCGATCCATCTCCTCCACCCCTGGGGCGTGGACGTTTCCTCCGGAGTCGAAACGGAACCCGGCAAGAAAGATCACCGGAAAATGGGCGCATTTATGGACGCCGTGCGAGCCATGGAAGAGGCGGGCTGACGATGGCGACCGCACCCGCAGCCGAAAAGGCCCGCAACCAGGTAGCCGGGAAATTTCCGCCAAAGGCCGCCGCTGCGGGCCGTTTCGGCGCTTACGGCGGACGCTACGTTCCGGAAACTCTAATGGCCGCGCTAGAGGAACTGGAGCGCGCATACGAAAAAGCAAAGCGCGACCGCAAGTTCCAGAGGCGCCTCGACCACTTGCTGAAGACCTACGCCGGACGCCCCACGCCGCTGTTCTTCGCCCGCCGCCTGACCGCGAAACTTGGCGGCGCGAAAATCTATCTCAAGCGCGAGGATCTGCTTCACACCGGCGCGCACAAGATCAACAACTGCCTCGGCCAGGCACTGCTTGTCGAACGCATGGGCAAGCACCGCGTCATCGCGGAAACCGGCGCTGGGCAGCACGGCGTCGCCACGGCCACCGTTTGCGCGCTGTTCGGCTTCGAGTGCGTGGTGTACATGGGCACCGAGGACATGCGCCGCCAGGAGCTCAACGTCTTCCGCATGAGGCTGCTCGGCGCCGAAGTTCGCGGCGTCGATTCCGGCTCGCGTACGCTCAAAGACGCCATCAACGAAGCCATGCGCGACTGGGTCACTAACGTACGCACCACGCATTACCTGCTGGGCAGCGTGCTGGGAGCGCATCCCTATCCGACCATGGTGCGCGATTTTCATCGGGTCATCGGACGCGAAGCCCGCACGCAGATTCGCAAGGCCGAAGGCAAACTTCCGAACGCTATCATCGCCTGCGTTGGCGGAGGATCGAACTCCATCGGCATCTTCTACGACTTCCTCAAAGACAAGAAAGTCCAGCTCATCGGAGTCGAAGCGGGCGGACGCGGCGAGGCGCTGGGCCAGCACGCAGCCCGATTCCGCGGCGGCTCGCCGGGCGTTCTGCAGGGAACTTATTCCTACGTGCTGCAGGATGCGGCGGGCCAGATCGCGCTTACGCATTCCGTCTCCGCCGGGCTGGATTACCCGTCGATCGGGCCCGAACACGCTATGCTCAAAGATACGGGTCGCGCCGAGTACGTTCCCGCATCCGACGCTGAGGCACTCGAGGCAACCGTGCTGTTGGCCCGCACCGAAGGCATCATCCCGGCGCTCGAATCCGCGCACGCGGTGGCTGAGGTCATTAAGCGGGCGCCGAAGATGAAAAAGTCGGAGATTGTGATCGTCAACATCTCCGGTCGCGGCGATAAAGACATTGGCATTCTGCGCGAGAACCTCGAGCTAGATTAGGCTCGAAACGAACGCTCCATAGCTTCACATCTTTCCCGGTCCATCGCCTTTAGAACAGAGATCGCTTCACAAGCGGCCTTGAGAGCACTCAACGCGTCGGCCTTTTCGAAGTCCACGTCGCCCCAATGCATGATCCGATTACGCTTGTCGAACAGTTTTTTGTGGACCTGAGAAGTTCAGCACGATTACCCCGCTTTTCTTAACATAGCCACTTACGAAATCGTCAAACATCTTGTTTGTCAGAGATTTCGACACGAGGTCCGCAGATTTCTCAAATCCACTCCGTCTTGATTTGTCTCTTCTTGCGGCGTTCCTATACTCTTTTTCCCATTCGTCTCGCTGCGTCGCAGTTGGCATCACAACGTTGTGCTCAATCTTTTTCCACTTAACAAAAACCTGAGTAAGAGCCGCCTCGACAGCTACTGCACTACAGATGATTGATATCGTCGGGTCGCCGCCGTCTACCTCAGCCCGGCTGCGCAGTAGCAGTCGCTCTGCAATTAGACTTATAGAGAGAGGATCAAACAAGACAATTGGTACTCTACAAGTCGGACAAAATACCGGCGAAAGACGCCTTTCACCATAACCGGTAGCTGAGAAATTACAACCGCAGACTGAGCATGTAACAGGAATTGGGACCTTCATAGGAGCTATTCTTGCACGGGCCCGAGGTTCGCTCGCGTTTTCTTGCGGGCTGACCTGGGCATCGCTCCCTACTTCGCCGCCGTGACTGCCTGTTCCAGGGTCTCCCGAATGAACCTGGTATAGGGGATACCGCGAGCCTTAGCGCGGGCCTTCACGGCCGCAAGCAACGGCTTCGGCACGCGCATATTGATCTGTTCGTCTTTTCTCTCGAACTCAAAACGCGCCGTCTTAAACTGTGAGAAATCGAGTTTGGAGAGGTCCCGGGCAAGAAACGCCTCGGCCTGCTTATCGGTTTTCAGACGCGGAACTTTCTTTTTCATAAGCTTCAATCTCATGCGCGAATCAGATCGCGCCGCTCGAGCTTGGGAAGGGCCTGGATGGATTTCCCTGCCTTTTTCTGAGCGAGGCGCAGTTCGTAGAGGCTCTGGAGATTCAGCCAAAATTCCGCGCTTGTGCCAAAAAAATGAGCGAGGCGCAGGGCAGTGTCGCCCGTGATAGCGCGTGTTCCGTTCAAGATCTGCGTGACCCGATTGGTCGGAACGTTCATCTTACGTGCCAGCTCAGCCGCGCTCATATTGAGCGCTTCGAGCTCTTCGGCCAGGTGTTCGCCGGGATGGATAGCGGGCAATGCCATAGTGATGCTCCTTAGTGATAATCGACAATTTCCACGTTGGACGGCCCCGGTGTCCCAGCAGTCCACTCAAAACAGACTCGCCATTGATCGTTAATGCGAATGCTGTACTCGCCCTTGCGGTCCCCCGCCAAAGCTTCGAAGCGGTTGCCGGGGAGTGCAGCCAGATCCCGAATCGAGGTGGCAGCCTCCAGACGGTCGAGCTTCAAGCGCGCAGATCGTTCGAATCCCGAGAAAGCCTTAACCCGTTTCCCGGCAGCGAAGTCCCAGGTCCTCTTGTCCCGATAGTTGAGAATCACCTGCACTTACATTAGCAAGAAGTACCCGTTACGTCAAGCGTAATGGCACAAGGGGATGTGGGCCAGCTGTGGCTGACTGCGGCCGTCGTATGTTGCTCCTGGCTTTTGTGAGATAGTTCTATTGAGCCTCATGCCTTTCCATTTCGAAAACAAGCCGTCCCTCATCGCTTACGTAACCTGCGGCGACCCCGACCTTGCGACCACGCGTGAGGTCGCCCTGGCGGCCATCGGCGCGGGTGCTAGCGTGATTGAGTTGGGCGTCCCGTTTAGCGATCCGCTCGCGGACGGCCCTGTGATCCAGCGCGCCAGCGAGCGGGCGCTTAAGCACGGCACGTCGCTGCAGCACGTGCTCACGCTGGCTGCCGAAATCCGCGAGCATTCGCAATCCGCCGGGCTGGTGATTTTTTCCTACCTCAATCCCATCTTGCGCATGGGGCTCGCAAAGTTCTGCCAGGTGGCGCGGCTGGCGGGGATTGACGGAACGCTGATCACCGATCTGCCGGTTGAAGAATCCGCCGAGTATCTGCGCGAGGCCCGCAAGCATGAGCTGGCAACGATTTTTCTGGCTGCGCCCACCTCGACCGACCAGCGTCTGAAGTCGATCGCCGAGGTTTCAAGCGGATTCATTTACGCCATCTCGCGCACCGGCGTCACCGGCGCGCGCCAGCAGATGACCGGAGACGCACGGGCCCTGGTCAAGCGCATCCGGCGCTTCACCAAGCTTCCGATTGCCGTCGGCTTCGGAATTTCAACTCCGGCGCAATTCGCGGCCGTCGGCAAATTTGCCGAAGGCGCGGTCGTCGGCAGTGCCATCGTGCAGTTGATCGAACAAAATCCGGGACGAGAAGCCGAGACTGTGGCAGAATTTGTAGGGCAACTGTCAGCCGTCAGCCGTCAGCCATCAGCCTCACGAACGCGATGACCGGATTTGGTGGGTCGAGATATTACGTGCCATTCGCGTTACGGCCGCTCACTTTCATGGTTAAACTGACGGCTGATAGCTGACAGCTGAAAGCCCTATGGACATTTCCGATTGGCGCAGGAAAATCGACGAACTGGACCGCAAGCTGGCGGCGCTGCTCAACGAGCGCGCTGCCGCTGCCGTCGAAATTGGACGATTGAAACGCAATACCAGCCTGCCGATTTACGAACCCGAACGCGAGCGTGAGGTGATCGCCAATGTGCAGCGGAGCAGCGCCGGCCCTTTAGCCGAACGCGATCTGGCGCAGATTTACGAGCGAATTATCGATGTGATGCGCAGCATCCAGAAGCACGAGATTGCTCCCGATGACGAACCGGCCTCGCACGGGACCGAGATGGATTCGCAATTCGAGGACTAGAACTTTCAGCCACGCCGCGATGCAGTTCCGAGCGCGCCACGGCCGGGCAAAACGAGCGTATTCATGATCGTAGCAATGCAAGATTCGGCCAGTGAAGATCAGATCCAGCAGGTGATCGATCAACTGGTTCACTTCGGCTTTGCCGTCCACCGCTCCACGGGAGCGCGCCAGACCGTGCTCGGCGGCGTCGGAGTTCCCCATGATTTCGACACTCGCGAAGTCGAAATGCTGCCGGGAGTGCAGGAAGTTCACCGCATCACTTCACCCTACAAACTGGCCGGGCGCAACTTCCGTCCCGAGGGCACCGTGATCAAATTTGCGAACGGGATTGAAATCGGCGGCAAAAAGATCGTGGTCATGGCCGGCCCCTGCTCGGTCGAATCCCACGAGCAACTGTTCACCGTCGCCGATCTGATCGCCAAGGCGGGAGCGCGTGTTCTCCGCGGCGGCGCTTTCAAGCCACGCTCTTCTCCTTATTCTTTTCAAGGACTCGGCGTTGACGGCTTGAAATTGCTGCGCGAAGCGGGCGATCATTTCAAACTGCTGGTGATCAGCGAAGTCATGGAGATCTCCCAGATCGAGCCGATGCTGCCTTATGTCGACATCTTCCAGGTGGGCGCGCGCAACATGCAGAACTTCAATCTGCTGCGCGAACTGGGCAAGGTCCGCAAGCCCGTGCTGCTCAAACGCGGGATTGCGGCTACGATCGAAGAACTCCTGTGTTCGGCGGAATATCTGCTCGCTGGCGGCAACTACGAAATCATTCTCTGCGAGCGCGGCATCCGAACTTTCGAAACTTACACGCGTAATACGATGGACATTTCCGCGATCCCGATCATTCATAAACTTTCGCATTTGCCCATGACCGCCGATCCCTCGCACGGCACCGGACGCCGCGACAAAGTGGCGCCCATGGCGCTGGCATCGGTCGCCGCCGGCGCCGATGCTATGCTCATCGAGGTGCATCATCAGCCGGATAAAGCGCTCTCCGACGGCGCGCAGTCGCTCTACCCGGAACAGTTTGCGGAATTGATGGGCCAGGTCCGCATGGTTGCGGCAGCAGTGGGACGCGAGATCGCGTAGAACAATTTGTGATTGGTGATTTGTAATCTGTAATTGAAAAAGCAAATCGCAAATTACAAATCACAAATTACAAATGCCTTTCAAACAAGTCACCATTATCGGAACCGGCTTGATCGGAGGCTCGCTGGGCCTCGCGATGAAGAAACGCCGCCTCGCCGGCCGAATCATCGGATGCGATCGCGCTCCAGTTTTGGAGCGGGCCCAGGACTGCGGCGCCATCGAAGCGGGGACTACCAATCCCGCGGATGCCGTGCGCGGCAGCGATCTGGTGGTGCTGGCCACGCCCGTGATCCCGATCCTCGATCTGATCGGGCGGCTTGGTCCAGCGCTGCCACCGAAGACTCTGGTGACCGACGTCGGCAGTACGAAGGCGGAAATTGTCCAGCGCGCCGTGAAATCGTTCGGACGAAACGCCGGTCACAGATTCCTCGCCGGTCATCCCATGGCGGGCAAAGAACACACCGGGGTGGAGTTTGCCGATGCCGATCTTTTCGAAGGGGCGGCCTGGCTCTTCACGCCGCTCCCCGGCCAGAATGTTCACGCCGGACAATGCGGAGAATTTATCCACTGCGTGGAAAAGATGGGCGCCAAAATCGCGGTCGTCGATCCCGCCGATCACGATCGCTTCTGCGCCTGGATCAGCCATGTGCCGCAGATGATCTCGACCGCTCTGGCAGCGGCGCTGGTCGACGAATTCGGCCCCGACGTGCCGGTGCTCGAGATCGGCGGACGCGCCCTCGGCGAGATGACGCGCATCTCCGGCAGTCCTTATTCGATGTGGCGCGACATCGCCATCACCAACCGCAAGAACTTGAGCGACGCGCTGCAGAAACTGGAACAACGCCTGGCGCACATCCGGGAGAATCTGGACTCGCGGGAACTGGCGGCGGAATTCGAGCGCGCGCACCAGTTGAGAAAAAGTTCGCCACGGAGACGCGGGGGGAAATCGGGTGATCGGGAAATCGGGTGATCGGGCCATCTGAGTTCAGCCGATAACCCGATTGCTCTCTTTCTCTTTGTGTCTCCGTGGATGTTGGTTTTGACGCTCACGCTCCGCATCAACCATTCCCCTCGAACTTTTGCCCGTGGGCTGCGTATCATATTCAGGAGGAGGTGTTCGAACTCCGATGATCGCTTTCCTGTTGTGGTGCTTGCTTTTCGTGCTGTGCTGGCCGCTGGCGCTGCTGGCGCTGATCCTGTATCCAATCGTGTGGCTGCTGTTGCTTCCCTTCCGCGTGGTTGGGATCGCTGTCAATGGAGCGCTCGCCCTGGTGTGGGCCGTGGTGATGCTGCCTGCGCGCTTGCTCAGCGCGCCGTTTCGGCTGTCGCGAATCTGAAAGATTGGCGCTGCCGAGCTGCGCTCGGCTGGGCGGCCGAGGGCGGCCGTCGCTACGCGAGCTTGTCAGGGTTCGGGTGCGGCTAGGTGTTTCTGCAGAAATTGCAGGCTTCTTAGACCGGCGTCGCGCCAGATGGTTTGGTCCTCGAAGCCGTGGCCGGCTCCGGGATAGATTTTGATTTCGTAGGGGATTCCTTTCTTCTCCAACAACTTTTGCAGCTGGTAGGCTTCCTCGACGGGGACGGTCTGGTCGGCTTCGCCGTGCAGGATTAGTACGGGGCAGAGGCGTCTCATGAACAAATTCATTTCTTTGGGCATGCCTCCGAAGAACTCGACGACGGCTTGCACGCGAGGGTCGATGGCGGAGTTGGCGAGCGAGAGATAGGCTCCGAGAGAAAAGCCCAAGAGAGCAATGCGCTTGCCATCGACTTGGGGCTGCGTTTCGACGAAACTGATTGCGTCCCAGAGGGTTTTCATCCACAGCGGGAAGTTGCGCAGGATCGTCTGCTTGTCGGCGGACTCAATGCCGGTGCGGTCAAAGTAATGGAGCAGGTATACAGCGAACCCCTGGGCGGCGAGCATGCTGGCGTATTGCTCCATGCCGCTGACGTTGCCTCCAGCGCCGTAGAGCGCGAGTACGGCGGGAAGTGGGGCGGCGGGCGTGCCGGGCAGGTGGGCGTCGAGACGGATGGGCTTGCCTCCGCTCTGGAAGGTTAGTTCGGAGTGGGAAGTGGTGGGCATCTTATAGATAGGCCCGGGCATCTGCCGGGCTTCGCCCGGCTGGACAGCCGAACCACCCCAGCCCGCGAAAAGCGCGCGGTCTGGGGACCCCGGCGAGGGCGGCCGTCCCTACGCGGGCTTTGGCGCCTCCGACAGTTTCCTTAGAGATTCTGCGTAGGGCGCACGGGCTATGCCTCGTTCGGTGATGATCGCCGATACGTATTTTGCGGGGGTTACGTCGAAGGCCGGGTTTTCGACTTGGACTCCGTCGGGCGCCATCTGCTTGCCGGCAATGTGCGTGACTTCTCTCGGGTTGCGCTGCTCGATGGGAATCTTGCTGCCGTCGGGCGTGGCGAGATCGACGGTTGAAATCGGCGCGGCTACATAGAACGGGATGCCGTGCTCTTTGGCGAGGATGGCTACGGTGTAGGTGCCGATTTTGTTGGCCACGTCTCCGTTGGCGGCAATGCGATCGGCGCCGACTACGATGGCTGCGATTTTGCCTTGCTGCATCATGGCTCCCGCCATGTTGTCGGAGATGACAGTGGTAGGGATGCCGTCTTTCATCAGCTCCCAGGCGGTGAGGCGCGAGCCTTGCAGGAAGGGACGCGTCTCGTCGGCATAGACGTGAATCTTCTTGCCTTGCGCGACGGCCGCGCGGATGACGCCGAGCGCGGTGCCGTAGCCCGCGGTGGCGAGCGCTCCGGCATTGCAGTGGGTGAGCACGCCTCCGCTTGACGGCATGAGCGCGGCGCCGTGGCGTCCCATAGACTGGTTGGCGGCGACGTCTTCGGCGTGCATGCGCTGGGCTTCTTCGATCAATGCGTGTTGGATCTGCGTTATGGGGCGAATGCGGAGGGCTTCAAATTTCTCCTGCATGCGGCGGATCGCCCAAAACAGGTTGACGGCGGTGGGGCGCGTCTGGCGAATGGTTTCGCAAATCTCGTCAAACTCTTTCTTGAGAACGGCGCCGTTCTCGGCTTTGGAATTTTTCACGCCCAGTGCGATGCCCATGGCAGCGGCCACGCCGATGGCGGGCGCTCCGCGGACTACCATGTTGCGGATCGCGTCGGCAACCTGCTGGTGCGTGGTGCAGGTTACGTACACTTCTTCGGTGGGCAGCTTCGTCTGATCGATGAAGACTACGCCGGATTCGGTCCATTCGAGGGTTTGGATCATAGGTTGGTCGATGGTCGATGGTCGTTAGTCGTTCGCGGTTCGCTGTTCGCGGCTAAGTGCTAATTGCTAAATGCTCTTTTCTTACTTCGTTTGCTGTGAAAATCGAAATGAAAGGTGCGGGGGCGGCGGCTTTTTCTACACTGGGGCGGCCTTGGGCATCCTGGCGCTCGACCAGGCACATGACGCCTACCACTTTGAATCCGAATTCGCGGGCCGCTTCGATGGCTTGCACGGTGGAGGATCCGGTGGTGCATACATCGTCCACGATCACCACTCGCGCGCCTTTCTTGCGAAAGCCTTCGATGCGCTGGCCGGTGCCGTGCTGCTTCTCTGCCTTACGCACTAGGAAGCCGTGCAGAGTGCCGCTGGTAACGGCGACGGCGACGACGATGGGGTCGGCGCCCATGGTCAGTCCTCCGATGGCGTCGGCGTGCCAGCCTTGGCCGCGCATTTCATCAAGGAAGACCTGGCCGGCCAGTTGTGCGCCGCGAGCGTCGAGTGTAGTGGTGCGGCAGTCGATGTAATAGTCACTGGCGCCGCCGGAGGACAATTGAAACTCGCCCAGGCGAAAGGATTTGTGCGCCAGCATTTCCAACAGCTCTTGTCGTGCAGTGGACATGAATTTCTACGATAGCACGCGCGCGGCCCTGGAGGGGCAGTCGTCGGAAGGACTTACGGCATCGCTAAACGGGTACCCCAACACGACGCCGGAATTTTTCCGCAACCGGTTCAGCCAACCCTCCGGGTAAGGGCGGGCGAGCCTATCCGGCGTCGGGCGTGGAATGCAGGTAGGCGCGCATCATGCGCACTTCATCGTCCTTTTCGTCGAGGCCGTGCAAAAGAATGTCGCGTAAGGAAACGACGCCCTTCAGTTCATGTTCCGCGCAGATGAGGAGGTGCCGGAAACCGTGCCGTTTCATCAGCGTCATGCAGGTCTCGAGCTGATCGTTCGGCGTGACGGTCAGAGGATCTTCGGTCATGACCTGGCTGACCGTGGTGCGGGCGGGATCCTTGCCGGCGACCACCACGCGGCTCATCAGGTCGCGTTCGGAGAAAATGCCGGTCAGTTGGCCATTTTGCAGAACCGGTACGGCGCCGATGTTGTGCTCCACCATCATGCTGGCCACTTCGAGCACGGTCTGGTGGGCCTCGGCGGATATGGTGACTTGATTCCTGAGCAGATCACAGATCAACATTTGCACCTCCCGTGAACTTTTGCCGGAGAACGACGTGCCCGGCGACCCCGTCAGGCTCGTCTTGAACGAAGGAAGCAAAATCGTCTTACGTCTGGACCTCGGCGGAGTATATGTCGAAACCCGTCAAGGGGGAAGAAAAAAATGAAGACGGGTCGCGGCGGGAAGCGCTTGTTTTCCCGAAACCCGCTACGCGCTTCGGCCTGCGCCCAGCGAAATGACGTAGGATCTGGCGGCCAAAGCGGCGGGCATCTCGGCGGCGGGGCGGGCAGTGACGATCAGGTTGTAATCTTCACTGGCGCGAAGACGGCTGAATACGGGGGTCGCCTCCTGCGGCTCGACTAGCGCCAGGTAGCGCAGGAAAGTGAAGACGTCCTCGGTGGGCTCCAATCCCGGCGCGACGAAGGAGACTTCGACATCTTCGTGGTGGAAGTGCCATCCCAGAGAAGCGGCCAGGCGCACCGCTCGCTCATACACTGCGGGCGGCAGGACTCCGGGAGCGGGGTTGTCAAACACGATGCGCAGTTTGCGTTCATCTTCGCGGCTGAACTCGCGCACCTTGAGCGCGCCGGTGCGGGCCGTGGCTTTCCAGTCCACGTGGCGGGCGGAATCGTCGGGCCTGTACTCGCGGATGAGGTAAAGATCGTAGCCGCGTCCGCGCACAAAGGTTTCGAATTCGCCGGTCACCATAGGAAGAACTTCGCGGAACTGTTCGGTGGGCTCGACGACGGGATAGACAATCACTTCGCGCACCAGGTTGATGCGGCGGGTTTTCATCAGGAAGGCGAAGGGAAAGCGTGTGGCCAGGCCGAAGTTCTTTTCCGAGTAACGGCCGCGGGCCGGAAAGCTGATTTCCAGGTCGGCGCGGAGTTCCTGCCCGGGAGCCAGAAAAGGAAAATAGACCGATTCTTCGAGGATCGGCTTCTCCTCTTCCTCGCGCACGCGGCGCAGGCTGCGGTCGGGCAGGTGAAACCACTGTTTCTGGGGTGCGCGGTTGCGTGGCCAGCCGAAGGTCGAGGCTTCCCAGCGCCAGCGCGCTTTGTTCTTATTTTTGCGCTTGGCGGGAACCACGCGCACGGAAAAGGATGGCAACCACGAACTGGTGTTAAGCAAGAGCAGGCGCGCCACCATCGGACGCGCGGCAAAAACGTGCTCGGGCAAGTGGACATCGAGCGTGAGGCTGCGAAGCACCAGCGCCGAGGCGATGCCGGAAACCAGAATGGCAGAGAGCAGCGCGGCGACGACAACGTAAAGCAGATTGTTTCCGGTATTGATGGCGGCGATTCCGATGACGACGCTGATCAGGATGTAGATCAGGCCGGCGCGCGTAACGTCATAGTCCATGGCTTCGCGGACACGGCTGGCGACGACCCGCCGCGCCAGGTAGGGCACCGTGGTCAGGCCGACGAAAGTGGCCAGCAACAGTGCGGCCGAGGCCAGAATGATGGTTCCCCAGATGTTGCCCGCCTCGCGCGCTACCGTGGAAAACAGCGCCGCAGCAAAGGCCAGCATCAAGCCCACGATGGCCAGCAGGAAGCGCACCCAGACCTGCGAAAGTCCAAGCCATGAGCGGGGCGCGGTTGCGGCTTGTGAGCTGTTTGGCGTGCGTTCGGAAATCGAAGAGCTCATCACGATGCCGATCAGGTAGCTGTCGGACGTCCAGCTTTCAGCCACCCCTCTATCCAACCTATTTTCTTAGCTTGGGGGGGGGTACCCCCCCCATTTTTCATTAAAGTCTTGGATCTAAAGGGCTTAAAAGTAAAGTATTCAAAAATAAGGACTTATCCGTTTTCAGTCTATTAGAACCATAGGGTTAGGGGTAGTATTGCGCAAAGTATTCAGAAATAAGGAGTTACATGTAAGACATTGATAACATTGTAGTTATTGTCAATCTCCGAGGGTTGCTGGAGGACCCATGCTTTAGAATCAAGGGGCTGCAACCTGAAAAGCCGAGCAAAGTATAGATTTCAAATAACTTAGTTCTAAATGCGGCGACGGCCACGCTGGGCTATAGGTTAAGTTTCATTATAGCAGTGATTGTCAACTGGTTTGTCGTTAGTCGGGAGGTTTGCGGTCGAGCCGGTGACCGACGGAAACCCCACCCGAGCGGAGTTTCCACACCATCACGAGGAATCGCTTTCCTCGTATTCGGAATCGCTATTAGTCGCCTCACGGGTCTAAACCCGGTTTGGTGCGACGCTTCGGGAAAGTCAATGAGTGCTAACGTGACGACAGTTGACGTTGCTGCCGGAAAATTCAGCAATCGCTCAGCGCTCACTTTCTCCTCCGATTTAGAATGAGCGGGTGAAGATCACGAGTCGTCCGATAGCAGCGAAGAGTGCTGAAGAATTTCTTGCATATAGCTCTCTTCTTCCCTCTATACGCGAGAAGTACGGCCCCAGCTTTGATTTCCTAGAAATTCCGGAGGTGTTAGGCTTTGACGCACAAGCCTGCCAATTCGGGATTATCTGTACCCGCTACTACGACGGCGAAACGTACAACTGGACAGAGGACAACGGTGGCGCTGGCCTAGGAACTCAACTCTCTTTGGGAATGGTCCGGCTTATCCAAGATTTTCGACGTATTGATATCGCTTGGCTTCTACAGCATCCGGCGGGCAGTTGGATGCGAGAATTCGATCTCCGAGAATGGCTTCAGCAGTTTCGCAACAACAGAGCACGCGGGCATAAATTAGGCATCTCAGAGGGGGAGATTGAGCGTGCGGAGGAGATCATCGGCACTGGGTTCGAGCTCAATGATCAGATTTTTGGTAATGGGGATTTTTATCCTCGCAATCTAGTGAAGCTGCCTCAAACCACAGTAGTCATCGATTGGGAACATCGTCCGGGTTTTCGCGCCTGCTTCATCGATTATCTACCGAACGTCCTAGCCTTTGCATTTGTGCACATGTTCAACAATGATCCTTGGTTAGCCGAATTTCTTCGTCACTCGCGTGGTGCCTTTAAGGTTGGTACCGTTGATCTGAGGAAAGCGATCATGATTAAAGCGTTCGAACAAGGGTCATTCTGGTACGATTGCAAACGCTCAGACTTGTTCCCTCATCAGACAAAGCTCTTTAGGATGGCTCTAAACGACCAGCTTCCAATCTAGCGCTGTTGTAACATCGCGATCTCACTAACAATTCCCAGCACCGGCGGCCGGCGTCAGTCATGATCTGGCGGTGGATGCCGGCGATATCTCCACCACAGAAACAGGATCACGGCCACGGCGACAATCAAGGCGGCGATGTTGAAGCGCTGCATGGTTCGCAACAAGGTGCGCCAATGCTGCCCGAAAAGGTATCCGGCGCTGGCTATGCAGGTGACCCAGACCACCGCACCCAGGAAGTTGTAGAGAGCAAACGCTCGCAGGCGCATGCGCAGCACACCGGCCAGCGGTCCGGCGAAAATGCGGACGCCGAAAACGAAACGGGCAAAGAAAATGGCGGCGGCGCCGTAGCGGGCGAACATGCGCTCGCCGCGTTTCATCATGGACGGCGGGATACGAAAGAAGCTTTGATAGCGATCGAGCAGTGGACGCCCGCCATGGAGGCCGACGGCGTAGCCCAGTTCGCCGCCGAGGGTGGTGGCGCAGGTGGCAACCACGATGATCCAGCCGAGATGGAGCTGGTGTTCGTGATAGGCCAGGAAACTAGCCAGCAGGAGCGTGAACTCACCGGGAACGGGGACGCCGGCGCTCTCCGACAGCAATGCCAGAGCTACGGCCCAGTAACCGTAGTCGGCGACGAATGCGCGCAGCCAATGAAACGTCGTGGGGTGCATGAATTCAAGATCAGTATGAATCAGTACCCAGTACCCAGTACCCAGTCAACCCCGCTCTTCTGACAACTGGGTACTGGATTTCAAGATCAGTATGGATCAGTACCCAGTGCCCGGTACCCAGTCAACCCCGCTCTTCTGACAACTGGGTACTGGGTACTGGATACTGGGTACTGTTTCCAGTGAGGAAATCGACGAGGGCGCGGTTGAAGTCCTCGGACGCTTCTTCATAGGGCAGGTGGCCGACGCCTTTGAACGCGACCAGACGGGCATCGCGAAAATTCTGCCGCAGCGGTTCGGCCGACTGAAAATGAACGGCGCGGTCTTTCGTTCCCCAGATGAGGAGCGTGGGGTAATCGCGAATCCTGGGGAGCGCTCTTTCCAGTTCCGCGAGGTCTGCCGTCCAATTGCTTACGATGCGCGCAGCATGGCGGAAGGCGTGATTCTTGAGTGCGGGGATGCGGTAGCCGTCGAGCGAATCGGGAGGAATTTTTGATCCGTCGCCGAAGAGGCGTCGCAGCCACAGGTAGTCGAGGGAGCGCCAGCGCTCGATGGTGTTGCGGAAGAGCATCGAACCGAGAGCGCTGCCGAGGAAGGGCGCGAGGCGCTTGCCATGCGGCGACCAGGGATTGACGGGCGCCACCAGGATCAAGCGGCGCAAGCACGAATGACTTATCTGATCAGGATTCCGTCGATCGAGGTCCCGCTCGGCACAGATGGCTGCCACCATGATGGCTACGCCGCCGCCGTGGGAAGTACCCAGCAAGTCAAAATCGGCAATGCCCATTGCGTCGGCGAACTGCAGGACGCGCTCGGCGGTGGCGCGCACGGTGCAGTCCATGCCCTCATGGGCAGGCGATAGTCCGGCGCCCAAATTGTCGATGGCGTAAACGGTCGCATAAGGCGCCAGTGCGGGGATGGTGAACCGCCAGGAAAAGGAATATCCCATCAGCCCATGAATCAGGATGAGCGCTGGGCCTGACCCAGCCTTGAGGTAGCGCATGCGTCCGCCGGCGAGTTCGAGCCAGTGCTCTTCAACTGCGGTTTCATTTACCGCCGTGCCCGGGCTCGTGTTGCGCTCGCAGGCCGGGATAAATTTATCCTCGGGATGTTGAGTTTCGATAGGCAACGAAATTCTCGCAGACAGAGTCTTACTCAGTGATATCGCCTCTTTAGCTTGGGAGCTGAATTCCGGCTCCCCTTATTTCTTGCTGCGAGTCGCTGCGTCAGTTCGCCGGCACGGCTATGCTGGTCGCAGCCACGCTCTGCGCTTTTTTCCGCTTCTTCCCCAGCAGTTTCTTCAGTACTTTGATGCCTTTGTCCACGTGCTTTTCTTCCAGCAGGAACGGCGGCAGGAAGCGCAGGACCGTGTCCTGGGTCGCGTTGAAGAGCACGCCCAGCGCCAGCGCCTGCTCGACCAACGGGCGCGCGGGAATGTCGAGCACCAGGCCCTGAATCAATCCTCGGCCGCGCGTTTCGCGGGTTGCGGCGTACTTCGCGACCAGTTCCTGGAGTTGTTGATGCAGGTATCCGCCAACCTTCACGACATTTTCCAGCAGGTGCTCTTCTTCGACGATGGCCAGATATTCGAGCGCGACGCGGCACGCCAGCGGGCCTCCGCCAAAGGTGGTGCCGTGTTGTCCGGGCGAAATCGCGGAGGCGAAGTGTTCTTTAGAGAGGAACGCGCCGAGCGGCAAGCCCGCGGCAATCGGCTTGGCGATGGTGACGATGTCGGGAACCACGCCGAAGCTCTGGAAGGCGAAGATTTTGCCAGTGCGGCCAAGGCCGCATTGGATCTCGTCGAAAATGAGCGCGGCCTGGTAATGATCCGCGAGGGTCCGGCAGGCTAGCAGGAATTCTTCCGAACACTCGAGGATTCCGCCTTCGCCGAAGATGGGCTCGAGCACGAGGGCGCAGGTGTTGGCATTGACGGCGGCGTGCAGCGCTTCGATATTGTTCTGCTCAACAAAGGTCACGTCTCCGAGCAGAGGCTCAAAGCCTTTGCGGTACTTGTCCTGGCCGGTCAGGGACATAGCGCCAAACGTCCGGCCGTGAAATGAATTCTGCAGCGCCACCAGTTGCGACTTGGCCTCGCCGCCCGCCTTGTGTCCGGCGAGACGCGCCAGCTTGATAGCGCCTTCCATGGCCTCGGTGCCGCTGTTCGAGAAGAAGGCGCGGTCAAGACCCGAAAGCTGGCAAAGGCGCTCGGCCAGCCGTCCCTGATATTCGTTGTAATAGAGATTCGACACGTGAATGACGCGGGCGGCCTGCTCGCGGATGGCCTTCACGATGCGCGGATGAGCATATCCGAGCGCGTTCACGCCCAGCCCGGCCACGAAGTCAAGATACTTCTTGCCTTCGAAGTCGTAGAGAAAAACACCTTTCCCGCGCTCAAAGCCCACGGGATAGCGGTTGTAGGTAGGGAGTAGAAAACGCTTTTCGAGATCGACGATCTGATCGAGACGAGTCATGCCTTCAATTGTAGAACGAACGAGGGTGGACGCGGCCGCGTAGCACCCACTCATTCGCAAAGAACGCGAATGAGTGGGGCACCCGCGGTGTGCTCTCAGTCTTCGGCGCGGGTCTTCGGAGTGCCTCGGGGATTTTCTGGATCTAAGCCGGCTGCGGTCATGATGGCGCGTCCCAGATCTTCTGCGGTTACGACAAATCCTTCGGCTGGCGCCTGGGCACTGGCATCTTCTTCGGCGGTGGGCGCGACGAAGCGATAGCCCCTTCCGACTACGGTCTGCAGATACTGCGGCTCGCCGGCATCGTCACCCAGGGCGCGCCGGATTTTGCGGATGGCGGTATTGATTCCCTGCTCGACATCGACGAACACATCCTTGCTCCACAACTCGCCGGAGATCTGCTCGCGCGTGACCAGTTGCCCCCTCTTTTCGACCAGGAACATGAGCAATTGCAGCGGCAGGCCCTCCAGCCGAACCGGGTTGCCACGGCGGTAGAGCTGGAAACGGCCATAATCGAGCTCGAAATCGTCGAAACGGATCTTCTTCTCTGGCAATGCTCTACTCCTATGCCACTC
>Ga0182014_10004077_pt1 | contig 17041 bp, 16 predicted proteins | sample 612S2DmetaG_FD_120489 | JGI IMG/M metagenome (GOLD analysis project Ga0182014, IMG submission 120489) | Permafrost microbial communities from Stordalen Mire, Sweden - 612S2D metaG | ecosystem: Environmental > Terrestrial > Soil > Wetlands > Permafrost | place: Sweden: Stordalen | collected... | reverse complement strand
GTCTCTAACTGATCGAAGACGTTTGTATTCTTCTTTAAGAGCAAAATCAGAAAAAGTTTTCATGAATAAAAATTATTGTTAACTAATTTAAACTCTCCAATGTTCAAATGCATAGAAGTTTATCGATATTCTCTACAATTATCATGATTCCTCACTTAACCAAAGACACTAAAATTAAGTACCTCATGCATTAAATACTAAGATAAACATTTACTTAATATGTTCAAACTAGCCGATGCCGAAGACTTTGTGATGTCAGAAGAAATTTCAAAATGTAATGGATAAATTCTTCAAAATTATTTTCGTTTCCTCCGTCATGAGGGAAACTCAGAACGAACAGCCCTTAATCACATGGAAAATATGATGTGGATAGTGCGAGTCCTCAACAAATATGATTTGGGAAACCTTACAGAAGATGATCTTTACGTTTTCCTTGCTGCATTGGAAAATTATACCTACATAACACCTGCAGGAAATGAGAAGAAATACTCTGCAGCCACAAAGGAAACCCGAAAAGTTGCTTTTAAAAAGTTTCTCAAGTGGTGTAAAAACTATGAACTTCACGGAAAAATCAAATGCAAAAGACTCAAAGGAAAGAAGCTTCCCGACGATATCAAATGCAAAGAAGATATTCTAAAGATGATAGAGGCAGGCAGTAATAGTAGGGACAGAGCTATTATATCTTGCTTTTACGAGTCAGGTGCCAGAAGGGGGGAACAACTGTCTGCTAAGATCAAAAATATAGAGCTTGATGAGTATGGAGCTGTAATCACCTTCCCAGAAGGAAAGAACGGCGCTCGAAGGGTTAAATTAATTTTTTCTGCTCCATACCTTCGAGAATGGCTGGATGATCACCCAAGAAAGGACGACAGAGACGCTCCTTTATGGTGCACATTAGACAAACACGCTGGTCCTATATCTGTTACTGGGCTTGTGAACGTGTTTAATAGATGTGGAGAAAAGGCAGGAATCGAGAAAAAAGTGAATCCACATTCCTTTCGGCATGATAGAGCAACTCATTTAGCTGCAAATTTCACAGAACAACAGCTTAAGATGTATTTAGGCTGGTCTCCTACATCAACCCAGCCAGCTACATATGTTCATTTGAGTGGAAAAGGCATGGATGATGCTGTTTTGAAAATGTACGGTATTAAATAGGATGAAAACGACGCAGAGTTCTTGAAACCAGGTGTATGCCCCAGATGCCACGAATTAACTGCAGTAAATGCGAAGTTCTGTTTCAAATGTGGATTTCCGTTAACTAAGGAAGCTGCAACAACTGTAGAATCGATAAAAACTGATTATGTACAGCTTGCAGATCTGGACGAAATTAGAGAAATGAAAAATACGTTAAAACATGAGCTTGAAGAAATTTCCAAGCTTAAAAAAATGATGCTTAAAGTTGAGAAATAATTTTCTCATAGAGTTGACCCAAAACTCAAAATTACATCTCTCGATTTCAAATTCAAATGACTAAAAAGCATGGACTGCTTATAATGAAGCTCAAAAAGTGGAAGTCAAGTTATTTGATGAATTACTAAAAGATTTAGCTGTGGTAATCCTTGAACTAGGGCAAATAACGGGAAGGCCACGCTTGTCAATTCATTAGTCTATATTCTGTGCCATTCAGAAAGTGTACTCTAAGTTATCCAGCCATTGAGCGTATAGTCTCTTTCAGAATGCAACTCAACAATCTGGACATTACTCCAATTTTGTATAAATTTGTCTTCTTATCCGCATTACCAGTAGCCGATTAAAGACTGATTTATCGTAAATTCGACGGGATTTAGAACACCAGCATATACAATGGAATGAAACATGGGCAGAGCATAGAAAATAAGTGTCTCAAGGCTCGTATGTATGTAGTGCAAAGATCAACATAGACGATTCTATGATCATAACTAATGGAAATTGAAATGGCTCTTCACAGTTTAGCCAGTTGATTAATAAGATATCAAAAGGCTTCATGATCCATGCCGTTTTTACTGACTTAGCTTATTCGTCTCGCAAAATTTTGACGTCGTAAATGTATTGGTGAGAAGCCATATAGCCTTTAAGAAAAATGAGACTGGAAGGTTGCCTTGTTCTGCTATTTACTTATATACTTATAAGTTGTATATAACTGACTGGTGAAAAAATTATCAGTCTAACGAAAACCTCTCTAGCATTACTAATAGATCAAAATAAGGTTGCATAAATTCAGACATTGTTGAAGTCTGTTTTACATCTTCAATATGGGATTCATTAGCATGATTTTTGAAACTTTCATATGAATCCGAAAAGTCTTCATCAGCATGATTTTTGAAACCTTCTAATTAATAAGCATGGCTACCGAGCCTGTAAATATCTTCAAATTATCATATAAAGTTGTAAAGCTAGTTTTTAAACACTTATCAAAAAAGCGAATCGAATGAAACAACTGAGTACGAAGTTCTTGAGCATGATTGAAATCTATACAAGGATATTCTTTTAGGATTTGCTTTTCAAGGATTAATATTTAATGATTTCTCATATTTATTCAACTGTATTTCAGGATAGTGTTTTCGGATATTTCGCAAATTGTTTAATTCTTCAATCTTGCATTTGTTATTTGACCCTGGCTTTCGTGGAATTTTTTAAATACAATTATTTTGTTCTAAACCTTCCAAGTGAGACCGGATATTTTTCTCATCAACTATATTACATCTTTTCTGTGAATATTTTATTCAGTCGAATACCCCGCAGCTTGCTGCGGGGATGGAATACTTCCCCGATAACCGTTGTTAAATAATAAATTTATATTTTTTGCTACATTTGTACTGTAAATGGAACTAAGACCTGCAAATCATTGTATATATAAAATAAGATACCACATGGTTTTTTTGTGTGAAGTACCGTAAAAATCTTTTTTAAGGGATAGAACTCATCAACTTTTTGAAAAACGTATGCTTTGAAATTAGTGAAAGATACTGTTTTGAGTTTGATGCAATTGGTCGAGATGGTGATAATGTACATCTTTTTGTTGGAGCTGAACCAAAGTATTCTCCTTCAAAAATCATGCAAATTATAAAAAGTATTACAGCAAGACAAATCTTTAAACAATACCCTGAAATCAAAAAACAGCTTTGGGGTGGTGAACTGTGGAGTGATGGGGGCTACATTGGAACTATAGGAGATGGAAAAACTTCAGATGTTATCAAAAACTATGTTGAAAATCAGGGAAACAAGGAAGAAGAAGAAGCATATCAGCAAATGAAAATACTCGATTTTTAATAGCCATTACAACCAGAGCGGGGGCGCGAGCATACCCCGTTGCTTGCAGCGGGGTGCGCCAGCGCAACTTTGATTTTTGTCAATCCATATTGCCATCTGTATGGCTCTTCCAGGATTTCCTTAACCACCGTTTGTTAGATTAGTAATCGCAATGTTTAGTATTCCATCAAGAGTCCCAGCATTTTTGATTATTGGAATCTCTTTGTCAAAGTTTTCTGGTTGTATGCCATAGGAAAATTTGACCTTTATTTTAGAAGGAGTGCTAGGTAACGACAGATTAAGTGCTCTTCCATTGAAACTATTACTGAGACTTGATTCTTTGTCCTGGGAGTATGCTAATGTAGTGATAGATCCTGCTGCAACATAAATTACAACGAAAACAAGCGAATTTAAAATTATTTTCATGTTTAGCGTTTATCACTCCTTTTGCATACAATGTCATATTTTGTTTATAATCCTTAATAAAGATACTGATATAACATTCTCTAATTGTTATATAGTTTCGCGACATAAATGCACACTTGACAATAAGCTGTCCTACACATCGCTTTATAACTAAATTTAAGTTTATAAGTGGCTGATGGACTATTTAAACTCATTCGCGGATAGTATATTAGTATACTTTACTTCCACGCGAATGTACCGTTAGAAAGTTAATTGAAGGAGGTCTAATAAAAATGATTAACAGACAAATGATTTTAAGCTTAACAACCCTTGTAATAATTTATATACTGGTAGGATCCACCACAGCATTCGCATATTTCATGGACAATGAATCAAGTCTAAATAATAATTTTACTGCAGGAACAATTAACCTATCAGTGCTAAATGCTCCTTATTCTACAGATTTAGTTTTTCCACAAGGAATTAAACCAGGAGATAGTTGCTACGAATATGAGATAATCAATAATGTCGGAAGTCTCCCAGGAAATTTGAGCATGAGCCTTCAAAATCTCTCCGAGACAGATATAGCAACGAAGTTCTATCCTAATGGAAATCCTTCCGGAGCCTTGGGAAATGATCTACAAATGGCACTGTGGATTGACACGATGCATAATGGCCCTACGTTTATATCAGGTGATATCTTACTACAACCTAGTGGCACATTTATCAATAATACTTCCAGTCTGACCTACTATTCACCATTTAATTATAACAACACTCAATGGACACAAATTATAACTATGAATAATACTGACAGCTATGATGTTTACCGTACCTGGTCTCTTCCATACATAGTTGGTAATGAAGTTCAGGGTGATAGCCTTATCTTTGATATCAACTATACTCTTAACCAAACAAGTCCAATATACTGTCAGTAAATTATCAATAAGTAAAAAGCTCCTTAAAAAAGAGACCAATGAACTGATAGCCGAATTAATGATAAATAGGGGTCTAAGATCCACTATTTATATTTACTTTTAAAATTGAAACTACTTTTTGGTTGTATCCTTATGTGATTTAACAGAGACTCTGAAAATCAATACTTTTTATAAATATCATGTATGTAGACTTACGTACTTGATGTATAAAATCAAGCTAAATGGACGTTGTTGTTTAATTTGCATTTAAGCTACTTGAAGGTTTAGTATTATTGATGTCTCAGTTAAACTATTTATAGTCCGAGATTTTTTAAAGCTTCATGAACAAAATGTGAAGTTTCTATTAATTTGATTTCATTTATTTTTAATTTATTTCTAGCTTACTTCCAATCGAGGTAAGATAAAGCACTTGCAGTAGGCTGTCCCTATACTTCATGAATCCCAGATATTCCAAATCCTATATGAATATAGGGTCTGCCACCGATTACTCTAAGTAAATGAAAAAAATAGTACGAAACACATAGACAAATTTCCAGTAAATTTGCTTGCGATCTATTTTTAATTGGAACAGTGTATCTAAAGTTATATAAAGTCAGATTGAGTTTAGATCTTCTTGTTTGGCACAAGACAAATAGGATTTATCGTTTTTATTAATGCATAATTTTTCTGAAAAAAAATAGATGTATCAATGGAACAAAGAAAACAGAAACTTTGTCGATATAACCAATAACTTTCTATCCAGATATATTTTACAGACCTTTCAGTACACTGCCGAAATTTTTACTTTGAAAATGTGAATCTAAAAAAAATTAATAATATATTTCAGAGAGTTTGACAGCAAGTGAAATTTATAGAAGACACGAACACCTGACAATTCGGATATAGTCAGGCTTAGTATTAGTATTACTAATTATTGTTATATTGTTTTCTTTTTGACTAGCCGTTAGACTGACAGTATAATACTTTTCTGCAGTGTCCCTTTTCAGGTAGTATGTGTGTTCAGGATTTTGTCTATATGAATAGCTTCCATCACCAAAATCCCACTTCCAGACATTAGGTGATCCTGTACTGTTGTCGGTAAAATGAATATGTAATGGAGTTTTTCCTGAAGTGGGAAATCCAGAAAAAATAGCTACAACATTGGATTTTATTGTTGCATTATTGGTTGTATTGTTGGTCAAAGGGGCTGCATGTGCAGTTGCTGAAAATAATATCATGCTTATTATTATAAGCAAAATCTTTTGTTCCTTCATATAATCTCCCGCTTTTCGATTTTATGAAATGATTATTCTATAGTCTTACCAGCTCTAAGTTTGGTAACAGTGGCTGAATTAACTGAGACAGTGGCATCAAAAAATTGAGTTCTGATTCAATTTGTTCATGTTTTTAGTTTTGTTCAGAGTATTAATACCATTCTTTCATTTGTTAATATTTCTACTTATGCTTATGGTTTAGGTTAATTAGTTTCAGGTGTTCCATGCGATCCATATGCTCTATGAGTTGCAGATGTTCTAGAAGGCCCATAAGTTCCAGGAGTAATAGAGCAACAATGTTTTCTTATTTAGGATGGAACTTAGGAAATTCAGAATTTTGGCACAAAACTATGCATCAGTCAAAAACGACAAATCCTATTTGTGGCAAAGAAAAGAGTATAGAGTCAATCAGAATTTACAGAACTTTCAGTACATTGCTCAAGTTGGCAAAGTGCACAAATTTTTGTAAAATCACGGCCTTCAAGAAGTTGTTAAGTTGAAAATATCACTGAAAGAACAATCTTGTACCCTACAAATTCAACAAAACGTATGAGGGTAAGCTTATACTATCTTACGAGAGTTTTACAACTTTCGATTGGAAAAATGGGGAAAAATCTGACATTCTCCAAAGTTTTATCGGTTTTTCTGAAACGTCTTCTAGCCATTATTCGGTTATGCTGTGATTATCGCCTGTGTCCTGGAATTGTTATTGAGAATCTGCTCCCGCAGTCACTGTAGTTCCCATATATTTCTAGATCTTGCTAGTGTTATGAAGTTGATAAACGACTTGTTGATACAGCTTAAATCTGGAGGCAAAAAGCAAGCAGGCCAGATTACCGAACATTTTACTAAGGCTGTTGACAATTAAGAAATCCAGCAACAGGGCTTAGATTAGGTGGGATATATGTTCTTGAAAGAATTGTAAATGAATCGAAGAGAGATTACCGACCAATTATGGAAATTTTAACTGCTTATGTAAGAAGGAATTCTAGTGTTAATAGTAGATTAAAGGAAAATTCGATAGCAATTAAAGAGATACCAACGAATATTCAAGCTAACGAAAGTATAACTAAAGAATATTCAAAAATAAGTGAAACACCATTCGATAAATAAAGCAACCATTACTGTAATTGGAAGAGATCCGTCTTTTTTTGGGCATGGAAAAATCAAAAATCTAAATATTTTAGGAGGTAACCTTTTTGGAATTAACCTTTGTAGTACTAAACTTCCGAAGGCTAACCTTTCTGATGCTGATCTTTCTGATACTGACCTTATGAAAGTAATCCTTTATGTAGCTAACCTTTCTATTGCCGATCTTTCTTGTACTGAGTTAAACAATTTTGCAATCGAATAAAAAACAATATTAATAGGGAGTAAACATAATCTAATAAGATGAAATGTTTTAACACAATTATTTTCTAATAATTAATATATATTGTAGAAACCACATACCAAAACGTAGTAAGATCTGAAGATTGCAATTATTCTTGGCCCGAGGTTAGAGATCATAAAAATAAGAGGTTAAGCAAAATACTCTTAAAGGTCTGACAGTTCCATGATGGATCTATGATTATATAACACTGGAGTCTACTATTGACCAAAAAGGTAATTATTATAGGCTTATTCATTTTGTTTGTAGTTATTATTTTTGGATTAACAACTATATTAGCAAGTGCAAGTTGGACTTCTCAGGTAACTACCACCCATAGTATCTATGTAAACATTACGCCTATAATTACTTGGAGTAATCCTGCTAACATAACGTATGGGGCAGCATTGACCAATACTCAGCTAGATGCAACTTCTTCAGTATCTGGAACTTTTGCCTATAATCCAGTAGCAGGAACTGTATTAAGTGCAGGTACGCATATATTGACTGCTACTTTCACATCAACTTATACTACAGCAACAGATAGTGTGTTAATCAATGTAACACAAGCTACTCCTGCAATTACTTGGAGTAACCCTATAAACATAACCTACGGAACAGCATTAAGCAGCACCCAGCTAGATGCAAATGCTTCAGTACCTGGAACTTTTGTCTATAATCCACCATCAGGAACTGTATTAAGTGAAGGTACACATATATTGACTGCTACTTTCACACCAACTGATACTGCAAACTACACTACAGCAACAACGAATGTTTCTATTAATGTAACACGGGTAACTCCTATAATTACTTGGAGTAATCCTGCTAACATAACGTATGGAACAGCATTGACCAGTACTCAGCTAGATACAACTTCTTCAGTACCTGGAACTTTTGCCTATAATCCACCATCAGGAACTGTATTAAGTGAAGGTACGCATGTATTGACTGCTACTTTCACACCAACTGATACTACAGCAACAGATAGTGTGTTAATCAATGTAATACAAGCGACTCCTGCAATTACTTGGAGTAACCCTGGAAACATAACCTACGGAACAGCATTAAGCAGCACCCAACTAGATGCAAATGCTTCAGTACCTGGAACTTATATCTACACCCCACCCTCAGTACGGGTAAATATGTCTAATGATGGCGTTTTATGTGTACTTTTTGGTATATTTTTGGTACTTTTAGCAGGCATTTTGGTACTTTTAATGTACCTTTAGCACTACAAATTTTGCAGATTTATTAACTATTTATTATAAATAAAACAGTAATTCACTAAAAAAGATGAAAAAAAGTAGTAAATAAAAGAAATTAATTTTGTATATTCATACATTTGACCAATTCGTTATCTAGTTCTACTTCTGTTTTTAATCAAGTCCATTACTGTTACAGACGACAAGTTTGGTACAGTACCTATACAAAGCAGTGGTATCTTTAGTCAAGGTTCAAGTGTTACAGGAACAGCGACCTACAAAATAACAGATGCCGACATTAATACAGGTACTGTGACCAATTCAGCGTCTGCAAAAGGTTCATTCAACAACCAACCAGTAATTTCACCACAAACCGTTGCGATAGCTTTCTATAAGCATCCAACAGATGACAGAGCTCATAATAGCGAATCTAACAATGGTGATTATGGTAGATATTATGGACCTAACTATGGCACGGTTTTTGTACCTGTACCGATGATGTATAGCAGTGAACATTATGGCAAAACAAATATACCAAATTCGGACTCTAAAGGGCATAAGGCTAAAGCTCATTTGAGCAAACATAAAAATCACTACAAACACCATAAAACAGGAAAAAAATCACTACTGCCAACAAATCCACATAAACCGCTATTGTCTATGTACTTGTCTCTATTACGATCTCAACCACGGCACCAAAATCATCTACCTAGCATGAAGTCCAAAATCCCTTAGCCCACAAGATCCATATAAACCACTTTAACTACTCCAGAAACGATATTTTGATAGCTAACTCAATCCTTTTTGCAAACGAATGAAAACATAATTTTCTGACTCAAGAATACTACTCTTGGCATCCGAAAATCTAATCTTTGTTATTTTGAAAAAAATTTATAGTATCCAAATTATAAAAATGTAATCTTATAATTCGTCTTAGGCATAATTTTTAATTAGTTAATGATAACCTATCAACTAGTTGATTTAAATCCCACTGTGGGCTTCTAATGAGCTCACAGATTTATCTAGAGATTTCTATTCCTCTGTCTAGATACTTACAACATGCCATTAATGACTTTTAGGATGGTATAAGTTATACACGTATTCATTTTCATTAAGGACAGTGATTTATATACTTCGGACTTATCTGCTTGCAATAAAAAATCAAACCGGCTTGGACAATACACTTTAATGGGCATATCTCCATTTCTCTTGCCACGGTAGCTATAACTGAAACGAGCCAGTACAGTCTGAATTGTACCTTGTAGGAAGGAAAATGCTGAGTTTGGCAGATCTTCAGAATGATATAGTGGATATGTTCTCAGCAAGGTTGGTTACTCTTTCTGCCTGCAAGACAGGTATTACAGATGTTATGATAGGCAGTGCCGATGAATTCGTTGGCTTACCTGCAGGCTTTATGCTTGCTGGTATTCCATGTGTGGTAAGTAGCCTCTGGTCGGTTCCAGATATATCCACAGCCATACTGATGCAGCATTTCTACTCTCCAATCATATTGCTGAGAGTATGGATATTCCATTGGCATTGCAGGAAGCTCAGCTCTGGGTCAGAGATCTCACTTGTAATCAGGTGAGAAGATTATATAGAAAAATGCTACTTGTTCGGGTGAATGGGAAGACGAAAGCAAGAAAAGAATAGAACAATATAGGGATAGCTACGCAAAAATGGTAGAAGAATCTCCAAAAGAGAAGCCTTTTTAGCATCCATATTATTGAGCAGCTTTCATAGTTAACGGAGCATAAAATTATGGTTGTGTCTGATAGTGAACATATTTTGGAGCTAGATTTTTTTGTCTTCTTGAAGTATCTGCACCACATAATAACTATCAAAAGTTTTAATTATTCATTTTAAGTATCATTTGTATTAAATTAAATCACTTTTATATCAAAATTCTTTTTTTGCTTCAGCTAACAATTTGTGAACGTATACTAACATTCAAAGCTAATTGTCGGAATGTAATTACAAAAAATATGCAATATGACTATATAAACCTTTTGAAATTATTTGCTATAATAGATTAGGTCATCGAAAATAAAAAAAATAAAATATCCAAGTCAAAAATCAACTATAAGCGTCTGCTTTTAGTCTCTTGCCCTTAGTTCAGTAACACCTACATCCACAGCAGTAATTTCTTGTCGTTGAATTCTGAAAGGAGTTCCATTGCTATATTTTTAATTACATTTATATCCTAAGTCCAAATGGTACAGATTTCGCACGTGTGAAAGTAGAAAAGTTATTTAAACGGACTATGATAGTTACAGTCTTAAACAGATAATTATTTTTAATTAAGTTATCATGCACACTATCAGCAAGCTTACCTACATTTTTTGCAATTTTATCAGGGTCATCAACATCTTCATCAAAAATTATGTGCCTGCTTATGGACTTTACACCTTCTCTCTCGTTAACCTCTTCAGAATCAATACCATTGGCTCTTTGCTTTATTAGAATGCCCATTTTACCGAACTTTTCAGAAAGCACCTGAACTTTGAAGTTAGCAAGTTCTTCTACCTTGTTTATTCCCATCTCTTTTAGTGCTTCAATTGTTTTTTTACCAATGTAAGGAATTACAGATACTGGTAGTGGGAAAAGGAAGTCTCTGACATTTTCAGATCTAACAACTGTTAACCCATCAGATTTCTGAAACCCAGATGCTGTTTTGGCTACCAATTTATTTGGACCAATACCAACTGAACGTGTAATTTCTTCTTGTTGCTTAATTTCATCCTTAATCTTGTGTGCACAGCGAACAGCATCTTCAAAATTACTGATATTAAATGGCACAAGGTAGGCTTCATCTATGCTTACTGGTTCAAATTTTTCGGAAAAATCCTCGCAAAATCTACATCACATTGCATGATGCTGTTTTATACAACTCCATATTCACAGGCAAAAAAGTGCAATTGGGACACAATTTATGGGCCCTACTTATCGGCATTGCGGAATGTACTCCAGATTTCCTTGCTTCGTATGAACATGTTCTTACAACGCCCCTCCGAAGTGTTGGATTAAATCGCATCACAATACACAGAGCTTTCCCTATCAAATTAGGGTGCTCTCTTACTTCCACTAATGCAAAAAAGCTATCCATGTCAACATGCAAGACTATCCGCCTTTCATGGTTATCTGTTTCAAAATTTGAGGCAGACATCAATGTAAGATGGTTCAAATAACTAATAAAATGTTGTGAAAAATCTAGCGACCTTATATAGAAGATTGTAGGAGAGCTAGTTGAAATACAGAACTTCTTTAGGCTTAAATTGCTTTTCTGACTGCATTAGAAGCTCACTATATGAAGGACCAAAGGAAAATGATGTTTATTATGAGTATAATTTGACTCTAAAGATGAGGCTATAAAAAGGCGTTATTTCATACCCGACCATCATTTTTCTTAATATGTACTTTAATAAAATCAGTGATCAGAGTTTGTCTTTCGTCTCTTTCTCTGAGATTCGAAACTCCTACTCCTACAAGCCTGAGTTTTTGCCTTCCAATGAACTCTGAAAGTAGCTGCATAACTATCCTTTTAATAACAAAAATATCAGAAGTCCAGACTGAGGTAGTCTTTGAGCGTGTATATGTGGAAAAATCCTCGAAGCGCACTTTAAGAGTTACTGTTTTGAAAAGGAAGCTATGTCTTAGGAGAGCTCTATGAACGCTCTCTGCAAGCATTTCCAGGGAGCCTGCAATTTTTACAGGGTCATTTGTATCCTCCTCAAATGTTCCACTCCTGCTTATTGACTTTACAGCTTCCTCCCATTCCTTTACTTCACTGAAATCTAGACCATAAGCCACCTGCTTCATCCAGAGACCAATTTTCCCGAACTTTTCAGAGAGGATCTGTACATCGCAGTTTGCTAGTTCCTCCACTTTTGTAATCCCCATCAATTTAAGGATATTAGTTGTTTTTTCACCTATACCAGGTATTTTTGAGACGTCTAGCGGGTAAAGGAACTCTTGGACATCTTCTGGCCTCACAACCGTAAGGCCATTAGGTTTATTAAACTTTGAAGCGACCTTTGCAATAAGTTTGTTTGGTCCAACCCCTACCGAACATGTGATTCTTTCTTGTCTCTTGATCGCGTCCTTTAATCTAAGTGCAATAATGGCAGCCTCTTCAAAGTTTCTTATTTCGAGTCCAGGCACTAGAAAAGCTTCGTCTACGCTATATTGCTGGAACTTCTCTGCAAAACCCTTCATTATCTCCATTACGTTTGCAGAAACCTGGGCATACAGCTTCATATTTACAGGTACAAAGGCAGCATCGGGACAGAGCTTATAAGCCTGTGAAATTGGCATTGCCGAATGTATACCATATTTTCTTGCCTCATATGAGCACGTGCTCACGACTCCTCTCCCTTTACCTCCCTTTGGATCTGAACCAACGACAACGGGCAGACCTTTAAGTTTCGGTTTTTCTCTGATCTCCACAGATGCAAAAAACGAATCCATGTCTACGTGAAGAACAATCCGCTTTCCGGTGCAGTTTGTATGATGATTGAGCGCCAACATCAATGCGATATTAGATTAAAAATATAATAGGTATAAGCAAGCTGGGTGAAAGTATTAAATTGATAGACTGATGATTCTACAAAAAGACTTAATTAATATTTGTGTTACAAGTTTGGCCAAATTCAAATTTAGCTGTAGAGCAATATTAATTAGCTGCACAGCAAAATATATTTCGCCCTACAGCTAAAATTAATTACCTGTACAGCTAAATTCTAAAGTCTTATGATACCGGTTTTACTACTTATAGTTCTTTAATATATCTTCTTTATTTATTCCTAATATTTAAAGATAATATTATAATGGGGTAAGATGATGCTGGTGAATCCTAAAGATAAAATAAAAGGGTCTTTCATAGCTCAAATGCCTTCAGAATGGATTGTGAAGTTACCGTCCAATTCAGTGGGGCATACATACAGGGTGGCTATGTATATTTGGCACTTAAAAGGGGTGAAGAAATCTAATGATTTAATAGTCACTTTGAAAGGTATAAATTCATTTTTACCTATTCCGGATTGGGCTTTTCCGAAAGCATTGGATGAATTAGAAAATTGTGGAATGATAAAAACTGTAAGACAACGGGATAAAAGTCCAACTGTAATTGTATTATGTGACACTTGTTATAAAGGATATCCAACTTTAAAAACACACGCCTTAACAACCAAATCGCGATCCCAAACAATAAAATTAATGTGAATATGTATATATCATAGATAAAATATCATATCAGATAAGAGCTCCCACAATCTATTTTCTTCTAATTTATTTAATGAGTTTGGGTGGACAGGCTAACCTGAAATGCCAAAAAAGTTGATCTTATGAACTGCTTAAGATCGTTGCCTACCGTTTAGTAGAGATTCGTTTTAAAGGTTTGTGAGTCAATGAAATATATTAAATTAAATAATATATATTTTCTTTATATATATCTCATCTAATACTATTTAAACTAAATACTATTAAATATATGTGGAATTCTATCCGAAAATTTAAACAGATATCTTTATTGAATTAAATTATATAGTTAAAATGTAATAAAAATATATGAAAAATATCTCAATGGTACCTACCGTACTATAGCAGTAAAATCATGGGGATTTAACGTGTCAAAAAAATGACGTAACGTGGGGCTACTAGTGAGACTTTTATCAGAAGTCGTATTAACCGTCGTTTTAAAAAAATGGCTTACAGTGCCTGAGAATGGCTCTGGTTTGATTTGACGTATGTAACCACGCTTCTATGCAGAAAAAAACTAAATATAACATTAAATACAAGACTTACTAATATTAACTATAAAAAATAAAAAAATGGTGTTAAGATGGTACGCCCTTCAAAACTATCTCCAGATATAACAAAGCTAATCGGTGAAAATGTAGCTTTAGGACTTACTTAGGCCCTTGCTGCAGAATCAGCTGGCATAACATACCAGATATTCAATTCTTGGATGACTAAAGGAAAAAATTCAACATCAGGAAGGTACTTTGAATTCTATAAACATATTCAACAACGGAATGCTGAAGGTGCTCTAAGACTGCTCGAGCGACTAAACGCGGCAGCAAAAGCTGGAGATATTCGGATCTGTATGTGGATTTTGGAGCGACGTTTCCCAGAAAATTATGGTCGGCGTTTGTACAGAAAAATGAATGTTGTTTCAGAGAATAAAAACGCGAACGTTGAGATAATCGTCAATGATGTCGATAAACTCAGAAAAGAAATTCTAGCGAAGTTAGCTCAGGATAAAGGAAAGATATGAGTCACCATTTGTTTAAACGTTTTCATCCGAGCTCAACTATTTTACTAGAATATGCTTCATTTTTCATCGGCCTACATGCCGGTTTTATGCTTGCAGGCGTTCCATGCGTCGTCAGCAGTCTTTAGTCGGTTCCGGACATCTCCACAGCGATACTGATGGAACGGTTCTACCCCAATCATATTGTTAGTGGAATGAATATTCCTTTAGCGTTACAGGGCGCTCAACTCTGGGTCAGAGACTTTACTTCTAGCCAAGTGGCAGATTATATATAAAAATGCTACTGCTCAAGAGAATGGGACGGCAAGAGCAAGGAGTTCATTGAACAGTACAGGAAACGCTACGCTGAAATGGCCAAAGAATCTCCAGAAGAGAAGCTGTTCCAGCATCCATATTATTGGGCAGCGTTCACTGTCAACGGAGCATAAAATACAGGGCTCTCTTCAATCATGTGTATATGATGGAGTCTTATCCTGTTCGTTTAGGTATAACTATCTCATCAAATTCTTCCGTAGCTTATCTCTTCAGCTAGATTTAGAGACATAGGCTGATGAAGAGCCTAAAGCAGATCGAAACGATAAGTGTCCACTGCTGATCGAATCAGAACTCCGTAGATTTTTGCATGGGATACAGCACCTTGATAGGCTAAGGCAGTTAGAGCTATCCCTAATGTAAGAACTAGGCAAGCTGCGAGAAAAACTTTAAGCTCCACGGATTCCTATCAGGATAAAAGTACCAGCTGACCAAGCTCTTTCGCCCTCAGGTACATATTGATACCATTGAAGATTGTATTCCGAATTATTTTTATGATTGTTTGTGTTTCTTCCCGCTCTCCACCAGGTATGGTAGGCTAATTACAAGAACCTAAAAGCTTTCATGTTCAGGTTTTGCTATTGCATTAGCTGTGATATTATCCGAAGGCGGGGTGATAGCTCTTGAAATTTAAGCACATGCATTTTATTGTCAGATCCTGTCCAAACTAAGGATACAGATACCATAGAATGTGTATTGAAGCAAGCTAAATCTCTTTCAAATGGATGGCCCAGTTGAAGAATAGTGAAACTTTAATCACGCATGCTTATATTAGGAAAAAGCGAAGATTCCTTTGAATTTTCGTTCACTAAACTCGCTAACTAGCGCTCAAATATAAATAAGTATATCGAAAAATTGAGTGATTTCTCGGCTTTTTTGGTATATCTGACCTACTAATAAAATCCTTAATATGTAAAGAATATTGGATGTTTGAGGCACTCGATTTTAGGGTCTTCCTTAACCGAAGACGCATGTAAACTGATTACAACAAAAGATTCTAGGGAGATTGATCCATATTTTCGGAAAGAATTAGCAGAAAAATTGGACAATAGAAGCAATAATCCTTGATGCAGGTTTGATTTAAGATGCCATTGTATGTGAAGGTTATCTTAAAATGCGTTACATAAAAGAAGGTAAGGTACTTATTTGATTTTGTTTAAATTTAAGTATCGCTCAACTATACATTACCAATTAGCTGTAACTATCTTTAAAATCAAAGATTAATGAACAAGGAGAGAAAAAATAAGGGAAATAAAGAAATCAGTGGGAAAGGTTTAAGTGGGGAAGATTTGGATAAGATTCCAGCGGGAAAAAAATCCTAGATAAATCAAAATCCTCTGTAAAATATTTCTGTAAAAAATATCATTTCTGATCTAATGTTACTATGTAATTAATAAATTTACAACGTGTAATTAGGCCTGATTATTGAGTTGGAGCTGAAGCTGGGGCTGAAGTTGGAGCAATCGTGCATGAAGCTACGTAAGGTATTTAAGAGTAGTTAGAAGAGTAGTTAGGGTTGTTAAAGTAATTAGGGTAGCTAGGATAGCTAGGGTAGTTAGAATAGCTAGGGTAGCTAGGGTAGCTAGGGTAGTTAGAATAGCTAGGGTAGTTAGGATAGCTAGGGTAATTAGGGTAGTAGGAGTATCCATAGGGATAGCCATAACTCCACCCCCATCCATATCTTTCCCAGCCGACACGTGAACTAGCCACCACTGCGGTCAACGATACCACAAAAAGGACTGCCAGCAAAATAGCTAACACCTTTTCCATTCTACCAGATAATTGTTTCAACATTTATTTCACTCCATTTTTATTAGGAATTCACACAATTTTTAGGATTAATTGTATAAGCATCAGGTTATAACTAAAACATTATATAGTTTACTAATATATATATCTTAATTAATGTTATAATCAAGATATGGGGGATTTATATAAACTTCTATGCATTTGAACATTGGAGAGTTTAAATTAGTTAACAATAATTTTTATTCATGAAAACTTTTTCTGATTTTGCTCTTAAAGAAGAATACAAACGTCTTCGATCAGTTAGAGAC
>Ga0182014_10004074_pt1 | contig 17050 bp, 18 predicted proteins | sample 612S2DmetaG_FD_120489 | JGI IMG/M metagenome (GOLD analysis project Ga0182014, IMG submission 120489) | Permafrost microbial communities from Stordalen Mire, Sweden - 612S2D metaG | ecosystem: Environmental > Terrestrial > Soil > Wetlands > Permafrost | place: Sweden: Stordalen | collected... | reverse complement strand
TTCTCTGCTAAATCCATGCGGATGTTCACTACCCAGCATGACCGGCCCTTCAGGCTCATCTTGTATCGGAATCAAACTCCCCCTTCAGGCTCATCTTGTGTTGGAAGAGAGTAGGACTTGAAATGCCGACAGAAATGGTCGTATACTGAACACGGACCGAAGAAGTCGGATATTGAATGCTCAAGCTGACTAAGAAGGCCGATTATGGATTGATGGCGCTCAAGTACCTTGCCGAGCACCCGGAGACCGCTGCCTTAAGCGCCAAGGATGTGGCCGACGCCTACGGCATTCCCGCGCAATTGCTGGCCAAGATACTGCAAACGCTGACCAAGAACGGCTTGCTGCGTTCGCACGCCGGAATGAACGGCGGATACGCGTTGGCGCGGGACGCGCGCGAGATTTCAGCTTACGAAGTCATTCACGCCATCGACGGGCCGTTTTTTATCACCTCCTGCACCAAGGGAGCCAAGTCCTGCGAACTGACCCCGAGCTGCACCATCAAGGAACCCCTGGCGCGGGTGAACGAGACCATTGCCGGAGTTCTGAAGAGCATCAGTATTCAGGACCTGGCGGAACACGAGCATCCCGCGGTACCGGCTCGCACGAACAGCGGGTTGGTTGAGTTGACGTTGTAAGAACTCGGCGATAAGCCGGTTTGTATGAAGGGTACGGGCTTTAGCCCGTACGTAGAAGGCAGAAACGGATCGGGCTTTAGCCCCTGAGGGAAGTTTGTCGAAGCGGCTTGCATTCCCTCAGCGGCTAAAGCCGGCAATCTAAGTTGAATTGGGGCGGACGGGCTAAAGCCCGTCCCCTTCAACACCACAGTTTGCAGTTGCGAAGGATGGAGATCGGAATGAGTACTGTTGCCAGCAATGTAGAAGTCCCGGCAGGCGTAAAGCTGCCAATCTATATGGATAACCACGCGACCACCCCGCTCGATCCTCGGGTTCTGGAAGCGATGATGCCTTACTTCACCAACAAGTTTGGAAATGCGGCCAGCCGCAACCACTCTTTTGGATGGGAAGCGGAACAGGCCGTGGAGACGGCGCGCGAGCAGATTGCCAGGCTGATCGGAGCCACCGCCAAGGAGATCATCTTTACCTCTGGCGCTACGGAGAGCAACAACCTGGCCATCAAGGGCATTGCCGAGATGTACCGGGAGCGCGGCAACCATATCATCACCCAGGTGACCGAGCACAAGGCGGTGCTGGACACCTGCAAGCGGCTGGAGAAGCATGGGTACCGCGTCACCTATCTGCCCGTGAAGGCCGATGGCCTCATTGATCTCGAAGACCTGAAGCGCGCCATGGACGACAAGACGATTCTTGTCACGATCATGGCAGCCAACAACGAGATCGGCGTGCTGCAACCCATCCGCGAAATCGGCAAACTCTGTCACGAGAAGGGCATCATCTTCCACACCGATGCGGTGCAGGCGGTGGGCAAGGTTCCTGTCAACGTGATCGCCGACAACATCGACGTGCTCTCGCTTTCCGGACACAAGATTTACGGACCCAAGGGTGTGGGCGCGCTTTACGTTCGCCGCCGCAATCCCAGGGTGCAGATCGCCGCACAAATTGACGGCGGCGGCCACGAACGCGGGATGAGGTCCGGCACGCTGAATGTGCCAGGCATCGCTGGACTGGGCAAAGCCTGCGAGATCGCCATGGAAGAGATGGACTCAGAGGCGGCGTATCTGCGCGGCTTGCGCGACCGGCTCAAGGCCAAGCTCGAGTCGGAACTGGACTACGTTCACGTCAACGGCTCTTGGGAACATCGCCTGCCCGGCAACCTGAACATGAGTTTTGTTTACGTCGAAGGCGAGTCGCTGCTGATGGGCATCAACGACGTGGCGGTTTCCAGCGGTTCGGCCTGCACCTCGGCCACGCTCGAGCCCTCGTACGTACTGAAGGCGCTCGGTCTCGGTGACGATGTGGCACACAGTTCGATCCGTTTTGGACTGGGCCGCTTCAACACCCAGGCCGAAGTCGACTACGTAGCCGCCAAGGTGATCGAGATCGTCAAGCATCTGCGCCAGCTTTCGCCGCTCTACGAGATGGTGCAGGACGGCATCGACCTGACCAAGATTCAATGGGCAGCGCACTAAGGAACAGTGGTTAGTGGTTAGTGGTCAGTGACTAGAAACGATTGACCACCAACTACCCACGACCCACTAACCACTAATCACTGCTTTTACGCGGCTTCCCCCGCAGAAGGAGTAAACAAATGGCGTATAGCGACAAGGTGATCGACCACTACAACAACCCGCGCAACGTGGGCCAACTCGACAAGGCCTCAACAGAAGTCGGCACGGGCCTGGTGGGCGCGCCCGAGTGCGGCGACGTAATGCGGTTGCAGATCCGCGTGAACCCCGAAACGCAGGTGATCGAAGAGGCCAAGTTCAAGACCTTCGGCTGCGGTTCGGCCATCGCCAGTTCTTCGCTGGCCACCGAGTGGATCAAGGGCCGCACGGTTGACGACGCACTGGAGATCAAGAACACAGACATTGTGAAAGAACTGTCGCTGCCGCCGGTGAAGATTCACTGTTCGGTGCTGGCCGAGGACGCGATTCGCGCCGCTATCGGCGACTGGAAGAAAAAGAACGGCGTTACGGAGACGGCTGAGACAGCCGCCACCGCGGCGCACTAAGAAGCTTCCCCTTTCCTGAAAGAGGGCCGCGGGTCACTCCGCGATCCTCTTGCAAACAGGGAAATTGGGAATGAAAAGGCAAGTATGGCAAACATGGTATCCATCGAATCGAAGCCGGCCGAGGGTGCATTTGCAACAGCGCCTCCGGCTGACGCCAAGCCAGTATCGGCGGCCGGCGCTCCTCAGGGCCAGGGCCTGCAAGTGACGGAGCGCGCCATCAAGCGCATCCGCACTGCCATGGCCAAGGAAGGCGTGTCGCCTGAAGAAGGAGGACTTCGCCTGGGCGTAATGGGCGGCGGCTGCTCGGGACTTTCCTACTCCATCAAGTTCGATACGCGGCCCCGCGAGCGCGACCGCATCTACGAGTTCGACGGCGTGCGTGTGTTTGTCGATCCCAAGTCGTTTCTCTACCTGCACGGCATGACGCTGGACTACGAGGAGACGCTGATGCGGCAGGGATTCAACTTCATCAATCCGAACTCCACGCGTTCCTGCGGCTGCGGTTCGTCGTTCTCTTCCTAAGCAGTCGCGGGAGTCAGTCATGTTGAAAGTTCTTGATTCGGCAGTACCGGTAGCATGCTGGTCGTGCGCCGTCGCGCACAACGATGTCACTCTCTTCTGCCCGCATTGCAGCAAGATTCAACCGCCCCCGGGCGGCGACTACTTCTCTGTTTTTGGACTAGTGCCCCGGTTGGATCTCGATTTAGCAGCACTGGAACACGAATTTCATCGCCTAAGCCGCAAGGTCCATCCCGACCGATTCGCCCGTGCCGGAGAGAACGAGCGGCAATGGAGCCTGGCCGACACCGCGCTGCTCAACGACGCCTATCGCACGCTGAAAGATCCGCTGCACCGCACCGAATACCTGCTGAAGCTGCAGGGCGCGGAGATCGGTGAAGAGCACGCGGGCAAAGACAGAAAAGGCCAGGTAAATCCATCGCGCGCTCCTGCCGATCTGCTCGAAGAAGTCTTCGACCTGAACATGCAGCTTGAAGAGATGCGCATGGCCCGCAAGACGGGTGAGACGGACCCGGAATTGCAAACCAGTCTGGAGCAGGCAAAGCGCAAATTCGACTTGCTGCAGGACGAGGTCGATCAGGACCTGCGCAAACATTGGCAGGTTTGGGACGCCGGCGATGCTGCCGCTCGCAAGAAGGCTGAAAAGTCCATGGTGGCCCTGCTGGACCGCAGGCGCTACCTGAGCAACCTGGTACGCGAAGTGAACGAAACTTTGGGAGCTGAATAGATAGACATGGCTGAATCGAACTTATCTGGCCGCGTTGTCGGAATCGACTTAGGAACCACCAATTCCCTGGTTGCATATATGGAGGGCGATGTGCCGGTGGTCATTCCCGGCGTCGATGGCTCCAACCTGGTGCCCTCGGTTGTGGCGCTGGACCCTATCCCTGCAGAGGGCGGCCGTCCCACGGTCACGGTGGGCAACAGCGCTCGCAAGGCTCTCATCCAGACGCCGGAGCGAGTCATCTACTCCGTAAAGCGGCTCATGGGACGCGGGCTTGAAGAGATTCAAAGCGAACTCAAGATGTTTCCCTTCCGGCTCGCGGACGATGTGGAGTCCGGCGAAGTGCCGCGCATTCAGCTAGGCGAACTCCGCTTCACGCCGCCCGAGATATCCGCATACATTCTGCGCCAGCTCAAGCGCAACGCCGAGCGGTACTTTGGCGCGCCGGTCACGCAGGCGGTCATCACGGTCCCCGCCTACTTCAACGATGCGCAGCGTCAGGCCACCAAAGACGCGGGCCGCATGGCGGGTCTCGAGGTCTTGCGCCTGGTAAACGAGCCCACCGCCGCCGCGCTGGCCTATGGCCTGGATCGCGCCAAAGCGGGAACCATCGCCGTTTACGATCTCGGCGGCGGCACCTTTGACATCTCCATTCTCAAGCTGCGCGACGGCATCTTCGAGGTGCAGTCCACCAACGGCGACACCCACCTGGGCGGCGACGACATCGACAACCTGCTGCTGGCGATCGCGCTCGACGAAATCTACGCCGAGAACGGTGTCGATTTGCGCGAACACCCCGGCGCGGTGCAGGCAGTGCGCAAGGCCGCCATCGAAGCCAAGATCAAGTTGTCCACTGAATCGTCGGCAACATTGAACATCGAACTGCCCAACGGCGACCGCTACCAGCGCGAGATTCCGCGCGCGGTCTTTGAGTTGCTGATTGAGCCGGTGCTGGCGCGGACGGCGGGCCCTTGCAAGCAGGCGCTCACCGACGCCGGCGTCACCCCCGAAGAAATCGATGAAGTGGTGCTTGTGGGTGGCTCGACGCGCATTCCAGCAGTGAGCGAGCTGGTGGACGGCCTCTTCCATCTGAGTGCGCGTGGCAAGAAACCGCACATTAAGTTGAATCCCGACGAAGTGGTAGCGCTGGGAGCGGCCGTGCAGGCGGACATTCTGGCCGGCGCATCGAAGTCCACCGAAGAGATGCTGCTGCTCGACGTGACGCCGCTCTCGCTCGGTATTGAAGCTCTGGGCGGTACGGTTGCGCGCATCATCCAACGCAACTCGACCATTCCGGCTTCGGCCACCGAGCACTTTACCACCGGTGTCGACGGCCAAACCAACGTGGCGATTCACGTTGTGCAGGGTGAGCGCGAGCTGGCCGCCGATTGCCGTTCGCTGGCCCGCTTCGACCTGAAAGGCATCCCGCCCATGTCCGCGGGAATGCCGCGCATCGAGGTTCGTTTCCTTATCGACGCCGACGGCATTCTGCAAGTCTCGGCCCGCGAGCAGCGCAGCGGACTCGCCGCGGAAATCGAAGTCAAGCCGACCTATGGTCTTACCGACGAGCAGGTCGAGAGCATGATTCTGGACTCCTTCGATCACGCCGAAGACGACTTCGCAAAGCGGCTTCTTATCGAGGCGCGCCTTGAAGCGGAGTCGATTCTGTCGAAGGTCGACGGTGCCCGCAAGAGTCCGGCCTGGCAGCAACTCAGAGGCGAGGAACAGGCAGCCATTCAAGCAGCGCTGGATCGTTTGGCGGTTGTCAAAGCCGGCACGGACATGGCGGCGATTCGCAATGCGACAATTGCACTGGACCAGGCGACGCAGCGGCTGGCTGAGCTGATGATGGATGCGGCCGTATCGAGCGCCCTTCGCGGCAAGACCATGAACGCAGCCGGAGAAGAGCTGGACGAAGCCGTCACCGCGCCTCATGCCATGGCGCCGGCGGAGTTCAAGTAGGGCGAGTCTGCAAAGCTGCACGAGGAGTTTTGAACCATGAGCGAAGCAAACGGAAAACCAATTCCCCCCGACAAACTCGTGCGGGTCACCTTTCTCCCCGAGGGCGAAACGGTTGAGTTCGAATTCGGCACTATGCCCTACGAACATCACGGCAAGCCGATGTCGTTTCTCGACGTGGCGGAGAACCACGGCATCTTTCTCGACCACGCCTGCGGCGGTGTCTGCGCCTGCACCACCTGTCACCTGTGGATCAAGGATCAGGCAGGCATCAGCGAGGCGGACGACGACGAGTTGGACCGCATGGACATGGCCGCCGACCAGCAGTTGAACTCGCGCCTGGGCTGCCAGGCCGTGATCACCCGCCCCGGCGAGTATGTGGTCGAGATTCCCAAGTGGAATCGCAACTACACCTCCGAAGGCAAGCCGCTGGCCCTGGCGGAAGGAAAGTAAGGAGCAACCCGTACATGCCGCGCGAAATTCTATGGACCGACGCCGAAGAGATCGGCATTCAACTGCAAGAGAAGTTTCCTGAGCTCGATCCACTGACGGTGCGCTTCACCGACCTGCATCGCTACGTGACCGAGCTGGAAGGCTTCGCCGACGATCCAGCCAAATCCAACGAGTCGAAGCTTGAAGCCATTCAGATGGCGTGGCACGAAGAGTTCGAAGATGCTAAGGGCTAGTGGCCCTCAGCGTCCAATTGCAGCGTGGTGAGAGATTGAAAGCACATTCCCATCTGGGTCTTTGAACCAGACCACCTTATCACCGCCAGGAAACGTGCAAACGCCTTCTTCGTCCTGGCCCATGTTGGGGTAGCGTTCAAAAGTGATTCCCTTTCGGGCAAGCGCCGCCATGGTACTTGAAAAATCTGCGGCTTCCCATCCGAGAACGGTGTGCTTTGCAGGGGCGAACTCGGGCACTTTGCTGATGCGCAGCATCACGCCGTTCATATCGAAGACGAGAGCATAGCCGTCATCGCGCAAATAGGTGTGGCCAAGCGTATCCCTATAAAACTTAATTGCTGCATCGGGATTCTGGGTGAGCAGAAAAGTAACAACCTGATTCATTGGGGACCTCCGATGGTTTGAGCAAACCGGGGTTTGCCGCACACCTTGAGTTGTACAGGATGGATTTAAGCTCAATCAAGGCACAATTTTTCAGCGCCATTCGTAGTCGGAACGCTCGCTCCAGTCAAACGCAGCCTCAAAGTGCGCAAACTCCTTCTTCCGCCCCGGCACAAGATACACACTGACCACATCGAAGCGGACCTGCGGCGCAGTTGCCTGCGGCAGTTGGCGAACGTACTGCCGGGCCAGCCGACGCAGCATCGCGCGCTTGTGAGAGTCGACGGCGACTTCGGCCGGGGTTATGTCGTGGGCGGTGCGGGTTTTTACTTCAACAATGCACAACAACGGCCCTTGCCATGCGATCAGGTCGATGTCGCCCGGCTTATGCCCTGGCGACCAGCGCCGCGCAACCACAATGTAGCCCTTGCGGCGGAGATAGAAATAGGCGGCATCTTCGCCCTGTATCCCGGTGACCAGATGGGCGGGGAGTTTGGAGGTCCGGCCGTGAAGCCGAGCCATCCAGTCCAGTCCCGCCAGTCCACGCTCCTGGCTTGCGATCCAGAGTTGTGACATCCATCCCATCGCACACCATTGTCGCCGGGACGAGCAAAGGGCGCAAATCGCGCCCTTCGCTCAGGTCGGAAAGCGATGGCCGTCCGGTTCAGGCGCGCGCAACCTCAAGCGCGGCGGCTTGCTCGTGTTCCTTTTCGACCAGCGTCAGCGCCTCCTCGAGAATGTCGAGGGCGACGGTGGCTTCGTTTTCGTTGACGATCAGCGGAGGCGAGAGCCGGAGCGATGTCTCGCCGCAGCCAAGCACCATCAGGCCGCGTTCGAAGGCCAGCGTCTCCACCCGGTTGCGGAGTTCGGTGGCCGGCTCGCGCGTGGCCTTGTCTTTCACCAGCTCGATGCCGATCATCAGGCCGCGACCGCGCACGTCGCCCACCAGCGGGTGGCTCTCCTTCCAGCCACGCAGCCGCTCGAGCATGAACTCTCCCACGCGGGCGGCGTTGCCCATGGCATCGCGCTCGATGATGTCCATGGTAGCCAGCGCCGCGGCGATCGAGACCGGGTTGCCGCCGAACGTAGAGGCGTGCGAACCGGGCGCCCAATCCATGATCTCGGCACGCGTCATGCAGATGCCGAGAGGCATGCCGCTGGCAATCCCTTTGGCGATGCAGACCATATCTGGCTCGACGCCGGAGTGCTCGATGGCCCACCACTTGCCGGTGCGCCCCGCGCCGCACTGCACCTCGTCCACCACCAGCAGAATGCCGTGCCGATTGCAGATGGCGCGCAACTCGCGGAGGAAGTTGTCGGGAGCCACCACGTAGCCGCCCTCGCCCTGAATCGGCTCAATGAAAACGGCGGCAACCTCTTCGGGCGGGAGGATGGTCTTGAAGAGCTTCTCCTCAATGTAGCGCGCGCACCCGAGGCTGAAGGCCTCCTCTTCCTGGGCTCCGCCGCTGCATCCGCGATAGGCGTAGGGATAACGGATGTGGGTTACGCCAGGAACCAGAGGCGAGAAGCGCCGCTTCTGCTGCGGCTTGGAGCCGGTCAGCGAGAGGGCGCCCATGGTGCGTCCATGAAATGCGCCGAAGAAGGAGATGATCTGCTGGCGTCCGGTGTGATAGCGGGCTAGCTTGAGCGCGCACTCGATGGCCTCGGCCCCGGAGTTGCCGTAGAAGAACTTGTGCGGGCCGGGCATGGGCGCCACCGCGGAAAGCCGCTCCGCGAGATCGGTGAGTGGCTCGTTGTAGAAATCGGTCCCGGAGATGTGGATCAGCTCGGCGGCCTGCTTCTGGATTGCCGCGACCACCTCCGGGTGGCAGTGGCCGGTGGAGTTCACGGCGATGCCGGCGGCAAAGTCGAGAAACTCGTTGCCGTCCACGTCTTCGATGCGGACGCCACGGCCGCGCCTGGCCACCAGCGGATACGACCGCGTATAACTGGGCGAGATGAGCCGGTTGTCTGCCGCGACGGCGGCCCGGGCCTTGGGGCCTGGCAGGGTACATACGAGTTTGGGTCCGTACTGCGCATGAAGCTCTTGCTTGGTCATGGAACAATCTCCTCGGCAGATTCTGTTGTGCGGCCAGCGGACCCCGATATCGGATGGAGCGCGGCCACGGATCCCATTGCGCGGGATCGCCCAGTTCCACTCGCCTTGGGAACGAACGATGGCGGGCGAGACAGTGCGAGGGAAGATCTTCGCCAGACTGGTTCTAGTCGCTGGCGAAGAGACTAGGTCGAGTGCGCATGGGCAGTACGCGCAGGTGCTTCCGCGGGCAAATGATGCGCGCGCGCGACCGCGACCAGCGCCGGTTGGCTGGTACGAGCGATCCTCTGTCAGCGCGCGTCTGCATGGAAACCCCGCTATTCGTGAGGATACCACGCACTGCGGCGGCTTTCCAACGAACGCCCGGACCCTCGTGCCAGCGCCGTGGACCATGGCAAGCACTAAAATGGGGCTATCTGCATGACCGTTACTTCGCCCCATTCAGCCCAACCCGAACGGAAACCAGCGAGCACGGCATCCATCGTGCTCGCATTTCTGAGCGTCTACTTTTTCTGGGGATCGACCTACACCGCTATCCGCGTGGGCGCCGCGGAGATGCCGGCGCTGCTGCTGGCGGGGACGCGCTTTCTGATTGCCGGAGCGATTCTGCTGGGCTGGTGCCGCTGGCGCGGCATGAGGCTCACTTGGCCTCCGAAGACCATGCTGATGTTGGGGATCATCGGCCTGCTGCTGCTGGGCGGAGGGAATGTGGGCCTGGTCTACGCGGAGAAGACCGTGCCCAGCGGTCTGGCGTCGCTGGCCTTTGCGGTGATTCCACTTTACGTGGCGCTGATCGAAATTGCGCTGCCACAAGGAGAGCCGCTGCCCATCCGCGGCTGGCTTGGATTGCTGCTCGGCTTTGCCGGACTAGCCGCGCTGCTGTGGCCTTCCTTGCGCTCGGGCCTGGGCGGCAATCGCGGGCTTCTGTGGGCCATCGTCGCCTTGTTTGCGGGAGCGCTATCGTGGGCCGTGGGCAGCCTGCTGTCGCGTCACGCGCGGCTCAAGGTTGACACCTTCGTCGCGGCGTCCTGGCAGATGACGATCGCGGGAGCCTTCAATCTTCTACTGGGCACGGTGCTGGGCCAATGGCCGCAGTTTCATCTGAACGGCGCGTCGGTCGGTTCGCTTGCCTATCTCGTCACCGGCGGATCGCTGCTGGGATATACCGGCTTCATCTATCTGATCGAGCACGTACCGGTGGCCAAGGTCATGTCGTATACGTATGTGAATCCGGTGGTCGCGGTGTTGCTGGGAATCTTCCTGCTGCACGAGCGGCCTGTGACGGCGGAATTCGCGGGCATGGCCTGCATTGTGGTGGCGGTGTTTCTGCTGACCACGGCGCAGGTGAAAGCGAAAAACGGCTCGCCCCGGATCGAAGAACTGGAGCAGATGCCGGCGGAGTAGCGGCTCGGGCTGAGCTGCCTGGTGTTTTATTGCCTCGCCAACCGGGGCTGTTTTTCGGGCCGGAAATGGCCAATTTCGGGCCTAGAACGGCAAGTTTTGGCTCAAAAACGGGCCAAAATCGAAGGTGTTTTTGAGGGTATGTCAATAGCGAAGGCCTCTAAGCTGTTCATTCGATGTTGTCTATGGCGAAGGGTAATTATTGAAAAGTATGCCGGGCGCGAGGGGGTACGGAGGTGCGTGGAATTCGGGGCCGAAAATCGGCATTCCTGACCGAGAACCTGCTCGGATTTGCCGCTTGAGGGTGGAGGAGCTTCATGTCCTCATTGTGCGCCGTCCGGCGGTAATGATCGGCAAGGCAGGGAAAAAGCAGGGAACAGGGAATAGGGAACAGGGATACTCGCCTGGAAGCAGATGCTCGTGGGGTGGATTTGCGCGGTCCCATCCTTCGGCCGATGGATGCTGGAGTCAGCGAAACGCTGCCACCTGGGGTCGTTCTGAAACACTCCTAGGCAGGCACCCTGTATGAGTGGCTCATGCCGCCTCGGCTAGACGCCCTTCGTTTATACCTTTCCAAAATCCTCCGGCAGTCCAGGCAGCTCTGGCTGAACCGCGCGCTTAGAACTTCCTCCAAATTCAATAAGCCCAAATGTGTTTGGGGCAGGACGGGTAAAAACCGAGCCTTTTCTTACATATGCCCCCAGTGATCCCACAAGAGAGACACGCGCCTTCTTTGTATTTCCTATTCCAATTGCGGAAAGAAGTGAGCTTATATGCATCGGATTGCCGTTTTGCTGAATTGCCTCTCTAGCTCTCGCCAACAGTGTGCCGGGCCGGAGATCAAGTGATACGTCTTCTCCCTTTTGTGGAAGCGAAGGCTCCCGTGGCAATGCTTTGATAGAGTCTTGAATCGCCTGAAGATATGCTTTGGCCATGTCGATTTGGCGCTCTAAGTCATCTATTTCTTGTGATTTGCGATCCGCCAGACGCTGCAGGCTCTCTCTTGCTCCCATTTTCATTTCTCCTTACCAGAGGGTAGATGGAAAAAAGAGAAAACGCAATATATATATGGGAAATAATGGGAATCTAGTCTATGCTGGCAGGGGAGGCATGCACATGCCAGACGGAACAAACAATATCATTGAAAGGCTTAAAGCTCTTGAAAAGCGCACGCAGAATGACAAGCCTTATTGGATGGCGCGGGACATAATGGGGGTCCTCGATTACAAGGATTGGCGGGACTTTCGTGAAGTAGTTGAAAGGGCAAAGATGTCTTGCCAGAATGCAGGGAACTTCATTGCACATCATTTCGTGCCAATGCCCGAGATGATCGAGATTGGTAAAGGGGGTATGAGGGAAAGAGAAAACTTTGCCCTCAGCAAGTATGCCTGCTACTTGATCGCGATGAACGGCGATACTGCAAAGCCAGAAATTGCGACGGCTCAAGCTTATTTCGTAGAGCAAACTTACCGACAAGAGAATCAGGAAAGACTCACAGAAGATGAACGTCGCCTCCTGCTTCGTGAACGAGTAAAGGATGCGAATCGCAAGCTTGGCGGAGTGGCAAAAACCGCTGGCGTTCGAAGCAGCATGTTCGGTGTTTTTCAGGATGCAGGCTATAAAGGGCTCTATGGCGGCATTGGTGCACGAGACATCAAGAAACATAAGGGGATCGGAGAAAAAGAGGACCTGCTTGATTGTATTGGTCGTGCCGAACTCGCGGCCAATGAATTTCGCATAACGCAAACAGAAGAGAAGATTCGAATCGAAGGCATTAAAGGAGAGCAGAAGGCCATCGACACACACCATGCAGTCGGCAAGAAAGTGCGCAAGGCTATTGAGGATATTGGTGGGACGATGCCAGAACATCTACCTGCGGAACCCTCCATAAAAAAGCTGGCGGCAAAAAGAGCTAAGGCTTTGAAGTCCGCAACAGATTCAAGAGATGAAGGTGGAAAAGGAATAATTCGACGCTCTGCTGCACAAGACGATGCAGGCTCTGCCAGAGCCCAGGAGGTCGATAAAGATCGAGGGTAAGACGGGAAGAATAGTCCCCGCTATAATTCCATCGCCGTCAACTCTGCCTAGGGCATAGACTCAACACCGAGCGTCCCCCGAAGGGTGGGATTGAATTCATCGTCTGCTCACCGTGCATTGAATCGCGACTCAAATTCGCTCAGATAGCGGTGCAAGGGCTTTATCGAAATCTTGTGGAAGCTACCTATTACTCCCCGTCTGAACATCGAGAATACAGACTCGATGCCATTGGTTGTAATGTCTCCATCCACGTGAATCTCAGCACTGTGGCTGACTGTCCCGCGCTTCATTTCATCTTGCCTGGATAGCCTGAGAGTCTTTAGGCATCGGTGGAAGAGCGAATCCGATCGGGTCGTGCGGGTGTGGTCGCTATTTCAGCAGCAGCACCGACAGTGCGGAAACAATCCCTACCAGAGAGAAGAGCATTCCGAAGTACCAGTAGATGCGGCTGTGCGTGAGCAGCGTAACCGAGGTGATCACCAGGCCGATTTCAAGCAGCGCCTCGGCCAGATCGAAGCGGCTGGCGCGGGCTTCGGCCTGTTCGACTTTAGTCTCGAGCGCCTCGGCCTTTTGCCTGTCGTCCTTGGTTTGATCTTCCCACTTGGCCTGGTGGTCGGCGTAGGCCTTCAGAATCTTCTCCGCGGCGCTCTTGTCGGCAACGGCGACGACACTCAGCAGGTCGGCGGCAAGGAATGTATCGTTGGAGCGGATCTTGTGGGCCTGGTACTCATTCCACTGGTCGGTGGCCTTGTTCTGGTCGAGCACTGCCTCGGTGTGGGTGCGATGGCCGAGGACCGTGGTCACGGCCACCAGCACGGCGAGCAGACTCATGGTGAAGGCGACGGGGCGGAGAGAGGAGTCGTGTGAGCTGTGCTCGGCGTTTTCGTGAAGTTCCTGGGCTTCGTTGGCTTCCATATGCGACCTCGTTATCTTGGGGATTGCTCCAGAACGACCTCGTGGGCCAGGGCTTCGACCTTCACACGTGCTTCATTCCGGGTCTTGCCGTATGCAAGCACGCCGGGCAGGCGGTCAATTTCGGCAATCCATCGACCGTCTTCTTCCTGTTCGAAGTCAATCTCAAATTCCATTGTCCAAACGTCTCTCATTATTTTCGCTTCCAGCGCACGCCGTCTTTGGAGTCTTCGAGGATAATTCCTTTTTCCGCCAACTCGTTGCGGATATGGTCGGCGCGGGCGAAGTTGCGCTGCTTCTTTGCCAGGGTGCGCTCGGCGACTAACGCGTCAATAGCTTCGTCGGTAAGGGACTCGCGGGCCAGCAGCTCGGGAGCCACATCGGCAAGCCGGCCGGCTTTCTCGGCCCATTCCAGGGCGCGGCGAGTCGGTTCGGCGTCGCGGTCCTCGATCACGTCGAAGACCGCGTCGAAGCTCGCCAGGACAGCCAGAATCGCGTCGCGATCGGCTGCGAGGAGCTGTCCCTGGTCCATCGCAGTATTCGCCGCGCGGATGAGATCGAAGATCGGTGCACGCGCTTCGGCGGTATTCAGGTCGTTGGCGAGCGCGGCCATGTAGTCGGCCTGCGCCTTCTTTGCGGCATCCTGGAGCGCGGGATTTTCGCCGGCCGCAAAGCTCCCCGAAGTAAGCCGCAGACGGAAGGTCCGCAGCCGATCGATGGCGCCGGCCGCGTCGATCAGCCCGTCGAAGGTGAAGTTGAGCTGATGCCGGTAAGGAACCGAGATCAGCGCCATGCGAATCGCGGAGGCCTTGTAGCCCTTCAGCAGCAGGTCGCGCAGGGTGTAGAAGTTGCCTTCGCTCTTCGACATCTTGCGTCCGTCGACAAGCAGAAATCGCACATGCATCCAGTGGCGGGCAAACTGCTTGTGGGTCGCAGTTTCGCTCTGCGCAATCTCGTTCTCGTGGTGCGGGAACATCAGGTCTTCGCCGCCGGCATGAAGGTCGAAGGAGTCGCCGAGATACTCCATGGCCATGGCCGAGCACTCGATGTGCCAGCCGGGGCGGCCGCGGCCGATCGCCGTGTCCCAGGAAGTCTCACCGGGCTTGGCGGCCTTCCATAGCGCAAAGTCGCGTGCCGAGTCCTTCTCGTATTCGTCGACATCCACGCGGGCGCCGTCTTCCATGCCGCTCAGGTCTTTCTTGCTCAGCTTGCCGTACTCGGGAAACGCGGAGAGGCGGAAGTACCAACTGCCGTCCTCGGTTTGATAGGCGGCTCCGGCGGCGGCAAGCTTCTGGATCAGCTCGACCATGCGCGGGATGTGTTCCGTTGCCCGCGCAAGCTGTTCGGGCCTCTGCACCCTCAGCGCCTCCAGGTCTTCAAGAAACGCCTCCTCGAACGGCGCCGAATACTCGCGAATCGAAATCCCCGCCGCCGCCGCGTTGCGAATGATCTTGTCGTCAACGTCCGTAATGTTCATCACGTGCTGGACCTTCATTCCGGTCAACAGCAGAAAGCGGCGCAGGACGTCGATCGCCAGAAAGGTACGGAAGTTGCCGATGTGACCGTAGTCGTAAACCGTGGGGCCGCACGCGTACATGCGCAGGGCGTTGCCGTCTTCGGGAACAAGCGGGTCGAGTTGTCCGGTGAGGGTATTGAAAAGGCGGAGGGTCATCGATCTTTCGTCTTGTCCGGAAAGGGCTTGAAAATCGGCGGTTTTCGGCCTTTTTGATTGTAGCAAGAGGAGGGGTCAGGGATCAGAGATCAGGGAGTTGAGAACATCCACTTTGCTTCGGAGGGTCCGCCAGTCAGAGCCGGCTTGATGTGCCTTCCCGGATCTTGCGGCACGATTGGGGCGGGGCTAGGGACCGGCATGGAGAACGGGCTGGCCGATTCCGCCCCGGCCTCCACGAAGGTGTCGAAGAGGATCGAGTAGAACGATTGGCGGGCAGCCAAGTTCCGATTGCGCTCGCGGAGGAAGTTGAAGCGGAAGTTGGAGCAGGGTTCGAGTTCGTCGAGGAAGGACTTGGTAAAAAGCGGCCGCGTGTCCGCTACGGCCATCAGGATCAGCGAACGCCAGCTCATGCGGAGCAGGTCCTTCAGCATCGTGGAGCCGTAGGAGAGTCCATCCATGCGGTCCGCGACGTGCTGGCTGAAGTTGAGCAGTTGCAGAACGAGACCATCGAGCGGTTTGCCGGCCTCGGCCGCGCGCGTAAAGAGCGTGAGCGATCCGCGGCGCAGATCTTCCTGAACGTCCTGAAGATCGTCTCCGAGTTGCAGCAGCACGCCCCACTCGAAAGCGAACCGGCTCTCTTCCGCATTGAGCCAGGGTTGCGCGAGACATGCATCGGCGAGCACGCTGGTTCCGCCTTTGGCGCAGCTGATACGCAGTAACTCCCGATCGTCGATGGAATCGCGCGAGGCAGCGCCATGGCGAAGCTGCTCGAGGCTATGCTCCTGGGCGCGGTGAATGGCCAACAGACAGTCGAAGACCTGGGGATAAGTCAAGCGCGGGTATTGCTCTTCAATGAGTTCGACCATCGCCCAGACGGAGGATTCGTGCCGGTTGCCGGCGGAGAGTTGGTGTCCGCTCAGGCGCCGGCGAAAGCGTTCGCTGAAGAGAAGCTTGTCTGCCGTCGCGAGAGAGGGATTGTCGAGGTGGTTGTCGCTGTAGGGGTAGAGCATGCTGTAGCCCGCGAGAGAGGGAGTCAACGCCATGGGCTGGCCCAGCAGCGCCTGCAGGCCGCAGGCGGTCCAGGCATTGCGGCAGGCCTGGATCGTATCGGGCACGGTAAATTCCGGATCGAATCCGCGCGCCCAGCGCGCGAGTTCGGTGCCGATGCGCAGAAATGTTCCCGTAAGAAGCTCGACGGCCTCTGGCCGGAGACCCAGTGCGACGGCCGCAAACGGAGGAAATGTGTCGACGATGCGTCGCAGCGCAAGATGGCGCTCGGCCTTGGAGCGGGGAACGCGGCGGGCCTCGCGCTCGACGCGGCGCAGGCCCTGGTCATAGGCCTTCTCGCGTGTGCGCTGCTCTCGAGAGGTAAAGCGCGGGAGGGGTGGAAGGGAGCGCATGGCGCAGCCATTCCAAACTGCGCCTGCGTCGGAAACTTGCCCCTCTACCCACGTCCAACTGTAGCGTTGATTCATGTTGATGTTGATTACGATAAATAGTGGCGCCGGGTTCCATCGCCGGGGAGAGGGAATGTGGAGCAGATCGGCGCCAGGTTGGCTGAGGTGGTTTTCCACCCCGTTCCACAGAAAAGAACGAAATAGAGCGGCTTCTGTGGATTTGTTCATGAACTGGAGGGGCCGAACTCACGGATAATCTCGCTATGCCGCCGATGGCAGGAGACGGGCGCGATGGAACTGGAGTACTTCGTTGTCGACGTGTTTACGGAAACGGCGCTTCAAGGGAATCCGCTGGCGGTGGTGATGAACACTGCCGGTCTGTCGACCGAACAGATGCAGGCAATTGCGCGGGAGTTCAACCTGTCTGAAACGACCTTTGTCGAGCGCCGGGCAGCCGTCGTGGAGCGGCCCGAGGGTGTGCGGGTGAGGATCTTCACCACGCAGGAGGAGTTGAGTTTTGCCGGACACCCCACGCTGGGCACGGCCAGCGTGCTGAAGTTGAACGCGCCGGAGACGGTCGAGGGCGATGCGGTGAGGCTGGCCGAGAATGTGGGCACGGTGCCGGTGCGCTTCAGCGGGACAAGGCTCTACGGAGAG
>Ga0182014_10004072_pt1 | contig 17052 bp, 13 predicted proteins | sample 612S2DmetaG_FD_120489 | JGI IMG/M metagenome (GOLD analysis project Ga0182014, IMG submission 120489) | Permafrost microbial communities from Stordalen Mire, Sweden - 612S2D metaG | ecosystem: Environmental > Terrestrial > Soil > Wetlands > Permafrost | place: Sweden: Stordalen | collected... | reverse complement strand
GGATTATTATTACCTGAATTCTTGAAGTGTATGAACCACAAAGGATGGAGTTGAGATGAATTTGCGCGACAGAATCGGCATCGACCTTGGACAGAAAAACAAGATCGAGGATGGCATCAGGGCCGCGATCCATCATCAGGTGCGGTATCTCGATCTAAAGATCGACGTCGCTCCGAATGCGATCGAGACCTTAACCGAAGATCGTGTGTCGGCGATCCGCGAATCGTGCGAGCGCCACGGAATTCACGTCGGCGTTCATACTTTGTCCGCGGTGAATACAGCGGAGGTGGCGCCGCATGTTCGCGATGGCGTCGATCGCTATCTCTTCGGACACATGGAGGCATGCAAACGTCTCGGCGGTGAATGGATTGTCGTTCATGCGGGCTATCACTTTACGTCGGACCGCCAAATGCGCCTGGAGGCGGGGCTGGAGCGTTTGAAGCGCATCTGCGACTATGCCGAAAAGATAGGAATTACCGTGCTCCTGGAGAACCTGAACCACGAGCCGGACGATGCCGAGGTTCACTACCTGGGCTGCAATCTGGAGGAAACGCTGTTCTACTTCGACAGGCTGAAGTCGCCGCGGCTGAGATGGGCGTTCACGGCTAATCATGCCCATCTTGTCGTGGAAGGCATCGAAGGATTCCTGCAAGGCATGGATATTGCCCGTTGCGATGAGGTGCGGCTAGCCGATTGTTTCCGCCTGGGCAAAGAGCTTCACCTTAAACCCGGCGAAGGAGACCTCGATTTCGCAAGCCTGTTCCGCAGGCTCGACGAGTTGAAGTTTCAGGGCCACTATATGAACGCGTTCGGCACGCTGGAAGATATGCTGGAAGGCCGGGAACACCTGGAGAAACTTGCCCGAGGCGTGAGCTGAGTCCGGTCCCGGCAAGGATTCGTCAGCGCTGGATTGGGCGCTGTTATCGCGGTTTCCTTGAGATCTCCTGGACGAGTCCTGATGCGTTCGCAATTCGCCAGAGGCCGAGTGCCGACGCATTCATGATGATACTGGCATCGCCGAACCCGAACAGCGCAAGCCCGCGCCGATAGCGCTCGCAAAGACTGTCCTCTCCGACGATCGCTAGAGGAACGCGTTTGTTGCAACCATGGGTCGCGCAGCGCAGTTCCTCGCCGATCAGCAATCCCGACAGGTAATCGAGACTTTCTTCCGGGCGAAGGCGGCCTCTCAGCGCCAAGCTTCGGGTCGAGAATAAACGTGAAAAGCCTCCGTTCGTACCGCTCTCAAGCACGGCCGTAAGACCTCGCTCGAAAGCCGCCCAACTGGCAACCGGCGTGGCACTGGCGGGTACTGCCCGCCCGAGGATGGAATGATCCCGCAACACGGCGTAGAGTTCACCCGTCATGTATGTGGAGAACGACTGGATTCGCTCTTTACGTAACTCCACCCATTTTGAATGCGTTCCGGGCAATACCAGGCGCGCCAGCCGGCGCAGGCGGGAGTCGAGTTCCATCGCACCGATGATCTGCGTTTCTTCGCCTCTCATCACGTCGGGGATGGCGCCATCTTCGACGACTCCAGGTACGATATGCAACTGTGTCCGCCCGCTCTCTGTCACGGCTATGAGGCCCGCGGCCAGTGATTGCAAGCCGGCCGGACAGGGCACGTAAGGTGCTTCACACCAGCCCTGGGCACTGCCGATCATTCCGGCCGCAAGCGCGGGTAAGTTGGGCCAACGCCTCCGCCATCCGCCCACCATTGCGGCAAAGACCTTTGCGAACGGGCGTTTCGAAGTCCGCATGATGCCCCAAGGTTTCACACTTTGTTCGAGGACTTCGCCGCCCTCGCCCAGAAGATAAGCGCGCAAGAACGAGGTTCCCCAGTCGAGCGCGATCAGACGCGGGACAGGCGTGGATGTGAACATGGATCTACCGTGACGGACATTTTGAACTTCCGCGAACCGGACTGACATAAGTCTTTCGCAAAACTGTCTAGCCCTCGTTGGGCAGCCACTTCATGATATGCTGCGCCACCGCGACTTCTTTTCCATCCTGATTGATTACGCCGATCGCTGATGCGCAGGTAGTGCGGTATTTCAGAAAAAAGTGTAGTAATCGCGATCAGCCATGCGCCACACGAGCAGCCCCAGTTCCAGCAAATGATAGTCACCCCACATGCTCGATTCGCCCACCGGTACCTTCGCCCCCTTGGGAATGTAATCCCAGCCGTTAGGGCGATGGTAGACGCTGTGCAGCAGGATGCCTTCATGCTTTGGATCGACGGAGAGATAAGGTTCGGTCAACAGTTGCTGCGCGATCGAAAGCCCAGCCCGCAAATAGGTCTTTCCCTTGGCTCCCAGCGACATGCCAAGCCGGATCAACCCTTGCGCAGCGATGGCGCTGGCCGATGCATCCACCGGTTCGTGATCGTTATAGGGGTCGGCCGGCACAGACTGCCAATCACCCAGCTTGTATAAGTTCGGGGCTCCCGTATCCCAATAGCAAATGCCATCCAACGCGCTGGCGTTGTTGATGTAGAAATCACAGCTAGCACTGGCTGCCTTTTCCAGCATCGCCAGCGCTGCGGATTTCTTCATACCGACCTCGGTGCCAAACTGCTTCTCCGGTAGAGCCCGGGTAAACTCCAGCTCTTCGGCAAAGCCGAGCATGGCCCACGCGAGTCCGCGCGTCCACGTGCTGAACGGCGAATATCCCTGTTGCGACGAAGGACAGCGAAAGCCGCCACTGACGGTATTGAAGATCGCCTCGTGCACGGTGCGGCCGCGGAGTTCTTTCGTGTCGTAACTATCGCGCCCCTCGCCGTAGTAAATGTTGTACCTGGCGGTAGTGCGGGCGTGAGTCAGAAGCCGCTCCAGCAGATTGATCTTTCGATCCTGCTCGCCGAGAAGAGCGTGTCCGAGCAAATGCGCTACGCCACAGACGCGGACGGTACGGATCGTATCGATGAACAGCGAATGCGGCCCGTTGAACGAATAAATGTAGCCATCGCCGCCGGGCAAAGGTGTCCATCGCGCGGCCTGCACGGCGCCGCTGACCTTCAACGCCAATTCGTAGAAGCGAAGCTCCCACTCCTGCCGATCGATCTTACCTTCCAGCATGAGCCGGCGCAGGTGGCCATAGGTGGACAGATTGTTAAAACCATGGTCGTGCACCCCGGTATGCGTCAAGTGCTCCGCCATGCTGTCGAGCGTATGGCGGCGGCCAATCTCCAGCAACTTGCCGTTCCCGGTTACGTCGAAGCAGAGTAACGCATTGCCGTACTGGAAACCCTGCGTCCACTGCGTCCAGGCGCGAGCCGTATATTTGCCGGCGGCGGTGAAAACCGGAGCGCCATTTAGCCCGCTCCACCGTTTGTCCAGCGCCAGCGTTTTCTTCGACGCGAGCTCGAACAAACGGCCAACCGCCGCTTTGAGATCCGATGCCGAAAAATTGGTTGCGATTTTCATGAGGAGCAAGCATCCATTCCGGTCTGATTGAATGTTGCGAACGCTAAAGCGGTTTCAGAATAGGTGTATCCACGAGTTATCACGGGACACGCCTTCCGCGTAACTGGTCTAAGTCGAACCCGGATAAGGGCAACCCAAAGCTGCCCTTATTCGCACGTTTCATTAACAGTCGCCTGCGGCGAAGGGGCGGCTATGTAGCAGACTCCCTGAACTTGCTGGCTGCAAACAGGCATAGGCTGCTCATTCCAAGCACGACCGCTGCGTAAAACCACAAGGCTGACATCCCATAACGGCCGGTAAACACTCCGAGAAGCAGTGGAGATACGGCTCCGCCGAGCATCCCGAAGTTCATTACGAATCCAATCGCCGATCCGGTAATCGACTTGGGGACAATCTGCGACACGACAGATAGAAGAATCGGCGTAAGTGGATATCCAAGGAATCCGAGAACCAACATCGTAATGGCGGTGAGCCATGTTGGAATGTTCAGAACCAATCCGGCCATGAGCAGCCCGCTGAGGAGGGTCATCGTAATGAGAACGGTTTTCAGCCTTTGCAGCGAGCCCTTGTCACAGTAACGTCCAAGGATGATTCCACCCGCGGCGCCGGAAAGACCCAATGTGCTGGCTATGGTTCCGCCCAGACCCAGACTCAAATGTTTGGTCGTCATGAGGAACGTGGGAGCCCAGAGCAAAACGATCCACCACGCGCACATCACCAGGAAGTAATACAAGCCCAGGAGAAATACGGTCGGGTTGGTAATCAGTTCCCGGAGAGGAACTTTGTACGCCGTGGATGCGGTCTTCTGCGCACTTCCGGTCGCGGGCTTGGACTTGACTAGGACTCCGTACAGGAACGAAATCACGAGGCCCAAGGCACACGCCACGAAAAATACCGATCGCCATCCGTACTTTGGCCCCAGCACCGCCCCCAGCCAGGTTCCGAAAAATCCACCGATCGGATAACCGCACCAATAGGCGGCCATGACGGTGGAACGTTCCCTTTGGGTGGTCACATTGGACACTTCGTAGGAAGCCGCGGGCCAGAATACTCCCTCGCCAATGCCCGTAAGAATCCTGTATACGATCATGGTGGCGAGCCCCGTCGAAGTACCGGTCGCAAACGTAAACAGTGAAAATAAAACTATGCCGGCGATCACGACGGGCTTGCCGCTCCAGCGGTCGGAGAGCAGGCCTCCGATAAACAGAAAAGCCGCAAAGCCATAAAAGAACGAACTCAACAGCAATCCCTTCATTGCGTTGCTGAGCCCGAATTCCTTGGCGATTAACCCAATCGCCCCTGACATCACCATGCGGTCGACGGAGTACATCATGTATCCGAAGAAACAGAGAACGACGACGATCCACATCCTCTTTTTGTCCTGCGTTTCCGCTGCTGGGTGCAACCCGACCGTAGCCATAGAAAACTCCTTTTAACCTGCGATTGACAATTACCGGTCCATCCAATGGACCTATCTTGCGCGCACGGCCCTCTCGCCAGACCTTGATAGCAACGATAGCAACGATGCCGCTCGCGGCGACACCCACTACCATCGAGTCCATGTGCCGCCCAGGCAATCACCGCGTCTTCTGCAAGACAGCTTGACCTATACGTACTGCCGATGCCGCTCCTGGCAGGTCGCCAGCACTTCGTCGCCATCGCGCTTCCACCAGTTCGCCGCCGAAAAGATCTCCACCTCATGCAGGCCGCGATAGCCGGCAGCTTCTACCCACGAGCGGATCAGCCGAATGTCGATGACTCCGTCGCCCATCATGCCGCGGTCATTCAACAGATCCATTGTGGGAACCAGCCAGTCGCAAACGTGGAACGCCAAAATCCGCTTTTCGCCGGCACGCGCCGCACGCTCAATCTGAGCTTTCAACTGCGGGTCCCACCAGACGTGGTACACGTCCACGGCAATACCGATCCCACTGCCCAATTCATCGCAAAGATCGTTGGCGTGCTCCATGGTGTTCACGCAGGCACGGTCGCCCGCGTACATCGGGTGCAGCGGCTCGATGGCCAGCGGCATCGCCGACGCGCGCGCGTACTCCAGCAATTCGGCCAATCCATCGCGCACCATCTGCCGCGCGCCGGCGATGTCCTTCGATACCGGTCTGCCGTCCGGCCCTTTGGGGAGTCCTCCAACAACCATAACCAAACAGGCTGCTCCGAGTTCGACGGCCTCGTCCACGGCGCGCCGGTTATCTTCCACCGCAGCCAGCCTTCCGGCACGGTCCGGAGCCGGAAACATGCCACCGCGGCAGTGACCACTGACTTGCAATCCGGTGTCGCGGATGCGCCGCGCGGTTTCTTTCAGGCCGAGCTGCGCGACTTGGTCGCGCCAGGGCGAGATGCCGCGGATGTGGTGTTTCGCACAGCCTTCAATGATCTCGGCGAGTGTCCATTGTGCCCGCACGGTAGCCGTGTTGAGAGAAAGAAGATCGGGACCAGGTTGAGCTAACATCAGTCGTCACTCCAGTGAATCCGAAAAATACGGCAGACTCCGCGACTCCGACTCCGCAGCCGTACCGGCCTCGGAATTGAATTGTGCTCCGCTTCGATCGCTGTCCAAGCCGGGGCCTCAAACCTCGAGCGCGGGGACATCCACCCACCGCCGTTCGCGCCAGCTGCGCATTGCATGTTCCACGAGCTGCACGCCCTTGGCGCCCGCCGTCAGGTCCCAGGGAAACGTACCCTCGCCCTCCACATGCCGCAAAAACAGCTCCCACTCCGCCTTGAACGCATTGTCGTAAACCTGCGTATCGGGCACCAGCGGCCAGTCATCATAGAAATTATGCGGCTGCCTGACATCGGGATTCCAAACCGGCTTAGGCGTGTTTACACGGGCCTGGCTCCGACAATCGGTTAGCCCCGCAACCGCGGACCCGTGGGTACCATCCACCTGAAACGTGAGCAGATCGTCGCGCCGCACTCGCACACACCATGAGCTATTGATGTGCGCGATGATTCCCCCGTCCAACTCGAAGCTGGCGTACGCCGCGTCGTCGGCGGTCGCCTGGTAACGCTTTCCGCTTTCGTCCCAGCGCGTGGGGATGTGGGTCGCTCCCAGACAGGAGACGCTTTTTACTTCGCCGAAAATGTTGTCGAGCACATAGCGCCAGTGGCAAAGCATGTCGAGGATGATCCCCCCGCCCTCTTCTTTGCGGTAGTTCCATGAGGGACGCTGGATGGGCTGCAGATCGCCTTCAAACACCCAGTATCCGAACTCGCCACGCACCGCGAAAATGCGTCCGAAGAAGCCGGAGTCGATCAACATCTTGAGCTTGCGCAACCCCGGCAACCAAAGCTTGTCCTGCACGACGCCGTGCTTGATGCCGGCGGCCCTGGCGGCGCGCACCAAGTCAAGAGCCTCGCCTAGATTAGTCGATACCGGCTTCTCGCAGTAGACATGCTTGCCCGCGGCAATCGCCTTCTGCAGCAGAGCCGGACGCATTTGCGTGGTCGCCGCATCGAAAAAAATCGTGTCGGCACGATTAGCCAGCGCCGCATCGAGGTCCGTGGTCCAGCGTTCGACGCCGTGCGCTTTTGCCAGCGCGCTGACCTTTTCGGCATTGCGTCCCACCAGGATGGGATCGGGCATCAGCCGATCGCCGTTCGCCAGTCGAACACCACCTTCGGCGCGGATCGCAAGAATCGATCGGATCAGATGCTGATTCGTGCCCATCCGGCCGGTAACGCCGTTCATGATGATTCCCACTGTTTTCACGTCGTTCGTCTCCTTGCACGTTGGTAACGCGGCGCGGCATTCACTGCAAGCAGCGCTTACGGCTGTCTTGATTACGGGGGCGACACACCACCATCGTAGAGCATCGATCAGAGCCTCGGGAGCGTCAGGCCGCCGTCCAGGATCAGCACCGAACCCGAGGCGTAGGGCAGGTCGCCGCGGGCGAGCATCGCCGCTGTCTTGCCCACATCGTCGGGCGTACCCCAGCGTTTTTCCAGCAGCAATCCTTCCGCGATGAGTGCGTCGTACTTGCTTTTGACCGCGGCGGTCATGTCGGTTGCGATGATGCCCGGACGGATTTCGTACACGCCGATGCCGAACTCGGCCAGACGCACCGCCCAAAGCCTCGTCGCCATGGCAATTCCAGCCTTCGAGATGCAGTACTCGCCGCGGGTCAGGCTCGCAACGGTGGCGGAAATCGACCCTATATTGATGATGCAGCCACGGAATGCAACGTCGGTGCTCTGTTGCCGGATCATCCACCTGGCAACCATTTGCGTGAGGAAATAGGGACCTTTCAGGTTGACCGCGATGAGTTCATCGAAACTGTCTTCGGCGGCGTCAAGCACATCCGCCCGGACTCGCGGGGCCATGCCCGCGTTGTTCACCAGCACGTTTAACTTGCCAAAATGGTTTTCGATAGTTTCCAGCAACCGCTGCCGATCGCTATTGCTGGAGACGTCCGCCGCAACGTATTCAGCCCGCACGCCGCAAGCCTGAAGCTGCTTGAGCGCCGGAGCAACCTCCGACCCCGCGCGGCGGCCTGTGATTACCACCTCGTACCCGCTCTTAGCCAGCGCTTTGGCAACTCCAAAGCCGATGCCGCGTGATCCGCCAGTAACCAGTGCAATCATTTTCTTCCTCAAACTATTGCCGCAAACCGCCGCGAATTCCTTGCACCCGGCGCCGCGCCAGAGACGCGCTCACTTACGCTTTCGGCCCTCGTGCTTCACGCACGATGGAGACATACTGCTTGGCCAGCTCCGTGATCTCCCGCGTATTGCCGGATTTCAGCGCGGCCGCCAAGATCAGTTCTCCGCCGACGCCCACCGCTGCCGAGCCCGCCTGAATGAACTCCGCCGCCGTCGTCAGATTGACGCCGCCGGTCGGTACCATAGGGATCTGCGGCAGGGGGCCTTTGAGCGCCTTGATGTACTTGGCGCCGCCAACATTGCCGCACGGAAAGATCTTCACCAAGTCCGATCCGGCATTCCAGGCGGTGATCACCTCCGTCGGGGTCAACGCCCCGGCCATTATCGGCACGCCTTGACTGTTGGCAAACTTCACCGTCTCCAGGTCGAAGCCGGGACTCACCAGGAACTGCGCTCCCGCATCCAGGCACCGCCGGGCGCTGCCGGCATCCAGCACGGTTCCCGCGCCCACCAGGACCGCGCTTCCCATTGTCTTCACCAGCTGCGCGATCACCTCGACCGCTCCCGGCACCGTCATCGTGACTTCGACAACCGAAATGCCGCCCGCGCAGACCGCTTCGGCCGCGGCTATCGCTTGGGCAGCCGATGCGGCACGCACAACCGGCACTACACCAATATCGACGATCTTCTTGGTTATTTCCGCTTTAGTCATTTTGCCGTTCATCCCTTTCATCTTCAATCAGGCCCAGTTTCAGAACAGGCGTATCCCGGAGCGATCAACCCGGTGAATCTGCTCTAGCGCGCAATCCGCGCACCCACTCCCCGCATCACCTGGGTTACTTCCTTCAAGGTTGCCATGGTCGTATCGCCTGGGGTCGTCATGGCAAGCGCCCCATGTGCCGCTCCGCACTCGACCGCCCACTGCGGACCCTGGCCGGACAAGAATCCGTAGATCAGTCCGGAGGCAAACGAATCGCCTCCGCCAACGCGATCATAGATTTCAAGATCCCGGCGCATGGCCGCTTCGTAAAAAATCCCGTCCGCGTAGCAGATCGCGCCCCAATCGTTGCGGCTGGCCGTATTTGCCTTGCGCAAGGTCGTAGCCACCACGCTGAAGGGAAACTGCTTGACCACTTGCTCGATCATCTTCTTGAACGATTCGACCTGGACATTGGAAATGTGTTCGTCCATCCCCGGCACTTCAAAGCCAAGCGCCGCCGAGAAGTCTTCCTCGTTGCCGAGCATTACATCCACCAGCGGGGCCAGCTCGCGATTGACTTGCTGCGCCCGTTTCTTGCCGCCTACGGCCTTCCAGAGCGACTCGCGGTAGTTCAAATCGTAGGAGACAATTACGCCATGCCGGCGGGCTGCTTGCATCGCTTCCATGGCGACCCCAGGCGTCGTCTCCGATAGAGCGGCAAAGATACCGCCGGTGTGGAACCAACGGGCCCCGGTCTTGCCGAAGATCCCGTCCCAATCGATGTCGCCGGCCTTGAGCTGCGAAACCGCCGTATGGCCGCGGTCCGAGCAACCCAGCGCGGCCCGCACTCCGAACCCTCGCTCCGTGAAGTTCAAGCCGTTGCGCACCGTTCGCCCAACCCCGTCGAACTCCATCCAGCGCACCAAGGACTGATCGACGCCGCCTTGGTAAATCAAGTCTTGCAGCAGGCGGCCAACCGGATTGTCCGCAAACGCGGTCACAATCGCGGTATCGAGACCGAAGCAACGCTTCAGTCCGCGCGTGACGTTGTACTCGCCGCCGCCTTCGTAGACGTCAAACGAACGGGCGGACCAAATCCGCTTGTCGCCGGGGTCGAGCCGCAACATCACTTCGCCCAGGGCCACCGCGTCCCACCTGCATTCTTTTTTTTCACGTATCTTCAGCGCCATGGGCCCACCTTTGCCGAGGCTCGCAGCCATTTGCTTAGTCTCAAGATGCGAGACGACCGTCTCTGTTGTGAAATTGGCGCAAAGAAAAACCAGGCTTGCGCCAAGCTCACGAATGGATCTCCCAGTTTTTCAAAGCGCAGGGATAACCCTGCATTTTGTGCTGGCCTAAACGCAATGTCAAGCGCATTTCTCTCAACTCCCGCGGTGATGGTTGAGGCAAGGGCCGCGGTTTGCGGCACCATGCAGCGGCACACGGCGCGCGCCCTCGACTCGGGGGCAATGGTGTGCCATTCCACTGGCGTCGGCTTGCCGTCCAGGTTTTCGAAACCTTGAAGCAGGATATCGTCAACACGCACTGGCACTCCTACAGCGCGGCAGCGGACACACTCAAGTAGCTTTCCGTCTCAGCCGCGCGCATCATTGCGTGTATGAGCAAATCCTTGACGTATCTGGAAGGCAGGATCCCTGCCGGGGCTGAAGCGGAGGGCAGAAAACTTCTGGTGCCGGGAGGGGGGGTCGAACCCCCATGACCTTGCGGTCGGCGGATTTTGAGTCCGCTGCGTCTGCCAGTTCCGCCATCCCGGCTTGGATGGTAGGCACTTACTACATCAGCAGGTTAATCGATCTTCGCCAGCTTCGCAAGCTGCTCACTGGCCCGCGGTAACGACGGCGAGGGCCAGCAGGCTGCTGAAAAACGCGCCGAAGCACCAAGCGAGGCGCTGCCGAATGTGTAATCCAAAAGTGAAGTCTACAAAATGTTGGGGGCTTGTCCTTCCCTAAACTTGTTTTTCAGCAGCCTGCTAGATTCCAGCAACGGTGCAAGGCACCGGCTTTCCGCACAAGTACGTTTTCCGATTCGCCAGCACCAGTTCACCCAGTGCTTCTCGTGTTCATTGGTTCTGCTGGCGACGCGCCGCATCATGCGTTATCCAGCTCGCGCAGCTCCGCCGGCTGCAACAAAAAAGGCTGCCGGGATAGCCGGCAGCCGAAGGGTATTTCTTAAAAGGATCAGGTTACGGCAGAACGTAGCGCACGGCCAAGTCTACGATGGAGTACATGCCTTTGTAGTAGGTTCCGGGCAAAGCATTGGCATTGTCCGGCTGCCACAGAGCGCGGTGGACGTACTGATACTCGCCCATCGTCTGGAAGGTACCGAAGGAGCCTTTCCAGAGGCGATAGATGTATCCAAACGTACCTTCCCACACGTCGCGGTTGCCGTTGGTGGTGTTGCTCGGGGTCACCACATTCGTAGGCTTCTCGGGAATGCCGTACCCCAGGGCTTTATTACCGTTCGCGCACGTCGCGCCGCTGCCGTTCAGGCCCGCGTTGAGCTGACCATACGGGTCACACCACTGCTGGCGCTGATAGTACTCGTTGCCGTAGTAGAGGTACATATCCAACTTCGGGGTGGGGTGGAGTTCGAAGCCCGCCAAGAGCGAGGCAGCCTTGACCGGTTTCACGACGTACTGACCGGTGCTGTTCATACCGATCGTCCAGTCTGCGCCGTCCGCGCTGCTGGGGAAGAAGCGGGCGTCAGGGGCAGCACCGCCCACAGCGTCCATGATGAAGTCAACTTTCTTGGTGATCGGCACAACCGCGTCGATGCCGACGCCCCAGCCGAACGCGTAGTTCATGTCGATTTTGCCGTTATACAGACAACCTGTGCCAGTAACGCAGGTGGCCGAGTTGGCCGAATTGGGAGCGACGCCGGAAGCAGCGTTCATTGAGGAGGTGGTAATGATCGTAGCCTGGTTGCTAATTGCGGTGGCGGTATTGATCGGCGCGCCGTTCTTATCCAGAGCCTCACCAGCACGGGTCCAGCGCGCTAGGCCGCGAACTTCAAAGTGCGCGCTGCTCTTGGGTGAATCCCAAGCGAATTTGGCCACGAGGTCTGGAACTGCCATCGCGCCGAAGCCGCCGTTAATGCTCTCGGTTCCGCTGCCAAGTGCTGAATTCGGGGCGACAACTGTCGCCGCGGTACCGGTCTGGAGGGTTCCAACCGGGTAGACTAGGAACGCTTGGCTACAGCAAGGCACCGGCATGTTGTTGCCGACCGGGAAGTTGCTCCCGGAGTTCTGAATACCAAGCAACGAGGTAGGAGTCATGTTTGAGCCCAGGCTGGCGACCTCGGGCTGATCGATTTCGAAGGCAGCCGACATGTTGCCGAACTTCTTGCCAAAGCGGATCTGCGCACCACGCTCGTAGGGGAAACCCACGGGCTGGTTGCCTTCATAAGCGAGCGGAAGCATTTCGCCGCCCGGTAAGATGCCTCTGCGGGCTGGGGTGAAGAGGGAATACATCTGGCCGCCAACGAACACCCAGCCGCTCTTGAACTGAGCCATCGTCCAAGCCTCGCGGACACGGAACAGCCACGAGTTGACTTGGTTCGGGTTGGTCGCCGGATCGCCCGTACCGTAGAAGTCACCCATGATGAAACCGGTCAGCTTGACGTTGTCATTGGGGCTGCCCTCAACGCGGACCTGAATACGCGAGTTACGGGCATCCATATGCAGCTCGCTGATCCCGGCATTGGCCGTGCCATTGAGCGGCAATTGGCCAAAGGCGGAGGACAACGACGTGTTGTCGTTACGCGAATGCCACACTGCGCCATAGTCCACAAAGCCGCCAGGCGTGATGGTTACGCCCTTATAGCGAATGGCCATCGGGTTGAGCAGTTCCTTGACATCCTTCTGGACCACCGTCATCGACTGAGTCAAAGTGGTGTTGCTCGTCCTCAAATCGACAACCGACGAGTTCAGGCTATTGGCAGTCTGCTGGGCTGCGGAGGCAGACGCCGCAGCAGCGGCCGCGTCCTGGTTCGCCTTCGTGACGCTAGACTGGAGCTGCGACTGGGTTGACTGTAACTGTTGGCTGCTCTGTTGAAGTTGCTGCTGCAACTGGTTGATCTGTTGCTGCTGCTGATTGAGCTGATCCTGCATCTGCTGCAATTGGCTTGAGGCCGGAGGCGGCGCCTTCTTTAAAGGCTTTTTCGCCTTCGTGGCTCCGTCAGCGCCGAGCAGCCAGGTCGAGCTCAACACCGTAAGTGCGAGCGTTCCAGCAATAATTCTCCTCATTTCCTCTCCAAGACCTTTCGGGGAATTTTCCAAACAACAACAACTTCAGCTTCGACACATACAGGGTTTCACCTCGTGAGTACGAAACCTCTTTTGCAAAGCTGGTCCTTCTTCCGGGACCAGCTACTTTGCTACCTGAAAACTATTCTAGCCATGACGTAAATCACAGCATATTGTGATCTTAGGCTCCCCCGGCACCTTAGTGGTTTATTAAGTGGCACAAATGTGGATTTTCTGGGTAGACAACTTAGCGGGGGCGGCGCGAGGCGTCTTCCGCCATCCGGGTTCACTGGCTGCGGAAAAACGCGCCGAAGCATCCAGCGAGGCGATATGGGATGTAAGCACCACAAGATTCTTACACAAGAGCTTGTCGCTTGCCTCACCTAGAACCTGTTTTTTTCGCAGCCTCTTCAAGCCACTCCCGGATCGGCCGCCGTGGTCCGTCACGTTCGGCCGGTTTGGCGATCACGCGCGGGTGTTCCTTGAATAATCGTCACCCGAGGAAGTGACTATCATCACAAAAGAGCCTAGAACGCTGTGATATATACCACCAAAGATTCACCCCACGAGAGTTTTTCGGTTGTGCAACCAAAGGTTTCAGTCGCCTGCGTTCGAGTACGGCTGCGGAACCACTCGGTTGCCGTCAAGGCTTTCAAATTTAAACGCTGGGTAACCATCAGGGGCAACTATGACGGATACGACGGAAACGAATACGGAAAAGAAAATAGAAGTGCAACGCAAGCCTCTCTATAAGAGCCTGTATCTCCAGGTACTCACCGCCATCGTCATCGGCGTATTGCTCGGGCACTTTTACCCGGCCACCGGCGCGGCGATGCAACCGTTCGGCAACGGATTCATCAAGCTCATCAAGATGATGATTGCGCCCATCATCTTCTGTACCGTCGTGCTCGGCATCTCCGGCATGGAGAGCCTGAAAAAGGTCGGCAAGACCGGTGCAATCGCACTCCTATACTTTGAAATCCTCACCACGTTTGCCCTGGTGATCGGACTGCTGATCGTCGACTTCGTGCGTCCCGGCTCGGGCATGAACGTGAATCCCGCCACGCTGGACATGAAGTCGGTGGCGGCCTATACGGGTCCGGGCAAAATGCAGACCACAACCCAATTCCTGATGGACGTGATCCCGGACACGATCGCGGGTGCGTTCGCCAAAGGCGAAATCCTGCAGGTCTTGTTCTTTGCGATCCTCTTTGGTTTTGCCCTGCACATTGTGGGCGACAGAGGTAAGGCTATTTTTGCCTTCATCGAGCAGGTGAATCGGGTCCTGTTCCGGATCGTCAATATGATTATGAGAGTGGCGCCGATTGGTGCTTTTGGCGCCATGGCGTTCACCATCGGCAAGTACGGCCTGGGGACTCTGGTTCAGCTTGGCAAGCTGATGGGCTGCTTTTACGCCACCTGCCTGCTGTTCATCTTTGTCGTGCTGGGCACGGTTTGCCGGCTGCACGGGTTCAGCGTCTTTAAATACGTCAAGTACATCAGGGAAGAGCTGCTGCTCGTGCTCGGCACTTCGTCTTCCGAGGTGGCACTGCCGCGCATGATGGAGAAGATGGAGAGAGCGGGCGCGCCCAAGTCGGTGGTCGGGCTGGTGATTCCCGCCGGCTACTCCTTCAACCTGGACGGCACTTGCATTTACCTCACGATGGGCGCGATTTTCATTGCCCAAGCCACCAATACGCACCTGGACCTTTTCCACCAGCTCACGTTGCTGGCGGTGTTGCTGCTCACTTCCAAGGGCGCGGCGGGCGTAACCGGAAGCGGTTTTATCGTTCTCGCAGCCACGCTTTCGGCGGTGGGTAACGTGCCGGTTGCCGGCGTGGCGCTGATTCTCGGCATCGACCGCTTCATGTCGGAAGCCCGCGCGCTCACCAACCTGATCGGCAACGGTATTGCTACGCTGGTCACGGCGAAATGGTGTAACGAGCTGGACGAAGTCAAACTGCACAAGGCGCTCGCCGGAGAAACAACGGAACTGGAAGAGAGGATAGCCACGGCATCGGCGTAAGCCTCGCCACCGGGATCGTAAAGATTCGAGCCGCAGGTCATGCTTGCGGCTCATTTTTTTATTTCGAGATCACGCCCGCGCCGCGTTTTCCGCAGCCTTGCAGCCGATCAGAGGCCCAGGGACCAGGAGCGGCTGGCGAAGTCGGTGAGGCTCAACAGCAGCATGATCAGCAGCCAGAGAATGCCGGCGATGATCACGACCTTGGTAATCGCGGGCGAGTAGCGCACTTCCATGAAGAACAGCGCCACCAGCAACGACTTGATGGTCGCGATGACGATCACCACCACGACGCTGAAGGCTCCCAGGTTGAGGTACGCGACCCCGACCGTGGTGCCTGTAAGAATCAGCAGTGCAATCCAGACGCTGGTGAAGGTCTTGATCGAAGTAATTGGTTCAGACATTCCGAGCCCTCAAACGTGCTGGTGGCTGATCAGGTAGAGCAGCGGAAACAGCCAGATCCAGACGATATCCACGAAGTGCCAGTAGAGTCCGCCGATTTCGATGGGGTTGTAATACTCCGAGTTGTACAGGCCGCGCCAGGCATTCATCATCAGAAACAGCACCATGCCGCAGCCGATGATCATGTGCAGGGCGTGCAGCCCGGTCATGGCGAAGTACAGGGAAAAGAAAATCTGCGTGTGTCTCGGGTCGGTGCCCTCGAACTGAAATGCCGGTCCGGGGACTTCTCTCGCCACCCAGTGTTCGTGGTACTCGATGGCCTTTACGCCCATGAACGCGAGCCCGAGCAGCATGGTCACCAGCAGGAAAATGACCGTCAGTTTGCGCTGATTGGTCTTGGCGCAACGGACCGCCAGCACCATGGTCAGCGAACTGCAGATCAGCACCGCCGTATTCAGCGCGCCCAGGTTGATATTCATGTGCCGGCTTCCTTCCAGGAAAGCCGTGGGGTAGAGGAACCGGTAAACCAGGTACGCGAGGAACAGGCCGCCGAAAAACATCAGTTCGGTGACCAGAAAAATCCACATGCCGAAGGACGCCGTTTCGCGCTGCTGGTCCATGTCGGCAAAGTGGTGACGCAGTTCGTGAGCCGCCGTCTGACTAGCTTGCAAGGGGGACCTCCTGGGGCTTGTCCAACTCGTCGTAGTTGTAGGCCTCCCAATTCACCACCGGCGTCACGTCGAAGTTAAAGGTCGGCGGAGGCGAAGCTGTCTTCCACTCCAATCCGGCGGCGTTCCACGGGTTCGGACCCGCATTCTGGCCGTAGCGCAGCGACCACAGAAAATAAATCATGGGCAGCACGTAGCCGACGGCCAGGATGGAAGCGCCGGCGGTCGAGAGCACGTTGAGCACCTGAAATTCCGGAGGGTACGACTGATACCGCCGCGGCATGCCCATGTAGCCCAGCACGAACTGCGGGAAAAAGGTCAGGTTGAAGCCGAAAAACACGAACATTGCCGACAGCTTCGCCCACGCCTCCGGGTACAGCTTGCCGCTGATCTTGGGCCACCAGAAGTGCAATCCGCCCATGTAGGCCATGACCATGCCTCCCACCATGATGTAGTGGAAGTGGGCGATGATGAAGTAGGTGTCGTGCACATGCACGTCAACTCCGAGGCAGGCGAGAAACAGCCCCGTGAGACCGCCTATGGTGAACAGGCCGATGAAACCCAAGGCATACAGCATCGGGGTATCGAAGCGGATCGAGCCCTTGTACATCGTTGCCGTCCAGTTAAAGACCTTGATGGCGGATGGAATCGCGACGAAAAAGCTCAACAGCGAGAAAACCAGCGCGGCGTAAAGCGAGATGCCGGCGACGAACATGTGGTGAGCCCACACCAGGAAGCCGAGAACCGCAATGGCGATACTGGCCAGCGCCACCAGGTTGTAGCCGAATATCCGCTTGCGCGAAAAACAAGCCACGATTTCGCTGATTACGCCCATCCCGGGCAGGATCATGATGTACACCGCCGGGTGCGAGTAGAACCAGAAGAGGTGCTGGAACAGAAGCGGGTCGCCGCCCAGTTGCGGGTTGAAGACGCCGATGTTGAAGGCGCGC
>Ga0182014_10004067_pt1 | contig 17071 bp, 6 predicted proteins | sample 612S2DmetaG_FD_120489 | JGI IMG/M metagenome (GOLD analysis project Ga0182014, IMG submission 120489) | Permafrost microbial communities from Stordalen Mire, Sweden - 612S2D metaG | ecosystem: Environmental > Terrestrial > Soil > Wetlands > Permafrost | place: Sweden: Stordalen | collected... | reverse complement strand
TGCTCGCCGACGTCGGCCCGGCGACCTTCCTCGCCCGGCTGCACGGCGCCGGCGCGGAAGTCGAGATGCCCAAGGACGCCCCGGCCGGCCTAGCGATCGGCCTCGGCGGCCTCGGCATATCCTTGACCGACCTCGCCCGCCTCTACGCCGGCCTGGCGCGCGGCGGCGAGGCGCCGGCGCTGATCGAGCGGCTCGACGGGGCGCCGCCGATCATTGGGCCCAAGCGCGTCACCGATCCCGTCGCCGCCTATTACGTCGAGGACATCTTGCGCGGCGCGCCGCCGCCGTCGAGCGCCTTGAGCGCCAAGGTGTCCTCGCGCGCGCCGTCCTTCAGTCCGAGATCGATGCGCGCGCCGTCGGGCGGAAAGGCGATCTTGAGCGGCGAGGCCGCGATCGCGGCGATCGTCTTGGGCGCGTCCTTGCGCAAATGGCGCAGCGGCGGCGGCAGGTCGGCGCTCGCCGCGACGCGCAGCACCCCCTTGGGTGGGCGGACCGGTTCGATTTCGCGGCCGAGCCGCGCAAAGGCGTCGAACAAGATCGGCGCGGCGGCCTCGCGTCCGATCAGGCCGGGCGTCGGCCCGTTGTCGGGACGTCCGACCCAGACGGCGATCGTCGTCCCCTCGTCGTAGCCGATCGCCAGCGCGTCGCGAAAGCCGTAGGAGGTGCCGGTCTTGAAGGCGATCCGACCGCTCAACGCGCTCGAGGGCGGCGGCGCGCCGCGCAGGATGTCTTCGATGTAGTAGGCGGCGACGGGATCAGTGACGCGTTTGGGTCCGATGATCGGCGGCGCGCCGTCGAGCCGCTCGATCAACGCCGGCGCCTCGCCGCCGCGCGCCAGCCCGGCGTAGAGCCGCGCGATGTCGGTCAACGAAATTCCGAGGCCGCCGAGGCCGATCGCCAGGCCGACCGGCGTGTCCTTGGGCAGCGCGATCTCGGCCCCTGCGCCGTGCAATCGCGCGAGAAAGCTCATCGGCCCGACGTCGGCGAGCAATTCGATCGCCGGGAGGTTGAGCGACATTTGCAGCGCTTTGCGCGCCGTCACCGTGCCCTGGTAGCCGAGGTCGAAATTTTGCGGCGCGTAGGCGCCGTAACGCGCCGGCCGGTCGAACAGCACGGTTTCGGGATGCGCGAGGCCTTCCTCGAAGGCGAGCGCATAGATGAAGGGCTTCAGCGCCGAGCCCGGCGAGCGCGGCGCGCGCGACATGTCGACGGCGCCGTCGCGCGCGGCGTCGAAATAGTCGGCGGCGCCGATCCGCGCCCTGATTTCGCCGCTGGCGTTGTCGATGACGACCAGCGCCGCCGAGAGCTTGGGGCCGAGACGTGCGACCGCTTCACTGACGAGCGCCTCGAGTTTCGCTTGCAGGCGCGCGTCGATCGAGAGCTTCAGCACACGGCCACCCGGATCGGCCGCTGCGGCTTCTTCTGCGGCGTGCGCGGCGAGCGTCGGGAAGGGCTTGCGGCTCTGCGGAATCGGGTCGCGCTCGGCGGCGCTCGCCTCCTCCGACGTGATGATTCCGCGCGCCGCGACGCGGTCGAGCACGCGCGCGCGGGCGACGCGCGCCGCCTCGGGAAAACGCTCCGGCCGGCGCGACTCCGGCGATTGCGGCAGGGCGACGAGCAGCGCCGCCTCGCCGATGGTCAGCTTGCGCGGCTCTTTGCCGAAATAGGCCAGCGAAGCGGCGCGGACGCCTTCGAGATTGCCGCCGAAGGGCGCCAGCATGAGATAGCGGTCGATGACGCCCGATTTGGCGAGCCGCCGCTCCATCTGCCAGGCGCGGGTCATCTGCCTGAGCTTGGCGCCGAGGTCGCGATCGTCGCGCGGTTCGATAAGCCGCGCCACTTGCATCGTCAGGGTCGATCCGCCGGAGACGACATGACCGCGCGCGAGCCACTGCGCCGCAGCGCGCGCCATCGCGCGCCAGTCGACGCCGTCGTGCGCATAGAAGCGACCGTCCTCGTAGGCGATCAGCATCGCGAGATAACGCGGATCGACCTCGCCGCCGGTCGCTGGAAGACGCCAGCGCCCGTCGGGCAGCGTGAACGCGCGCAGGAGCCTTCCGCTGCGATCGACGACGATCGTCGAGCCGACGCGGGAGGAGGCGAGATCGAGCGGCCCGAGGCTCTCGAGGTAGCTGTTCCACGCCGCCGGCAGCCCCAACCCCAGCACGAACGCGAGCGCGCCGAGAAACGCGAATACGCGGCGTTCGAGGGCATGCGGCCGCACGCCCTCACCCCGGCCCTCTCCCGCAAGCGGGAGAGGGGGTGCGAAGCGTCGGATGAGGGCCTTCCAGTCGGTCACTTCGCCGTCACCTCGATCGAACCGAAGCCGGTGCGGCCGAAGCGGTCGGGGCGATACATGTCCTCCGCCGTCGCCGGCGGATAGACGTAATGACCCGGCGCGACGGCGCGCGCGACATAGGCGATGCTGAAGAAGGCGGATTGGCCGGGCTCGCGGTCGAACGCGGCGACGAACCGGTCGTCGCGATATTCGGCGTGGACGGGATCGATATCCCTCTTGAGCCAGGAGAAGGCGTCGATCGAGCCGCTGTCGAACAGCGCGGGATTGTCGATCTCGAGCCCAGCGGGCAGGCGGTCGACCACCAGCAGTTTGGCGTAGCGCGCTTCGCTTTCGGTGATCTTCAGCGCCACGACGACGCGCTCGTTCTGCGCTAGGCTCTTGAGATCGATTTTCGTTCCGTCGAGCTTGTAGTATGCGCGCTCCAGTTCATAGCCCTGAGACGCCGCCGGCTCGGGAGCGAGCGGAACGCCGGACGTCGTCGTGACGATCTTGGCGGTCGCTTGGCCGGTGTTGGCGATGGCGATCAGCTTCTGCCCGAGCGCATAGCCGCTCCACTTGCGATAGACCGCGCCGTTGACCGCCCGCCCGTCGACGCTGAACGCGCTCAGCTTCTGATGTTCGGCGAGCGCTTCGGCGGCGATCGTGAGCCAGTTGTTTTCCTGCGTGCTGGTGGAGCTGCGGATCGAGCGCGCGCGATCGACCGCCTCGCCGGCGCGCTCGATCGGATCGCCCGCGACTTCTCCTGCGGTGAGATTGGCCTCCGCGATCAGCGCGAGAACCGCCGCGCCATCGCGCAATGCCGAGCCGTAGTCGGGCCGCGAAAAGCCGGCGTCCTGCTCGGCGTCGAGCGCGTCGAGGGCCGCGGCGAACACCTTGTCGGCGCGCGCGCGATCGCCGAGCATGGCGAGCGCGGCGCCGACCTGGGCCTCGGCCATCGGCGTGCGGAAGACCGCGAGTTTGGCGTCGGCGAGATAGCGCAGATCGCCGATGACCGGGCGTCCGTTGCGCGCCAGCACGTAGAGCGCGTAGGCGAGCGGTTCGCCCGCGCCCTCGCTCGGGTCGGCCGCGTTGACTGCCTCGTTGCGCAAATGGTCGAGCGCGGAATCGAAACCCTGCTGCGGCACGGCGAAGCCGCGTTCGCGCGCCCGCGTAAGGAAATCGGCGACGAAAGCGTCGAGCCAGAGGTCGTCGTTGTCGTTGTCGGCCGCCCACAGGCCGAAGGCGCCGCTCGAGTTCTGTCGCGTCATCACCCGCTCGATCGCGTCTTTCACGCGGCCGTCGAGATCGGGGTCGATCGCCAGATTTTCGAGCGCAGCGAGCCGATTGGCGTAGAGCAGCGGCATGGCGCGGCTGACCGTCTGCTCGGAGCAGCCGTAGGGGTAGCGTTCGAGCGCCTGCAGCAGTGCGGGCGCGTCGAGCGCGCCGAACGGCGAAGCGGCGACAGAGACCGATCCGGTGCCGGGGACGAAGTCGGCGATAAGATCGTCGGCAATCGTCTTGCTGGCGCCGGGCGGCAGAGGTTCGATTGCACGGCGGTAGACGTCGGGCGCGCCCGCCGCGACGCCGAGCGGGAACCGTTGGGTCGTGGTGAGGCCAGGGCCGGTGATCTTGAGGTCGAGGGTCGCGGTTCCGACCCCGGCGGCGGCGATCGGCATCGTGACCGAGGCGCGCTGATGCGCGGCGAGCGTCACCGTGCGGGTCAGGGCGTCGGCTTCGGCGGTCAACGGCCCGTGAATGTCGAGATCGAGCCGGTAGTCGCCGGCTTCGCCCTCGACGTTGTCGATGTCGACATGCATATGCGAGCGGTCGCCGAGATCGAGGAAGCGCGGCAGCGTCGCCGTAACGACGACGGGATCGCGCACGATCACGTTCGCCTCCGCCGCGCCGACCTTGGATCTCGACCACGCGACCGCCATCACCCTGAGCGAGCCGTTGAAGGCGGGAAGGTCAAAGGAGACGTTGGCCGCGCCGTCGGCGCCGACCTTGACGACGCCGGAATAGAGCGCGAGCGGCGGCTGGGTCGGCAGATTGCTTTCTAGGGCGCCGCTGTTGTCGCCGCCGATTTGCAACGGACCGGCGACGCCGCCCATGCCGTCGATCAGCATCCCGTAGAGATCGCGGATTTCGACGGCGAGCTTGCGCTGGCCGAAGAAATAGCCCCTGGGGTCCGGCGTCTTGTAGCGCGTCAAATTGAGGATGCCGACGTCGACCGCGGCCACCGTGACCTCGGCCTCTTCGCCGGCCGCGAGGCCGCCGATCTTGATCGGCAGGCTCAAGGGCTGGCGCGGCCGGGCCTTCTCCGGCGCGCCGATGGCGACGTCGAGCTTGTGCGAGCCCTCGTCGATGCTGAACCAGGCCAGACCCAGCGCACGCCCGGGCATGCGTCTGGCCTTGACGTCGAGCGGACGATGCGTCAGCGCCACCGCGTAGGCGCCCGCGCCCCAGTCCGCGCCGACTTTGAAGGGAACCACCGTGTCGCCTTCGGCGAGATCGACGTCGATGAATTGTTCGAGCTTGTCGCCGACCAGGACGACCGTCGCCTTGCCCCGGAAATGCGAGGCGATGCGCAGCTTGGCCTCTTCGCCGGCGGCGTAGCTCGCCTTGTCGAGCGTCACCACCACGTTGTCGGGCGTGTCGGCGCTCGCCGTGCCCGACCAGCCGACGTCGAAAGCGATGCTGGTCTGTTCGCCCTCGGGCGTCTTGACGTCGAGGCGGTGGCGGCCCCAGCCGACCTTAGCGCTGATCTTCGCCGGCGCGTCGGCGTCGATGTCGATGTTTCCTTCGGCGATCCGCGTCGAGGACTTGACCGGCTCGTAGCTCCAGCGTCCGTCAGAATTGAACCATTGGTAGTCGTTGTTGATCTTGTAGAGCGACCACGCGACGCCCTTGCGAGCGGTGAGCGCGCCGTCGGGCGCGACGGCGATCGCCTCGAAGGTCGCGGCCTCGCCCTCGCCGAGGCTTTCGTCGAAATCCTCCTTGACGCCGATCGTCACCCCCTTGGCGCGCACCGGCAAGGTTACGACGCGTTCGACAGTCCGGCCGCCGGACTCGGCGACGTCGACGATGACCTTCGCCTCGAGCGGCTTGGCGGCCGCGCCCTCGGGGAGGTCGACGGAGAGATCGGCGTGACCCTTGGCGTCGGTCTGGACCTTGTCGGCGAACTGCTGCTCGACCGTGGTGAACTCGTCGTCGGTCAAGCCGCCGACGAAGCCGGGATGGCCCGCGATCGCCGAGCCTTCGACCGCCTCCAGGCGCACCGCGCCGGTGACGTCGAGGCCGGCCGCCGGCGCGCCGTAGAGGAAATGCGCATCGAGCGAAAAGTCGATCGGCTCGCTAGGCGCCGCCGCCGGCTTAGCGGTCTTCACGGCGAAGTCGAGGCGCTCGGGGACATAATCGTCGAGCAGGAATTCGGCGTGCCCGATGCTGGGCGCCTTGGGGTCGGCGTAGGCGTCGATCTCCCATTTGCCGGCCATCGCGTCGGAGACCAACGGCACGGCGAGAGCGCGCCCGCCGAGCCCCTGATCGGCGACGCTCGCGCGCTTGTATTCGACGCCGTCAGGACGCTTGACCACCAGCGTCAGCGGCAGACCGCCCTTGGCCTCGCCCTTGGCGTCGCGCAGCAGCGCGGCGACGAACACTGTCTCGCCGGAGCGATAGACGCCGCGCTCGGTATAGAGGAACGCGTCGAGCGCGCCTGGCGCCTCGCGCCCGGAAACGCCGCGATCGGTCAGATCGAAGGCGCTCTGCGTCAGATTGAGGAAGCCGTAATCGTCGTCGAGCGTCGCCACCAGCAAGCCCGGCGCGGACCCGCCGAGCCCGCGCGACAGGCCGGGGTCGAAATCGACGCGCCCGTCGGCCCCGGTCGTCTTGCTCGCCAGCACTTCGTTGTTGCGCGCGACGAGGCGCACTTCGACGCCGGCGAGCGGGGCGGCGGTGGCGAGAGACCGCACCGACGCGCGCACCCCGTCGTCGCCCGAGAGGGTGGTCAGGCCGAGGTCGGAGACGACCATCCATTGCGTCGCGACGGCCGCGTAGTCCCCTTCGTCGGAGGATTCGCCATTCGGCGCCGTAGCGCCTTTCCACGGACGAGCGGTGACGAGATAGACGCCGGGCTGCAATTTGCCGACCGCCTGGAGAAGCGGAAAATCGGTGACGACGTCCTTGTTGAGTTCGGAGGCGACGTCCATCGAGCCGCTCCACACCTTCACGCCGTCCTGGGACTCGATCTCGCTTGCCCGCGAGGGCGTGATCGGCTTGAGGAAATCGTCGCGCGAAGTCTGGGCGATGAGATTGCGGTCGCCGATGCGGTAGACGTCGATGGCGACCTTCGACGTGTTGACGGTGGTCAGCGGCGCGCCGAGTTGGCCCTGACGCGGCAGCACGTAGGCCTTGCCGGCGAAATGCGCCTGCGGCGAACGATCCTTGACGTAGATTTCATAGTCGGCCGACTTCAGCAATTTCTCGCCGACCGCCGACGGCAGGCCCTCGCGGACGACGATGGCGTAGCGCTCGCCGTGCTTGAGGCCTTCGACGCATATCTGCTGATCTTCGCTGGAAATGGCCGCATTGGCGGCGCCGGCGACGGCGATGTAGGGCGCAAAGTCGGTCTTGCGCGCGAGCGACTCGGAGAAGGTGAAGCAGACCCGCGGCGCCGAGGATTCGTTGTCGACCTTGTAGTCGAGGATGCGGAAGCCGTGCTTCTCGCGCATGTCCTCGTAGATTTTGCGCGTGTCTTCGTCGTCGCGCCGGTCGAGGCTGGCGCGATAGGCGTCGAGAGCGGGGCGCCACGTCTCGTGGCGGGCGAAGAGATCGCCGAGCAGCGCGAGGGCCGCGGCCTGCTCGGCGGCGCCGCTGGCGCGCTGATAGGCGGCGTAGGCGGCGGTCTGGCCGCGTTGAACCATGTCGTAGCGGCCGTCGGCCCGCGCGTTGTCCGCCTGCGCGCCGAGCCGGGCGAGCGCCAGCCACGAGCCGGCGTCCTTGGGGGCGCCCGCGACCGCCGCGCCGGTGAACGCGCTGGCGTCCTTGAAATTGGCGGCGACGACCGCGGCGGCGGCGTCCTTGCGCAATTGCTCGACGCTCTTGCCCTTGATTTTCGCGCCGATCTCGGCCGTTTCCTTGCGCAATGTCTCGGTGAGCCGCACGACGTCGCTGGCGAGGTCCTCCCGCGCATAGGGCTTGATCTCGGCGGCAAGCGCGGCTCCGGCGGCGATCAGCAGCGCGAGGGCGAGGAAATTGCGAATGGCTCGGAGCATGTATCCACCCTTGTTTTTGCGAGGCGGCCGATCGGCTCGCCGGCGGTCGTGTTGGGCGCGTCAACCCGTAAGAACGGCAAGCGGCGGTGTCCTTACGGGACGGCGGATGCTAGCATGGCCGCGCGCGGTCGAGGGAGCGGGAAATGACGAAATGTTGCTTTTGGGGGGGCGTCCTCGTTGTGCTGCTGGCGGGGTGCGCCGCGCCTTACGCGGCTTTCGCCCAGGCGGCCGCGCCAACGCCGTCGTCGGGCGTCGACGCGCGAATGGAGGCGCAGAAGGCCTCCTTCCTGGCGATGCCGGAAGCGGATCGCAAGGCGGTTCAGGACGCGCTCGGCTGGCTCGGCCTTTACAACGGCGCGGTCGACGGCGCCTTCGGCAAGCGCACCCGCGACTCCATCCTCGCCTACCAGAAGAGCGTCGACGCGCCCGCGGACGGCGTGGTTTCCGATCCGCAACTGGCGGCGTTGAAGGCCACCGAGCAGAAGGCGCGGGCGGCGGTCGGGTTTGAGCTCGTCGACGAGCGCGCTTCCGGCGTGCGCATCGGCGCGCCATTGAAGATCCTCGACAAGATCGCGATGGTCGGCGATGCCGTGACGCTCGAAAAGGCCGGCGGGTCGGTCACCTTGGCCTTCGCGCGTCGGACCGGCGCCGACGCCGATCTCGCCGCCCTCTACGCCAAGCTGACCGCCGATGAGAAAGGGCGCAAGATTTCGTATAAGGCGATGAAGGCCGACGAATTCTTCGCCGTGGCGGGCGAACTGGCGGGGCGAAAGTTCTACACGCGCTTCGCCAAGGCGCCGGCGAACTGGGCGACTGGGCCGGAGCTGCGCGGCTTCACGTTCTCCTACCCGGGCGACGAGGCGGCGGACCTCGACAAGGTCGCCCTGGCGATCGCCAATTCGTTCGAGCCGTTCTCCTCCTCGGCGACGAGCCTCGACGCTGCGGCGGCGCGCGTGCCGTCGAGCCTGACGTGGCGCGACGTTGTGAAAGTCGCGCCGGCAAGCGCAACGGCGGCGACGGCGCCTGCGAACGCGCCGGCGGATTCGGCCGCCAAGACGCTGGCGAGAGCCCCCGAGCTGACGGCGACCGGCCTGATCGTCGCTCCCGGCCAGGCGCTGACCGCGCTTCCCGAGGCCGATTGCGCCAATCCGACCGTCGACGGCAAGGCGGCGAAGACCCTGCGCGCGGAGGCCTCGAGCGGGCTCACGCTGCTTGGCGGCGATTTCGGCGCGGGGGCGGAGCCGCCGCGTTTCGGCGCCGCGTTCGCCGACCTTGTCGTGCTCAGCTTCGAGCCGAGCGCGACGCCCGGCAAGGCGACGCTCGAAGCGAGCGTGGCGACGCCGACGCCGGCCGGCGAGGGGGCCCAGGCGATCGTCGCGGCGCTGGCGAAATCGGCGAGCGGAGCGCCGGCGTTCGACCGCCGCGGCGCTCTCGAAGCGCTGGTCGCGCCGATCAAGGGCGAACCGAAGCGCGTCGCGGGCGTCGCGCTGGCCGAGCCGCACGCCGTGATCGCGCTCGACGCGATCGAGCGCTTTCTCGGCGCGGCTGGCGCCGAGGCGCCGGCCGACGCCCCCGCGCTCGGCGCCGGCGACCTCGCGCGCGAGAAGCGCGCGTCGATCGTAACGATCGTCTGCCGCCCATGAACGCGCCGTCCATCAGCGCTGGCGACGCAGGACGCGGCGCGCGGGTTCTGGTCTTCGATTCCGGCCTCGGCGGCCTGACGGTGCTCGCCGCGATCGCTCGGGCGCGGCCGGACGCCGAGTTGATTTACGCGGCCGACGACGCCTTCTTCCCCTATGGCGCGCTCGACGAGGCGTCGCTGGTGGCGCGCGTCGGCTCGCTGATGGCGAACCTGATCGAGGCCCACGCGCCCGACTTGGCGGTGATCGCCTGCAACACCGCCTCGACGCTGGTGTTGCCGCCGCTCAGGGCCGCTTTTCCTCGCCTGCCCTTCGTCGGCACGGTGCCGGCGATCAAGCCGGCGGCGCAAGCGTCGCGCACCCGCCTCATCAGCGTGCTGGCGACGCCGGGCACTGTCGCGCGCGATTACACCCGCGCGCTGGTGCGCGAATTCGCTCGCGATTGCGAGGTGGCGCTGGTCGGCTCGGCGCGGCTCGCGGGTCTCGCCGAGCGTTCCTTGCGCGGCGAAACGATCGACGACGCCGAGGTGGCGCGCGAGATCGCCCCATGTTTCGTCGAACGCGGCGACCGCAGGACCGATCAGGTGGTGCTCGCCTGCACGCATTTTCCTTTGCTGACCGAGCGTTTCGTCCGCCTTGCGCCCTGGCCGGTCGCCTTCGTCGATCCCGCGCCGGCGATCGCGCGCCGCGTCGACGCCCTGTTGGGCGCGCGGGCCGCGCCGCGAGCCCCACGGGCGCATGGACCGGCGATCTTCACCAGCGGGAGGCCGGCCTCGCCCGAACTGCAAAAAGCCTTGCGCCGGTACGGCTTGGCCGCTACCTCGGCGGAGGAGCGCGCGGCGGCGAGTTAGCGCCGCGGCGACGTGGGACGGGCGGACGCGAATTCAACATCGGCGTCCCGCCCCGTCGCCGCAATTGTCGAAAGGCCGCCTGGATGCGCACCGTTGGACAGCCTGTACGCCTCGAAGACTATCGCGCACCGGACTACCTCGTCGATTCCGTCGATCTCGACGTTTCCCTCGATCGCCACGCGACGCGCGTCGTCGCCGCGCTGTCGCTCAGGCCCAACCCGCAGGGGCGCGCCGGCGCGGCGTTGGCGCTCGACGGCGACGAACTCCAGTTTGTCGGCGCGACGCTCGACAACGCGGCGCTCGATCCCGCAGCCTACGAGGTCGGCCCGTCCGAGTTCGTGCTGCCCAATCCGCCCCGCCGCCCTTTCACGCTGCGCATCGAAACGCGGCTCGATCCGGCCGGCAACACCAAGCTGATGGGCCTCTACCGTTCGGGCGCCGCCTATTGCACCCAGTGCGAGGCCGAGGGCTTTCGCCGCATTACGTACTTTCTCGACCGACCGGACGTCCTCTCGACCTACCGGGTGCGCCTGGAAGCGGACAAGGCGGAGGCGCCGGTGCTGCTCGCCAACGGCAATCTGGAAAGCGCCGGCGAGGCGGAGGAGGGCCGCCACTGGGCCGTCTGGCGCGATCCGTTCAAGAAGCCCTGCTATCTCTTCGCGCTGGTGGCCGGCGATCTCGCCCACGTCGCCGACGCGTTCGTCACCATGTCGGGACGACGGGTGGCGCTCGGCGTTTACGTCGAGCGCGGTCGGGAGGAACGCGCCGCTTACGCGATGGACGCGCTGAAGCGCGCGATGGCATGGGACGAGCGCGCTTACGGGCGCGAATACGACCTCGATCGCTTCAACATCGTCGCGGTGTCCGACTTCAATATGGGCGCGATGGAGAACAAGGGCCTCAACGTCTTCAACGACAAGTACGTGCTGGCCTCGCCGGAGACCGCGACCGACGACGATTACGCCGGCATCGAGGGCGTCATCGCGCACGAATATTTTCACAACTGGACCGGCGATCGCGTCACCTGCCGCGATTGGTTTCAATTGTGCCTGAAGGAGGGCCTGACCGTCTTTCGCGACCAGGAATTCTCCGCCGATCAACGCTCGGCGCCGGTCAAGCGCATCGCCGATGTGCGCCGACTGAAGGAGTCGCAATTTCCCGAGGACGCCGGTCCGCTCGCGCATCCGGTGCGTCCGGCGGTCTATTACGAGATCAACAATTTCTACACGGCGACGGTCTATCAGAAAGGCGCCGAAGTCGTCCGCATGCTCAAGGCGCTGATCGGCCCGCAAGCGTTCCGCGCCGGGATGGACCTCTATTTCCAGCGTTGCGACGGCACGGCGGCGACGGTCGAAGATTTTCTCGCCTGCTTCGCCGAAAGCTCGGGGCGCGACCTCGCTCGATTCAAGCTCTGGTACGCGCAGGCCGGCACGCCGCTGCTGACCGTTCGCACCGCTTACGACGCCGCGCGCGCGGCGTTCCGCGTCGAGATCGCGCAGTCGCTCCCGCCGACGCCGGGCCAGAGCGAGAAATCGCCGATGACGATGCCGATCGCGCTCGGCCTCGTCGATCCCGAGGGTGGGGAGGTCGAACTCGCCTCGGCCGACGCGAGCGCCGACGAGTTGCGCGCGGGCGTCTTCGCGCTGGAAGGCGCGCGGCGGACCCTCGAATTCACCGGCGTTCGCCGCCGGCCGGCGTTGTCGTTCCTGCGCGGCTTTTCGGCGCCCGCGCGCGTCGACGACGACCTCAGCGAAGACGACCTCGTCACGCTGCTCGCGCGCGACAGCGATCCTTTCAATCGTTGGCAGGGGTTGCAGACTTTGGCGACGCGCCTGCTGCTACGCTGCGTCGCCGCGATCCGTTCGGGGCGCCCGCTGACGCCGGAGCCCGCCTTCGTCGACGCCTACGGTTCGGTGGTCGCCGACGCGTTGAGCGGACGCATCGACCCGGCCTTCGCGGCGCAGGCGCTCAGCTTGCCCAGCGAAGCCGACATCGCGCGCGAAACGGCGACGAACGTCGACTCGGACGCGATCTACCGCGCCCGCGAGAACCTGCGCGGCGCGCTCGGGCGCGCGCATGCGGCGGACTTGATCGCGCTTTACGACGCCATGGCCGACGAAGCGCCCTTCAATCCGGACGCGGCGGGCGCCGGCCGCCGCGCGCTGCGCAGCGGCGCGCTGGCGATGTTCGCCGCGGGCAACGCCGTTGAAGGCGGCGCGCGCGCGCATCGCCAGTTCGCCGAGGCCGACAATATGACGACGCGCCTCGGCGCGCTGGCGACGATCGCGACGATTCCGGGCGCGCGGCGCGAGCGCGCGCTCGAGACCTTCGCGCGCCGCTTCGCCGCCGAACCGCTCATTCTCGACAAATGGTTCGCTCTGCAGGCCCAAATTCCGGAACGCAGGACGCTGGAGCGCGTGCGCGGCCTGATGACGCACCATGCATTCTCGCTCGGCAATCCAAATCGGGTGAGGGCGCTGATCGGCGGATTCAGCGCCAACGCGACGCAATTCAACCGGGCCGACGGGGCGGGCTACGACCTGCTGTGCGAAATCGTGCTGACCCTCGATCCGACCAATCCGCAGATCGCCGCCCGTCTGCTGACCGCGCTGCGGTCTTGGAAGTCGCTCGAATCGGTTCGTCAGGCCAAGGCGGAAGCGGTCTTGCGGCGCATCGGCGACCAGCCGGACCTATCGACCGACGTGCGCGACATCGTCACCCGCTCGCTCGCCTGAGACGCATCGAGGGATCGCGCTCGCCGCGTATCCGGCGAGGCTCGGCGGCGCCGGGCTTCCCCGGGCGAATTGCCCAGTCCGGGGTTGCGGAATCTGCCCTTCGGTCGGCGCGAGTCGGCACCGGCTACGGGTCCGAAAAAAATCTCGTCAACGATTCATTAAGGTCTGGACAAAGATTCTCACAGAGATTCTTATCAAACTGATTCGGGTCGTTGCGGCGGTTCGCCCGAACTCAGTGCGACAGGGGTATTGGGGGTTTGCGATGACGCGTGCGAGCGCGGCAAAGGTGGAGTCGCGACCTCGACCGGGCCATGCCGGCGCTTCAATGTCGGCGCGAGGCGAAGGGGCCCGGGGCTCGACGACCGCGGCCAAGGCCTGGCTTCCCGCATTTCTGCCGACGGTCGCCGCGCTCTTTCTCATCGCGTTGTTTGCGCTCGCGTTTCAGTATCTGCGCGGCGAGCGCGAGCGCGCGTTGTCGGCGGCCGCGCACGAACTCGACTTGCGCGCCACGACGCTCGCGCGCAACCTCGACGAGGCGCTGGCCGCCTCGCCCTCGCTCCCGCCCGCCGACGTTCTGCGCGCTCTGCTCGCCGCCAATCCGGACTTGCGCCCGGGCGTCGCGGCGCTCGCCGACTCGAGCGGCCTGGTGATCGCCAGCGAACCCTCGCTAGGCCTAGGCGAGACGACGCTGACGAACCTCCTGGGCGCCAGCGAGCCCTTGACGATCCTGGCCGAGAGAGCCGGCGCGCTGCGGGTCGAAACGGCCGACGGCAAGGACCAGTTCGCCGCGGTGCGCAACTTGCGCTCGACCGCCGGACAGGTCGCCTTCGCCGCGCCGGTGAGCGAATCGCTCGCGCCCTGGCGCCAGTCGGCGCTGACGACGATCCTGCTGCTCGGATCGGCCGTGCTCGCCTTCCTTGGCGCTGCGGGCGCTTATGCGCTGCAATGGAGAGCGGCGCGCGCGCGCGAGCGCGGCGAGGCGACTTTGCGCGCCCACGTCGATCTCGCGCTCAACCGCGGCCGTTGCGGGCTGTGGAACTGGGATTTGGCGCGAGGCCGAGTCGCATGGTCGAAATCGATGTTCGAAATGCTCGATTTGCAGCCGTCTTCGCGCGATCTTTCGATCGGCGAGCTGCAGGCGATGATCCACCCCGACGACGAGAATCTGGCGGCGCTCGCCGAACGCGCGCTCCAGGCGCGTCTGTCGTCCGTCGACTTCGAGTTCCGCATGCGCAATCGGCAGGGCGAGTGGGTGTGGCTGCGCAAGCGCGCCGACCTGGTCGAGGATTCGGCGTCCGGGGCGTGGCGCCTGGTCGGCGCCGCCGTGGACGTCTCCGATCAAAAGCGCCAAGCCGAAATGTCCGCGACCGCGGACCAGCGGCTGCGCGAGGCGATCGAGGCGATTTCCGAGGCGTTTGTGCTGTGGGATTCGTCCAACCGCCTGGTGCTGTGCAACTCGAAGTATCAACGGTTGCATAATCTGCCCGACGACGCGATCCGGCCGGGAGCGGCGTATAGCGACCTCGCGGCGCTGGGCGCCGCGCCGCTCGTCGACCGCGAAGCCATCGTCGATCCCGGCGAGGCGGCCCCCGGCGATGGCTGCGCCATGACCTATGAGGCGCGCCTCGCTGACGGGCGCTGGCTGCAAGTCAACGAGCGCCGAACCCGCGACGGCGGCTATGTCTCGGTCGGCACCGACATCACTGCTCTCAAGGAGCACGAACAGCAATTGGTCAAGTCCGAGCAACTGTTGCTCGCCACCGTCGCCCAGTTGCGCCAGTCGCGCCGATCGCTCGAGGCGCAGGCCCAACAATTGGCCGATCTGGCCGACCGCTACCACGAGCAGAAAGCGCAAGCGGAAATGGCTAATCGCGCCAAGGCGGAGTTTCTCGCCAACATGAGCCACGAATTGCGCACGCCGCTCAACGCGATCATCGGCTTTTCGCAGTTGATGGAGGGCGAGACCTTCGGCGCGCTCGGCTCGGAGAAATACCGCGAATATTGCTCGCACATTCTCGCCAGCGGGCAATATCTGCTCAACGTGTTTTCCGACGTGCTCGACATGTCGCGCCTCGAATCCGGGCGTGTCCGCCTCAAACACGCACAATTCAAGGTTGAAAGAGCCGTCAACAAGGCCGTGCTCGACGTCGCTCAGATCGCTCGCGAGAAACGCGTGAGCATCGACGTCGAAGTGAACCGCGCCGATGCGCTCGACGCCGATCCGGCGGCGGTCGAGAGGATCCTGGTGACGCTGTTGCGCAACGCGGTGAAATTCTCGCCCGAAGGCGGCATGGTGACGATCGGCGCCCAAGCCTTCACCGATCAGATCTACTTCTACGTGGAGGACTCCGGGCCCGGCATCGCCAGCGAAGATCTCTCGCGGCTCGGCCGTCCCTTCGAGCAGGCCGACACGACCATGGCCAACGGAATGAAGGGCTCGGGGCTCGGCCTCGCGATCGCCAATTCGCTGGTCGAATTGCACGGCGGCGCGTTGCGCATCACCTCGAAACCGGGCGAGGGCACGCTCGTGCTGGTGAGCCTGCCCAAATCCGCGCGCCGCTCTCGCGCCGTCGCGCTCGCCGCCGTCGCTTGAGCTTGGCGATCTCGCCGGCTGCTTCCGCGAATGCGCGCCTCAGCCCAACTTGTCCCGCACGACGCCCGCCAGTTCGACGTAATCGATCTTGCCGGAGCCAAGCAGAGGCAGGGCCTCGAGGACGAGGACCACCGCCGGCGCCATGATTTCCGCCGCGCCCTTGGCCTTCATCCATGCCTGCACTTCGGATCGGGTCGCGCCGGGCTTGGTCGTCGCCATGATGATGCGTTCGCCCTTCTTCGGGTCGGGCGCGGCGACGACGGCGGGCGGATTGTCTGGCCACAAGGTCGACGCGAGTTCCTCGACCGCCCCGAGCGACACCATTTCGCCGGCGATATTGGCGAAGCGCTTGAGCCGTCCCTTGATCGTCACGAAGCCGTCGCGATCGATCGAGACGATGTCGCCGGTGTCATGCCAGCCGAGCGGCGGCGGCTCGATTTCGCCGGGATTGTCGGCGCGGTAGTAGCCCGCCATGACATTGGGCCCCCGCACGATCAACCGGCCGCCGTCGTCGATGCCGGGGACGGGTTCGACACGGCGTTCGATCTCGGGCAGGAGGCGTCCGACCGTGCCGTTGCGGTTGAACATCGGCGTGTTGACGGCGAGCACCGGCGAGGTCTCGGTGAGGCCGTAGCCTTCGAGAATGCGCAGACCGAATTTCTCCATATAGATCCGGCGCGTCTCCGGCTTCACCGGCTCCGCGCCACAGACCAGATAGCGGATCAGGTGGAAGTCGTACGGATTGGCGTAGCGCGCGTAGCCGGCCAGAAACGTATCGGTGCCGAACAACGTGGTGGCGTTGACTTGATACACCAGCTCCGGAATCTGCCGATAATGCAGGGGACTCGGATACAGATACGATTTCATCCCGTTTATCATCGGCAGCAACACTCCGCCGGTCAGGCCGAAGGCGTGGAAGATCGGCAGCGGGCAGAATAGGATGTCGGCCGTCGTGAAATCGTAGCGCGCGGTGATCTGCGCGACATTGGCGATAAGGTTGGCGTGGGTGAGCACGACCCCCTTGGGCATGCCCTCCGATCCGGAAGTGAACAGCACGACGGCCGGATCGCCCGGCCGGCGCGGCGCGAACTGGCGGCCACGGTCGAGAACGGCGCGGGCCTTGTCGAGGGCGGTCGCGCCGTCGCGCAGATCCTCGAGCCAGACGAAGCGGACGTGCGCCTCCATTTGGCGCACGATGTCCTCCAGCTTCCCCTTCTCGACAAATCCCTTCGAGCAAAGGACGAGATGAATTCTCGCCGTGCGGCAGGCGGCGATCAGATTGAAGGCGCCGGCGGTGAAGTTCATCATCGCCACGACGCGCCCCGCCGCGTGCACCGCCATAAAGGCGATCGCGGCGGCGTTGGCGCTGGGCAGCATGAGACCGATCGTCTGGCCCGGCGTCGTCAGCGCGACGATCTTGCGCGCGAGCAGGGCGACGGCCAAGCGAAACCGGCGCTGCGTCAGCGGCCCGGCGATCGGGTCCTCGAAGATCACGCGGCCGCTCGCGCGCTCCCGTGCGCCGTCCTCGAAGGCCTCGACCAGCGTGCGCTGATAGTTTGTGGTGGCGAACACCAAGTCGGACATGATGTCGTAGAGCGCCGACCCTGCCGCGCGGCGGCGCGCGCGGCCCTGCAGATTCGGGTCGATGACGAGTCGCCGCGGCGGCGCGAACGTCACCGTCGTCTTGGGAAACCAGCGTCG
>Ga0182014_10004064_pt1 | contig 17076 bp, 14 predicted proteins | sample 612S2DmetaG_FD_120489 | JGI IMG/M metagenome (GOLD analysis project Ga0182014, IMG submission 120489) | Permafrost microbial communities from Stordalen Mire, Sweden - 612S2D metaG | ecosystem: Environmental > Terrestrial > Soil > Wetlands > Permafrost | place: Sweden: Stordalen | collected... | reverse complement strand
TGGTCCATCGAGAATCTGTTGAACCGCCTCCTCGACAAGACGCTGTCGCGCACACCGGGCATGATGGCGTTGCTGCGAAGCGCGGTTGCCGCTCTTCCCGGACTGGTCGAGCAGTTGGAAACCGGCCGGCTGAATTTATCGCCTGCGAACGAGATCATGACCCGCGCGTTTGCCTATGCGGACGGCCGGGAAGATGAGCCTGCCGCCATCGCCGCGCCAGGCGCAGCCGAGACCGCCGGAGGCGGCGCGTCGGCCGAGCCGGCGAGCATCGAGGCCGCGGCGCCCATCACCGTGGATGCTGGCTCGCCCTCTCCCGCCGGCGTGGTCGCTGCGGCTCTGCCGAGTACTGCGGCGGAGGAGAGTCGGGAGACGGCGGGCGAGTCGTTGACGACCGCCGGCGACGCCGGCGAAATATCAGCCGATGCCGTGGATGCGTTGCTGGAGCGTCCGCCGACCATGGATCCGATGCTGCACGACATCTACAGCAAGGAAACGGCGAGCCATGTCGCGGAGATTCGCGCCTATCTGCGTAAACGCGCGACCCAGCCCGCCCCGCATGACTTGCCCGAGTCGGTTTACCGGGCCGTGCACACCCTGAGCGGCAGCTCGAAGATGGCCGAAGCCGAGCAGGGCATCCGGGTCACCGAGCCGCTCAACGATTGGATCCGCAAGGTTTACGACAACGGCTACAGCCTGAGCGATCGCGGGCTCGAGACGCTCGGCGACGCGGTGCGAGCGATCGAAGAGGTGATCGCCCATATCAACGAGTCCACCGCTTTTTTTGTCGATCAACCGGCGCTTCTTGCCCGTCTGCGTGCGCTCGAAGCGGAACTCGATGCGGAACTGGCGAGCAGTTCCGCCGATGCCAGCGTCTCGATCGTGGTGACCGAACTGTCCGAGCAAGGGGCAGCGGAAGCACCTGGTGAGGAAGCACCTGTAGTTCAAGAACTGCCCATCGAGCCGCCCATCGATCACCTGGCCGCGGACCGGGCGACTCCGGCCGTGGAGTCCGGCGACGCGCAGGAGATCCCCGCGGCGGAGCCGGCGACGCCGGTGGCGGAGGATTTCGATCACGAGATCGCCGCCATCTACAGCGAGGAGGCCACCGAGCTGCTCGAAGCGGCGGAAGTGTCGTTGAGCGCCTGGAACCGCGACCGTCGGGACAAGGACCGGGTCGCCGAATTGCAGCGTCAGCTGCATACGCTCAAGGGCGGGGCGCGCATGGCGGGCATTTCCTCCATGGGTGATCTGAGCCATGAGCTCGAAACGTTGGTGATCAGCATCGAAAGCGGGCGTGTACCGTCCGATGACCACGCGCATGCCGTGATGCAGGCGAGCTTGGACGAACTGGCGCGCATGCGCGATACCGTGAGTGCCGGTTCCCTGCCTGGCGCTGCGACGTCGCTCCTCGCGCAAATCCGCGCCCTGGAGTCGGGTGAGGTTCCGCAATTCGCCGGCAGCGCCCCGGTCGAGGCGGCCGCGCCTGAGCCGGGCGCCCCTGTGCCGGGCGCCCCTGAGCCCGCATCCGAGGCCGTACCGGTGTCGCATGCCGCGGACGCGGCGCCGGCTGCCGTCCAAGATGACCTGCCCGCTCCGTTGTCGCTTCCCAGCCTGTCTGACTCGGCGTTCGCCGTGTCGTCGTCCCCCGATGCGGCATTCCAATCGGCCGCACCGAACGACGACCGGTTCGAGACGCCGCCAGCGTTGCAAACGACGGCGGCAGCCGCCGTGAACGCACCGCCGCTCGGTGAGGATTCGGTGTCGCATCTCGAAGTCAGCAGCGCCCTCATCCTGCCCGGTCGCGAGAGCGCTCCGGCGGAACGCGTGGAAATGGCGCGAGTGGATGCCGAGCTGCTCGACACCATGCTCAACAATGCGGGTGAAGTGAGCATTTTCCGGGCCCGACTCGACCAGCAGGTCAACTCCATCGATTTCAACCTGGCGGAGCTGGCCCGCACGGTCGTCCGGCTCAAGGAGCAGCTGCGCGGCTTGGAAATCGAAACCGAGGCGCAGGTGCTCAACCGTCATCACGACGGGAGCTCGCGGCGCGACGATTTCGATCCGTTGGAGCTGGACCGTTACTCCGCATTGCAGACGTTTTCGCGTGCCTTGGCTGAGACGTCCAGCGACGTCGCCAGCATTCAAGGGTTGCTCGAAACGCTGACCCGCGAAGCGCAAAACCTGCTGACCGGGCAGGCGCGCGTCATCACCGAGCTGCAGAACAGCTTGATGCGCACGCGCATGGTGCCGTTCCAGCGCCACGTGCAGCGTCTGACCCGGCTGGTGCGCCAGGCGGCGAACGACACGGGCAAGCGCGCCGAGTTAGTGGTGCAGGGTGCGGCGGCCGAGCTTGACCGGCAAATGTTGGAGCGCATGGTGGCGCCGCTCGAGCACATGCTGCGCAATGCCGTGATTCATGGCATCGAGACGCCGGAACGCCGCGCCGATCTCGGCAAGCCGGAAGTCGGGCGGATCTCGGTCAGTCTGACGCGCGACGGCGCGGAAGTGGTGGTGGTGGTCAACGATGACGGCGGCGGCATCAACGTCAAATTGATCCGCGAGAAGGCCATCGCACTCGGGCTCGTCGACCGCAACGGCAAGCTTACCGATGAGGAAGCCATGCAGCTGATTCTGGAGCCTGGCTTCAGCACGGCGGGTCACGTCACGCAGGCGGCAGGCCGCGGCGTGGGCATGGACGTGGTCGCCACGGAGGTCAAGAAGCTCGGCGGTGGTTTGTTCATCGAATCGACTTTGGGGAAGGGATCGCGGTTCACCATCCGTCTGCCATTCACCCTGGCCATCAGTCAGGCGTTGATCGTGCGCGTCGCCGAGGAGACCTACGCGCTGCCCCTCGCGACCGTGGAGGGCGTCGTGCGCTTGCCCCGCAACATCGTGGTGCGTCATCTCGGCAAGGACGCGCCATTGTTCGAATATGGCGGCCAGAAGTACCGCTTTCAGCAACTGGGCTCGTTCGTGGGTTTGGGTCCCACCCATCTGCCCGACGCGGACGTATCGATGTCCGTGGTGCTGATCCGCGCCGGCGAACATTCCACCGCGTTGGTGATGGACGAATTGATCGGCAGCCGCGAGATCGTCGTCAAATCGCTCGGACCGCAGGTCTCGGGGATTCGCGGCATCGCGGGCGCCACGATCCTGGGCGACGGGCGCATCGTCATCATTCTCGACATGGGCTCCCTGGTGCGTTCGGAATGGAGGGCGAAGGCCGCCGATACGCCGGTGCTCGACCAGCGCGACCGGCGTACCTTCGCGCTGGTGGTCGATGACTCCATCACGGTACGGCGCGTCACGCAGCGGTTGCTCGAGCGCAACGGAATGCGGGTGCTGACCGCCAAGGACGGAATCGACGCCGTGTCGCTGCTTCAGGAGCACCTACCCGACATCATCCTGCTGGACATCGAAATGCCGCGCATGGATGGCTACGAGGTTGCGGCCCACGTCCGCAACGATCCGCGCCTGAAGGATATTCCGATCGTGATGATCACCTCGCGGGTCAGCGAAAAGCATCGGGCGCGGGCGATCGAGCTTGGCGTCGACGATTACCTGGGCAAGCCGTACCAGGAGAGTCAGCTGCTCGATGCCATCGAGCCGCTCGTCAATCGCCGCAGCGCCATGGTGAATTAGCGCCATGGCGCCCTAGGGAACTCATGTCCGATCTGCGCGACGAATTGTACAGTCTGTTGGTGCCGCTGGCCGGCGAACGCCTGATCGTGCCGCGTGCCTGCGTGGCCGAGGTCATCAGCTACCAGGTCCCTGCCGAGATGACCAATGCGCCGCCCTGGTACGCTGGCCTCGTGAGCTGGAGCGGGCGAAACGTGCCCATCGTCTCGTTCGAAGGGGCTTTCGGGCAGACCTTGCCGACGGTGTCCAGCCGCACCCGGATCGTGATTTTCCATGCGCCAGGCGGCAAGTTGCAGTCCGGATATTTCGGCATGTTGACCCAGGGTTTCCCACAGTTGGTGCGGGTGAATGCCGACGTCGTGCGGCCGGATCCCTCGCGCAGCTTTCCGGAACGCTCACCGGTCATCTGTCAGGTCAGGATGGTCAACGAAACGCCGTTGATTCCCGACCTGCAGCGATTGGAGGAAATGATCGCCGAAGAAACGTCGGTGATGCCCTAGTCGACAAGACCTTGGGGCTGCATGTCGCCGAAGCGGGTTTGCAACCACGTCAGCGCGGCAATGGCGGCGGTTTCGGTGCGCAGAATGCGGGGACCCAATTGCATGCGGGCAAATCCTGCGATGCGAAATGCCTCGAGTTCTTCCGTGGCGAAACCGCCCTCCGGTCCGATGGCGATCTCCGCCGCGCCGCCGAGGTGGGCGGGCGGCGCGCGCGACTCCGAATCGGGCTCCAGAACCAGCCGGGTGCCCGCGGGCGTGGAGCTTCCCAGGTAGTCGATGAGTTGCGAGGGCGTTTCGATGGTGGGCACCCGGTTGCGCCCGCATTGTTCGCAGGCGCTCACCGCGACCGCGCGCCAGTGCAGGGTCTTGGATTCGGCTTGACCGGCATCGAGACGAACGACGCTACGGCGACTCAGCAGCGGCACGATGCGGGTCACACCCAGTTCGGTGGCCTTTTGCACGACGAAATCCATGCGGTCGCCGCGCGGCACGCATTGCAGGAGAGTGACCGTCAACGGTGACTCGCGGTCGACCTCCATGGCGGCGCCGACGGATGCGGTCACGCGCGAACCGCGGACGTTCTCGACCGCCCCTTGAAACTCGCGGCCGTCGCCGCTGAACAGCACCAACTCATCGCCGCTGCGCGCGCGCAGCACCTTCGCGATATGCGACGCCGTTTCCGGGGGCAGCTGAACGATGCTGCCTGGAGTCAGATCCTGCTCGACGAAGATTCGGGTCAATCGCATGTCGCGGCATTGTCGCATATGCTATCCGCCATGCAGGTCGATCCCTCAAGCGGGCTTTTGCTGGATGCGGCTCAGGTGCCTTCGCCGAATCACGACGCGCGTCCGGCCGGAGTCGACGCAGACCTCATCGTCGTGCATGGCATCAGCATGCCGCCGGGCGAGTTCGGCGGCCCCTGGATTGATCGCTTGTTCACCAATAGTCTGCCGCTCGACGCGCATCCGTATTTTGCCGAGGTGGGATCGAGGCGGGTGTCGTCGCACCTGATGATCAGGCGCGACGGTGCCGTGACGCAGTATGTGAGGTTTGGCGATCGTGCCTGGCACGCAGGCGTGTCGAGTTACGAGGGCCGGGAGGCCTGCAACGACTTTTCGATCGGGATCGAACTCGAGGGCACCGACACGCTGGCCTACGCGGATGCGCAGTACCAGGCGCTGGCAGTGACCGTGGCGGCTTTGTGCGCGGCCTATCCGTGTTTATCCCCCGATCGGCTGGTCGGCCACAGCGATATCGCCCCCACGCGCAAGACGGATCCGGGCCCCGCCTTCGACTGGCGGCACGTCCGGCGCTTGATAGCGGCAGCCTGCAAAGGCCCCTGCCGGACATAATATTGCCGGGATTCCCGGCTTTGAGCCCAACGTGATTCGCGTCACATTTCGCGCCAGCAGAAATTCCTGCGCAGGCCGACACCCCATGTAGAGGCGGGAATTCCGCAATTTCAACATGGGAGGGCTATTGATACGTTGGTTGGCGGACCTCCCGATCGAACGCAAACTCAGAGTGGTCATCACGTTACCCGCGATGGCCGCCTTCGGCATCGCGTTGGCCATGCATGTGGCGACGAACGTGTTCCAGGCGCGCGAGGACATGCTGCGCCAAGCCGCTCATATCGCCCGGGTCTCCGGCGCCCCCATCCTCCTCAGCGCGCAAACCGGCGACGAGGAATTGGCGTTGCGCGCCCTGACGGCGCTGCGCGACGACCCCCTGGTCAGCGCGGCCGACTTCTATCTGGCGAACGGCAGGCGTCTGGCCCTCTATCAGCGTCGGCCGGAGTTGGTTCATCTGGATCCGCTCGCGCAGCCGTTCGCTCCCGTGTTGCCCAAGACGCTGTTTCCCGATCCTGAGCATCCAAGCCTTTTACTGCACGCGGGACGGTTCCACATGGTGGCCGCCGTGATGAACGAGGGCGAGGTCCTGGGCTACATCCGGGTCGTCGCTCCGTTCGACGCGGTCTATCCCGATTGGCTCGGCTATCTGTTGATCACGCTCGCGGCCATCGCGGCGGCGGTCGTCGCGTCCTATTGGTTGGCGGCGCGCCTGCAGCAGCAGATCTCGGGTCCGATCGTCAATCTGGCCGACACCATGAAGCGGGTGTCCGCGGAGGAGGATTACAGCCTGCGAGTGGAGCGCAGCTCACAGGATGAGATCGGCTCGCTCATCGACGGTTTCAACCAGATGCTCGGCCAGATTCGCCATCGGGACTCCCGGCTCGAAAAATACAGGCAATTCCTCGAGTTACAGGTAGCCGAACGGACGGTGAACCTCGGCAACGCCAACCGGGAACTCACGCGTGCGATCGACGAGGCGAACCGGGCCAAAAATGCGGCCGAACGAGCCAGCAGCGCCAAGAGCGAATTCCTGGCCCGCATGAGCCACGAGATACGGACGCCCATGAATGGCGTCATGGGCATGTCGGAACTACTCCAGGGTACCGAGTTGACGCCGCGCCAGCGGCGGCTGTCGGAAACCATTTCACGATCCGCCGAAGCGCTGCTGCAGATCATCAACGATATCCTGGATTTCTCCAAGATCGAGGCCGGCAAGCTCGAATTGGAGCGTATCGAGTTCGGCCTGCGGGAGGCGGTCGAAGAGACGGTCGAACTCTTCGCCAGCCGGGCGCTCGCGAAAGGGCTGGAATTGATCTGCGTCATCGAGCCGAGTGCCCCGCGCATGGTGCGGAGCGATCCGCTGCGGCTGCGGCAGGTGCTCATGAACCTCGTCGGCAATGCGGTCAAGTTCACCGAGACCGGCGAAGTGGTCGTGCGCGTCAAGGCGGCCAATGACACGGGCCTGATGCGGTTCGAAGTCACGGATACCGGCATCGGCATTTCCGACGACGCGCAGGCTCACATTTTCAATGCCTTCAGTCAGGCAGATTCGTTCACCACCCGAAAATACGGCGGTACCGGACTGGGATTGGCGATCTGTCGCCAGTTCGCCCTGCTGATGGACGGCGAAATCGGCGTGCGCAGCAGCCCCGGCGGCGGCTCGACTTTCTGGTTGGAGGTGCCGCTGGAGCCGGTGACCACGTCCCTGGAACCGGACGGAGAGTTCGCGCAGTTGCCGCGCCTGAACCTGAACGGCCTGCGGGCACTCGTGGCGGACGACAATGCGAACAATCGCGAGATCTTGCAGCAGCATCTGACGGACTGGGGCGTCAACGTCGTCGCGGCCGGCGATGGCGCGACGGCACTGGCTCTGCTGGGCGCGGATGACGCACCCGGCTTCGATCTCGCCCTGTTGGACGATCACATGCCGGGATTCAGCGGCACGGAAGTGGCGCGGCTCGTGCGCCAGGATCCGCGTCTGGCCGATGTACGGCTCGTGTTGTTGAACTCGCAGGACCTCGCCGATGCGTCGGCGGAGTGCGCGGAGCTCTTCGCCGCGGTGTTGCCGAAGCCATTGCGCCGCTCGCAGATCTTCGGTTGCCTGATCCGCGCGATGACCTCGCACCTCGGCCCCGCCGAACCGCCGCGCACGTTCGCGGCCCGGCCCAGCCCGGCGGCTCCGTCGGGGCCGAGAATCCTGCTGGTCGAGGACAATCCAGTCAATCGCGAAGTAGCCGTGGGTATGTTGGAGAGTCTCGGCTGCCGTATCGAAGCCGCCGACAACGGATGGGTGGCTATCCAGGCGATGAACGACTCGGTTTACGATGCGGTATTGATGGATTGCCAGATGCCGGTCATGGATGGATTGACGGCCACCGCCGAAATACGCCGGCGTGAGCTCGGCATGCGCGGTGATCGTATTCCCATCATCGCGCTCACCGCCAACGCCATGGAGGGAGATCGCGAACGGTGTCTCGCCGCCGGCATGGATGACTTTCTCAGCAAGCCCTTCACCCAGCAGCAGCTGGGATTGCTGTTGAAGCGCTGGCTGGCACTGCGGATGCTGCCGGAACCCGAGCGGCGTGATCCCGCACGGGCGCCCCTCATCGATGTCGGCGTGCTGCGGAACATTTCGGCGTTGGCGCGTCCGGCGTTGCTCAACTCGTTGATCGATTTGTATCTGCAGCATACGCCGACATTGCTCGCGGCCATCGACGGGGCCGCCGCGGGGATGCATGCCGCGAGACTGACCGAGGCCGTGCACTCGCTCAAGTCGAGCACGGCCAATTTGGGCGGCACGCGACTGGCCCTGGTGGCCAAGGAATGCGAGGTTTTGGTTCGCGACGGCGGCATCGCGCAAGCGGGTCCGGTCGTCGCAAAGATTCGCAAGGAATATCTGGATTTTTGTTCGGCATTAATGCGCGAGCGCGCCGCGAGCGCCGCTTAGAGGAATCGATGAGCATCAGGGAATTGACCGCGAACATGTCCGCCACCGTGCTGATCGTCGATGACGATCCGGGCGCCCGCTTGTTGATCGGCACCGCGCTGGAAATGGCGGGCTTCCGAGTCACCACGGCCGCGGACGGTGCGAGTGCCTTGGACGAATTCCGGGCACGGCCGGTCGACTGTGTGATCCTGGACGTCGTCATGCCGGGCATGAGCGGCTTCGACGTCTGCAGCGCATTGCGCTTGTTGCCGGAATGCGTGCATCTGCCCATCCTGATGCAGACCAGCCTCGACGACATGGAGTCGGTGAATCGCGCCTACGAGGCCGGGGCGACGGATTTTTCGTCCAAGGGCATCAACCCGATGTTGTTGGCGCAGCGGGTCAAGTTCCTGGTGCGTGCCAAGCAAACCCAGGATCAATTGCGCGAGAGCGAGGCGCGCATCCGCTATCTGGCCTACTACGATCCACTCACCGCGCTTCCCAACCGGGCCCGGCTGCTGCAAATCCTGGAGCAACACGTTGCCTGGGCGACGCCGCGTCATCGCGGCATCGCGCTGTTGATGCTCGATGTGGAGAATTTCTCGAGAATCAACGACACCCAGGGACAGGCGGTGGGCGACGCGCTATTGAAGGAAATAGCCAATCGACTGCAGTTCTGCGTTCGTGACACCCACAAACCCGACGAAAAGCCGGGCAATGTCGACTCGCAAGAGATCAATGATTGGGTGGCGCGCACCGGTGCGGACGAGTTCGCGCTGGCGCTTCCGGGGGTGGCGACGGTGGATGCGGCGCAGCTGGTGGCGCGTCGCGTCCAGCTGGCGCTGGAGAGGCCGTTCGCCTTTGCGCAGCAGGAAATTCCGCTGTCGGCGAGCATCGGCGTGACTCTCTTCCCGGGCGATGCCGCGAATGCCGAGGCGCTCCTCAAGAATGCCGAGGCGGCGATGCACCACGCGAAGAAGAGCGGGCAGACCGGCGTGGAATTCTTCAAGAAATCGATCAGCGCCCGCGCGGCGAAGCATCTGTCGCTGGAGGCGGATCTGCGCAAGGCCCTGGAGAGGCAGGAGTTCAGTCTGCACTATCAACCCCGCCTGGCACTCAGCGACCTGCGGGTCGAGGCCGTCGAGGCTCTGCTGCGCTGGCATCATCCGCAACGTGGCTTCGTGTCGCCGGACGAGTTCGTCCCGCTCGCCGAACAAAGCGGCCTGATCGTGGAAATCGGCGATTGGGTCCTGCGGGAGGCATGCGCCCAGGCGCGCCGGTGGCGGGACGCGGGCGCCCCCAAGCGGCAGGTCGCGGTCAATGTGTCGGGTGTGCAGTTCCGCGATGGTAGTCTGGTGCGACGCGTGTCGAATGCCATCGATCTGGCGGGCATCGACTCGCGCACGATCGAGTTGGAATTCACCGAGGGCGCGCTCATCGAATATTCGAGCGCCGTGAACAAGGCGGTCAAGTCGCTCAAGGATCTCGGCGTGGCGACCGCGCTGGACGATTTCGGCACCGGCTACAGCTCCATGTCGTATCTGCGGCATTTTCCGATCGACACCTTGAAGATCGACCGCATTTTCGTACGCGACATCGCGTCAAAAAAAGCCGGTAATGCGCCGCTCGTGGATGCCATCATCGCCATGGCCAAGAGCTTGGGCCTGGCGACGGTCGCCGAAGGCGTGGAAACCGATGCGCAATGGCAATATCTAAGGGACCGGGATGCGACCCAGGTGCAGGGCTTCCTGTTCTGCCGCCCGCTGGCCACTGCGGACCTTGAGCGCTGGCACGCCGATTGGCTGCATTCGCACCAGATGCGGATCGAAAGCGTCGCTTAGTCGCGGGAGCGCCGCCAGATGACCTCGCTGCCTCGTTCGTGCCGCGCGAGCACGCGGGCCAGGACGAACAGCAGATCCGACAAGCGGTTCAGATACTTGAGTGCTTCCGGTGAGACTTCTTCGACGCGTGCCAGCGACCAGACGCGCCGCTCCGCGCGGCGGCACACGGCACGCGCGACGTGGCAGGCCGCCGCGGCAGGGCCGCCACCCGGCAGGATGAAGTCCTTGAGCGGCGGCAGTTCGTCATTGAACTCGTCGAGCGTGGTCTCCAGGCGCTCGACATAGGCGGTCGTTATCATGCGGTGTCCCGGGATGCACAGTTCCCCACCGAGATCGAACAAGTCGTGCTGCGCCCCGACGAGGCAGGCGGTGATCGCGGGCGGCAGCCCCGCCACCGCCAGCACCACCCCGATCGTGCTGTTGGCCTCATCGACGGTGCCATAGGCCTCGACCCGCAGACTCTCCTTGGCCACGCGGGCGCCATCGCCGAGGCCGGTGCTGCCGTCATCGCCCGTGCGCGTATAGATCTTGGTGAGCCGGTTACCCATGTCGTGCACTCCTGTTCGGGGTGCGACGGTAGCACACAAGGTTTGTTAAGGTGGCGGCCCCCAGGGGAGAGCAGTCATGAATTTTTCGCCGGAATTGCAGGCGGCGCTCGACGCGGCGACCAACGCTGCGCAAATCGCCCGTTCTCTGTATCAGCACAATATCGAGGTGCGCATCAAGGCGGACAAGTCGCCGGTCACCGAGGCCGATGTGCGCTGCGAGAATGCGATTCGCGAGGTGCTCGAAGCGCGCTTTCCGTCGTACGGGTTCTTCGGTGAGGAGACCGGGTCCCGTGGCATGGATGCGGAATATCTGTGGCTGGTCGACCCCATCGACGGCACCAAGGCCTTCGTGCGCGAGTATCCGATGTTCTCGACCCAGATCGCGTTGATGCACCGGGGCCAGATCGTGCTGGGCGTGTCGAGCGCGCCCGTATACGGCGAATTGGCCTATGCGGAGCGCGGCCGCGGCGCCTATCTGAACGGCAAGGCACTGGCGGTCAGTCAGATTTCGAAATTGGAATCGGCCGCCCTGTCATCCGGAAACCTCAAGACCTTGGCGGGCAGCGATCGATGGAGCCGTTATGGTGCGCTCGTGGCGCGGGTGGGTCGCATCCGCGGCTATGGCGATTTCCTGCACTATCACCTGCTGTCGGCGGGCAAGATCGATGCGGTGATCGAAAGCGACGTGAACATTCTCGACATCGCCGCGTGCGTGGCGATCGTGCGGGAGGCTGGCGGACGCTTCACGGAACTCGGCGGTGCGCCGATCACACTCGCCTCGACGACCGTGCTGGCGAGCAATGGACACCTGCACGCGCCGGTGTTGGCTGCACTGGGCTAGCGGGCGTGCTCCGGCCAACGAATCTCGAGGGCCGTGGCTTGTCCGCTGGACACCTCGTTCCGGGGGGACGTGGAGGTGTGAGCCATCAGTCGGTCGGATCCACCCGCAGGTCGTTCAGCTCGCCGTCCTGCGCCGAATAAGAGATCAGCATCGGCCTGCAACAGACGGGGCAATCTTCGATGTAGGACTGTTCGGTCACCGATAGATCGAGCGTCAGCTCGATCGTCTCCCCGCAATGTGGGCAGGACGCGTCGTGGCCTTGCAGGAGGTTCACGGCTGCAAACGCGTCGCCGACCAGGCGGCGTTGGTGGCATCCTGCGGCTGCCCGACCGCGCGCGTCCAACGGGCACGGTCGTGGATGCGAAATTCGCCCTCCACCCATAATTCGATCGCCTCCACGCGAAGGCGAAAGCCGCCCCAATTGGGCGGCCGCGGAATGTCGGTGGAGATCGCGGCCGGCTCCGGTGTGCCGGGTCCGCCATACGGGATGTCGAAGCGCCGGGCCGTGCTGGCCACGGCAGCGACCAATGCCTCCCGGGAGGCGACGGGCTCGCTTTGCTGGCTGGCCCAGGCGCCGAGCCGGCTCTGCCATGGGCGGCTGCGGAAGTAGTCGTCGTTTTCGGCCTCGGACAGGGGCTCGACCCGTCCTTCGGCGCGCACCTGCCGATGCCGATGGTCCCAATGGAATACCACGGCGGCCCGCGGATTGCCCCGCAGCTCACGTCCCTTGTGCGACCGATAATTGGTATAGAACTTGATGGAGCCCTCCCGGGGATCGATTTCCTTGCACAGGACCACCCGTGCCGATGGTTGACCCTGGTCGTCGACCGTCGCCAACACCATGGCGTTCGGGTTGGGTTGTGAGGCGTCCCGCTGGGCTTGCTCCAGCCAGCCCGCCGCGACCAGCAGTGGGTTGGAAGGCAGCGGATCGGGCAGAGTTTCGGTCCAAGGGGCGTTGTTGGCGTTCATGCGGAGATGGTATCCGGGCGGTGCCGCTTGCGGTAGCGGTGCGCGCACCGTAAAAGGGGAGCCGGCAAAAATGGGAAGGATCATGACGCTCGACGAATTGCGAAACACATTGACCGAACTCGATGAGCAGCTGCTCGTCCTGGTTGCCCGCCGCCAGGCGCTTAGCGAGCAGGTGGCTGCGGTCAAACGGGCAACGGGCCGTGCCACGCGCGACTTCGGGCGTGAGCGGGAGGTCATTTTGCGGGCTCGCACCACCGCCGAACGATTGAACATATCTGCCGATCTCGCCGAGTCGTTGCTGCGTCAATTGATCCAGTCGTCCTTGGCGACTCAAGAGCATGCGCGCGTGGCCGCGCATGCCCATGGCAGCGGCAAACGGGCGTTGGTCATCGGCGGCTGCGGCAAGATGGGCGGCTGGTTTGCGGATTTCCTGGCATCGCAGGGCTTCCGGGTCAGCATCGCGGACCCAAGCGGGTCATTGCCGGGATTCGAGCAGCTGGACGATTGGGAGCACGATGCGCTGGATTTCGACCTGATCGTGCTGGCGACGCCATTGAGCGTCACCACCGGCTTGTTGATGGCTTTGGCCAAGCGCGCCCCGCGCGGGCTCATTTTCGATCTCGGGTCGTTGAAAACCCCCCTGCGGGCCGGACTCGACGCACTGGTCAAGGCGGGCTGTCGAGTGACGTCGTTGCATCCCATGTTCGGTCCCGATACCGAATTGCTGTCGGGCCGGCACGTGATTTTCATCGATTTGGGCAACGCCGAGGCGCTGCGGGAGGCCCAGGATCTGTTCGCGCCCACCATGGCTGAACGCGTCGTCATGGGTTTGGACGAGCACGATCGACTGATCGCCTACGTCCTGGGTCTCTCGCACGCCTTGAACATTGCGTTCTTCACGGCCCTCGCCGAGAGCGGCGAGGCGGCGCTGCGCCTGGCCCGGCTCTCGAGCACGACCTTCGATTCGCAGTTGGAGGTGGCCGGGCGGGTGGCAGCCGAGAGTCCCGACCTGTATTTTGAGAGCCAGAGGTTGGAGGAGGATGGCGGCGAGTCCTTGTTCGCCTTGCAGCAGGCAATCGAGCGGCTGGTGACGGCGGTGAAGACGAAGGACGCCGCTGAATTTACGGCGCTCATGAATCGCGGCCGAGCCTATTTGGATGTGCGCGCCGCGGCGCGAGCGGAATAGACGATAACGAACGGCATGGGGACGAATGGACGAAACGCTGCAAGAGCTCGAGAGCCTCAAGAAGCGCCTGCGCGAGATGACGGCCGAGGCTGCCAATAACGAAACCATTCTAAAGCGCACACAGGCGCGCGAGCTCTCCTTGCTGCGCGCCGACACCCTGGCGCAACTGTTGCGGGCGTTGGCCCTGGGCCTGCGCGAGTCCTATTTGCTCGACGCCGTGAGCGTCGTGCTGCTCGATCCGCAGCATGAAATTCGTCATTTGCTGCTTGCCTCGGGTGATCGGCCGGACGAGTTCAAGCAGATTCTGTTCGTCGATTCCTTGGTCGGCCTGGCGCCGCAGCTGTCGGTGCTGCACAAGCCGTGGCTGGGGCCTTTCGTGGGCGCGGATCATCATCTGCTGTTCGGCGCAGGCTCCAATTTGAAGAGCGCGGCGTTGATACCGCTGCCGCGCAAGGACCGGGCGACCGGTGTGCTGTGTCTCGGCAGCAGTGACCCCGGTCGGTTCACGCGCCACCACGCGACCGATTTTCTGGCGCATCTGGGGGCGGTCGCCGCGGTCTGTGTGGAGAATGCGGTGAACCGAGCCCGCTTGCTGCGCGCGGGAATCACGGACTTCCTGACCGGCTGGCACAACCGCCGTTATTTGCAGCAGCGCTTGAAGGAAGAGCTGGCCCGCGCCCAGCGGCGCGCCGGCACCATCGCGTGTTTGATGATCGACATCGACCGGTTCAAGAGCATCAACGACGGCTACGGACACCTTGCCGGGGACAATGCGCTGAAAGAGGTGGCGCAGCGGGTCGATACGCAGATTCGCAGCATGGATACGGCGGCCCGGTTCGGGGGCGACGAGCTGGCGATTCTGCTTCCGGAGGCGAGCGCCAACGAAGCCGCCCGGCTGGCGGAGCGTATTCGCGAGGTCATTGCTTCTGAACCTTTCGCCCTGACGGCGGAAATCCAGCGCCATTTGACGGTGTCCGTGGGGGTAGCCTCGGTCTCGCCCGGGCGCCACGAAAGCGATATGAAGGCGGTCGCCGACCGATTGCTCGCGGATGCCGATGCCGCGCTATATCGTGCCAAGGCGTTGGGACGCAATCGCGTGCAATTGGGTGCCGGCTAAGCGTCACAAGCGCCCGGTGTTGTGGAACAATCGCAAGCTATGCCCGTTCAGCCAAACACCGACTACATCGACAAGGACGGATTCCGCGCCAATGTCGGCATCGTTCTGACCCATGGCGGCGGCGAACTATTCTTGGGAGGCCGGGTCGGCGGCCGGGGATGGCAGTTCCCCCAAGGCGGCATCAATCGGGGTGAGCGTGTCGAGGAGGCGCTGTTCCGGGAGTTGAAGGAGGAAATCGGGCTGGACGCGCACGATGTCGAGGTGCTCGGTTCGACGCGGGGATGGCTGCGATATCGCCTGCCACGCCAGTACGTACGCGACCGCTGCATCGGGCAGAAGCAGCGCTGGTTTCTGCTGAAACTCACCGCCGACGAGTCGAAACTCCATTTCGATAGCACCAGCGAGCCGGAGTTCGATCGCTGGCGGTGGTCCGATTATTGGACGCCCGTACGCGAAGTCGTCTATTTCAAGCGCCGGGTCTACGTCCGGGCGCTGCATGATCTGGGAAAGATCGTGTATCCGAACGGGCTGCCGCCATATCCGGCCTGGTGGCCGGAGGTGAGCGGCGGCGCCGCTCCGGTCTCTAAAACGGCTTGACGATCGCGAGAATCACGATGCCGATCAGCAGCAGCGACGGCACCTCGTTGAACATGCGAAACCACTTGGCGCTGTGGGTCCTGCGGTCATGGGCGAAGTCCAGCACGAACTTATAGCAGACCAGGTGGTACGCGATCAGCACCGCCACCAGCGTGAGCTTGGCGTGCAGCCATCCCATTTTCAGGTAACCGGGAGCGGCAACGATCATGGCGACGCCAAACACGACGGTCAGCAGGGCGCCGATGGTCATGAGCATGAAGAGCCGGCGTTCCATCACCCGGAACCGTTCGACACTGATCCAATCACCGGCGTCCGCGTGATAAACGAACAGGCGGGGTAGATAAAACAGTCCCGCGAACCAAGTCACCATCGCAATCACATGAAAAGCCTTTAACCAGAGCAAGCGTCTTCCTTAGCCGTTGAGGGGGCAGGGATGATAACGCGCGGCAGCCGGCTTCGTGTAATGTCTCTCACCCCCATGGGACTTAAGGCAGGAATCACGGTTCATGACGGATTTGTTCGGCAAGCTGGTGGTCCGGGCGCCTGCGCCGAGACGCAAGGCCGTTCTGGTGGCGTCGGCGGCCCTGGCGGGGTTGTTCCTGCTGTATGCGGCATTCGAGTTGGGCCGCTACGATGCGGGCTTCCGGTTGGTCGATGCGGTGCGCGGGGCGCTGGCGGCGAGCACGCGCATTCGCAGTCTGGAAGCGGAGAACGATCGCCAGCGTGGCGAATTGGAGGCCGCCGAGGTGGCGCGCCGCGTCGATCGGGAAGGCTATAAACAGGTGGAACGGAGCCTCGGCGACATGCAGAGCCAGATTGCCCGCCTCACGCAGGATCTGTCGTTTTATCGCGGTTTGGTACAGCCGGACTCCTTGGTGCACGTGAAGGTGCAGACGATGCAGATCGTGCCGGCGCCGACGCTCGGACAGTTTGGCTTGAAATTCGTGCTGATGCAGACCGGCACGCCGGAAAAATCGGTGTTCGGCAGCCTCACCGTGACGATCGATGGTTTGCAGCGCGGCAAACCCTCCACCTTGAATCTGGCCCAGGTCGCGCCCAGCCGCCGTGGTGGTCTTGCCTATGCGTTTCGGTACTTCGAGGATTATGACGAACTCATGCAGCTGCCGCCGGGGTTCGAGCCGACACGGGTGGGTGTCGAAATTCATGCCGGCCGCGACCTGCAGCACAGCTACCGACAGGCGTTCGTGTGGAAGGCTCAAGGGATGTCGATGGAAACGGAAACGGAACCGGCCCTGCCAGGCGCGGCCGGCCCAGGGTTGGAGTCCCGCGGCGGGAAAAATGTTCAAGTGGAAACTGAATAGGGGGGCCAGAAGATGCCTCGATCGCCGCCCACACGCGCGTCAACGGCGATATCGATCAAGCCACCATTGAAACGGCCGTAGGCGCCCAAATATGAGAGAACTTGATCCATGGAGCGGCTGCGGAGGCCGGTGACCCTAGAAACCGGTGTCCAAGACGACTCTCCACTTTGATTGGGCACGGCATGCCGAGTACACTAGAAGCATGAGCGTCAATTTAGAAGCAGCCTTTTCGGATATT
>Ga0182014_10004062_pt1 | contig 17079 bp, 10 predicted proteins | sample 612S2DmetaG_FD_120489 | JGI IMG/M metagenome (GOLD analysis project Ga0182014, IMG submission 120489) | Permafrost microbial communities from Stordalen Mire, Sweden - 612S2D metaG | ecosystem: Environmental > Terrestrial > Soil > Wetlands > Permafrost | place: Sweden: Stordalen | collected... | reverse complement strand
TTCCGCAACATAGAGAGCCATCTTTCACACAGGTCGTGTCCACTTCAAAACCTGTGGACACGACCTCCCACAATCTCAGCCATCGCCGATGTGAGTCAATACGGCCCGCCGTAGACGCTTACTGAATATACTCAATGTATCGAGTAATTCATATAGTTCTTAGATGCGGGGAAATAGGCGCAAATCCCCTGTAGCTACCCCCTAACACCTCAGATTCCCCCGTTGGTTTATGCCGGTCTAACAGTGTGCATCTTCACTCCTGACCTTGGCGGGTCAACACGGAAGCAAGTGTCCTCGGTGGTATCTCCAGGTCGGCGACACTGGGCAAATCATAGAGCCCAGTTTAGGTCCGTAAGCTACGTTGCCACGCAGCCCTTGCACAATCAGCGCTCTCCTGGAGAGGTTTCCTTCCTGCCACAGACGGGGGTCTGTTTCAGGACTCTGAGCCTGTCAAATCAAGCCGACCGAACCCCTACCCTTGCGCCCGGCGCCTCACGCGCCGGCCATCAGCTATCCGTGCTACCGTTCGAGCGTCTACTTCGCAGGAACGTCAAAGGGACCAACTGGTGCTTGCTACTTGTTTATGGCCTTTGCTCTCATGCCAGACTCGTATGGCGAACTAGAGCAGGAGCGACCATGTGTTCAGACTACAAGAGGGCTGAACTTCACCAAACGCTCACAACACCCTCTATTGCTATGATCCATCTCGTTGGCTGTTTTGTGACAAACCCGCAAGATATTGTCTCAATTGGGAGGATTTGTTCTTTTTCTCTTCCCATACACCTTCTAGAATAGGAAAATATCGGTAAAGTGAATAGCAGTGAAATCCCCAATAACCACGCGGTGTTTAGCCATGCCCATCTTCGTAAAGTGCCATCATCGCCGCATGGCTACAGCCCGCCAGAAATGAGAAGTGGAACTAGCCTGTAAATATAGGGTCGTAAGCTATACGACATGCCTTAAAGCAGCGTCTGCATTGGCTCATAATTCTTTGCGATGCTGAAGTACCTATAAACATTGGAGATCTGCAATCAGCTGGTTTTTCAGCCGATTAAACCAGACGAAGCTCAGCCCTGATAGAGGCTTTCCCCTATTCCGCTGGCGCCAGCACAATGAGATCGTTGCCACATCGCCGCCGGTGGCCAGGGCTGTAGACTAGAAACGGCCCGAAAATGGGGTCAGCCGGCAGTCTGCGATTCAGGACTGCTTTCATCCAATGTCTAAAAACCTTGCAATACCTAATCCTGGAACTATAGCCACCGGAACACAGGGTGGCACGACAATAACAACAAGAGCCAACGACCATCTGGCTGCAGATCCTCATTTTGACATTCAGGACCAACAAGAGGTTCTCAACTCAGTGGACGTAGGCAAGATTCTCCGCATTCATCCTGTCGCTGTCAGACAGAAGGCCGCGATGGAGCAGCATTACTCCCCGCGGGAACTCGGAGAACGATGGGAACTGTCTGCCGGGACAGTTCGCAGCCTGTTCATAGACGAACCCGGAGTAATCCGGATCGATCGACCCGAACAGTGTCACAAGCGCGGCTACCGTACGCTTAGGATTCCGGAGAGCGTGGCAGATCGAGTCCATAAGCGACTTGCTGCATAGCCGATTGATCCAAAAACACAGGGGCCAGGCTCATTCAGCCAGGCCCCTGTGTTTGCAGAAGATTTGCAGAACCGATCCTCGATTTGTTGTACTTTTTGGACTTTATGAAATGTTGCACTCGTTGAAAACACGTAACTTACTGATTCTACTAATGGTATTCTAGATTTTATCGATTTTAACAGCCTTTGAAGCGATTGTGCCGGTGGATTTCCCGGCTGTATTTGCACGCACTTAGCGCACCGCGCCCGCATCGCGCGCCGGCCACAGAACGAAGACGGCTTTTCCGTAGATCAGCGAGCGCTCCACGGGGCCGAATGTGCGGCTGTCGGACGAAATGCAGCGATGGTCGCCCATCATGAAGTAGGTGTCCTCAGGGACGACCATTTCGGCCAGGGAGACATTGTCGCGGTACTCCTCCGGGACATAATCTTCAGAGAGCCGCTTGCCGTTGAGCCAGACTTGTCCGCGATCAATGCGCAGGCGGTCTCCCGGCAGGGCGATCACGCGCTTGATGTAGCTCTTTTCCGGGTCGCGCGGATAATGAAAGACCACCACATCGCCTCGCTCGATGGCCTCAAAGCGGTAGACGAACTTGTTGATGAAGAGCCGGTCCTGATCCTCCAGCCGCGGCAACATGCTGGTGCCCTCCACGCGCACCGGCTGGTAAAGAAAGGTGATGATAAAGACCGAGGCGGCAGCGGCAAACAGCAAATCGCGCAGCAGCAGCCAAACGCCCCCGGCTCCATGGGACGGCGCGGGAACTGGTGTGAGAGGCGATTGCTTCAAGTCCGTTTCAGGCGCAGCGGCTTGATCGGTACTCGGGAGGTGGGGGAATTGCGGTTCCATCGTTTCCTGTGAGTTTAGAATGAATTGATTACACGTTCTCCTCGGCAGAGGCCCGGCCATGCATACGCCAAAGTACCCGCCTGTATAGAGTGTAATCGTTCGTCCTTACCGAGGGCCAGGGGTCCCGAGAATGCACACCTTACGAGCGCGTCTGTTCAGCTTGCCACTCCAGGCCGCCCCGCTTCCGCCCTGCCGCGTTACTCTTAAACAAACGTGATCAAAGAAGAAACACAACCCGCGGCTCCGCACACTCCTCCTTTGGACAAAGGAACGGCAGAGCTGACCCCGTTCATGCGGCAGTGGACGGCGGCCAAGCGCGAGAACCCGGATGCGCTGCTATTCTTCCGCATGGGCGATTTCTACGAGCTGTTCTACGACGATGCGGTGACGGTCAGCCGGGAACTGCAATTGACGCTGACGGCGCGCGATCGGGAGCGTAATCAGCCCATGTGCGGGGTTCCGTATCACGCAGTGGAGACCTACCTGATGCGCCTCTTGCGCAAGGGCTACCGCGTCGCCATCTGCGACCAGATGGAGGACCCTAAACTCACTAAGAAAATCGTCCGGCGGGAGGTAACTCGGGTGCTCTCGCCCGGAACGGCTCTCGATGCCGGACTGGGCCAGGAGCAGAACAATTTTCTGGCGGCGTATTTCGAGTTTGGAGGCGGGCATGGCGCCAAAGCCCAGGCCGACCCGGTCTGCGCGGTAGCCCTGCTGGACGTTTCCACAGGCGAGTTTCGCACGGCAGAGTTTGCGGGGCCCTCGGCGCGGCAGCAAGCGGTGGATGAGATTGTGAAGGCCGGGTCCAGCGAAGTACTCATCAACACAAGCGCGGGGCTGCCAGCGCAACTGGAGCGGATTCCGGCGCGGACGCGCGTCGAGGATTGGGTTTGGACGCGGGAGTTTGCGGTTCCATTGGTCGAGCGCCAACTGAATGTGCGATCGCTTGAAGGCTTCGGACTTACGGGGCATCCTGCAGCGGCGATTGCGGCCGGTGCGGTGCTGCACTACGTGCGGACGACGCAGAAGAACGACGCGCTACACATCGACAGTTTGAAATTCGAGGAGCATTCGACGGCGCTGGAGCTGGACCAGGTGACGGTGCGGAACCTCGAGTTAGTGGAACCGTTGTTTCAGGGCCAGGACGACCGGGCGACACTCTTTCATACTCTGGACACCTGCCAGACTCCGATGGGCAAACGGCTCTTGCGGGCCACGATTCTGCGGCCGCTGGTGGACGCCGATACACTCACGTGCCGTTATGAGGCAGTGGGTGAGGCGCGTGAGAGCCTGGTAAAGCGCGAGGAGATTCGGCGGGCCTTTGCTGGGCTTCTGGATCTGGAGCGATTGCTGGCGCGGCTCTCTCTCGATTCAGCAGGACCGCGCGATGTGCGGGCGCTCGCCAGCAGCTTGAGCCGGTTGCCGGGGTTGAAGACTGCGCTTGGTGCAATGCAAGCGCCGCGATGGAGGGACCTGGCCGAGCGGCTCGACCCGCTCGAAGACGTGACCGCGCAGATTGTTTCAACGCTGGTCGAAGAACCGCCGCTGACGCTGGTGGATGGTGGGGCGATTTCTTCGGGCGTGGACCCGGAGTTAGACGAGCTGAGGACAATCTCGACCACTGGCCGGCAACAAATTGCAGCCATTGAGGAGCGCGAGCGGGAGCGAACCGGGATAGGTTCACTGAAGGTAAGGTATAACTCGGTCTTCGGCTATTACATTGAAATTACCAAGTCAAACTTATCTCTGGCTCCTGCCGATTATGAGCGCAAGCAAACGCTGGTGAATGCGGAACGGTTTACGACGCCCGAGTTAAAAGAATATGAGCGCAAGATTCTCTCTGCGCATGAGCGGTGCATCGAGATTGAGAAGCGGATTTTTGCTGAACTGCGGCGAGCGGTGCTGGAGGCCGCTGGGCGGATCAAACGGGCGTCGGCGGCTGTGGCGGAGGCTGATCTGCTGGCCAACTTTGCGCACCTGGCCGCGGGCCGGCGGTATGTGCGGCCAATCATAGACGAGGCTCCGGTGATCGAAGCTGTAGCCGCGCGCCATCCGGTAATCGAGCAATGGATGGAGGAGACGCGCGAGGGAAGGTTCATTGCCAACGACATTTATCTGAATGCCGCGGGTGACGGACCAAGTTTGCTGCTAATCACCGGGCCGAACATGGGCGGCAAGAGCACTTATCTACGCCAGGCTGCGATGCTCGTTCTTCTTGCACAGATGGGCAGCTTTGTGCCGGCCGAGAGTTTGCGCTTTGGCCTCGTCGACCGGATTTATACGCGCATAGGAGCCAGCGACAACGTAGCGCGGGGACGCTCGACTTTCATGGTGGAGATGACGGAGACGGCGACGATTTTGAATACCGCGACTAACCGCTCTCTGATTCTGCTGGACGAGATGGGGCGAGGAACGGCGACCTTTGACGGACTATCGCTGGCGTGGGCGACGGTCGAGTTTCTTCATGCAGAGACGAAGGCGCGCACGCTATTTGCCACGCACTACCATGAGCTGACCATGCTGGCTGAGAAGCTGCCGCGCGTCAGGAATCTGCGCGTGGGAGTGAAAGAGGGTGCGGACGGCATCGTGTTTCTGCATAACATTGAGCCAGGCGCGGCAAGCAAGAGTTACGGCATCGAAGTGGCACGGCTGGCCGGGCTGCCCGCCGCGGTTATCGAACGGGCAAGGCATCTGCTGCGCCAGCATGAGAAGCAGGAGCGGCAAAGCGTGCAGGTGGAAACGGCCGCCGAACCGGTGCAGTTGACGATCTTTACTCCGCTCTCGCAGCGCATTGTAGACCGGATCGAGGCGACGGAAGTCAATTCCCTTACGCCCCTACAGGCGCTGAATCTGCTCGAGGAGCTGCAACAAGAGTTGAGGGATAAAGGATGACGAAGCCGGGAATAGGAAGCAGAAATCGGCAAACAGGAGCCGCAACCAGAATGAGCGCAAAGGCAATGACGGTGGCCGGTATTATGAGCGGGACCTCGGCCGATGGGATTGACGTGGCCGTGGTGCGGATTGCGCCGGGTAAGCAGAGAGCGAAGCTTACGCTGCTGGCGCACGAAGGATTTTCGTTTCCGGCTTCGTTACGGCGTGCGGTGCTGGCGGCAATGAACGCGACGGCGACGTCAACGGCAGAGCTTGCGCGGCTCAATTGGAGGCTCGGTCTGGCATACGCCGAAGCGGTCAGCACAACAGTAAAGCGGCACGCAGTGATGCTAGATCTGGTTGGCTGTCACGGACAGACGCTCTATCATCAGCCGCGCGCGGAAAGCTATGCGGGCCGGCGGTTCAGCTGCACCTGGCAACTCGGCGAAGCGGCGGCGATTGCCGCGGCGGCCGGAGTGCCCGTGGTCTCGAACTTTCGCCCTGCCGATATGTTCGCCGGAGGCCAGGGAGCGCCGCTGGTTCCGCTGCTGGACTATGTGCTGTTTGCCGATCCCAGGCGCGGACGCGTGTTGCAAAACATCGGCGGCATCGCCAACCTGACCGCAATTCCCGCTGGAGCTGCGGCGGATGCGGTCGTGGCCTTCGACACCGGCCCTGGCAATATGATCATCGACGCGTTGGCACAGGAACTCTTCGGCAAACGCTTTGACCGCAACGGAGGCATTGCCGCTCGGGGCAAAGTACTGACGGAGGTTTTATCAGAGGCGCTCCGCAACACCTACTTCACGCTGAAGCCGCCGCGCACGGCGGGGCGCGAGCAATTTGGGCGCGAGTATGCTGCAACATTTCTGGCATCCTGCCGACGGCACAGCAACCAGCCAGAGGACGCGCTGGCTACGGCGACCGCTCTGACTGCTGAGACAATTGCGCGCAGCTACAAATCTTTTGTCCAACGAGGAATGAAAGGCCAAGGCGTGGATTACATTGTCTCCGGCGGCGGGGCGCGCAATGCCGCGCTGATGGCGATGCTGGCGCAAAGGCTGGAGCCGCTGGGTTGCGAGCTGGCCGCCAGCGAGCAGTTCGGCTTGCCCGCCGAGGCCAAAGAAGCCGCGGCCTTTGCGCTGCTGGCATGGCAAACCTGGCATCACCTGCCGGGAAATGTACCAAAAGCAACCGGCGCGACGCGGCCTGCGATTTTGGGGCAGGTGACGTACGCGTAGCAAGCCGTTGGCGCTGGCGGAAATCAGTTGACGGCCCAGTGCCACCGATCCCCTTTGCGGCAGAAAGAACTGCGGTGCGGCTCGCTCGCGAAATTCCTGAATAATCCGCCAATGCCATGAAATCCTGGCGTTTCATGCAATCCCGCACATTATAGGACGATTCGCTCAACCTTTTGGCGGCTTGGTCCGTCTACGTGAATAGCGATGAAGTTTGCCATCCAGAACGCCGTATGGCGCTGGTGTCGGAGTGGTGGCTTATGGAGAGCAAGATGAAGATTTGGATTCCTCGTTTGATCGCGCGCGCTACCGTGGGCATGGCCCTGCTTTCAGCCGCAATCGTGACCGCTGCGCAGGCGCCTGCGCGATTTGTGGGCACCATCACCGCCATCAGCGGCAACACGCTCACGGTGAAGGTTGATGCCGACGGTGCTCATCAGGTGAATGTGCCTCCCACGGCCATGCTCAAGCGCATCGCTCCCGGACAAAAAGATCTCAGCGCCGCGGAGACGATTCCGTTTTCTGATCTGGCCGTTGGCGACCGCGCGCTGGTAAAGCTCGATCCCGGCGCGCCTGCAGGGACTGAAGAAGCGCTGCAGATTATCGCGGTCAAGCAAGCCGACCTTGCCATGAAGCAGCAGAAGGACCGCGAAGACTGGCAACAGCGCGGAGTGGGCGGATTGGTGAAGAGCGTTGATGCATCAACCGGCGTCATTTTGTTGACCAGTGGTGCGGGATCCACAGCCAGGACCATCACGGTGAATACCACCAAGGCAACCATGCTCAAGCGTTATGCGCCGGACTCGGTGAGCTTTGACGCGGCGCTTCCGGCGCCGATAAATGCGATCCTCGCGGGCGACCAGTTGCGGGCGCGCGGCGCAAAAAATGCGGATGGTACGGAGATTGCCGCTGAAGAGGTGGTTTCGGGCAGCTTCCGCAACGTCTCCGGAACCATTCTGTCGCTGGATGCGGCAAGCTCGACGCTGGTGGTCAAGGACCTGTCAACGAAGAAGCCGGTCACCATTCACATCACGGCAGACGCGCAGATGCGCCGCTTGCCGGAGATGATGGCAAAAGTGCTGGCGGCGCGACTGAAAGGCGGCACGGGTGGCAGCGAGGCACCCGCGCAGCGGGGCGGCAATGGCTCATGGAACGGTAGCGGCAGAGGCGGAGGCGACCCGCAGCAGATGCTGAACCACGCGCCGGCTATTCAACTTGCTGATCTGCAAAAGGGCGAAGCAGTGATGGTCGTATCCACCGCGGGCACTGCCGAGGTCACAGCCATCACGCTGCTGGCGGGCGTCGAGCCCCTGCTCGAGGCTCCCGCTGCCAGCCAGAACTTGCTCTCCAACTGGAGCATGAACACCGGCACTCCTGACGTTGCCCAGTAGGCATTTACGCATTACAAGCAAAATCAAAAGAGGAACACGTGTATTCAAAATTTCATAGCTGCACTCATTTTCTGATTGCCCTGGCGTTAGGCGCAGCCGGCGTATTTGCGGCGCAGGCGCAAGCTCCTGCCACACCGGCAACTCCCCCTGCAACCACCACGGTTACTGCCGCGCAGGCCACGCCGGTCACAACAGCCAGTTTTCGAGGTCACGTTGCTGACCCCACGGGCGCGGTAATTCCCGGAGCAACCATCACCATTGCCACACCTGCCGGGGCAACCGTGAGCACGGTTACCGCCGACGATACTGGCCACTATACGGTGAACGGGTTGGCGCCCGGCAGTTACCTGGTGCGGGCCTCCGTTGCGGGATTTGCTCCCTTCGCCTCGCCGGTCATTCAACTCGCTGCCGGCCAGGTAAAGCGCGTGGATATTTCCATGGCCATGGAGGTCGCGGAGCAGAGCGTGGTAGTCACAGACGAATCGCCCTCAGTTAACGTGGAGGCGGGCGGCAACGCCAGCGCCATCGTTCTTAAAGGCAAGGACCTGGACGCGCTGTCGGACGATCCGGATGAGTTGTCGAACGAATTGACGGCGCTGGCTGGGCCGGCAGCCGGACCGAACGGCGGCCAGATTTACATCGACGGCTTCACTGGCGGCACGCTCCCGCCCAAGTCGGCCATCCGCGAGATTCGCATCAACCAGAATCCCTTTTCCGCCGAATTCGACCATATCGGCTACGGACGCATCGAGATTCTCACCAAACCTGGAACCGATGTATTGCACGGACGGGCCTTCGGGATGGGAAATGACAGTCTCTTCAACACCGGCAACCCATTCTTGACGCCGGTGCCCGCCTATCACAGCATTCAGTACAACGGAACCATTAGCGGCGCGATCAACAAGAAAGCATCGTTCTTTCTCAGCGTTGAAGGGCGTAACATTCAGGACGAGAACATTTACATCGCCAGCACTGCGGTTCAGAATTCCAGCGGCGTCTATTACATTCCCACCGACAGCAACGGCAACATCATTCCGCAAACGGGCTCCGTCTACGCTCCGTCGACACGCATCGAGGTTGCCCCGCGAATCGATCTGCAACTGGGGCAAAAGAACACACTGACCCTGCGCTATCAGTACGAATACAGCAGTTCAAGCGGAAGCCTGGGCGCGACTTCCTTGCCCACGCAGGCCACGTCCGGAACATCTTCGGAGAATTCTCTCCAACTGATGGATTCCCAGATCATCAACGACCATATCGTCAACGAGACCCGCCTTCAATATCGGCGCACCATCACTACTACTACGCCGGTGAGCACAACGCCCATGGTGAGTGTAGCAGGAGATTTCTCGGGCGGCGGTAACAGCGGACAATTCGATACGAATCACACCGATCACCTGGAGCTGCAGAATATAACAACCATGTCGGCCGGCTCGCACGCCATCAAGTTCGGTACATGGATGCGCGACAATCGCGACGCCGACTCGTCGAACTCCGACTTCAACGGCAGCTTCAGCTTCCCCTCTCTTCAAGCCTATGCGGACACGATGAATGGGCTTGCCGGTAACTATTCCTTTGCGACAATTGCTTCTCCTGCCTCCTGCCCGGCAACACAAACCGGCGGCTGCCTGCCCAGCAATTTGACTTACACAACAGGCAGAGAAGGTTTCACGGCCAACGTCTTCGATGCTGCTTTGTTTCTTCAGGACGACTGGAAATATAATCGGTTCCTCACGCTCTCCGGCGGCTTGCGCTGGGAGACCCAAAATCACACCGCGGACCATAGCGACTGGGGCCCACGCGTCGGTTTTGCATACGCCCTGGACGGCCACAAGGATAAGAAGCAGGCCAGGACGGTTCTGCGCGGCGGCTATGGATTCTTTTTTGATCGCTTTCAGGCAACGAGCCTAATGTCGCTGGAGCAGTACAATATTGGCCTCAATAGCCAGAAACAGGTCAGCATTACCAACCCGGCGTGTCCAAGCGCCACCGCCCCGAACACGCAAACCCTGAGCAATATCATCAGCAACTTGATCGGCAATCCAGCTTATTGCGGTACGGGCGGTTCGCTTGCTCAGGTGACTTATCAGATCGATCCCAGCTATCGCGCACCTACCATGGAGCAGTTTGGAACCAGCCTTGAGCGGCAGGTGAACAAATCCACAACAGTGACCCTCACCTATTTGCATTCCTACGGCGTACACCAGATGGTCACGCGCGACTCGAATGCTTATCTGCCGGGACAGTACGACTTCGCTGACCCTGCGAATTCCGGAAGCCGGCCCAACCCGAATCTGGGCATCGTGAAAGAGTTCGACCCCGAGGCAATCTTCAAGCAGAACCAGGTGATTGTGAACGTCAATGCCCACTTCACGCCAAAATTCAGCCTGATGGGCTTCTATAACATGAATTACGTCAACTCGGATACGGGAACCGCATCGAACTCCTATAACCTGATGCAGGATTACGGCCGCGCCAGTTGGGCCTCGCGCAATATGATCTTCCTGATGGGCAACTACACCGGTCCCTGGGGCATCACGTTCAACCCGTTTCTGATTGCCCAGTCTGGCAGGCCCTACAACATCACCACGAACAATGACCTGACCGGCGACAGCTTCTTCAACAACCGGCCGTCTTACGCAAGCGCGTCATCGATTCCCAGCGATGTGGTCGAGACCAATCTCGGCAACTTTGATACAGTTCCGCAGACCGGGGAAGCAATAATCCCCGCGAACCTGGCCAATGGGCCAGCCGCGATTGCTGTGAATCTGCGTGTAAGCCGCTCAATCGGGCTGGGTCCGAAGATCGCGAATCAAGCCGCCAGCGGTCCACCTCCCGGAGGGGGGCCCGGCGGCGGTGGGCGCGGAGGAAGCTTTGGACCTGGCCCCTTTGGCGGTGGCGGGCGCGGCGGACCGGGTGGAATGGGCGGTCCTGCCAACACAGGGCATAAATACAATCTAACCTTCAGTGTCCAGGCGTTGAACTTGTTCAACGACATCAACTATGGGACGCCGTCCGGAAACTTGATTCCAACGCTAGATTCCACCACCGGGCTATATGGCCCTGGCAGCCGATTTGGAAAATCGACCAACCTTGCACACGGAATTTTCTCATCGCCTACGAGTTCGGCGTCCCGGCGCATCTTCTTTCAGGCCGCATTCACGTTCTAAGTAGGTACTGGTAATAGTCAAGACTGGCCGGAGCGCAATGCTCCGGCCTTTTGTCTTTGCCTACTCCGCTGGCCTCACAGTAGCCGGAGCGGAATCGACAGCGAAAGCATCGGTAAGAGAGATGACCTTTAACTGTGCCTTCATATCATCGAGCGTGGCCTTGGTGCTCGCGGAGATTTCGATCGTCTCGCCCGGCAACAGATCAAAGTAATTATCCGAAAGTTTCACGTCAAGACTGCCGAAGGAGAGATAAACACTCCGCGCCAGCACCGGGGAAGTTATGCGAATCTTGTAATTGCCATTCGCTCCCGAAGCTTCCACTTTCAGTTGAGCCGGCTTCAAATGCACTCCCTTGACCGGAGCGAGATAGACCAGATTGCGCGATATCTGCGCTCCGCCCTCCGTCAGCTCGGCGACAGCGAACACGCGCGAGGTGTCGGCCGCGCCGGCGTCAGTTAGTTTCTTGAGCGGCCAATCGAAATAAACCTTGCTCGTGAGCGGCGCAACATCCACTGCGTTGGTCTCTTCCAGCAGCACCTTGCCGTCGAAGTCCATCAGCCGCACACGCAGAGAAGCGGGCTCGGCCTTCGTCTTGTCGGAGACGATGTAGACCTTCAATGCTCCATCTTCGACGTGCGGAGAAACAAGAACGGGCGCATAGAAGCGCCGCGCATAGTATTGCAGCGCCTTCCACCGGCCGTAGTAGTCGATGCTCGACCACGACGCCACCGGCCAGCAGTCGTTCAACTGCCAGAAGATGGAGCCCATGGTCTCTGGCCGCGAACGGCGGAAGTGCTCGGCGCCTATCTTGATGCCTTCGGCCTGCAACACCTGGCTGACGTAAAGGAAGCTGGCGAAGTCCTTCGGCTCGGAATAATCCTTGAGCAGATAGTCGTGAATGATAGAATTGCCTTCGTTGTTCTTCTGGTGCGCCTGCATCACCGGCGTGAAGATGCCGGTGCGGTCCTCGGGCTCGGTAAAGCTCTCTACGGTACGCATCTCCGGGAACGACTGGAAGCCATACTCGGTGACAAAGCGCGACTGATGCGTTTCGTAAGTCGAGAACGGCACGCGCCCGTGCCATACGTCCCAAACATGATCGTCCCCTGTGTGATAAGAATCCGACACGGCTTCATAGTCGGCGCTGGGCGAGCTCGGCCAATAGGGCGTCTCGGAGTCGAGCCGCGCGACCACGCGGGGAAGAATGCCGCTGAACTCGGTGAGGTAATCCTGCCACATTTGAAACCGCACATCCGCAGGCAGCGTTACCTTGGTGCCCCAGTTTAATGCCTCCTCGGTCTCGTTGTTGCCGGACCATATCACAATGCTGGGATGGTTGCGGAGTCGCCGCACCTGGTCCTCGGCCTCGGCTTCTATGTTGAGCTTGAAAGCGTATGTGCCCGGCTGCCAGTCGTTGCCGAACATGAAGTCCTGCCAGACCATGATGCCCAACTCGTCGCAAATCGCATAGAACTCTTCGCTCTCGTAGTAGCCTCCGCCCCAGTGGCGAATCATATTCATGTTGGCGTCGCGCGCGGACTCGAGAATGCGGCGATAGTCGGCGGTCGTCACACGATTGGGAAAGCTGTCAAAGGGAATCACGTCCGCGCCCTTGGCGAAGACGGGGATGCCGTTGACCACAAACTCAAAAGACCGGCCCCATTTGTCCAGCTCCCGGTGCAGCACAACGGAGCGCAGCCCGGCTTTGACCTTGCGGGACTCGGCTGTCTGGCTGCCTGTGCCCGTTCGCGCAGTGAATTCGTAGAGTGGATGGTCGCCGTAGCCTGCCGGGTACCAGAGCTTCGGCTTCTGAATCTCGATAGGCAGATCGATGACGTTGCGTCCGGCATGTACGGTGACCGTCCTCGCCAGCGTCACCGGCTTGCCTTCGTCAGAGTACTGCACGCTCACTTTGGCTGGGCCAGCGGCGGCGGCCTCGACTTCGACCTCTGCGTCGAGATGCGCCACTTCCCTGCTCACATCTCGTTGACGTATGGCGAAATCGGCGATGCGCACCTTGTCCCACGCTTCGATTCGCACCGGCTTCCAGATACCGCTGGTCACAAAACGCGGCCCCCAGTCCCACCCGTATTCATATGCGGGCTTGCGCAGATAAGTTTTAGCCTCGGTCTTGGTCTTTGGCTGCCAGGGATCCGTGGCGGCTGCCTCAGCAGCGGCTTTCAGTGGCGACGGAAACACGACGTACAGCGTATTTTTTCCTGCGTGCAAATGAGCCTTGGCAGGCATTCTCCATATTCGAAAGCTGTTGCCGGTCACGAGCACCTGCACGCCGTTCACGGAAACTTCGGCTGCTCCGTCGAGGCCGTCAAAAACAAGATCGACATGGGAGCGGGCAAGCAGGGCCGGCGTAACCTCAAAGCTCAGCCGATACTCCCAGTTTTCCTTTTCGATCCACTGCAATTTGGACTCGTTGTCGCGATAGAACGGGTCGGGAATCTTCTTGTTGGCGAGCAGATCCAGGTGAACGTCGCCGGGGACAGCGGCAGGAAGCCAACCGCTCTCGCCCGGCTGCGGGTCAACTGTAATCTGCCGGAACTGCCAGCCGTGATCGAGCGCGACCACCGCATTCTGCGCTGGTTTCAATTGCGCCTGCGCCATTTCGTTCCCCACGTTAACAGCCAATGCCAATATTGCGCAGCATACCACTCGACGACAGGCAATTCTGGTTTGCATTCAACGTCCTCCAGGCCCTCCGCTAAACCGATTGAACGGCCCGGAAAGGCTACTGATGAAATCGTTCATTAGCGTATCACGATGCCCCGGCTGAGTCGGCACAGACTGCATTAGCCTAACCGAGAAATTCCGGAGTGCGCAGAGCGAATCAGTGACTGTGCGCCAGCATCACCCTGTAAAGTGATTCCCACTCGTCCGCTTTGACATCGAAGCTGAATTGCCTTTGCATGCGCTCGCGCGCCGCGCGACCCAGAGAGCTGCGGGCTTGCGGCGTGGTCTGCATCAAGGTCAGCATCGCCTGCGCCAGAGCAGCCGGAGCCTTCGCGGGAACCATCACACCACACTCGCCCAAAAGCTCGCGCACTCCGCCGACATCGGTGGCTACAACCGGCTTCTCCATGGCCATCGCCTCGCCCACGGCCAGCGGCATCCCCTCCCACGCCGAAGCCGACACAAAAGCATCCGCGGCGTCCAGCAGGGCGGGCATATCGCTGCGCAAACCGAGCCAGCGCACGGAAGCCTCCACGCCTAACTCGGCCGCCAAAGCTTGAACGGGCATTAAGCCGGTCGCAGGCGCCTCTCCCGCCACCCATAGCCGAGCGGCAGGGATCACTGCGTGGACGCGAGAAAACGCGCGCAGCAGGTTCGGATAGTCCTTGGCGGGCACAATGCGCCCGACCGCCAGCCAGACAAACTCCTCGTTCACTCCCATTTGCGCTCGCAAGCAGGCGCGGCGCTCGGAACTGGGCACAAACTCCACGGTGTCAATTCCATTGGTTACGACTGAACATTTGTGCGCGGGAACGGCTTTAAGGCGCACGTAACGGGCAGCGCCGGCCTGACTCACGGTAGTAGTGCGGCGGCTGAGAAAATCTGAGAGCCGGTAGGCCAGTATACGCGGCCATGGACCCTCGTAGACACTGTGAACCGTGGAGATAACAGCCGTCGTCGGAAAGGAAATCTTGAGAAGCCGGGACGCCATATTAGCCGGATAAGTGTGGCTGTGGATGAGCTCGGGCTGGAAGTAGCGCAGAAAGCGGCGGCCTTTTGCGAGGCCGCCCAAAAGGCTCGCCGGATTCTTGTGTACATCGAGACGGACGACATTGAGCGTGGTAGGCCACTCATGAGGTTGGCGATCTCTGAGGACGATGAGCGAGACCGCATGACCGCGCGCCACCATGCGCTCAGCCAGCGCCACTGCCTGCCGTTCCGCTCCGCCGACACCCAGCGAGGTGAGCACGTACGCTATCCGCATTCCACCCGCACCATGAAAAAAGTTAAGTGGGACGATGATAACTCGCACGGTCACGTTTCGGCAGTGTTCCGATTTGGGCTGGCCATCGCGCGCGTGCAATTCTGTTCGCAAAGAGCTGTGACTGGGAATACTGACCTGACCAGGAATTTGCGAATCTGATAAACTTGTGTTGTTCACAAGGAAACTTAGGAGGTTCCATGGATCTGGGCGAGTGGGTGAAGTCCAATGTCGATTATGGCCGGCGGCTGGTGGGCTCCGGAATTGAGGGAGCGCGCTCCGGCCAAGATGAATTCCTCGATGGAGAACCTCTTGCTCCATTTCTTGGCGAGTCGGTCCGCAGCGCTCTAGTGCCCGCCGCTCTGGGAGCCTGCGTTGGCGTGCTGGTAGGCTATCCCATCTGCCGGAAGAAATCCCCGTCTGTCACTTGGGCGTATGGTCTGCTGGGTTGCGCAATCGGACTCGCCACAGGCGTGGCCTGGAAAAGCCGCCATCTCAGCGCCAGCGTCGCCGGCGCCGCGATGAAGAACATCGGCAAGGTGCGGGATGAGCAGTGGCTCAGCAAGAATCCCATCAACTACGCATAAAATAGGCCCGCAAGGAAATTCGCAGTGAAAAACCCGTTATTCGGCAGGGAATTGCAGCCGAATAACGGGTTTTTCTTGTAATATTCACATTCTGGCGCAGGAGAGAATCGTCGATTCGCTCCCGCACCGATCCGGCTAAGTTACTGCACGTCCGTTACCTTGCCGTCTTTGAAGACGACCTTCATGCCGTCGTAGTTATAGATCACCTTCGGCCCCAGGTTCGCCACGCTTGTCGGCGCACCCATTGCCGCCTTCACCTGGTCAAAGCTCTGACCCAGCTCAACGGACGCAGGTGCGGCCGGAGGCCCTGTTGGTGTGACCGATGCAGCGCCGCCAGCGTTCCCGTTGTCCTGCGCTGCATCGGCGGTAACATCCTTCTCCGCCTGATCAGCCTGCTGGCTCTGCTGCTGCAGATCGGCTGCGTCCTGTGGATCGGCCGGAGGCGCAATCTGTGCATATTCAGTCTCAGTCGGCTTTACCTGGGCCGAGGGCGGCGCTGGCGGCAATCCTCCCTTGCCCTGCTTGGCCTGCAGATCCTGGAGTCCCTGATCGATGGTCTCCCGCATCTGGTTCTGCATCTCCTGCAGGTCGGTCAACTGCACCGTCACCGTACTGGATTTCTGACACTCATTCCCGCCCTCGCTGGCCATCACCACTAGGTCCGCCGCGGTTGCGTCGGAAGGCGGAGGCGTCTGAAGCTGCAGCACGTCGCCGTCGCTGATTGCGCATTCCTGCCCGTTGGTGTCCACCAGGTCCAGTGCGGCTCCAGCCACGAATGTGTGCGGACGACCGTCAGCCAACATCCGCGCGATTCCGCTCGAGCCGGGATCCACGTCCTGCTGCTGGGCATTTTGTGCCGCTTCGGAGTTTTCCAGCGCCAGCTGGTTCTTCACCTCGTCGGCAACCATCTGTTTCACGTCAGGCGTAAGCTCCGGCGGGCCGTCCGCGGAAGACGGAGCGCCATCCACTTCACCGGCCTCCTGATGCGCCGCATACGCAGCCTGCAAATCCTGCGAGATGATATAGTCCGTCAGCCAGAACGCCGCCGAAGGATAGACCGGGTACGGCGCAAAGAAGCCCCCGTAGAATCCGAGCCACGGACTGCCCGCCCATCCCCATCCGAACGCGATTGGCGCCGCCCACGGATTGTAAGCCCATCCATAAAAGCCTGGGGCAAAATAGAAGCCCGGAGCATAAACGCTCAGTGACAGTCCACGGAATCCGTAGCCGCGGTAATAGCGGTTATATTCATGGCCGTGGTAGTAGTAAGACCGCCGGCCAAAATCGTGCCCGTGGTAGCTATATCCGCGCTCCACGTACCCGCGGCGGCCGTGCTCGGCGACCAACCGGCTGCCATCATGGCGCTGCACCGAGACCCTCCGGTTTCCATTCAGCCCGTGATGCACGTCCATCCCCCG
>Ga0182014_10004059_pt1 | contig 17082 bp, 14 predicted proteins | sample 612S2DmetaG_FD_120489 | JGI IMG/M metagenome (GOLD analysis project Ga0182014, IMG submission 120489) | Permafrost microbial communities from Stordalen Mire, Sweden - 612S2D metaG | ecosystem: Environmental > Terrestrial > Soil > Wetlands > Permafrost | place: Sweden: Stordalen | collected... | reverse complement strand
TTCCAGTTGGACTCGTCGCGTAGCGTCCATGAGGACGAGCACTACGTCGCGGGATTCGAGGGCTTCGTAGATCTCCTGCAACATGCGGCGGTCGAGCTGCGAGCCGGGCTTGTGGACGCCGGGAGTATCCACGAAGACGATCTGCGCGGCGGGATTGGTGTTTTTGTGAGCAGGGACCTCGACTACGCCCATGATGCGATTGCGCGTGGTCTGGGGCTTGGCGGTGACGATCGCTACCTTTTCGCCGGTGAGGGCGTTGAGGAGCGTGCTTTTGCCGACGTTGGGCCGGCCGAGAATGGCGACGAATCCGGATTTCAAAGAGTAGGGGTTCTCCCGCTTCTATTATCGCGGATTGGAAGGGCCTGCGCCGGCATCATCTCCGTCAGAGATCTGGGAGATTACGGCGGAGGAGTGGCGGGCTTGGAGAGCGCAGAGAGTGACATGACCGCCTGCCAGCCCGATCGGCGCCGCGCTGCTCTACCAGATGTGTGGAACAAGGCGGAACCTTACCTTCCCGCAATATTCTGCATAGCCGGTCAAGTTATCCCGCAGGAATCTTTCCTCGTCCAATAGCCGCAATACGATGACCAGAGTCATAGGGATCGACATCGGAATCCCCCACCACGACCCGAGAGCCAACGGCGTGGCGACGAGCATGACAAGCGCTCCGGTATACATGGGATGACGGACGAATGCGTAGGGGCCGGTGGAGATAACACGCTGGCCGGGAGCAATCTCGATTGTCGCAGAGGTGAAGGTGTTTTCCTTGTACACAACGAATACGGCCAGGAACCCAAGCGCCACCAGAGTTTCACCCGCGATTACGAGGACAATGGAGACGTGCGACCAATGAAAGCGGCGATCGAGGGAAGGAAGAACCAAGGTCCCGATGAAAGCCAGCGATGCAAGGATCTGAATCCACTTTTGAGTCTTTTCCTTTTCGGCCCCTGGACCGGCTTTCACGCGGCTTTCAAGCAGTCTGCGATCGTGCTTCCAAAGGTAAACGGTAATCAAAGCCGAGGCCGCTAAGAAGATGAACAGGTAGACCCAGGCCTGCCAGAAATCGAATGTCCATGCGGTAACAAAGAGCGATGCTCCCAGGAACAAAATCATTTGGGTGAATCCGAGGATGGTTTTGCCGGCAAGACTCTTCACATCCTTAGAGCCTACCGCAAATTGGTAGCGCCGACCTCCAGGTCGGCTGTCCTGTGGGTCTCCAGACCCACAGGCGAAGTCTGGCGGCGTGGACGCCGCCAGTACAGCCGGTCTGGAGACCGGCGCTACATGCCCTTCTCAATTTACGGATAGGCTCTTAGTCTAAGACCTGGGGGCATGGCTCAGATAAAGAAGCCGGCGCTCAGGACGACGGCATTGCAGCAGGTTTCGCGGGCGGAAACACCCGCAACCGATCGACGCGGCGGTCGGTGGAGACGACGATCTCGATGCGCAGGCCGAGGGGCTCAATCATCACGACTTCGCCGGCCAGGGGAATGCGGCCTTCAATCTCGCTGACCAGGCCGCCGAGGGTGGTGGCCTCATAGGTGTCACCCAACTCGACCGGCTCGCCGATGAGATCGGATAACTGATCGACGGGAAAGCTGCCGGGGACGAGCCAAACGCCATTGGGTTCCCGCTGCGGTTCGGCGTCGACCGATCCGGGGGGCGCATCTACCTCGTGTTCGTCGCGGATATTGCCGACAATCTGCTCCAGCAAGTCTTCAATGGTGACCAGGCCGGAGACGCCGCCGTACTCGTCGATGACGATGCGCATGTGCTGCTTTTCACGCTGCATCTCGCGCAGCAGTTCGTAGCCGCGCTTGGTCTCGGGGACGAAATCCGCGGGCCGCTGGATGCTTGCGACGGTCCGCGTGCGGGCTTCTTCGTCGGCGATCTGCAGCAGGTCGTGTGCGAAGGCGATGCCGGTGACATTGTCGAGCGAGCCGGCAAAGACGGGCACGCGCGAGTAGTTGTGGACGCGGAGTTGCTCGAGAAACGCCTCCAGCGTGATGGACCCGGAGACGGCGAAGACGGCGGGGCGCGGGGTCATGACTTCGCGGACCAGCTTGTCGCCGAACTCGACGGCGGAGCGGACCAGGTCGCGGTCGCTCTCCTCGAGAATTCCCTCCTCTTCTCCGGCTTCGAGAAGCGCTTCGACATCGACGGCGGTCTCTTCTTCTTCGCTGGCCGGCTCCTCCGCCAGGGACGCGACAGAGAAGAAGAAGCGCATGAAGACCGTGATGGGCGTCATGAGCCACAAGAGCATGCGTATGGGCCATGCGAGCCGCAGGACCCAGCGGCCACGTGTGCGGTTGAATAGCAGCGAAGGAAGAAGCTGGTTGCAGAAGATGAGCACCAGCAACAAGGCGAGGACGGCCTGGGCGATCTCTCCGTAGGTGGGCGGGCCCAGATGGGGTGCGCGATCGAAGAGGATGGCGCCGGTCTCGAGGGCGAAGATGCCAAGGGCAAGTTGCTGGAGCACGGATGCGCAGAGGGCTCCGTGCTCGCGGGTGAGGCCGAGTTGCGGCTCGATCAACTCCTCCCATGCGTCCAGGTTCTCCTGCACTTCGCGGGCGAGAATCTTGCCAAACTCGGAATAGACGCGGCTGATGTAAGCGGCCAGGGTCTCGACCGCGACCAGCAGAAGCAACATGAGGATGACGAGTGGCGTCATGGGCGCCGCACCTTGGCCGCCGATTTCGGGGTGGCCGATCTCTCGATGAGACCCTGCGGAAGGCCGAGCCTGCCGCGCAGAAGACGCTCGCGCCGGGCCATCTGTCCGGCGTCCGCTTCGTGGTCGTAGCCGGCAAGGTGGAGCAGGCCATGAAGGAGGAGGACCTTGATCTCCGTCGAGAGCGAGTGACCCTGCTCGGCGGCCTGACGCCGCGCCGTAGGAACACTGATGGCGAGGTCGCCGGCAATCTCCTCGGGGCCGGGCGTTCCCGTGTCCGCCGGGAACGAAAGCACGTCGGTGGCCTTGTTCTTGCCACGGAATCGGCGGTTGAGGCTGCGGATGGTTTCGTCGGAGGCGAGCAGCACAGAGACCTGGCCGCGGAGCCGGACCGCTGCCTGGGCTTCAGTGAGAAAGCGGACCAGGGTGCGGGCGGTGGGCAGGCGAGAGTTGGCCGATTTTGCCGGCGCGCTGCTCCGCTTCACCGCTTTCGAGGGCGGCGCGGGGTCTGGGTCCAGATCTGGGTCGAGGAGAATCATCGTGCGCGGGGACGCAATGTGCGCAGCTCCGTTCTACTTAGGATGATACGCGAAATACGCTGGGGTGACTCGGCAGGGCATGGTCGACCCAGGACTGCATCGCTTTGCGGTCTACGCTAGCTTCCAGCCCAGGCGGCGGGCCCGCTCGCGGGTGCGTGCGGAGATATCGAGATGCGGCTTATGGCTCGCCAGGCCTATCCACAGGTGGCCTACTGTCTTCGCGCCGAAGATTTTGCCGGTCGATTTCAAGGCTCTTGGCGCGCCGGTGACGATTGGAATGAAGATCCCCGGCGCCGCCGACGAGGCCACCAGCACAGCCTTTTTGGTCATCTTCGTCTTCCGCCCCTTGGGAGCGTTCTGTCCCCAGGGCCAATAGGCGTATCCGATCAGCCGCTCCATGAACCTGCGGAAGATGGCGGTGACGTTGTAGAAGTTGACCGGCGAGCCGAGGACCACGGCCTCGGCCTCGTCAATCGCCTGCATGATCGGCTCCATGTCGTCCTGCTGTGGGCACTTGCCGCGCTCTTCACCGGGAGTCTGCATGCACTGGCGGCAATTGGTGCAGAACTCGATGTGCTTGTCGGTCAGATAAAAGGTGGTTGTTTCCGCGCCCTTCTCGCGCGCGCCTTCGAGAACCGCCTCGACCACGCTGTCGATGGTTCCGCCCTTGCGGTAGCTGCCGACGATGGCCACGACTTTGGTGATCATTCTTCGCCCTCCGAACTCCCTCGGGGGTAGATTAGCACCGAGACGGGCCTCAAGATAGTGACGCGGTTCCTGCTATCCTTTCTAAGTGAGTGAACGTACGCGAACCAGCGGGATTGCCAGGGTCTTGCCGGTGTTCCTGGCGGGAACGGCGCTGCTTTTTGTCCTCTACCCCGCCGCCTGCCACAAGGAAGAACAGGCAGTCGTGGGAGTGGCCCAGACCGCCGTCAAAGCCGAGCACCAGGCACAGGCGACGGCCACCGTGCTCGACACCGAGCGCGCCCAGCTTGCGCTCATCCCCTTGCCCACCAAGAGCATGTATGTCGATGTCCACGATCCTGCCGCATGGGCGAATCCGTTCATCTCCGTGGGCGCCGACATGCTCACCCTGCGCATCACCTTTGCCGATGCCAACCCGAGTTCAATCGGTGAGGGAACCATGCTCCGCCCGGCGGCAGCCCGCCGCCAGGAGACGCAGCTACGCCCCGCCGATCTGGCCAAGGGCGTAACCGCCATCCCTCCATCGGCCTGGAAATACGGACGCGTGATCGCGGTCGCCGAGGGCTCAGCCGCGCCCAAAGACCGTCCCAAGGCCCGCCGCAATGTGGAAGCCGCCATTCAGCAGCTCAACGATCTCGGCATTGTGGTCGAGGAGTGGCCGGGGCGGTAGGGCGCTGGGTTCCGGCTCGCCCTTTTCCCGGTGCAGAGCGGTGGTTCTCCGCCCCCTTTTCTTAAAGCTTCTCCCAATGGATTCAGTGGCAATTCACATTCATAATCTATTTTGAAACCAGGCAGTCTTGTCCCATCTGGCAGACAGCTTTTCCGGCTTCCGCTTCCTGGGCGACTAATTTGGCAGTGGCGGCTGCAAGAATATTATGGCCGCGGGTAGTGGGGTGGAGATCGTCCCAGAACAGATAGGTATCCGGGTCCACCGCAACGGCTTGTGAACTGGCGGTCACATTCAGCAGCGAGTATGTTGATGGTGAGGCGATGATTTGATTGAAAAGGGAAAAGACATCGAGCTCGGACAGTTGCAGATGCTTGCGGAAATTGAAGTCGCGCAAAAGCGGGAGAGCCGCGCTCAGAACATCGTTATAGATTACGCTCGCGCTGGTCGCAGGAATCGACGTTGCAGGTGAGGCATTGAGCCGGGGAATCGATCCCAACGGAGGCAAATTGGGAATAATAAACTGGGTGGCGCCGGCATCGATGAGGCGCTGAATGTTAAGAGCCTGATTGATGCCTGCGTCGATAACAGCGCCTTCCGAGGTGGCAGACAGCACGTCATTGGCTCCGCCCCAAACCACGAAAAGAGTCTTGTCGCCGATCTTGGGGTGCGTAGCCAGGTAGTCGGTAATCTGCTGACCAATGTTGTTCACGTTTACGGAGAGCGAAGGGCCCAAGGTTAGTAAACTCGTGCCCGCGCCGGTGGTGGCAAAGCCATAGGCGTAGTCCGTTCCTCCGTCCAGCGAGTCCTTGATTGCGGGTTTCGCCGGTAGCGTCGCGGCGAATTGTTCAATCCACACGCCGAAGTACTTTTCCGCAGCGGGCGCGGTGTCGGCGCCGTCGGTGAATCGGCCGTCGGTGTAGTCGGCATAGGGTCCGGGAATGCGCACTCCATACTTGGCCTCGGTAAGGTGCGCTACGTTGCCGGTATCGGAGAGCGAATCGCCGAAGACGACGATGGAAGTGTAATCCGGCGCATGATCGGAGGTTTGAGCATGGCCCGCAAACTGACCAAGGGTAATCAGGAGCGCGGAGCAGATGCAGAGGACAACGTGGAGCCGGCGTGAAGGCGAGCCTTTGATTTCAGCGGTTGCCAGAGGCTCGGACACATAAGCCTCGGTGGAGACAGGGGGAGACGTGCTAAGTTGAGTTACTCGCATGGGGACCTCTCTTTTGGGAAAGTGTTGGGGAAGCTGCACTGCATTTCGTCAACCGCAAGAATCGAATGAATCGAGGAGATTCAAACCGGGTCCGCGGATGACTGGTGAAGTCTACTACGGATGGGGCGCGGTTGTTAACCTTCTTCGGTTTTTTGATGGAAATTGGCAGGTATCGCCTGCCTGGAGTTTGTCGAGCCGCTTTCGAAGGGGCTAGGCAAACCGGCGCGTTTAGTTGCGTACGCCGGCGAGGAAGAATCGCGTAACCGCGCCGCGAAGGCCCACCCGTGGGTAGCGGATCCCAGGAGTTGCACCTGGCCTGCAAACCGTCTCTAACCCGGTTTTGAGGGTTGAGGGAGCATCGGCGGCAAGCCTGGACTCTATCTCAAACCTGGCCCCGACAGCTTTTTTGGTACCGATCCGCGACCCTGGCCGGCTTGCATTCACCCTTCCGCAAGCATGCCGCGGTCAACATGCCACTGCGGTCAAACTTTCATCCGCGAGAATTGCAACCAATCCACTCGGCAAATTCTCATCCAGGCCGGCAATGACGCATCCGCCGCTGCGCGCCAGGCCGCAGCGGCCGCAGCGGGACTGGCTTGCTTCCAGCGATTCCAGAATCTCAACCGCGGGTAAATCACAATACGCCGAGCGATTGCGCCCCTCATCCTTGGCCCTGTACAGTGCGCAATCGGCAACTCCCACTACTTCCATTGCCGATTTCCCGCCCTTGGTTGCGGCCGCCGCGCCTATGCTGACGGTCACGGGTATTTCGACTTTGCCCACCCGCACAGGCTCATCGCATATGGCCTTTCGGATACCTTCCGCCCGTTTGCGGAGTTGCGCCCGATCGCACCCCGGAAGCGCGATAAGAAACTCCTCGCCCCCGTATCGTCCGACGAAATCGTAAGAGCGCACGTTCTGCTTGAAGCGAAGCGCCACCTCCCGCAGAACCGCGTCCCCCGCCAAATGCCCGTAGCGGTCGTTGACGCGCTTGAAGTGATCCAAGTCCAGTAACAACAATCCGGTGCTGGCATGAGCGCGTTCGGCGCGATCCATTTCACGCTTGAAAATATCCAGGAACGCCGCCCGGTTCCACAAACCGGTCAGTCCATCCTTCATCGCTCGAACCCGATGCTCCTCCCGTGCCCCGATCAGCTCATCTTGCAGGGCAATGATGCGGCCGGCTGCCTTGAGACGCGCTCTCAGCTCGGGCTCCTCCAACGGTTCAATCAGGTAGTCATCGGCTCCCGCCTCCAGCGCGAGCACGGCTTCATCTTTATGAACCCTGCCCTTGATCACAATGACGTAGTGGTAGAACTTCCGCGATTTGTCGCGCAGTCTTCTGCACAGATCGATGCTATCGATACCCGATATCGCCCCATCCACAATCACCAGCTCGGGTGGCCGCCTTTGCTGCAGAATCTCCCAGGCCGCGGACCCGTCCCCGGCCAGCACAATGTCATAGCCCCACTTCCCGAGCCAATCCTGCAGGGTCAGGCGGGTTGAGGCGTCGCCAACGGCAATCAGCACGCGCGGGCGATCGAGACCGGCGAACAGGGAACTCAGCGGCTGCCCGGCTGCTTCCTCGTGTTGATATGCGCGCGTCATTGAGTCCCAGAGGTTACCGGTTTTCGAGATGATCTTCACAGGCGTCTTTCATTTCGACAATCCGACGGCCGTAAAACGCTACGGCGCCGTTCTTGCCTGGAAAAGCACGTCCATTGCCAAAGTCGGCCGAGGCAAGGTAACCATGCTTGGCCCCAGGATCGAAAGGACTTAGGCGATGGGCTTGCGTTGGGAGCAGGGCATTATGAGAAAACCATGAGCGGGCCATGAGAGGTCCTTCGCCGAAGATGCCGGGATCGGCCACGAGTCGCTGGACAGCCTCAGCCAGTTCTCATGCTTGGATAGAGCACAAACGTCCTGCTTGGAATGACTTGTTGCTGGCAAAGCTGGGGAGATTCCGGCTCCGAAAAGCCGCGCGATGGCGGCCTAAATACGGGTTGCAGGGGAGGCGCCAGCATCCGGAAATCGCTACTATTTGGTCCCTGACGAGTCGGCGACCGTCCGGCCCGGAACTCTGAATTGTGGACGGTAGCGGACGATTTGGACCAAACGCAATTTCTTGACACACCCAGACCGGCAGATGATAATCAACCAACCTGTCGGGCCTTCCCTCCAGGCGGAGACGATCCTTCCCTGGAGTGCTTTCCCTCTTCCCGGCTTCAAAATCAATTCTCTCGTGAAGGAGAAACTATGATGAAACGCCTCTGCGTTTACGCTTGCGCTGCGATGTGCGTGCTCGCCCTGTGCCGGACATGCACGGCGCAATCGAATCCCTGGAACGGCTCATGGAAGCTCGATCCGTCCTCGCTGAAATTCGAGGGCTCAACTTTTTCCGTTGCTATCGACACAGACGGTATCACCGTAACACGCGGAGGCGAGGCGCAACCAAAGGTGGTCTGCGACGGAACGGAGCACAAGTCGACCGACGGCGCCACATTGACTTGCACCATGTTGGCCGAGGGATATGAGATCGTCACCAGCAAGGATGGCAACACCACGCGGAAAACATGGATTTCGATCTCAGGCGATAGCAAGACGCGAATCAGCAGGGCTGAGAACTTCCCGGCGGACGGGGAACCGTTTACAACGACGGTGACGTCAAAGCGGGTTTCAGGCGGACCGGGACCGGCCGGCGTATGGAAAGAGGTCAACTTTTCCTCGTCTCAAGACAGCGGCGTTCTCTCCATCGCAGTCAACGGCGACACGGTGGACTTCAAGGAGACGGATGCCCCAAAGCCGGTGACCTGCAAGCTCGATGGTACCGAGATGAAGTTTCCCGACGGAGGATCGATGGCGGTGAAGCTTGCCGATCCTCATACGCTGAAAGTGACCTATAAAGGCGACGACGGAAAGGTGCGGCGCGAGAACACGTTTGCGCTTAGCGAGGATGGCGCTACGATTATCGAGACAGACGTTACCCCGGCACCGTCACTCTCAACGATGGTTGTGGTTCTTCATAAGATGTAGGGCCAATTCCAGGCCATTAGCGCCGGGTGCCCGAGGTCTCGTCCGGCGCGGTGGACGAGACCCTGGGAAATTGGAATTGCGAAAGATTGAAGAGTTCCGGGCGGCCGACCGGCCAACCGTACACGATCCGGTTTTCGGATAGGGGAAGTATCGCCGACCATCCAACCGGAACCCGCAATTTGGCTATTAGCCGGTTATGGCAATTATGCAATAACTGAGCAGCTTGCATCGTGGTTTCTGGCTCACAACTCACAGGTATTAGGCTCCTTTGATGATGGTGAGCGGCGGTCGCCATCCCCGTCACCGCAAACACCGACAAACCGCTGGCCCCCCAAAATATTCCCACAGTCACCCCGGCCGCGGACGGCGATAATCCACCGTTGAAGGACCGTCATGCTTGCCTCCGGAACAAATGTAATCGCATTGAAGCTGCACTCGCGAACAACCGTCCGGATGGATAAGTCCTCAAACTTGAAGTGGGCTGCGTGTTTTCGCCGCCTACGAGGAGACTGAAATGATTCTTAGTATGATTCATCGACAGATAGGTTTTGCAGGCTTGGCGTGTGCGCTTTTGCTCGGTGGCAGCTTATCGATGCAAGCGCAGGACAACAGCAGCACCACTACAAAGGACCAGACGACCACCACGACGACGACAACGCAGTCCTACGATTCCTCCGACTGGAAGGCACCGCGCGGCTACGATTTGGCCTATCCGGAGAACGGTTCGCCCAACATGGTCGCCCGCCAGGGATATGCCGCGGGATTCAGTCAGGGTCAGGCAGACGCTGGCCGGGGCAAGAAGTTCAAACCAACGGAATCCGATGCATACGAACACGCGAAGATACCAAAGGGCATGGACAAGGATGGATTCAAGTTGCAGTTCCGCGAGTCGTTCGTCAAGGGATATTCGAACGGGTTCAAGGGCGAATAGCTGCGCCTGCGGGACTTACGGATTCAAGAAAGGGCCGACGATCTGTCGGCCCTATCTTGTCGGGCAAGAGCAATTGTCTATATGTGGGCCGGCCGAATCGAGAGGCAACGTGGCAGCAGCAGCAGACGCACCTTGAGCTCTCCTCTAAACTATTTCCGCCCAGTCACGGCAAAATGAGGACAGAGGGGGCGGGGTAAACCCGCCGCGTGTCTTTCCACCTAGCCAGGTCTTCTCTAACAATCACCAGGTGAGCCTTGGTCGTGCATCGCCTTCTTGAAGACGCTGTAGGCACTCCGCTGCTGTCGCCGATTGGTCGCGCGCGCCGATTCTGAAGCAAGACGGAGGTTTCGGAAGGTACGAAAGAGTTATGACCCACTCTCTCTGCCCCGATGTCAATGACTGACAAATCGAGGCACTCAGCGAGCCGTTTGCGTTGCAATCGCGGCTCCGAGTGGATCACCGGCAACCCGGACAGAACGCCTCATCCGTCTGCGCGGCGGCCGAAGGACAACCGCAGATGCTTCGACTTCGCTACGCTTCGCTCAGCATGACAAGACTTCCTGGCTGATCCGAGAGTGGCGCCGGTAATCCGGAAACGATCCGTTCTCACGAACCAACTCCGCCGGCCCACGCAAACGCGCTACTATTTTCCCGTGAGCTCTTTATCGTTCTCCATCCTCCCAAATGAGCCGCCGCTGGACCACGAAGGGTTTTCGGCCCACCGCGAGCTTGAAGACCTGCTCAAGAAGAACCTTCGCGGCGAAGTTCGCTTCGATCTCGGCTCGCGCGCTCTCTACGCTGCGGACTCCTCGAATTACCGCCAGTTGCCCGTCGGCGTTGTGTGCCCGCGCGACGCCGCGGACGTCGAGGCCGCCCTGTCTGCCTGCTGGGCGGTTGGCGCAGCGGTTCTGCCGCGCGGCGCCGGAACCAGCCTGGCCGGCCAGTGCGCCAATGTGGCTGTGGTCTTCGATTATTCCCGCTTCATGAACGGCCTCATCCTGATCGACCCCTCCGCAAAACTGGCCACCGTTGAGCCGGGTATTGTTCTCGACCGGCTCCGCGACGCGGCCGAACTTCATCACCTGACCTATGCGCCCGATCCGGCAACCCACTCCCGTTGCACGCTGGGCGGCATGATCGGCAATAACAGTTGCGGCGTCCATGGGTTGCTCGGCGGCAAGGTTGTGGACAATGTCGAATCTCTCGACGTGATGCTCTACGACGGCACGCGGATGACCGTGGGAGCGACGACGCCCGAGGAACTCGAAGCCAAAATCAAACAAGGCGGGCGCGTGGGTGAGATCTACGCGGGCCTCGCGCAGATCCGCGACAAGTACGCCGATCTGGTCCGCGCGCGATTCCCGCGCATTCCGCGCCGCGTTTCCGGGTACAACCTGGACGAACTGCTGCCCGAAAACAGCTTCAATGTAGCGCGCGCCCTGGTTGGCTCCGAGGGAACCTGCGCCAACATCGTCTCCGCCACGCTGAATCTAACCGCCAGCCCGCCCTTCCGCGTGCTCACGGTTCTTGGCTTTGACGACCCATTCCTGGCGGCGGACGCCGTTCCGCTCGCCCTGGAACACCACCCCATCGGACTGGAGGGCTTCGATCAACTGCTGGTCGACTTCATGCGCCGCAAGGGCCTGGCGCTGCGCGATCTCTCGCAGCTTCCCTCGGGGGTCAGCTTCCTGCTGGTCGAAGTGGGCGGCTGGACCGCCGAAGATGCCCGCGAACAGGCCGAGAATCTGGTGGGCGCCACCATGACCTGGCCGGTTCGCCCCGTGGCCCGCATCTGCACGCCGGATGAAGCAGTCAGCATCTGGAAGGTGCGCGACTCGGCGCTGGGCGCGATGGTCTTTGTGCCCGGAGAACCCGATCGCTACGAGGGATGGGAAGATGCCGCCGTGCCGCCGGCGCAACTGGGAAACTATCTGCGCGCCATTACCAAACTGATGGCCGAGTATGGATACCGCAGCCCGCTCTACGGCCACTACGGACAGGGTTGCGTGCACACGCGCATCAACTTCGACTTCCGCTCTGCCGAGGGGCTGCGGAAGTTCCGGGAGTTCATTACGCGCGCGGCCGACATAGTGCTCGGCTTCGGCGGGTCGCTCTCCGGCGAACACGGCGACGGACAAGCGCGCGCAGCGCTGCTGCCCAGGATGTTTGGGCCGGAGCTGATGGAGGCCTTCCGGGAGTTCAAGGTTCTCTTCGATCCCGACAACCGCATGAACCCCGGCAAGCTTGTGGATGCGGTGAGGGTCTACGATCCGGTGGAGAATCTGCGCTACGAGATTGCGAGTCCGGGGGCCGCGGGCGAAGCGGAGACGCGCGAACTCGAAACCCACTTTGCCTTCACCGCCGACCAGGGCTCGTTTGCGCGCGCCACCGAGCGATGCGTGGGGGTGGGCGCGTGCCGCAACACCACGGGCGGCGTCATGTGTCCCAGCTACCGCGCCACCGGCGACGAGCAGCACTCGACACGCGGCCGCGCGCGGCTGCTCTGGGAGATGCTCAGCGGCGCGCTGCGCAAAGAGGGCTTTCAGAGCGAGGCAGTTCACCAGGCTCTCGAACTCTGCCTGAGTTGCAAGGCCTGCAAGTCCGAGTGCCCGGTGCAGGTGGACGTTGCCGCGTGGAAATCGGAGTTCCTGGCACAGCACTACAAAGGGCGGATGCATCCGCTGCATCACTACATCTTCGGCTTTGCCGACCAGCTCGCGCGCTGGGGTTCGCTCACACCGGCCCTGACCAACGCACTGCTCACCGGACCGCTCACGAGCCCGCTCATCAAACATATTGCCGGCGTCGCACAGGAACGCAAACTTCCGCGGCTGGCTCCGCGGAGCTACCAGAAAAGCAGGCACGGAGTCTACGAAACCGCCAACGTCCCCCGCTCTACAAACGAATCTACGGCGCCAGAGAAAGAGTCTGCCCAGCCGCACGTGGCAAAGGTGGTGCTCTGGCCCGATACGTGGAACAACTACTATCATCCGCAGACTCTGGCCGCCGCTGAGACCGTGCTCACCGACGCCGGCTTCCAGGTGGAAGTTCCCAAAGGCCACATCTGCTGCGGAAGGCCGCTCTACGACTTCGGCCTGCTCGCCGCCGCCCGCTCTTATCTCGCGAAGGTTCTGGACCGCATGGACCCGCAGATCGAAGCCGGGCTCCCTTTCATCTTTCTGGAACCAAGCTGCGCCAGCGTCTTCAAGGACGAACTGCTCGAGCTATTCCCGAACGATGCCCGCGCCAAACGAATGAGCGGCCAGGTCTGGCTGCTCGCGGACTGGCTCGCTGTCGAAGCTCCCGACTGGGCCGCGGAGAGGCTCAAGGGCGCGCGGATCCTGCTTCACGGCCACTGCCATCACAAGGCGGTTTTCGGCGGGCCGCGCAACGAGATCGAACTCTTGCGCAAAGCCGGGGCGACGGTCGAGCCCATCCAGGCGGGTTGCTGCGGCATGGCCGGCCCTTTCGGTTTCGAGGCCGACAAGTTCGAAGTGTCAAAGGCGATTGCGAACGACGGGCTGCTTCCCGCGGTCAAGTCCGCCGATTCCATGACCCTCATCGTCGCGGACGGCTTCAGTTGCCGGGAGCAGATCCACCAGCTCACGGATCGCGAGGCGATGCACTTCGCCGAGGTGCTGGCTCAAAGCTGCGGCTGCGGCGGTTGAGGGTAATTCTCCGCTGGCCCGGTGTTACCTAGGGAATGCGAAAAACGAACTGCGCCCTGTATGGCAGGAGACTCCCATTCTCCAAGATTGGTCGAAACTGCCATTTTCGCAGTGCTGTGTAGCAAGGCATGAATAGCTCATGGGGACCATCCCCGGCCATCACTTCAATTAGCTTCCCCTCCGAATCGATCGCCGCCCAGAGCGAATAGGTTGTTCCGGATGGGTATGTTCCCGGTCGGATCTCTGGTTCAACGATCCCTGAAGCCAGTTTCCGCGCATCCGCATCTGTTAGAGGTTCGGCCGGTCCAAACGCGCGCGTATCGACCGTGAAACTCAGAACACCTTCGGCCTGCGCCGGCATTCCATCCTGCATGAAAGGTCTGAACTTCCACTTTCCAATTTGGCTGACGGCGGAGTCGTTGGTTCTTTCATTCACCGTATAAAGCGGCTGCTCATCGCGTATCTGGCCGTCTCGGTCAATACAAATAAAGAAACTTGCCGGTCCTTTCTGCCCGCCATCGAGTGGCTGGGGCCACACGATTTCCGGGCTGCCGATCAGGGCATTGCGAAGCTCTTGCTCTTGCGCTCTTACAAAGCGCAGCCGCTTTTCTGGGGGAGTCTCTTCAGCGAATTCAAAGAGTCCACGATTCGGAGACCGCAACTTTTCGAGTTTGGTAATCTCCAAGGTGACAACCTCTTCACCGAGCCGCGGTGCATTCGTCAGAATGCGCGCCACCGGCCTGCCCTCGAAAGGCTGATAAGCCGAAAAGGCGACTTGGCGTCCCGACGCTCCCACTACTTCGCGCAGGCCATCCGTGCCTTTGGGACAAAGTCCCGCGTTGGATGCCAGGCAAGCCAGTTCGGTCCCGCGCGAACCGCCATTCGCCTGGGTTAGCACGCGGTCCCCCGGAAGAACCGCATCCAAGATCGGCTTCGGGTCAACCATCGCGGTCACAAGGGTCCGCAACTCGCGGGGAAAGTAGTCCGAAGAATCCTGCTCGAATACCTTCGTTCCATTCACAATCAGAGTCTGCTTGAATCCGTCTGATTCAATCGTGCGCCGAAATATGTCTGGCGCCATCCAGTACATCTCAACCTCTGCGAATGGGCTTCCCTCCCGCCCTTGCGTAATTGTGGCCTTCAGATGGAATGGAGCGCTCCCAGGGGCAATCAGCGTGGATTGGACCACGTCGCGAATAGGGCTGGTTTCGCTCGGCGAGCGCTGCGCGTCCGCCACTCCGCTCAAAGAAAAGGCCATCATAACGATCCCAAACAATTCGCGACGGAGCATCGCACCCCTCCATACAACACAGCAGTCTATACTCCACGACGGCGCAGATGAGACCACGGGGAACAACAAAAAGCAATACCGAACCGGCCCATGTGCAAAAAGGTGCAGTCAACCACGATCGGCTTGCTGTATTGTGTTGAACAGGCGCAGGTTACTATATTACAAACAAGACTAAGCAACGACACCGGTCTGTCCTGCGTCGAATGTTAGGGGTCCCCAGGAGCAAAGAGCCACCTCCGGGCGGAATACAGGCGGCTATTTCGGCCTGTAACCGGAAAGGTACCTGCAATTGCGGCTCAAGCAACAGTTTTGGTACGCTCAGGCATTCTTCGCGCTGAGCAAAAGGAGAGTTTTCGTCATGGCAGAAGAGAACAAATCATACGGATTGGCATGGTTCCTGGCAGGGTTGGGCGTTGGCGCTCTGGTGGGGATTCTTTACGCCCCCAAGAGCGGCCGTGAAACCCGGGATGACCTGGTAAGCGGAGCCAAGGAGGGCACCGAATACCTTCGCGCCCGCACACGGCAGGCCGCGGACGAGGTCAGCGCCATGGTCGACAAGAGCAGGGAGCAGGTCTCGGAGTACGTTGAACGCGGCAAAGAGGCCGTGGATCGTGGCCGCGCCCAGTGGGAAGAGTTTGTTGAGCGGGGCAAGAACCTGGTCTCCGAACAGACCGGAAGGGTCTCGACGGCCGTCGAAGCCGGACGCCAGGCCTACCACGCGACCACCGTCCCTCCCCCCGACGTCAGAGAGTATTGACGCGGGAGGCGAGTATTGACGCGGGAGGCCCGGAAGAGGAGTATTGAGCGGGCGGCTCACTGCGCGCCGCCTGCAGTCCCAGGCAATGTGGACGTTGCTCTTCTTTCACCATTCCCGCCGGGACCGGGACGCGCCGCCGGCTGTACGCTTATGCCGGCCCGTCTTCAGCGCGGAAGGTATCCTGCCGATTTTGGGAGCATGTTCCACAAAGTGACAACCGCCCCGGACTCCAGGGCGAGATTTCAACGATGGGCGTGAGAACGACACAATGGAAAAACTAGACAGTCAGACCGTCCAGCTCATCATAGTTGCCGCGGTCGCGGTGACCATGTTGCTGCAAGCTATCGCGCTGCTGGCCATATTTGGCGCCGTGCACAAGGCTGCCCAGGCTGTGCGCAAGGATGTCGAGGAGCTTCGCTCTACCGTTGTGCCGGTAATTGACAATGTGCGTACGCTGCTAGCCAGTACAAGTCCCAAGATTGAGGCCGCTGCCGCCGACCTTGCAGCCGTGTCCCACAACCTGCGCAGGCAGACGGCAGATGTCCAGGTTGCTGCGAATGGGATTCTGGAGCGGGTCAAAAGCCAGAGCGCCCGCTTGGACTCGATGCTGACGCGCATCTTCGATGCCCTCGATCATGCCACCGGCTTCATGACCAGCACGGTCTCAAGACCCATGCGCCAGCTTGCCGGGCTGCTCGCCTCCGCCAAAGCGGTGGTCGAATCCCTTCGCAACGGCGCACCGGGAACACGCGCTCCCGGTGACCAGCCTGGCGGCGACAAAGACATGTACGTGTAAGGTTTGCCGGCAGGCGTTAGACGATCCAGCCGCCGCCTACTACTTCATCTCCGTCGTAGAACACAGCCGACTGCCCAGGCGTGACCGCGCGCTGCGGCTCGTCGAAGGTAGCAATCGCCTCGCCCGCGCCGCCCGGCTCGAGCGTGGCCCAGGCCGGCTCATGGCGATGGCGAATCTTGGCCCGCACGCGCATTGGGCCGGTCAGCTCGGCAATGGCGATCCAGTTCAGCCGCCGCGCGCGCAACGTGCGCGTTGCCAGTTCTTCGTCGGCGCCCACGGTGACGCGATTGCTTGCCGGATCGATTTGCAGAACATAGAGCGGCGAGGGCGAGCTCACGCCCAGGCCCTTGCGCTGACCAACGGTGAAGTTCGAGATTCCCTCGTGATGGCCGATAACCTCGCCACTGGACGCCACCAGTTCGCCGGCTGTCGGCGGCATCGGCTCGCCCTGCTCTTCGAGATAGGCGGTCAAAAACTGCTTGTAATCGCCGCCGGGAATGAAGCAGATCTCCTGCGAGTCGGGCTTCTCGGCCAGCTTCAATCCGTGCTGACGGGCGACTTCGCGCACCTCGGGCTTGGTGAGCCGGCCGAGTGGAAACATGGTGTGCGCCAACTGCTCCTGCGTGAGGCCGAAGAGAAAGTAGGTCTGGTCCTTGGCCAGGTCGGCGGGGCGCTTGAGAATCCAGCGCCCGCGCCGCTCGTCGAATTCATTCACGGCGTAGTGGCCGGTCGCGATGCGGCTGGCGCCGATGCTGCGCGCGGTCTGCAAAAGCTGGTCGAACTTGAGGTGGTTGTTGCACAGCGAGCA
>Ga0182014_10004058_pt1 | contig 17083 bp, 8 predicted proteins | sample 612S2DmetaG_FD_120489 | JGI IMG/M metagenome (GOLD analysis project Ga0182014, IMG submission 120489) | Permafrost microbial communities from Stordalen Mire, Sweden - 612S2D metaG | ecosystem: Environmental > Terrestrial > Soil > Wetlands > Permafrost | place: Sweden: Stordalen | collected... | reverse complement strand
CTCGGTGAGCGTATTGCGCGCATGCATCAGGTCGGTGGCTGGCATCGGGTGTAGCCGCAGATATCCCCGACGATCGGTCAGAGACCAGTGGCTGTCCTCGGGATTATGGTTCCACTCCCACATGGGTGAAAGCGTCCGCTCATTGAACTCGTCCGAGGTATGCGGCTTGATGGTTGCAGTTCCGGCCGGTACGATCGGTAGCGGACCCTCGGCGACAGGATGGCCGGTCTCCACTCCCGGCTGAGCCCCACCGATGACCGGCCAGTCGTTCTCCCAGTGAACCGGCTCCAGGTATACGATGCGGCCGTGCGCGCCGCGCAGGCTGAAGTGCACAAACCAGCCTCGTTCGTCGGGTGTTTCGACGTAGCCCCCTTGGTGTGGCCCATTCACATTCGTTTTGTCTTGGGTAAGCACAATCCGGTAGTCGTACGGGCCGTAGATGTTGCGCGAGCGCAAAACCGCCTGCGATCCCTCGCCCACGCCGCCCATCGGCGCAAAAATGTAGTACCAGCCGTTGCGCTTGTAGAACTTCGGTCCTTCCAACACCGGCAGATGTTCTGCGTCTTGGACGATGATTTTGCCCTCGTCCAGAACGGATTTGCCATCGGCGACCATGCGGTGTAGGATCAGCGGCCCTGCGCCCAATTTGGAGTGTACAAGGTAGGCCTTACCATCGTCGTCCCAGAGAGGGCACGGATCTTCCCATCCTGCCCCGGAAATTACAGCCACGGGCGCGCTCCACGGTCCCGTCATCCTCGACGAGGTGCTGACGAAGATACCCTCATCCGGGGTCGCGAAATAGACGTAGAACAGACCATTGTGAAAGCGAACCGAGGGCGCCCACACGCCGCCCCCATAACGGGTGCCGAGTGCCATGTCGTAGCTTGGACCTAGGTTCAGCCGCGGCAGGACATGTCCGACGATCCCCCAGTGCACCAGATCGAGCGAGTGCAGGATGGGAATGCCGGGGACGAAGTGGAAGCTGGAGGCGATGAGGTAGAAATCCTCGCCGTCGCGAATCACGTCTGGATCAGAGTAATCCGCAAAGAGGACAGGATTGTGATAGCGCGCATCAGCGAGCTTTGTCTGCGTCGCAGCTATTTGACATGCAAGCAGCGCTGCCAGCGACAGGGCGCGCAGCACGGACGGACGGCGTGTGCGCACAGGGCGGCGTCGCGGCGTTGGGAAAATGGAAAAGGTCCTATTCATGAAACAACATGCGGTCCCGCATCGTGGGCGAAAGAAATGAGCTCAAAGAAGCTTCCGAATCCAGATGTTGCGGACGACACCCTCGGGAGCGTACCTTCGAGCATCAATGCCGAACTTGCCCGATTGATTATTGGAGGAAGCAGGATCGTCGTCGAACAGCACAGCCATTAAGTGTCCGTTGACGATGTGCAGACAGATGCCGCCACGGGTGACAATCTCGTACTCATTCCAGTCATTTATTTTGACGAAGCCGCCGAGCGCGTCGCGGTCGGCGATGCTGCCGATAAGCTGTAGTGCCGAATACGGCGCCACGCCGACCATTTCTCCGCGCCACGCGAGAGTGCCGAGCATCGTGTTTTCGGAATAGGACTGGCCCGTGTACTTTGCGTGCTGCGGGTTGACCGGAAACCAGATGTCAGTCCGCGGGCCAGTCGTCATCCAGTTGAGGTTGTGCGGCTTCTTGCTAGGACGAAGAGGCCTGATCCAGGGAACTCCGTTCTGGCTACGGTATTGAATGACGCTTCCGCCGCGTTTTATTTCGAGCTTCAGATCGAAATCTTTCGCTTCAAATCCTTTGCGCCGTGCCAGCTCCCTGGCCTGGCCCGATAGGTCTGACCAGTGGCTTCGTGCACGTTTGCACTGTACCACCTAAAGTGCTCATTCCGCACTATTCCGTTGGACCTTCGAAGAAGCCTCCAGTTTTTTCTCCTTGACAACGCTTGGACTAGGGGACGATATTGGGTCGGTCGTGGTCTGACCACAGAAGGCAAATGTTTGTGTGAGCCAGGTCGGAAGAAACGACGTAGAGAAAACCGCAAGGCAACAATTCTTAGGAGGCACAGCCATGAGACCCTCCGTATGGACATGGATGTTTCTTTGGGTCCTTTCGACCGCCACGATCGTATTCGGCCAGACTGCAACCACCTCACTCCGCGGGGTCATCACGGACCCCACCGGCGCTCTGGTTCCGGGGGCGAAAGTCACCCTCGTGGACAACGCAACCGGCGTTAAATTGGAGGCGACGGCAAACAGCAGCGGCTACTATCTCTTCCCGCAGATTCCGCCCGCAAAGTTCACCATCACGGTTACAGCCAGCGGCTTCGGCAGTCAGATCAAAACCGCCGAGTTGCTGGTCAGCCAGCCGGCGACCATCGACTTTGCTCTCACCGTGAAAGCCATAACGGAAACTGTGGACGTGAGCGCCACGGTGCAGACCCTTAACATGACCGACGCCACGGTCGGCAACTCGGTCAACAATTCGACCATCCAGGCGCTGCCCATGGATGGCCGCGACCCTGTCGCGCTGCTGAGTCTACAGCCAGGTGTGCTGTACATCGGCGCTGGATCCGACAGCCGCCAGGGAGTTGTGGCCGGCGCGCGCTCCGACCAGGGCAACATCACCCTCGACGGCGTCGACGACAACTATCAGGTGGTTAACACAGGTTTCGCGTACGTTTTGCGTTCCACGATGGACTCTACGGAGGAGTTTCGCGTCACCACCTCCAACGGCACCGCCGAGGCAGGCCGATCGTCCGGGGCGCAGGTCAACTTGGTCACCAAGAGCGGGACCAACAAGTTTCACGGTGCACTATATGAGTACAACCGCCCGACTAACACCGTCGCCAACGACTGGTTTCTGAAGGAGTCCGAGCTATCTTCCGGACTGCCGAACAAACCGAATCCCTACCACCAGAACGTCTTCGGCGGCTCTGTGGGCGGTCCCATTAAGAAAGACAAGCTCTTCTTTTTCTTCAACTACGAGGGCTACCGCGTGGCCATCAGCTCTACCGTTAACGCACTCGTGCCGACCGCACCCTTTTACAACACCGGCTCCACTGACAACGTGCTCGGCTACGTCAATGACTCCGGTGGAACTACCTGGCTGACCGTGGCGCAGGTAGCCCAACTTGACCAGGGTTGCACGCAGTGTACGGCGCCCGGCGCGAACCCCCTGATACAAAAATATATGTCCACCGAACCCACCATCCAGCCCGGTCAGGGCCTGTCTCAAGGGGACGGTATCAACTCCGGCGCTTTTGTCTTCAGTTCGCCCATGCCGTCCACGCAAAATACCAGCATTCTCAAGCTGGATTATAACCTGAACTCGCACAACCACATCTATGGGCGGGGCAACCTACAGAAAGACACTTCTTCCGGTGCCGAACAGTTTCCCGGCCAAGGGCCCTCCCAGGAGTATGAGGACAACGCCAAGGGCCTGGCCGTTGGCTATACCTTCACGCCAACCTCGAAAATCGTCAATGATTTACACTACGGATATGTCCGCGATGGCAACTCCACTGCGGGCCCGGGCGAGTTCCAGGGCGACTTCGTAACCGTCCGCTTCTACAGTCAGCCGACGTCTCAAACCCGCGCTTACACGAGCGGCGTTCCGGTGAACAACATCATCGACAACCTGAACTGGATCAAGGGCAATCACGCGATTTCGCTGGGCGGCAACTGGCGCGGCATTATGAACAACTATGCCGGGAACGCCAACTCCTTCAGCGGCGCGTCCACCGATCCATATTGGATGGGAGGAAACGCGCCGGATCCAACCACGCTCGGCTTGCCGGCGGTGGGGAGTGGCTTTCTCAACTCCTATCTGATCGCCTACTCGACCCTGGTCGGGACCGTACCGCAATTCAATGGTCAGTACAACTACGCTATCTCCAGCCCGACCGCGGCGACCCTGCTGGCCGATGGAACACCATATGCCCGCCACTTCCGCACGAATGAGTTCGAGTATTATGCCCAGGACAGTTGGCACCTTCGTCCTAACCTGATGCTGATCTTCGGCCTGCGGCACACTATCCTGCAGACCCCCTACGAAACCAAGGGCCAGCAACTGGGGCCGACCATCGATATGGACGCATGGTACAAAAAGCGAGGAGAGGAGGCAGCCCAGGGCATTGTCTACGAGCCGTCGTTCGGATTCACGCCAAACGGGAAGGTGAACCACGCGCCTGCTTTCTGGCCAAAGCAGAAGCTGAATATCGCTCCTCGCCTGTCGGTGGTGTGGTCGCCCAACGCCACCACCAGCGTCCGGGCCGGAGCGGGCATGTACTTTGACCACTATGGCGAGTCGCTGGTGCAGTCCTGGGACCAGACCGGAGGAGCTTTCGGACTCAGCGCGACTCTCCAGAACCCGGCCAGTGTATATACCACCGAGACCGCTCCCCGCTTCACCGGCCCGCATGATCTCCCCAACATCGATGTGGGCTCCCCCCCGAGTTCCCTAACCTATCCTGCTTATCCAGAGGCAGGCGCATTTTCCATCGCCTGGGGGATCGACAACAAAATCAAGACACCCTACTCGGAGAACTTCGATCTTTCCATCCAAAAGCAACTGCGCGGCGGTTTTCTCTTTGAGACAGCCTATGTGGGCCACCTGGGCCGCCACCTGATACAGGACCTGGATCTCGCCGAACCGGTCAACTATAAAGACCCCAAAGGCGGGGGCGATTACTTTACGGCCGGTTCCAAGCTCTCCAAGCTAGTGGACCAAAACCTTGGAAACCCGAATGCATCCGTTCCCACGATCCAGTACTTCGAGGACGTTTTCCCCGGCTTTGCCAACCTGGACTACACGGGCCAGAGCGCAACCCAGGCCATCTATACCCATGAGTGGGCTCCCTATCGCTACACCGCGGCCGAAACCCAAGCGCTGGCGGACCTGGACTTCTACTGCCCGAGTATCTACGGTTCAAGTTGCAATCCCCAGCCCCTATTCTGGCACAGCCAGTTTTCTTCGCTGTACTCACCCGCCTCGATCGGTACCAGCTCTTACAATGCACTGCAGTTCACGTTGCGTCGCCCCCAGTCGCACGGCTTCACCATGGACCTGAGTTACACCTTCTCGAAATCGATCGATCTGGGTTCGCTGAATCGAGCCGCCGCCATCAGTCAAGATTACGGTTTTGGCCAGCTCTCGCTTATTCGGAACACCTGGAACCCGAAGCTCAACCGGGCCGTCTCCGACTTTGATACCCGCAGCCTGTTCACTAGCGACTGGGTCTATGCCTTGCCGGTGGGCCGGGGGAAGGCCGTTCTGGGCGGGTCGGGCCGCATCCTCGACGCCATCGCCGGCGGTTGGCAGTGGGCGGGTCTTGGCCGGTGGACCAGTGGCTTGCCCTTTACCGTCAACGAGCCTGGATGGACAACCGACTGGGAGGATCCGTCAGCCGGTGTCGTCACGGGTCCCGTGAAGCTCCAGAAGCACATATCGGAAGGTTCCCCGCAGGTCTTTGCCGGGGACACCGCCTCAATCATCAACAATGGAATAAGGTCCGGAACCCCCATCCGGCTGCCCTACCCAGGTGAAGCCGGTCAACGCAACCACTTCCGGGGTGATGGCTACTTCGGCATCGACTCTTCGCTCACCAAGACCTGGAGTCTGGCCGAACGCGCCAAGCTGAAGTTTGCATGGGAAGTCTACAACGTCTCTAACACGCCCCGCTTCGATGTGTTCAGCGTGGGCAACCAATTGACCAGCGGAAACCTGGGCTACTATGGCCGTGAACTCACAACCTACCGCCGGATGCAGTTTGGCCTGCGGCTCGAATTCTGACCGCCTTAACAAATCCTACAAAGACCTGAAGCAGGAGCATTTGCTCCGGCTTCAAGTTTCTTTGTCCCGTTGATTCCTGTCTGGCCAACGCCTACTTGTCGGCCGTGCCCCCATCCGCTCCCAGCGCCTTCAGCCGCGTCTGCGCCAGTCGGTAGCCGGAGGTAGGGATGGCCAGGACCTCATTTGGTTTCTCCAGTCTTGCGATAATCCTTATCGTGAAAGAGCAGGCCCGTTGTGGGGAGTTGAAGACCGGTTCTTTGCAAGTTTTTCATCTATCGGCTTGATGCGGAACACCCTTGAGGAGAAAATGGCTCGATTCGACAATTAGGCCCAGCAGGCGCTGTCGCCGCCCTTTTGGGGGTGCAGGCCTAGAGACATTAGTTGGCGCTAACGACGTGCACGCCCAATCTGGACGGGACTGAGAGCGGAAGGTTCGAGGGGAGTAGTTGTGCAGTTCTCGGGGTCCGTAACTTGCTCAGATCGCAGAACATTACCAACTTAACTTGGAGCAGTACTCCGGGAGGCCAGACGCCACAGATTCTCCCGCTCTCCGCCGCATCGTCTCATCTGGCGAAGGACGGCACTCCGTCGTTAAGACGTGGGGATCTCAGCTCGATTGTTTTTGCCTGACTGCGCCCCGAGTTTGCTTTCCGACCCTATGGCCCTCCATACCCTGCGCGGTTTGAGCCATTTGCAAGTGCTGTTCCATGAGTCTTCGCGCTTCAACGGGGTTTCGTGCACGAATGGCACGGTAGATTTTACGATGCATCTCCGCCGATTCGCGCAGGTCAATCGAGCACTCTACAGTTTTGCGGCGATCTTCGTACAGCGCCGACGTGATGGTCTCCATGAGAGCCGCCAGTATCGGGTTGCCGGAGGCCTGCGAGACAATGCGATGGAACAGGACGTCGTGAATGAGAAAATCCGCGGGGCTCTCCAGGGAAGCGAAAATCTCGGCAACCTCCTCGGCAAGCGCAATATCGTGCTCTTCCTTGCCGCGTTCCGCCGCAAGAGCGGCAAGGTTCCCCTCGAGGATCAACCGCGCCTCAAACAGTTGCCAGGACTGAAAGCCGTGGAGAGTACCCATGAGGCTGAAGGATGTTTTGCTGAATTCTGGGGGGCCATCGGCGACGAAGGTTCCAACACCGTGCCGCACTTTCATCACGCCCATCGCCGCCAGGTAGTTTATGCCTGTACGAAGGCTTGCACGGCTGAGTTTCAGTGAGCGGGCAAACCCGCGCTCCGGAGGGATTTTGTCGCCTGGCCGCAGAGCCCTACTCTCAATGAGAGAACGTATGTGGTTGACCACGTACATAGCCCGATCGGTCTCAGGCAATTCCTGTTTCGTCCGCGGCATAATCAGCACCTTCTTGCATTCCCGGGAATCCCGAGCAAGACGAGATTAACACTGAAGCCCCTTCTCTGACTTGAAGAGATTTCTTCCCCGAAATTGCGCTCGTCGGTCCGATGTGTATACTTGTGGTCTGACCTCTTTTGTGGTAAGACCTCACTGTCTTTTGGCGAAAAGGTAGAGTTCCAATCATGCTGCTCCATGAAGATCGTTTGTTTCCTGCAGAACCCACTGTACGAAAGACCGCCAAGACGCTCTATGAGCATGTGCGAAGGTTGCCCATCGTCAGCCCTCATGGACATACGCAGGCGACATGGTTCGCGAAGAACGAGCCTTTCCCCGATCCGGCAAAGCTCTTTGTGCAGCCTGATCACTACGTCTATCGAATGCTCTACAGCCAGGGTGTCTCCCTTGAGGATCTCGAGATTGGGCAGCCGGAGCTGAAGGACGCTCGCAAGGTCTGGCGCATCTTCGCCAGCCATTACTATTTGTTTCGCGGAACGCCGACGCGCATGTGGTTGGATTGTGCCTTCCAGGAGCTATTTGGACTGGAGGAGCGGCTGTCGGACAAGACCGCAGATCTCTACTTCGACACAATCTCTGAAAAGCTGCGGACGACAGTCCTGACGGCATGATGCGTTTTCGCGAGCAGGTGACAGAGACGGCAGGGTTCTACAACACGGTCGGGTTCAACGACGACACACCCGGGCCTTCCTTTCCATTCCGGCGCGGCACGACGTGGCGCGCCGCATTGATTGCGCCTTCCTGGCGAAGCTCGTCACCGAACATCGGCTTGGGGAAGAGGAAGCTTTTGACGTGGCCCAGGATCTGGCCTATGGGCTGGTTAAAGAAGCGTATCGGCTGTGGGGGGGAGCGAAATCGCTGACAGAATGGCTTTTGGCATCCAGCCCGGAGAGGAGTTATCCCCCAGCGCGCGATTTGGGCGCGTGCGCTGGACCATCTGTGCAATGCGGCAAAGAGTTCTTTTTCCTTGCCAATCCAGGGTTAGGGCTGTGGGCCTACCGCGGCAAATTGCGAAGTGAGGCTGAAAGTGGGAAATAGCGGCGTAAAGCTCGGCAAGTATTCCGTCGGGATCGGGGACAGGTTCGCGCACCAGGCCAAAGCGCAGTTGCAGGCTTGCGTGCAGGCTCTGCGGAACGGCGTCGAAGTGATTCCGGTATGGAACAAGTCGAACCGCGAGCATACGATCATCGGCTCCGAGCCCTCGTCCGTACGGCATGCGGCCGATGCTGCCGTAAAGGCGATGCACTGGGACAAGCCACACTTTTGCGACGCCGACCACATCACGCTGAAGACAGTCGACGGATTCCTCGATCCCTGCGATTTCTACACCATCGACGTGGCCGACTCAATCGGCCAGCCGGAGGAGGCCGCCAACGTCGAAAGCTTCGCGAAGCGGCACCCGGAGTTGCTGGGGCGCGTCCGGATGGAAGGCGTGGACGAGGCTTTCGCGATCACACAGGAGCACCTGAAGCAGACAGCGCAGAAATTTCTCGCCGCCGTGAAAAAGGCCGGCGAGGTCTACCGCAAGATCCAGAATGCGAAGGGCGTCGGCAACTTCATCGCTGAGATCTCGATGGATGAGACCGACCGCGCGCAGAGTCCCACAGAGCTGCTCATTATTCTGGCAGCGATCGCGGATGAAGACATTGCCGTGCAGACTATCGCTCCGAAGTTCAGTGGTCGCTTCAATAAAGGTGTAGACTACGTCGGCGACGTGGCACAGTTCGAGCGAGAGATTGCGCTCGACGTTGCAGCCATCGCATACGCAGTCCGGCAATATGGCCTGCCTGACAATCTTAAGCTGAGCGTTCACTCCGGCAGCGACAAGTTCTCAATCTACCCTGCCATTCATTCCACGATGAAGCGGTTCAACGCAGGCGTGCACCTCAAGACCGCCGGAACCACATGGCTCGAAGAGCTGATCGGCCTCGCGGAAGCCGGTGGCGACGGCCTCGCGCTGGCGAAAGAGATTTACTCTGAAGCCTTCGCGCACCGCGATGAACTCTGCGCGCCTTACGCCACCATAATCGATATCGATCCGGCGAAGCTTCCGTCCCCGGACGAGGTTTGCGGCTGGTCCTCCCAGCAATACACCTCCGCTCTCCGCCACATTCCGGGAGCGGCGGCGTACAACAGCAGCTTTCGCCAGTTGCTGCATGTTGGCTTCAAGATCGCAGCCAAGATGGAGCGCCGCTATCTGGACCTCCTCGACGTCAATGAATCTGTGATTGCAAAGAACGTGACCGAAAATCTTTTCGACCGGCACATCGCTCCCGTCTTTCTGGGGCGCGCGGGAGAATTGCGCGAAGCGCTTCCACCCACAACCGAAGCAGAGAAAAAATGACGACCAATATTTTCAGCCTTGAAGGCAAGACCGCCGTTGTGATCGGGGGCACCTCCGGCATCGGTCGCAACCTGAGCCTAGGGCTCGCCGATGCTGGAGCGGATGTCATCGCCTCCGCGCGCCGCCCGGAACTCGTCGAGGAGACAGCGGCCGAGATCGAACGCCGCGGACGCCACACGCTGCGTTTGACATCGGATCTGCGCAACCGCGATTCGCTCGAACAACTACTCGCTGCCACACTCCAACGCTTCGACAAAGTCGACATCCTTGTCAACTGTGCCGGAAAAATCAAGCGCATGCCGACCCTCACCATGCCTGAAGAGGATTGGGCCGATATCGTGGACACGAACCTCACCGGAACGTTGCGCGCTTGCCAGATCTTCGGCAAGCACATGCTGGAGCGTGGCTACGGCCGCATTGTCAACATCGCCTCTCTGAACAGCTTCGTTGCGCTCCACGAAGTCGCCGCCTACGCGGCCAGCAAGGCAGGCGTCGTATCCCTAACGCGCTCGCTTGCCGTGGAGTGGTCGAAGAAGGGCGTTACGGTGAACGCCATCGCGCCCGGCGTCTTTCGCACCGCCCTGAATGCAGACCTGCTCGACAACACGCCGCGCGGCCAGGAACTGCTGATGCGGACACCGACGGGCCGCTTCGGCGAGACCGAAGAGCTCGTCGGAGCTGCGGTCTACCTCGCCTCCGATGCCTCTTCTTTCGTTACCGGGCAGACTCTGGTCGTCGACGGTGGCTTTCTGGCCAGCGGTGTCAACCAATAGCCGGGCGGAAACCAAGTTGTTCTCTGTCGTGTCCTACGCCCGGCATTGCCTGGAAAGTGCCTTCGACAGGAGTGGAATTGTCCGCCAAGACATCATGAATGAACTGGATGAACAACGGTCGTTTCGCTGACTCTCGCTCCCGTGTTGTAGAGAAACAGCATCAGAGCGTAATCACGCCGCCCGGCTGTTGTCTGACGATCCGGACCGCGCAGGAGCGACTGAACGACAGGCGGATCGAGGTATCGAGGCGGTGCGGGTGGATGTCGCTTGGACGGCAAGGCAATGATGCGGGCCAATCGTCCAGCGTGCTCGGGATGGCGCCGCGGGACGTGCGAGAAGAAACTGTGAAGTGCGGCGAGCCTCTCTGATTCGGCCACAGAGTAATCTGCAGGTGGGGCTCTATATGAGTTTCATTCCAGACATAGACCTACTACAGCAGTTCATAGCTAGATACAACCGTAGTGGTATTAGTAGTAGTAGCTGTTACTTGCCCCTGTTTTGAACTACTGCGCTAAGCGTTGAACTTGCATCTTGGAATAGCGAGAGAACTCTGCCGAGTTTCTCCCAACCCCACTTTGCAGTAGCGGAGAACGAGAAACTGCAGGAAAGCAACCAAATTGAATTCCCAGAAATGCTCCCAGCAGAGCTAGGAGAGCCCAGGAGCAATTGCAGAAGGGCTACAGGTACCCAAGGAGGGCGAATTGACCCTGCCGTCCAGAAACGCCGTTTACAGATGATTTCCTGAAATTCAAGATTTCTGCATTGGCGTGGGCTTTCTGGATCAAGATCGGGACAGGAAAGATTGAGAAAGGTTTCAGCAGCATGGTGCTGCTACCAGCTCCCATGTATACGAGTTTGATTGACAGGGCAGTTCAGAGCACGCAGGACTGGCGCTGTATATGAGTTTCGAATTTGCAGTTCAGAAATGACGGGAAAGCGTCCCCTATCGCCGCAAGAATGGTGATCTGGGCGAGTCGTTTCCAGAAAGTGCGGGACAGGACGAACATCAGGACGTGCGAATCGTCACTGTTGCCCTGCAGAGGGTCGACCAAACCGCAGGAAGGCTGGCTTCGATTTCTTGTCGATTCCTTATGCCAACGGCCTAGAATGATCGGTTGAATTGAGGGGGAGGGAATTTCTTCCCTATGGCCAGCCGAGAGTTAGGCCAATACTTACGCGTCGGTCTTGAACTGGGCCACTACCGCATCGTCGAAAGGCTCGGCGGCGGTGGCATGGGGGTGGTGTATGAAGCGGAGGACCTCAAGCTCGGTCGCCACGTCGCCCTGAAGTTCCTTCCCGACGAACTCGCCAACGATGCACAAGCCCTCAGCCGTTTCCAGCGGGAAGCCAAAGCCGCTTCCTCGCTGAACCACCCGAACATCTGCACCATCTACGAAATCGACGAGTCCGATGGGCGAACCTTCATCGCCATGGAGTTGCTCGAAGGGCAGACGCTCAGGCACGAGATCAATGGCAAGCCGCTGGAGATCGAGACGGTGCTCGATCTGGGCATCCAGATCGCCGATGCGCTCGACGCGGCACACGCGAAAGGAATCGTCCATCGGGACATCAAGCCCGCGAACATCTTCGTGACGAATCGAGGTCAGGCGAAGGTTCTCGATTTTGGGCTGGCGAAAGTCTCGCTCAAGCCGCAGAGCGTTGCCTTCAGCGCCGCGACCATCGAGTCCGAGGAACATCTGACCAGCCCCGGCAGTGCGCTGGGCACCGTTGCCTACATGTCGCCCGAGCAAGCCAAGGGGAAGGAACTGGATGCGCGTACTGACCTGTTTTCCTTCGGAGCGGTGCTCTACGAGATGGCGACCGGGGCGTTGCCGTTTCGGGGCGACACTTCCGCGCTCATCTTCAAAGCCATACTGGACGGAACGCCAACATCGGCAGTGCGGTTGAATCCCGACCTGCCGCCCAAGTTAGAAGACATCATTAATAAGGCTCTGGAGAAAGACCGCAATCTGCGATACCAGCACGCCGCCGATATGCGCGCAGACTTGCAACGGTTGAAGCGCGATAGCGAATCAGGCCGTTCAGCCGTAGTAGCAACCCAGACAGAAACCAAGCCCGCTCCAAAATCTACTCGGGTTCGTTGGGCAGCAGTGACTGGCGCCACAGTGCTGGTTATCGGATTGGCATGGGGCGGTTGGTTTTTCCACTCCCGCAAAGCGCATGCATTGACCGAAAAAGATACGATTGTGCTCGCCGATTTCTCCAACGAGACGGGAGACCCCGTATTTGACGGCACGCTTCGGCAGGGTCTGACCGTGCAGCTGGAGCAATCACCCTTCCTCAACCTTATATCTGACGGGCGCATCCAGCAGACCCTGGGCCTCATGGGCAAACCGATCGATGCAAAACTCACGCCGGAAATTGCACGGGAAGTTTGTCAACGAAGTGGCGGAAAGGCTTTCATCGACGGCACGATTGCACAGATTGGCACGCAGTACAGTCTCATTCTGAAGGCGGTGAATTGCTCGAATGGAGAATCACTCACGAGCACCGAAGCTGAGGCAAGCGACAAGAACCACGTCCTAGATGCTTTGGGCAAAGCGGCTTCACAGATCCGCAACAAGTTGGGCGAATCGCTCAGCACCGTTCAGAGGTTCGACGCACCCCTGATACCGGGCACCACGTCCTCGCTTGAGGCTTTTCAGGCCTACACCCTCGGACGGAAGACTTTGGAGGATGACGACTCTGTCACTGCCGTGCCCTTGTTTCAGCAGGCCATCCGGTTGGACCCGAATTTCGCCATGGCCTATGCCTCGCTCGGGGCTAGCTATGGGAATATCGGCGAGCCTATCCTAGCCTCGGAGAGCACAAAGAAGGCATACGCGCTGCGTGAGCGCGTCAGCGAGCGGGAAAAGCTTTACATCGAATCTCACTACCATTTGAGTGTCACCGGCGACTTGGATAAGGCGCGCCAAGTCTACGAACTGTGGGAGCGGGTCTATCCGCGAGATGCTTTGCCGCACGGCAACCTGGGTGATATCTACTCCGCACTCGGGCAACCTGACAAAGCCCTTGCGGAAACCCGTGAGGGCCACCGCCTAAATCCGAGCGGTTTGAGTTATGACCACCTCGTCGACCGCTATATCAATCTGAATCGGCTGGAAGAGGCCCGGGCTACGATCAAAGAGGCGCAGGCGAAAAACCTCGATTCTGCTGGCCTGCACTTCGAACTTTACAGGTTTGCCCTCTTGCAGAACGATGAGGCAGGAATGAAGCAGCAGGTGGACTGGGCTATAGGAAAGCCGGAAGAGATTGACCTGCTGAACTTCGAATCGTGGACGGCCGCCTCTTCCGGGCGACTTAGAAAGGCTCGGGAATTTTCGCGCCGGGCATTGGCTTTGGCCGAGCGAACGGGAAAAAAGGAGTCGGCGGAGGAAATTGAACGTTACGCGGCCTGGGAGGAAGTGCTTGTCGGTAATGCTGCCGAAGCCCGCCGGCGGACCGAGGCGATCCTCGCCCTTTCAACGCGCCTGGATAGGACGTGCGACGCGGCGCAACAGCTGGCCTTGGTGGGAGATGCAGCTCGGGCGCAAGCACTGGGGAATGATTTGGCCAAGCGCTTCCCCGAAGATACCGGGGTGCGGTTCGACTGCCTGCCAACACTTCACGCACAGCTCGCGCTCAGCCGCAATGACCCATCAAAGGCCATCGAGCTACTTCAGGCTGCTGCTCCCACGGAACTGGGTATCGGTAGTCTCTATCCGGCCTACCTCCGTGGACAGGCCTATCTAGCTTTGCATCAGGGCACTGAAGCCGCTGCCGAGTTCCAAAAAATCCTTGACCACCGCGGGAGAATGGGGCCTGACCTTCTCGGTGCACTCGCCCATCTCCAAATCGGCACAGCCTACGCCATGCAGGGCGACACCGCCAAAACTAAGGCGGCCTATCAGGGTTTCTTCACACTCTGGAAAGACGCCGACCCTGACATCCCCATCCTGAAGGAAGCCAAAGCCGAGTACGCGAAGCTGCAGTAGCTTGAGAACTGCGCCGCTCGCATCAGTGCAAGAAAGTCAGACCTTTTTGGTGTGCAGGAACGAGGAGTCTTGCGCCCTTCGTCGTAGGTGGCATTCTGGCGGATCAATTTGACAACACGCGAAGGAACGGGAAGGACTGGCGTGCTGATTCTGAAAGTGAGAACAGCCCGATCGGCATCCAGAAATGTGACAAAATCGCAGAAAAATCTGAAGCAACTACAGCTTAGCAAAGAATTTTCACCCTCAGGGGTCACATCAAAAACGGCCAATGAGGGTCACTTCAAAACCGGCCAACGGAAGAGGTCTGGGACAAGGTTGTTTTACTCCGCCGCCTCCTGAGGAGGCAAGTCTGTTTTTGTGCGCCAGCTCCGTGGACCGCATTTGAGTACATGGCCGTGATGGAGGAGGCGATCGAGCATAGCCGTAACGGCGGCGCTGTCGCCGAGCAGTTTGCCCCAGTCGTCCACCGGTCGATTCGAAGTCAGCAAAGTGCTGGCGCGCTCATAGCGCCGCATAACGATTTCCAGTAAGTCCTCGGCGGCCGTCATGGGTAACTTCCGCATGCCCAGGTCATCGATAATCAGCAGCGGTACGGAAACGAACAGTTCCATGGTTTCTTTGCGGGTACCGTCGATAGTAGCTTCGGCCAGGTCATCGAGTAGTTTGTGGGTTTCGCGATAGAGCACGCGATAGCCCTGTTGGATAGCGGTTTGTCCGATGGCCTGCGCGAGATGACTCTTGCCGGTGCCCGGGGGCCCAAGAAACAAACCGTCTTCGTGGCGAGCGATGAAGGCACCGGTGGCCAGGTCGAACACCAGACTGCGATTCATCTTTCGGTTGAAGTTGAAGTCGAAGTTGTCGAGAGTTTTTTGCGTATCCCGGAACTGGGCCTGTTTTTTTCTTCGCTCCAGCAGTCGCTCGCCACGACGAGTGAGTTCGTCGGAGACTAAGCAGGAGAGGAAGTCGATCGGGGGCATGGCTTCGGCCTGAGCTTGGCGGAGGCGAGTTTCGAGTACGGCGGCGATTCCGCCCAGCCGTAGCTGTCCTAAGGCACGGTTCAACTCAATGAGGTTCATCTTCTGGCTCCTGGGTTCTGAGGTTAATGAGATCGCGGTAGTGGACCAGTTCGCGAATGAGCGGGTCGACTTGCCGCAGGGTAAGTTGGGGAGCACGTTCGAGATAGCGCCGGACAAAGCGGTACTCATAGACTCCCATTTCGAGAGCTGCCGCGCAGGCATCCTCGACCGCGGCGGTGCCGAACTTCTTGGCCAGCGAGAGCACGCCCAGCACCCGGCGAATGCCGGCTTCTCCAAGCTGGCTATAAATAAGGTTGCAGAGTGTACCGATGTGAGAACCGGCTCGTCCGGCTCGCCATAGTAACTGGGAAACCTGAAGCGGCATGTGCTGGGGACGATCTTCTTTCTTAATGCGATACCAGCCGCGTTTCTGGCGTACATGCTCGCGCAGCAGCAGTCCGTTCTTGGGATCGAGGATGCGAACGTACAGCTCATCCCACTGCACCTGCACTTCTCGTCCGATCCAGCCCGGCGGCAGGCCGTAATAGGCGGCATCGACTTCGACGCAACCGTCCAGATTCACGCCCCGCTTGCCATGCTGGTAGTAGCGAAAAGGTTCCAGGGGAAGCGGCAGCAAGGTTGGTTTTTCTTCGGCAAACATGGCGGCGACCTGCCGTTTGGTGGTGCCATGAATGCGGGTATCGGCACAGCTTGCCTCCCAACGATCCAGATAGGCTTGCGCCTCCTCCAGGCTCTCAAAGCGTTTTCCCTGGAGCGCTCGTTGGGCGTGGCCGACGCCGGATTCAACTTTTCCTTTTCGATCTGGATCCTTGATCCGACACGGCAGGGCTACGGCGCCATAGTGCGCCAGGACGTCGCGATAGAGAGGATTCAGAGTGGGATCGTAGATGTCAGGGACGAGTACGCCCTCGCGCAGATTATCCAGAACGACGACACGCGTCGCGCCACCCAGTCGACGGAATGCTTTCTCATGCAACTCGGCCCAGATGCGCGAACTGGAACGAAACGTCAGAAAACGTGCCGCCTTGCGGCTACAGCCGAGCACCATCACGAACAGTCGGGTACGTCGATATTTTCTGGTCTGCGGATCACGGACCATGGCACCCGTGCCATAGTCCACTTGGGATTCTTCTCCGGGTCCCGTCAGAATCACCGCACGTGGCTGCAGTGGCTGCTTTCCCCGCAACTTGCGCACGTAGCGCTTGACCGTCTGATAGCCACCGCTGAAGCCGCTCTCGGAGACCAGGTCTTGCCAGATGGCGGTGGCATCGCGGCCATGGCTTAGACCCAACTCGATGGCTTCGCGGAACGGCTCACAGACACTGGAGGATGCAATCGGTTGGGGATTTTCCGTTTCCGAGCGTTTCGACTCCACGCCAAACCCGGTGATCACCGCATTGGCCGGTTTTGCGTTTTTTGCTTCTGCTTTTCCCTTAGTAAGAAGGTTTTCGGGGTTGGGGTTGTTCGTAAGATCCGGTGGGTTTGCGTTGGACCCGGTGGTCACCTCGTTGGCCGGTTTTGCCGGCCCTCGCCGTCCCCACGCACCAGGCGGACGCACCCCGACGCCGGCCGCCTTCAGATAGGCGCTAGCGGTTTCTCGACGCGTACCCCGGTCTCTTGCTCGATGCGCCGCAGTGGCCATCCGAGTCGCCCCAGGGCAATCACTTGTTGTCGTTTCGCTTCGCTCAAGACGTTGCTCATGCCGACAGAAGCTACAACACCTCATGTCGGAATCAACGTCCCGGGCCTCATTCTCGTTGGCCGGTTTTGAAGTGACCCTCAT
>Ga0182014_10004056_pt1 | contig 17092 bp, 15 predicted proteins | sample 612S2DmetaG_FD_120489 | JGI IMG/M metagenome (GOLD analysis project Ga0182014, IMG submission 120489) | Permafrost microbial communities from Stordalen Mire, Sweden - 612S2D metaG | ecosystem: Environmental > Terrestrial > Soil > Wetlands > Permafrost | place: Sweden: Stordalen | collected... | reverse complement strand
TTTCCACGCTCCGGGCGGTCTCCTTCCTGGGTCGTCGGGTGGCGGTGCCGGGGTGAGGTCGGTGCTGGCAGGGCCCAGGCTCGCGACCGCTGTGCTGAACGTGTCCACGGTGGTGCCGAGGTCGCCGGCGCCATGACCAGAATGTCGGAGGTGGAGCGGTCGCCTGAGGTGGCCGTGGCCGCGCCCCTGCTGGCCGAGGCGGTCGGGCTCGTCGCGCACACCCCCGTCCGTAACAGCGGTACGGTCGGCGGCAGCCTGGCGCACGCCGATCCCGCGGCCGAACTGCCCGCAGTCGCCCTCGCGTCCGATGCCGAGCTGGTCGCGACCGGCCCGGCCGGAACGCGGCGGATCGCGGCCGTGGAATTCCTCACTGGACCGTTCAGCACCGCGCTGGCGCCGGACGAGATCCTCACCGAGATCCGGCTGCCGATGTGGGCCGGCGGCCACGCCTTCGTGGAATTCTCCCGGATCCACGCCAACTTCGCCGTGGTCGGCGTGGCCGCACTCATCGACCTGGACGGCGACCGGATCCGGCGGGCGGCCCTGGCTCTTACTGGCGTCGCCCCGACCGCGATCCGCGCCACCGCGGCCGAAAACGTCCTGGCGGGCAGCGATGTCGGCGACATGGCGGCGACCGCTGCCGAGGCCGCCGGAGTAGCCGTCCAGGGCCTGACCCCGGCCGGCGACCTGCACGCCAGCCCGCAGACCCGGCTCGCGCTGGCCCGGACCTATTTGCGGCGCGGGATCGAGCTGGCCATGTCGCGCGCACGAAACGAGAGGTGAGCACGTTGACCCCCACCGCCTGCACCATCAACGTGACCGTGAACGGCCACCCGCATGTGGCCGAGGTGGAGCCGCGGCGGCTGCTCGTCGACTTCCTCCGCGAGGACCTCGGGCTCGCCGGCACCCACATCGGCTGCGAGCACGGCGTCTGCGGGACCTGCACGGTCCTGCTGAACGGGGCCAGCATCCGGTCCTGCATCACGTTCGCCGTGCAGGCCGACGGTGCCGAGATCAGTACGGTCGAGGGCCTGGCCCGTGGCGGCGAGATGCATCCCCTGCAGGACGAGTTCTCAGAGAAGCAGGGCCTGCAGTGCGGCTACTGCACGCCGGGCATGCTGATGCGCGCCTGCGAGATCCTCGCGGAAAACCCTGATCCGACCCCGGCCGAGGTGCGCTCGGCCATCGCAAGCAACCTGTGCCGCTGTACCGGCTACCAGTTCATCACCGAGGCCGTAATTGGTGCCGCCGCGCGTATGCGCGCCACGAAGGAGGTCGCCTCGTGACCACCGTTGACCGCGCGGACGCTGCACCCCCCGTCCGCGACCAATCCGCCAAGCGGCGCTGGGTCGGCCAGTCGATCCGCCGCGTCGAGGACCCGAAGTTCCTGCTGGGCCGGGGCGGCTACATCGCCGACCGGATTACCCCCGGCACCCTGCACGCGGCCGTGCTGCGCAGCCCGCACGCGCACGCCCGGATCGTGCGGATCGAGGCCTCCCGGGCCAAGGCCGCACCGGGCGTGCACGCGGTGATCACCGGCCCGGAGGCCGCCGAGCTCTGCAACCCGATGCCCGACTTCGGCCCCGACCCGGCCCGGCACACGTGGCGCTGCCTTGCCGCGGACAAGGTGCGGTACGTCGGTGAGGGTGTCGCGGTCGTCGTGGCGGACAGCCGTTATCTGGCGGAGGACGCGCTCGAGCTCATCGAGGTGGAGTACGAGCCGCTGCCGCCGGTGACCGACCCGGTGCGGGCCCTGGCCGACGATGCCCCGCTGGTGCACGAGGCCCTGGAGTCCAACTGCGCCTACGAGCGCACCTTCGATTTCGGCGACGTCGACCGCGACTTCGCCGAGGCCGAGGTCATCGTCCGGGACCGGCTCCGCTGGCACCGCTCGGGCGGCCAGCCGCTGGAGACCGTCGGGGCGATCGCCGAGTACGACCTGGGTACTGGCAGCTTCACCATCGACACCAACACGCTGAGCTTCACCAGCTACCTGTTCATGGCCGCGAACACGCTCAAGGTGGCCGCCAACAAGCTGGACATCAGACCGGTGCCGGCCGGCGGCAGCTTCGGCTCCAAGCTGTTCGCCAACAAGCCGGCCGTGATCGCTGCGATGTGCGCGCGGGAAACCGGCCGGAAGGTGGCCTACCTGGAGGACCGGGTCGACAACATCTCGAACTGCGACCACCACGGCTCCGACCGCATCTACGAGGTCGAGCTCGCCATGATGCGGGACGGCACCATGCGCAGCATCAAGATCGACGTCATAGACGACTACGGCGCCTACATCCAGTTCGGCGTAGGCCATCACGGAAACGCGCTGGCCCAGGTCGTGGGGCCGTACACGATCGGCAGCGTGCGGTATCAGGTGCAGGCCGCGCTGACCAACAAGAACCAGCAGGGTGCCTACCGCGGCTTCGGCTCCGAGGTGAACAACTGGATGCTCGAGCAGATGGTCGACAAGGCCGCGCGGGAACTGGGTCTGGACCCGGTGGCGGTCCGCCGCAAGAACTTCATCCGGGAGTTCCCGCACTTCATCCCGACCGGCAACGTCTACGACTCGGGCGACTACGACCGGGTGCTCGACAAGGCGCTGGAGCTGGCGGACTACAGCCACTGGCGGACCGAGCAGGAGCGGCTCCGCGAGGAGGAAGGCCGTTATATCGGCATCGGGCTGATCTCGGCGCAGGAGCGCAGCGTGTTTTCCGCGACGGAGTTCTGGTTCTGGTTCGACGAGCCGGGCGCGCCGGTGACCTCGACGCCTGAGTCGGTGTCGCTCAAGGTGGACGCCACTGGCGGGATCACCGCAATCCTGTACTCCTGCGCGTTCTGGGGCAACAGCCCCGAGACGATGGTCGCCCAGTTCGTCGCGGAGGAGTTCGACTGCAGCCCGTACGACGTCTCGATCGTCTACCACGGCAGCCGCGACGGGCTCCCGGCCACCGGGCCCGGCGGCTCCCGCACGACGGTGATGCTCGCGGGCGCGGTCGAGGGGGCGGCCGGCAAGATCAAGGCCAAGGCCCGCCGGGCCGCGGCTCACCTGCTCGAGATCGACCCGGACGACGTGGAATGGTCCGATGGCGGCTTCCACGTCAAAGGCGACCCGGAACGGAAGAAGTCGCTCGCGGAGATCGCGATCGCGCTGCACCTGTTCAAGCACAGCTTCCCGGCGGACATGGAAAGCGGGCTGGACGAGTCGAAGGTGTTCGACCACCCGTACACGACGATGCCGTCCGCGGATCGGAAGGATCTCGGCGTCTTTTACCCCTTCATGGGCCACGCCTGCCACGTACCCGTGGTCGAGGTGGACATCGAGACCGGCGCGGTCACGTTCTTGCACTATGCGGCGGTACACGACTGCGGGACGCTGGTGAACCCGCGCTCGCTGGCCGGGCACATCGTGGGCGGAACCGCCCAGGGCATCGGGACGGCCCTGTACGAAGAGTTCGTCTACGACGACGACGGCCAGCTGCTGTCCTCGAGCTTCCTGGACTACCTGATCCCCACGGCGACGGAGGTCCCGGAACTGACGATCGGCCACGTGGAGACGCCGTCGCCCTACACGCCGCACGGTGTCAAGGGCGGCGGGGAGGGCGGCCGGATGATGGCGCCCGCCGCCATCAACGTTGCGGTCAACGACGCGTTGTACCCGCTCGGCGTCCGCCTCACCGAACTGCCGATGACCCCCGAGCGGATCCTGTCGGCGCTGCGGGCGGCGGGGCCTATCGGTGGCAGGGCCGGGTGAGCGAGGCCACCGGACCGGTCGCCGTGGTCACCGGCGCCAACCGGGGAATTGGCCGCGCCATCACCGTGGCCCTGGCTGCCGGCGGCTTCACCGTTGCCGCCAGCGCCCGCGACCCGGCGAGCCTGGCGGACACGGTGGCGGAGGCCCGGAAGACCGGCGGGACCGCCATCCCGGTCGGCTGCGATGTCCGAGACGAGGCCTCCGTGATGGCGCTGGCCGCACGGGCTGAGCAGATTGGCCCGGTGCACACGGTCGTCGCCAACGCCGGGATCGCCGGGCCGACGGCGCCACTGCACGAGATCACGCTGGCAGACTGGCGAACGACCATCGCTATCGACCTCGACGGGGTGTTCCTCACCTTCCGGGCGTTCATCCCGGCCATGATGGGCCGCCGGGCCGGCAGCCTGATCGCGATCTCATCCATCACCGGCAAGCGGCCGCTGCACGGGCGGACCCCCTACGCCGCCGCAAAGATGGGCGTCATCGGGCTGGTCCGGACGCTCGCCACCGAACTCGGCCCGCACAACATCCGAGTCAACGCGATCTGCCCCGGCTTCGTCGCCGGGCCGCGGATCGAGCAGGTGCTCCGCCACCAGGCCGCCGTCCGCGGGATCCCCGAGGAGACGGTGCGCGGCGAGGTGACTGGCCTATCGCCGCTGCGCCGCATGGTGCGGCCGGAAGAGGTGGCCGCGACCTGCGTGTACCTCGCGTCCGGCGACTCGGCCGCGATCACCGGGGAGGACCTCAACGTCACCGCCGGCGTCGTCATGTACTGAAGGAGGACTATGCGGATCATCGATCTGTCCCAGGACATCTACGAAGGAATGAAGGTATACCCCGGTCACCTGAAGACCGTGCAGTTCGAGCACGCGACGCACGAGGAGACGGCGCCGCGGTTCGACAGCGGCTTCTCCTTCCAGACCACCGGGTTCATACTCAACGACAACGGGCCCACTCACGTGGACTCCTTCTCACATCTCGATCCCGACCCGTCGGCCGAGACCATCGAGAAGATGGCGCTGGAACTGTTCTTCGGCCCTGCGGTCTGCTTGGACGTCACAGGCTTCCCACCGCGCACCGACATCACCACCGAGGACCTGGACCGCATCGAGGCCGCCTCGCCGGTGAGCGTGGAACCGGGTGACATTGTTCTGTTCTATACCGGCACCTGGAATCGCTTCGCCGGGGACAAGCGCTATCTCACCGAGTTCGCCGGCCTCGGCGAATCGGCCAGCAAATGGATCGTCCGCCGGCAGGTAAAGACCTTCGGCGTGGACAGCCCCACCCCGGACAACCCCGCTAGCACCAGTTATCCAGTCCATATGATGTGCCGCCGGGAGCACATCACGCACTACGAAAACCTCGCGAACCTGGACCAGGTAGTGAATACCCGGTTCACCTTCGCCGGGTTCCCGCTCAAGCTCCAGGGCGCACACGGCGGCCCGACCCGCGCGGTGGCTCTCGTCAGCTAGCGCCTGGGCGGGCAGACTGGACGTGGCAGGCCGGCCCGGCCGGCGTCACCAGGGCGCGAATCCCGCGGTGAGGAGGCCGGGTGAACACGATCAGGACAGACGCGGTCCAAGGGCTGGGACCGTCGACTGGGCCGGGAACGCGGCGGCGACCCAGGACTGTACTACCTACGGGTGTTCGGCGAGCCGGGCGGCACGGAGCCACGGGCTGGCGCTTCGGCGGCCACCACGTATCGCTGAACAACCTCATCGCCGACGGCAAGGTCGTCGTCGCCACCACTTCGTGCTTCCTCGGCGCCGACCCGGCGGTCTCCCCGCTGCTCGTGCAGCGCCGGATTCTTCGGCACCCACAGGTCTGATCGCGGGTCGCTCACGAAGCATCCGGCACCTGAGTGCTAGCGATGCTCAGGGGCGGGACCGTGCCACAGGTTCACCACTCCCGGCGACAGGTCCAGCAGCCTGAATTCAAGGGCTGCCGCTGGCGGCCGCCGGGCTCAGGCGGGGGGCGAAACGGAGCCTCAGCCCGAGCCTGCGCAGCACCGAGAGGAACCACAGTGTGGACGCGCCGGTTCCGGCGACGACGAGCGCGACGGTAGCGGCGGTCGAGAGCATCAGGAACACTTTGACCGGCTCGGTGACCATCATCACCGCCAGGCCGACCGTGAGCAGCAGGAAGATACCCGCCCACAGCCAGGTCGCCCCCTGGAAGAAGCGGTGGACGCCGGGGTGATGGGTGGCCGGCTGCCGTAGCGCGACCACCTCGGCAGCCAGCCGGGCAACGAGCGGATTCGGGCCGCTCGCCGTCCGGGCGAACAGGACACACATGCAGAGGTTCGCGAGCGGGAACTGCAGCAGGAAGAGCCAGAGTACGCCGGTAGCGAGTACCACCGCGGTCTGCAGCGTGAGCACCACCGCAGAAATCGTCAGCAAGCTGGGCACAGATCCGGTCGCGATCTTGCGGATGATCGCGGTGAGCCAGATGGCCACGAGCCCCGCCACCAGGCCCGCGTCGCGGCCGTCGAGCCAGGCGGCGGCCACGTAGGCGGCCACGGGCAGCCCGACGGACTCGCTCAGGTTCCAGCCGACGGTGAGAATCAGTCGCAGCGGCCTGGGGATTTCCAGGTCCTCAGCCATGCGGGTGCTGGCAGCCGGGGAAGACCCAGCATCGTCATTACGTGCTCTCACCATGGCTGCGGTCATCAGTCCCGCCTCGCGGAGTCGGAAAGTGCAGCGAGAGCCCGCGGACCCAGCGGCGCGTCACCGCCCCGGTGTCAGGTCGCGGTAGCGAGCCTCAATCAGGCAATAAAGGCCGTGGCAGAAGAGGCCGCACGCGAGCAAAGCCGACAGCCAACAACCATCGGCGGAGCTGGCCACCGCCCGTTGCCCCACGCCGCCCGGCCCTGGGATCGGGCCGACGGCGGCAGGGTGGTCAGTGCTTGACCGCGTCCTTGAGCTTCGCCCCGGCCTGCTTGGCGTTGCCCTTGGCTTGGTCACCGCGGCCTTCGGCCCGCAGGCGCCGGTTGCCGGTGACGCGGCCGGTGATCTTCTTGGCGCCGCCTTTGACCGCTTCGGCCTTGTGCGCGATTTTCTTGGCGATACTCATGACTGGCTGCCTTTCGTGAGTTGCTGTGCGGGAGCAGGCGCACCGGCTGGGACGTCGGCGGCGGGCTGGCCATCCGGCCATTCTGGGTCTGCAGAGGCGGCCTGCCGGGGGGCGGGCCGGTGCCCGAACAGGTGCCGCCCGCCCCGGCGGCCGTCGCCCGGGCCGGGATCGCGGTTGCCGCGGGGGGAGCCGTTTCCCAGCTGGCTGGCGGCGTGGGCGCGGGCGGTCTCGCGCTGGTCGAGAAGGTCGTCGCGGTCCTGGCTGACGGTGGCTGTCTGGCGGCGGGACTCTTTGAGCCCGCGCCGCGCGGCGTGACCGCGGCGGGAGGCGCGGCGGGCGCTGGCCAGCAGCAGGCCCAGCCCGAGCAGGGCGATCGCGCCGACCACGATGCCGTAGAGGAACAGCGTGCCGGTGGAGCCGGTCACGTGATAGCCGAACACCGCGAACCCGTGAGTAAGCGCATGCCCGCTGCCGCCGTTGCCGAGAACGCCGGCCACGCCGGTGACCAACGCGGCGACCAGGATGATGAGCCCAATGATAACGATCATGGTGCCCTCCGGGAAATACACTGTAGACCTACAGTATAAGCCGCCGGCAGGGTACTGTCAACGACGTAGAACTACGTTGCAGATACACGGGTTCCTGTCACGGGAGAGAAGGCGCTTCAGCGATGACCCCACCACCCGCGGGCCGCCCTGCCAAAGACTCCGGTGCGAGCCGGAACGGCAAGGTCACCCGGGAGGTGGTGCTGGCCACCGCGCTGGAGATCATCGACCGTGACGGGGCCGACGCCCTGTCCATGCGCCGCCTCGCGGCTGCCCTGGGCCGGGATCCGATCGGGGAATTCCCCCTGCTGCGCGGCCTCGCCCCCGTCCTCGCTGCCTACGACGGCAGCGGGAAGCAGCAGCACGAAGACGTCCTCGACGAAAGCCTGAGCAGGCTGGCCGCCACCGGGCCGGAGTTCCGCGGCGGCCTGTCCAATCACGGCCCCATGGCCGCGGAGGCCGATCATCAGGCTCGGCCGCCCCGGCGACGTCGGGCCCTGGCTCGACAAGTACATTCGGCAGCTCGAGGAACCGCCGCGCCCAACGGCCCGAATCACCGACCGGACCTGGCGCGAAGCGCTTGGCGTGCCCCGGCGGGTCACGGACTGGGAGCTCTACCTGCGGGACCAGCTGGCGGGGGATTCATGGCAGCACGTCCTGGCCCGCTGGTGGCCGCGCCTGGTGCCGGGCACGGCCGCCGCCGCTACCCACGGCATCATCCGAACCTCCCACGCGGCCCGCAGCCTCGCGGCGGCGGAGACCAGCGAGCGGGTCTCAGAGCTCGCCCGCGGCCTCGCGTACTGGGCAGCCAGTTACCTCGAGGTGCCAGGCTCCCCGCGGACCGCCGGCCATCTGGACCTGGAAGCCGCCATCGGCGGCCTGCCGATCGCCGCCGGGCCGGTGCCTCCAGGGCTCATCACCACCCGCCTCCGGACCAGCCTCGCCGGCGAGGCAGGCTTCCCGGCAGCGGTCAGCGCGCTCCGCCCGCCGTCCGACATACCTGCCGGCCTGCTCGAACTGGCCACCACGTTCGCGCGGATCTTCCTGATCTACGGCCGGACACAGCCAATCGACTTCCTGCACGCTGTGACCGCTCCGGTCGCCGCGCGATCCGTGCTGCCGCTCCTGCCCGCCGGGCTGGCGCGGCCCAGCTACGACGCGCTCTGGCACGTCTGCGCCGCCCTGTACTCGGCGTTCGCCGTGGACGCCGTTCCTGAGCCATTGCCGGCCACCGAGCCGCCGCCGGCCAGCATGCTGGCAGACCACGCCATCGGAACCGGCGACGTGCACGCCATCAAGCTGACCGAGGCATGCCTGCGCCTGCATTCCGAATCACCCGACCCCATGCTGCTGCACGCAGCAGCACGCGCCTGCCAGCTGCTCAGCTGACCGTCTACCGGTCAGCCCACAACCACGTCGGCGCGGCGGGACGAGCCTGGGAGAACACCCGCTGCGGCCGTCCCGCCAGGCCCCGGCGGGTGACCGCTGACCCGGTCGTGTGCCTGTCCGCCGGCACAGCGGATAAGGGGATCATAAGAAGACAGACGCGCTCGATGGCCGAGTACAGGGAGCAACGCCATGAATGGCCGCTTTACCAGCGAGTTGTGGCAGGGCATCGGCGATATCTACCGCGGCATCCTGGTCCACCCGTTCCTCACCGGGCTGACCGACGGCAGCCTGCCGCACGGCACCTTCGCGTTCTATGTCGTACAGGACGCGCTGTACCTGCGGCAGTACGCACAGGCGCTGGCGGCGGTAGCCAGCCGGGCACCCGATGCCGCCGGAACCGAGATGTTCGCCCGCCACGCCGCCGACGCGGTCGCGGTCGAGCAGGCGCTGCACGAGTCGCTGCTGGCCGACCTCGGTATCGACCCCGCCGCCGCCAGCGCCGCCAAGCCTGCACCCACGAACCTCGCCTACACCAGCTACCTGCTGGCGGCCATCTATGGCGGATCGTACGCCGACGGAATCGGCGCGGTTCTGCCGTGCTACTGGATCTACTGGGAGGTCGGCAAGGAACTGCTGCGCCGCGGTTCACCCGACCCGCGCTATCAGCGGTGGATAGATACCTACGGCGGAGAGGAGTTCGGCGCAGCGGTCCGCGCGGTGCTGGCCGTGACCGACGAGCTGGGCCCGGTCCTGGCGCCGCGTGAACGCGAGCGCGTACACCAGCACTTCCGGGTGACCAGCCGTTACGAATGGATGTTCTGGGACATGGGGTACCGGAAACAGACCTGGCCCATCTGACCAGCCCCGAGCAGTACGCATCGCGTAGCGCTGACCGCCGGATTTGCTCGGGTTCGACCTGGCCATGCGGGTCCGCAATGCCGTGTGGCGTCCCCGTTCGTCATGTACTACCGCACCTGTCACGCCCCGGCGGCGGAGGCGCCAGCCGGAGATGCGGCGGTGATGATGGACCGCAGTTTTCCCCACTTCTCGTAGAAGAGGTGGCCGGGCATGGGAGCGAGCGGCTCTGCCACCACGGGCGTGAACTCCATCTGTGCGAGCACGTTGCGCTCCAGGTCGATGCCGGGGGCGAGCTCGGTCAAGGTCATCCTCCCCTCGTGCAGCTCGAAGACGGCGCGTTCGGTCACGTAAAGGATCCGCTGGCCTCGCCGGGTCGCCTCGGCGCCGCTGAAGGTGATCTGCTCCACCGCCGAGACGAACTTCTTGAATTTGCCCTCCTTGGTGACTCGGAGCCGACCGTCGCCGGTTGCGACCTCGAGGCCTCCGGCGGTGAACGAACCGCAGTAGACGACGGTCTTCGTCGCCTGGGTGATGTTGATGAAGCCGCCTGGCCCCACGTCATGGCCGCTGAAGCGGCTCACGTTGACGTTGCCGTGCTGGTCGGCCTGCGCCAGGCCCAGGAAGGCCATGTCGAGCCCTCCGCCGTCGTACCAGTCGAACATGGCCGGCTGCTCGATGAGTGCCTCGGCGTTGCGCGACGTGCCGAAGAACAAGTCCGCCCCCGGTTCACCCCCCACCGCGCCGGGCTCGGTGGTGAGGGTCACCATCTCGTCGACCCCCTCCTCGGCGGCCAGCCCGCCCATGGCGTCGGGATAGCCGACGCCGAGGTTGACGACCGCACCGGGGGCGAGCTCCATGGCCGCACGCCGGACCACCACGGCGCGCGCACCCAGGGGAGGCGGCTTGGCCGCCGTCCGGGGGACCCGCAAATCCCCCGACAGCGCCGGGTCGAAGCCGCCGGCCGTCTGGGGATGGAATTCGGGAGAGGAGGCGACCACCACGTAATCGACCAGCGGGGCGGGGACCCGTACATGCTTGGGATGCAGGGTGCCGGCCTGGGCCACGTACTTCACCTGGGCGATCACGATGCCGCCGCTGTTCTTGGCCGCCTGGGCCATGGAGAGCTGGCCCAGGAGGACCGCCTCTTCGTCCAGGGTGACGTTGCCCCGCTCGTCGGCGGTGGTACCCCGGATCACCGCCACGTCGATGGGGAACGAGGGGTACAAGAGGTACTCCTGTCCCTCGATCTCGATCACCTTCACATAATCGGCGGTCGTCGCCTGGTTCATCCGGCCGCCCCCGAGGCGGGGGTCGACGAAAGTGCCGATGCCGACGTGGGTGATGAGGCCTGGGCGGTGGGCGGCGATCTCCCGGTAGAGCTGGGCCCCGACTCCCTGGGGGATGCAATAGGCCTGGCAATGGTTCTCCTCGATGAGGTGGGCCATCGCCGGGGCCGCGCCGGTGTGGCCGCCGATCCACTTGGTGACCAGGCCCTCGTGCCCGAGGTGGGCGACCCCGCCCTTCTGCCAGTTGCCAATGCCGGCGGCGTGCACGAGGGTGAGGTCCCGCGGGTGCCCGCGGTCCCGGAAGGCCCTTTCGATGGCGACCGCCACCTCCTCGGCGACCCCACACATGACGATGCCGGTCATCCCGATCGTGGCGCCGTCAGGGATCCGGGCTACCGCCTCATCCGCCGAGAGGAATTCCGCCATGGGTGAGCCTCCTGTCCGTCCAGTAGTGATTGGTGGTTTGAGCGAATGAGTGGTTGATGACTGGTCCGTAAGCTCGCCGTCGCTTGCCGGTGGAAGCCCGGTCCGGGTAACCGTCAGGGAGCCCAGCGCACGCCGGGCCACACCCCGCCTGCCGCCGCAGCGCAGACGACTGATCCGTCCGGCCGTGACTGCTTGCCCGCGCAGCGTTACTCATATCCCGACATTGCGGGTTTGTGATGAGCCTGGTTAGGACCAGAAGTCCCAATCAAGGTCGTTGGCGCTCCCAGTTGGATGAAGCCAACTGTTCACGCCGCGACAGACCCAGAAACACAGAAATGGTCATTATACAGCTCACACGCATGCAGGGCTAACGGCCGAAAAGGTAGCGCATAGTCGGCGATCCGGCTTCCTTCCGGATGTATAACAAGGCTGCGCGGAATCGCTGCGGAAACATGACGGGTTGGCTGAACCATGAGTGACATGCCGGCCAGTGCATAAGCGTGCCTCGATCCTGGCGCCTCACGATCGCTGGTCGATGCGGCAGGTCAGAACTTGCCGGCGACGATGTCGGCCAGATCGGCGCGGTTGACGACCTCGTCAGAGACGTCGGGGACGGCGACCTCGGGGCGGTCGGTGCAGGCGGGCACGGGCAGTCGACCATAGCGTCGCCAGTACCCGTTGAACTCGTTGACCAGGATGCGTCTGACGCAGGCGTTCTGGATGTCGGCCCGCTGCACCCGCCGCCAGCGGCGGAAGGTCTGGACGAACGTCTCCTGTACCAGGTCATTGGCCAGATGCCAGTCGCCGCAGAGCAGATATGCGGTGCGATGCAGCGAAGCCGCCCGGCTACCGGCGAACTCCCGGTACTCCTCTTCGGGGCGACTCACTGCCGCCAGCTTTCGGTGGTCACACTTGTCTAGAGGCCGATCCCACCGAAAGGTTGTCAACGAATTTTCACCCCGTGCTCAGAGGGTGTGGTGAGAGCTTGGAGGCCGAGGCTGGATGCCGTGGCGGTGGAGCTTGCGGGCCTGGCGGCGCATCCGCCGGGGATTGGTGGGCGGCCGGACGATGGCGGGGCCGTTCGTCGTCATGAGGTGGTCGCCTTCGCTAAGCAGGTGTCTTCGGTGGGGTGGACGTCGGGCCTGCGGGCATCGGGGGTGTGCAGGCCGAGGATGCGCCGCGCGAGGGTGGCGCTGAGGCTGGCGGGCTGGTGGCCGATGGAGGCGGCGTGTTCTTGCCGGTGGATGCCGATCGTAACCGCGATTAGTACCAGGGCCAGGAGCGTGATGGAGGCGCCGAGGACAGCGCCGACCAGAAGCAGGGACATCGCATGCCTCCCGTTAGAAGTGCGGGCCGGAGATGAGCCGGGCGAGCCGGGTCCCGGCCTGGCCGAGGAACGCGATGAGCCGCAATGGCAGCACGGCGAGCGGGAACCCGGTCTGCGCGGTGCCGCTCTGGGGCACCGGCCACAGGCGGGCGAAGTGCCGAATCGTTCCGGCCTTGCGGATCGACATCTTCGTCATTAATTTTCCCTCCTCCCCTATTGCGCGGAGTGGTTTGCAGCGGCGGGTTCGCCAGAGGTCAACGAGCGCGCCTCTTGCTACTCAGTGTTATTTTTTTAAATCATTGAGTGATGGTCTGGCGTGTCGATGGCGTCGTGGTTGAGTCATGATGGAGCGAGAGATCTCCAGCTAAGCCGCAGGGGAGGCGGTGACGCAGCGTGCGGGGCAGCCACAGACCTAATATCGTGAGCGCCGGGCCCGGGAGTTATGGGTGATGTGAGCGCCCAGACCAGCGAGCGGGGCGGTATCACGCGGTTCCGGATTCTGGGGCCGCTGGAATTCCGGTCAGGCGAGGCCTGGAGCGGGATCGGCGCGCCGAAGTGGCGGGCGCTGTTTGCCGCGCTGCTGCTGAATCACGGCCAGGTCGTCTCCACGGATCGGCTGATCGACGAGCTGTGGGGTGACGAGCCGCCCGCGAAACCCGCAAACTTGGTGGCCACCTACGTACATCGGCTGCGGGGGCTGATCGGCGACCCGGACGGCCGGGTCCTAGTGACGCGGGCGCCTGGTTATCAGGTTGTGGTGGGTCCCGATGAGCTGGATACGGCGCGTTTCGCCAGGCTGGTCGCGGCGGGTCGCAAGGCACTGGCGGGCGGGGAGGCGGCCCGTGCCGTCGGGTTGCTCACCGAGGCCCTCGATCTGTACCGGGGATCGCCGCTGGCCGATGTGCCGTCTTCCGAGCTGGTGGCCACCGAGGCAGCCCGCCTGGAAGAGTCGCGTGTCGTCGCGCTCGGGTTGCGAATCGAGGCCGAGATCGAGTGCGGGGACGCCGCTGGTGTGGTCGGCGAGTTGCTGCGCCTGACCGCTGATCACCCGCTCCGGGAGGAACTCTGGGCGCTGCTGATACGCGCGCTGTGCGCGGCGGCCCGTCAGGCCGAAGCACTTGAGGCTTATGAACGGGCCCGGAAAATGATCGGTGACGAGCTGGGTGTGGATCCCGGCCCGGGGCTGCGGCAGCTCCACCAGGAGATTCTGGAGGCCGACGCCCGCCCCGGGTCCCGGGCGGTCCAGCCCACCGGGCCCGTAGTCTCGCCCGGGCCCGGCCCCGCACCGCAGATCGCGATGGCATCACCGCCAGCGCCGGTAGTGCCGTCACAGTTGCCTGCTGACATTCCCGACTTCACCGGCCGCGCCAAGCAGGTCGAGTACCTGTGCGCTCTGTTCTCTGACGTCCCCGACGGCGACGCCGGGAACGGGGCGGTGGTGGTATCGCTGGTCGCCGGGGCGGGCGGCCTGGGCAAGACCACTCTCGCCGTACACGTCGGACACCGGCTGCGGACCCGGTTTCCTGACGGACAGCTGTACGTGAACCTGCGGGGTGCCAGCGACCAGCCGGCCACCCCGGCCGATGTGCTCGCGAGGTTCCTTCGCGAACTCGCCGTCGATGGGGCTCAGGTCCCTGCCAGCGAGGACGAGCGGGCCGCACTCTACCGGACCAGGCTCGCCGGGCGGCGGATTCTCGTCGTGCTCGACGACGCGCGCGACGCCGCCCAGGCGCGTCCGCTTATGCCGGGCAGCGTTTCCTGCGGGGTGCTCATCACCAGCCGCAACCTGCTGCCCGATCTGGTCGGCAGCCGACTCGTCGATCTCGATGTGCTGAATGACGACGAGGCCCGCGCCTTGCTCGCCGAAATCGTCGGGACCGACCGGCTGGACGCCGAGCCTGACGCCACGGATCAGGTGCTGGCTGCCTGCGCGGGCCATCCGCTGGCGATCAGGATTGCCGGAGTCCGGCTGACCGCACGGACCGGCTGGGCGATCCAGGCGCTCGCCGGAAGGCTTGCCGATGAGCGTCGCAGGATCGACGAGTTCAAGGCCGGTGACCTGGCCGTGCGGGCGTGCTTCCAGGTCAGCTTCGAAAGCCTTCCCGCGGCCCGCCCAGGACGGCCGGATCCGGCGCGGGCGTTCCGGTTGCTCGGCCTGTGGCACGGGCCGTCCATCAGCCTGCCCGCCGTCTCGGCGCTCCTCGGAGAGCCTGAGGACAACGTGGCCGATTCGCTCGAGATGCTCGTAGACGCGCATCTTCTCCAGTCCCTGGCCGCGGAGAGGTACCGCTTTCACGATCTGCTCCGGGTTTACGCGGCTGAAAAGGCCGAGGCCGAGGAATCACAGCAGGACCGCGATGAAGCGGTGCTCCGGGTCCTGACCTGGTACCTGCATACGGTCGAAGCCGCCGGGCGGGTGATCTCCCCACAGCACGCCCGGGTCCCGCTCGGGGACGGCCATGTCGTACGGCATCCCCTGGCTTTTGCATCGCTCGAGCAGGCCCTCGACTGGTGCGAGACCGAGCGCACCGACCTGGTAGTGGCGGCTAGCCAGGCCGCCGCGAGCAGCCTGCACGAGATCGCCTGGAAACTCCCCGCTGCGGCGATGAGCTTCTTCTACCGGCGCAGCCGCTGGGCGGACTGGGTGGCCACTCACGAGGACGGCCTGGACAGTGCGCGGATACTTGGTGACCGGCTGGCCGAGGCGTGGATGCTGAACAACCTCGGCATGGCCTTCGGGCTACAGCGCAAGGAACAGGCGATCGGCTGTTTCGAGGAGGCGCTCGCCATCTACCGCGAGATCGGCGATCAGCAGGGCCAGGCGCGGGCCGCGAACAATGTCGCACAGGCTTGCCTCCGCTTGCGCCGCTTCCCGGACGCGCTCCAGGCGGCCCGGCGGTCACTTGCCGTCCAGCAGCAGGCCGGGGATCGCTACGGCGAGGGCATCGCCCTCGGCAACCTGGGTGACGCCTGCCGGGAGCTAGGACGTTTTGACGAGGCCATCGACCGCCTTGAGCAGGCGCTGGTCATATTCCGCGAACTTGGCGATCAGCACTCTGAAGCCGATTCACTCAGCGACCTCGGCGACGTCTACCTCACCATGGGCCGCCTCGGCGACGCCCTGAGCTGCCTTCGCGCGTCACTAGCCATTTGGCGCGCTAACGGTGAGCGGCACGGTCAAGCCGCGACCCTCAGTCGGCTCGGTCTGGCCCAGAAGCGTGCCGGACGGCCGAAGGAGGCACGCGAGTTGCTGGCCGAGGCTCATTTCATGTTGACGGAGCTCGGGGACTTCAGGCAGGCGGCCGAGGTTAAGGCGGGGCTCGCGGAGCTGGCCGAATCGGCGCCCGGACCACCGCAGTTATAGGGTGTTAACCTTCTGTAGTCGACCAGAATCTTCTCGTAGTTGATAATCGTCGGCCCAAGCACCGGGGAACTCGAGGAACGGAAAGCCATCATGGGGGATTCCGCACCAGGCCAGCAGCCACTTGATGCCCAGGAAACCGCCGAGGACGAGGCCAACGGCGAGCCAGAGCCAGAGCCCGACCCACAGGCGGCGCCCGCTTCGCCGCCTCCGGCCGACCCCGCGAACGAGATGGCGCCGCGGAGTAAGTTTCACGGCTAAGCCGAAGTTTCGTCACCTGAGATAAGTGGCTACGCGCATGGGGTGTTTCACCTGCTCGAAGAGCCAGTCCCTGCGCTTGCCGACCCGTTTCCCGAGGCGTGGACGTCATGGCCAGCAACTTTTGTCAGCACCGCCGCCCGAACCCAGTAAACGGGGCGGCGCGGATGACGTCACGCAGGTCGCCGAGGCTGATGATGAGGGCGCGGATGTCGTCTTCGGTGACCCCGCTCCGACGACCAGGCAGCGGCTGCCGGGGACGGCCTCGCTGCGCCGCGCCCAGCGGCTCACGTCCGCCGCCCGGTACAGGTGACGGCCTGCGCGAACAGGCCCAGGTGGCTGATCATCGCTGCGGCCCCGGGCGGGACCGGCGGGTGTGCTGTGCCCGCTTCCGGCGCCCGGCGGGGGAACCTCGGCCAAGGGCGCCTGCACCATGGCTGATGCTGGGCCCTTCATGACTCTCAGCTGCGGTGGCGCGGGCGGGGAACGTGGCTGAGCGGGCGGCCACTGGCGATCGTGTGACGGTCCTTGATGATGGCCCCGATGATGGCGATGATGAGCCCCCCGGCGGCGTAGCTGGCGAGGACGATCAGATGGCCGCCAATGCCGGCGGCGCCGAAGTAGACGATGCGGCGCACGCCGTCGACGGCGGCGCCGTTGGGCAAGACCGAGCCGATGGCCCGCCAGAACGGGGGGAGCAGTGCGGGCTGGATGGCGCCGCCGGCGCTGGGGTTGCCGAGGATGACGAAAACCAGGATCGTGATGCCGATGCCGATGACGCCGACCATGGTCTGGAAGGCCAGGGTGACGGCGCCGACCGCGAAT
>Ga0182014_10004051_pt1 | contig 17102 bp, 17 predicted proteins | sample 612S2DmetaG_FD_120489 | JGI IMG/M metagenome (GOLD analysis project Ga0182014, IMG submission 120489) | Permafrost microbial communities from Stordalen Mire, Sweden - 612S2D metaG | ecosystem: Environmental > Terrestrial > Soil > Wetlands > Permafrost | place: Sweden: Stordalen | collected... | reverse complement strand
TTCGCCTTGAATTCCGCGCTGTGCTTCTTCCTGATATTCGTCACTGTAACCCCTTGGCTCTACGCCAGTTTAGGGGCAGGACTCTATCTTAGCCACCTGTCCAGTTTCCGGGGGCCACCTCAGACATCCTATTTCGTGCCACGTCGGAGACCCTTCGTACAATTGCTGCTGACCCCGCACACTTGGGAGCCGAGATCGGCTTCTTCGCCGTACTCCATACCTGGGGCCAAAATTTGCAGCATCACCCCCATCTGCATTGCGTTGTCCCCGGCGGCGGCATTTCCTTGGATGGTATGCGATGGGTTGCCTGCCGGCCCGGATTTTTCCTTCCGGTCCGCATCCTTTCGCGTCTATTCCGGCGGCTATTTCTCGTGTATCTGGAAAGGGCGTTTCTGGCCGGCAAGCTGGGGTTCTTCTCTTCCTTGCAGCACCTTAACGAACGTATCGCGTTCCAGCGGCACTTGGCTCCCGTTCGAAAATCTGAATGGGTCGTCTATGCGAAGCCACCCTTCGCCGGCCCACAGCAGGTCCTCGACTACGTCGGGCGCTACACGCATCGTATCGCCATTTCCAACAACCGACTCCTCACCATCGAGAATGGCGAGGTCTGTTTCCGCTGGAAGAATTATCGAAATGGCCAGCGCCAGGGCGTCATGTCTCTCGCCGCCGAGGAGTTCATCCGGCGATTTCTGCTCCATGTTCTGCCAGATGGGTTTCAGCGGATTCGCTATTTTGGATTCCTCTGCAATCGATACCGCGCACAAAAACTCGCCCGTTGCCGCGAGCTACTCGGTACGCCGATGGTAGAATCTTCGGATGCTATGCCATCCACCATCTATTAATCAGTCCATAAGTATAGTCATAATCAAGCAGCGTATTTCAATGACGGCTTTTGGTAGAAGGAGCAAATTTTCTGCGGGTTTTTTTGTAAGCGGCGCATGGATGAGACCACTTTGCTTTTGAAATCGGCCTTACCGGTCGTGACCATACGCCCCACGGTGTCAGCTTTGAGATGCTTCCACACGAGTTCATCCGGATTGCGATCTGGCGAGTACGGCGGAAAAAAGAACAGCTTTAATTTTCCGCCAAGCGTCTCGACAAAAGCGGAGGTCTTTTTCGCGCGATGCGCAGAGCCCCGGTCGACGATCAGAAAAATTGTTCGCGTCGCCCCAATCACGAGCCGCTTCAGAAACTCGATAAACACGGCAGCGTTCACGCCGCCTTGTTCCTTGATCATAAACCGCATCTGACCCTTCGATGAAATCGCCGAAATCAGGCTCAAGTTGTGACGAGCACCCGTTGCTTCCACGATCGGCGTTTCCCCTCGTTTGCCCCATGTCCGCCCCGCATGATGGTCAGAACGCATATGGGCAGCATCGCCAAAATAGATGTCAGCACCTTGTGTTTTAGCCATCTGCTTGATTTTCGGATATTCAGTCTTCAGCCACCTTTGCACCAAAGCCTCGTCGCGCTCAATCGCATGATGCAAAGGCTTTTGGCAGGTAATGCCCAGCTGCGCCAATAAGCGGCCTACTGAATTGCGGGCCAGATGGATACCATACTTTCTCTTGATCAACTCAGCCACCATCTCCCGCGTCCAGAGCGCAAATTCAAACTTGAGCTGCATCGGATTTTTCTGCGTAACGGTGTCGTAGACCCACTTCAGCATCTTCCCGTCCAACTTTGGCGGGCGCCCAGAAAGCGCTTTTGCCTTCAGGGCGTTCCACCCACCACGACGGTAATCAGCCAGCCATCGATACAGCGCCCGCAGCGTCACCCTTAATGCCCGAGCAACCACATCGGGGCTTTCACCCTCATGCACGCTCTGCACCGCGCGTATCCGCAGCGCCTCCAGCGTTGCGTGATCCAGTTTGCGTGCGTCGTCGTCTCTCATCCCTGAAAAGAATCATAACCGACTCGCTTCGTCAACAAAAAAATGATTATACTTATGGACTGTTTAATAACTTCTCCCATGTTGTTTTATGTTGGACGTGGATTTGTAAAATTGACGACACAGAATCTCTCAAGGTGAAGAAATCCTAATCTCTCGCCTCACAGGTAAATCTCTGATGTTTTGATTTTGTTCGATGGCGGCGCCGCTATGGCGCCGCCACGCATGAAACCTAAACGGCGGCCATGTAGTGCTTGACGAAGCGCGGCGTATGGACAGTCCAAAGCACCGGCGTGCCCTTTTCGATCGCCCAACCGTCACCAGCCTTGTAGGTCACGGTCTCTCCAGTCGTTTCGTTAGTCAGTGTCACCTCACCCTCCAGAACGATGGCGTGCTCAGTGAACGGATAGACCATGCGGAATCTGCTCTGCGTAACGGCGAAATAGCCGGCGCTCAGCGCCGTATCCGGCGTGCCATGAGTGAAGCGGCCAAAGGCTTTGGCCTCGCCTTCTATAATCGTGGAGCCGAGATCGGCAACGGTGCCCCAGCTATCAAGCTCGGGGATCGAAGAAGATTTAAGCGCAAGCATTTCAGTACCTTTCAATGATAAAAATTTTCAGCGCCGTCCGGTCCAATAACCGGAGGCTTGGTTCCAGGTCTTACCCAGGGTCATCCACACATTGCGCATCCTGTCCTTGGCGATGATGTCCATATGGGGGATGCTGCTCATCAGATCGTAGCGGGCCGAGCCCTCGCTCATGCCCTCCGCCAGCACCTTGCAGACGATATGGCTCGGTGTGACGCCGAAGCCGGAATAGCCCTGCACATAGAATACGTTCTTGTGCTCTGGCAGCGAGCCTATCTGCGGAAACAGGTTGGCGCTGCACGCCATTGGCCCGCCCCAGGCAAGGTCAATCTTCACCTTGTCTAGATACGGGAAGACCCGCAGCATCAGCTTACGATTCCAGCTCTCGATATCCGAAGGCGTGTATTCGATCAATCGGGTGGCACTGCCGAATAGCAGGCGATTCTCCCGCGTCACCCGGAAGTAATTAATGATCGGGCTGATGTCGCTGAAAGCGCCCCGGATCGGGCTGATCTGCTCGATCAGCGCATCGGGCAGCGGTTCGGTCATGAGCTGATAGGCGTAGGTATTGATGGTCTTTTTGTAGATATACGGCTCAAGGTTGGCGAGGAAGCTGTCGCACGCCCAGAGCATCTTGGCGGCGCGCACCGTGCCGCCAGGCGTGCGCACCGTCACACGGTCACCATAGGTCACCTCAACCACGGGGCTGTGCTCGAAGATGCGCGCACCGTAAGAGGTTAGCGCCTTCGCTTCGCCTAGCAGCAGATTGAGCGAATGCACATGCCCGCCACCCATATGCTTAAGCGCCGCGGTATAGACAGGCGAGCCGATCACCTTCCGCACATCCTTGCCCGTGAGTAGTTCGATGTCCTCGTTGGGATCGACGGCCTTGAACTCCTTCTCAAATGTGCGCAGTGTCTTCGCTTGACGCTCATTATATGCGAGGTAGCCGTACCCGCGGCAAAGATCCGCGTCGATATCGTATCGTTTCACGCGTTCGGCGATGATACCCGCGCCGAGATTGCTGATCTTGAAGAGCGTCTCGAGCCCCTGCGGTCCGACATGCTTCTTCACCTTGTTGAGGTCATGCCCGATGCCGGCCATGACCTGCCCGCCATTGCGGCCCGTGCCGCCAAAGCCGAGATATTTCGCCTCCAGCACCACGATATTAGTGATGCCTTGCTCGGCCAGTTCCAGCGCCGTGTTGATGCCCGAGAAGCCAGCGCCGATGACCACGACATCGGCGTCGATATCCTCGGCCAAGCGGGGAAAAGACAGATCGTATTTCCGCGTCGCGAAATAGTACGTTGGTGATTCTATCGTTTTCATGATTTGGCGCTCTCAGTGCTTTTCATGGCCGATGGTGAGGTAACGGCCGTAGTCCGCGGCGCGCAGGCGCAGGGCAAGGCCAACGCCGATGATTGCAGCCAGCAGAATCAACCCCGTCAGGCCGTAAGCCAAGGTATCAGAGGTTCCCGTCAGCAGGTCGAAGTGCGTCACGATCAGGATAAGCACCGCGATCAGCAACACACCGGCGATGACCGGGGCGATATAGGAGGAGAACACACCCTCCGAGGCGCCTGGGTTCCGGTGAAAAAAGGCCGGCACCGCGAAGGAGGCAATCGCCATCAGCGTAATGACACCTAGCGTGCCGACATTGGTCAGCCAGGAGAACAATGCCAGCACGGGGTCCAACTGCGCAACAGCGAAGATGCCGATAACAACAGCGGCAATGACCGTCTGCGCCACCGAGCCGGTGTGCGGGCTTTGGTGCACCACATGCGTCTTGCCAAAATGATCCGGCAGCAAACCCTCGCGGCCCATGGCGTAGAAGTAGCGCGCCACGGAGTTATGGAAGGCCAGCAGACCGGCATAGACGCTGGTCACGAATAGCACGCTCATCACCAGGGAGAGCCAATGGCCGACATAGCGGTCCGCCAGAAGGAACAGAAAACGCGTGGGATCGGGCAAGCCGCCGAGAAAACCAACGAGCTTAAGCACGCCTTCGCCATTCACCATGCACCAGCTGGACAGCATATAGAAACCGCCAACCAGCAGGATGGAGAAATAGGTAGCCAGCGGAATCGTGCGCTTCGGGTCTTTGGCTTCCTCGCCATAGATGGTTGTTGCCTCGAAACCAACGAAACAGGCGAAGCAGAACACAAGCCCGATGGAAGGCGACATGCCGAACACGTTGGAGGGCGCGAAGGGCGCGGCGGTGAGCCCGGCATCGCCACCTTTGTGCATGATCGCAACATCCAGGATCAGCACGCACACATATTCGCACGCGACGAGGACCGAGAGCACTTTCGCCGACAGATCAACCTGCCGGTAGCCAAACACCGCAATGCTGGCCATGGCAACATAACAGTAAACCCACCACGGCAGGTTGATGCCAACCTGTTGGAATAGCGCCTGCGCGGCGGAACCGAACAAGCCGTAGAGACCGATCTGCATAGTGTTGTAGCCGACCAGCGCGATCATCGAAGTCGCGCCGCCGGCAACGCCGCCAAGGCCACGCGCGGCAAAAGCATAGAAAGCGCCAGCATTCGTGACATGGCGCGCCAGCGCGCAATAGCCTACAGCGAAGAGCAACAGGATCAGCAAGGTAATCAGATAGGCGCCCGGCATACCCGGGCCGTTGCCCAGGAGCATGCCGATGGGCGCGCCGCCTGCAATAGCCACAAGCGGCCCGGCGGCAGAAATAACGAAGAAGGTAACAGCACCAACACCTAGCGCACCCTTGCGCAGCTGATTGGCGGCAGGCGCGAACGGCGGCGCGTCGGCGCCGGTATACTCAATGGACATGACAAAACACCCCTAAATTGCGGAAAAACCTTGGACAAGCCGTGACTGGTTCTTTTTTTCGTGACAGCGGATTTTGTTTAACGATCCTACCTGCTATATTGATATTGCATTCTGCGCCAAAACTCCGATAAAATGCGCCACCAAGAATTAATCGCAATCGCTAGCGGCTTTTGGGAAATAACATGCCCCGCCTCCGTACTCCCTCTGCGACTGTACCGATGATCCGCTCGTCCGTGGTCAATCAGGTAATCGCGGCGATTCTTGCCTGCCCGGGCGGCGCGGCTTTTCTGCGCCGCCAATATGGCATGAAGAGTGCCCGTGCGGATTTGTATGAACGCATTGCACTCTCGCGTTATTTGCCGCTGTTTGAAGACGCGGCGGCACTGGCCGGCGATCCTCTGTTCGGCGCGAGGCTCGGCATCTCGCTGCCGCCGGGCGAACTGCTCGGCCCGATCGGCTTTCTGGTTCTGACCAGCCCGCGCCTGCGTATCGGGCTGGAAAATCTCGCGCACTATATCGGCGTTTGGCAGGACGCAACCGAGATCACTCTGCACGACCAGGCAGACACTGTGATCTGGTCTTATCGCATCAAGGACCCCTCACTCTGGCCCCGGCGGCAAGACGCGGAATTCACCCTCGCCGCAACCTGCGCGATGATCCGGAGCTGTTTTGGCGGTGGCTGGGCGCCGTTTGAGGTGCATTTCGAGCATCCGCGCCCGAAGGAATGGCAAGCGCTACAGGCCATGTTCCGCGCGCCTTTGCGTTTCGGCCAGTCGGCCAACGCGCTAGTATTGGATTCGGCGGAACTGGAAAGGCCTGTACAGGGCGCCAACGCCGGCTTCGCCCCGTTCCTGCGCCGGCACGTTGAAGACATGATGTCTGGTGATCAGGAAGAAGTGAGGCTAGCGCAGCAGGTGCGCCAGCTTGTGGCCAGGGACCTCGGCCGTGCCCCGGTGAGCATGACGGCTTTAGCGGCGGAACTGGGCCTTCCGCCACGCACGTTGCAGCGATATCTGGCGGAGGAAGGCACCTCGGTGCGGGAAATCGTGCGGGCCATAAAAATCCAGGAAGCCAAAGCACTTCTGGAAACCAGCCGGCGGCATATCGGTGCCGTATCCCAGGCTGTTGGTTATGGCGATGCCACCGCCTTCTGGCGTGCCTTCAAAGCCTGGGAAGGCATCTCGCCCGCCGCGTTTCAGCGGGCGAGAGTCAAGAAGCGGTAGGGATCAGCCTTGCAGCGCGGCCCACATCTCGCGGTCACGCTCGGCCGTCCAGATGCGCGGCGTGTCGATGCCCAGCGCTTCGTCATAGGCGCGCGCGACGTTGAACGGCAGGCAGTGCTCATAGATGGCGAAAGACGAGAATTTCGCATCGCAAGCAGCGCGGCAGGCGGCCATGGCCTCCTTCAGCGAACCGCCCCGCGCCGCCACTTCGGCCACCGGGCGGTAGGTGCTGGTCACAAAATCCTTGGTCGCGGCCAGCGCCGCCGCCACCAAATCCTCGCCCACCAGCGCATCACCACGGCCCGGCGCCAGCGCCTTGGGCGAATAGGCGGCGATCGCTTCCAGCGTGCGCGGCCAATCGTTGAAATGGCCGTCGCCGCAATAGCAAGCCGAGTGATATTCCACGATATCTCCCGTGAACATCACGCCCCCATCCGGCACCCAGGCGACGATGTCCCCCGCTGTATGGGCGCGGCCAAGTTGCAGCAGTTCCACGCGGCGATTGCCAAGATACACTGTCATCTTGCCGTTGAAGGTCACGGTCGGCCAGGTTAAACCCGGCACACTCTCGGCGGCCTGGAACAGGCGCGGAAAACGGCCGAGCTCACTCGCCCAATCCTCTGCCCCGCGCTCCTGAATCATGCCGCGGCATTTCTCCGAGGCGACAATCTCCGAGGCACCATAAGCCGAGGCGCCAAGCACGCGCACCGCATGGTAATGCGAAAGCACGACGTATTTAATCGGCTTGTCGGTCACTGTGCGTATCTTCTCAATGACACGCTGCGCCATCACTGGCGTCGCCTGTGCATCGATAATCATCACGCTGTCATCGCCGATGATGACGCCGGTATTCGGGTCACCCTCGGCGGTGTAAGCCCAGAGGCCGGGTCCAACCTCGGTGAAAGAAACTTTTTTCTCTGCGAGGTCGCCTGTGGATGCGAAAGCGGGGGTAGACATTATCGTTTATCCTTCTTCGAAGTCAGGTTGGTTTTCGGGAGCGGCAGTAATAAAGGCGGGCAGCGCGCGCGCCGCCGCATCTACGGCGGTAAGCCGGGGATAAGGGGTAAGATCACAACTGAAGCGCCGCGCATTATAGAGCTGTGGCACAATGCAAATATCGGCGAGTCCCGGCATGTCACCGATGGCGAAATTCCCCGCAGTATGGGCAAGCCGCGCCTCGATGGCCGCAAATCCGGCCGTCATCCAGTGACGATTCCAGGCGGCGCGGCCCTCGGTGGTAGCACCATAGTCGGACGAGAGCTTGTCTAGCACGCGCAGATTGCCCAGCGGGTGGACGTCACAGGCGATGGTGGCCGCGATCTCGCGGGCATAGGCGCGGTTGACCAGCCCGGCCGGGAGCAGCGCCGGCGTGGGATAGGCTTCCTCCAGATACTCGATGATCGCCAGCGATTGCCCGAACAACACGCCCTCGGCGGCGGCAAATAACGGCACCAACCCCGCCGGGTTTAACGCCCGGAACGCCTCGCCCCGCTGTTCCCCCTTACGCAGATGCACGGGAATTTGCGTAATGTTCAACTCTTTGAGATTCAGCGCGATGCGCACGCGATAGGCGGCGCTGGAACGGTAATAGGTGTAGAGGGTGGGATCAGTCATCGCGCCATTCCGGGCGTAATGCGGGTGCTGGCAGGACCTTCCCCTCGCATGTGCCAAAGCCGATCCGGTAGCCATCGCCCTGCGCCCACCCGGCAAGGGTGAGCGTGTCGCCATCCTCGATGAAACAGCGCTGGACCCCATCTTCAAGCGTCAACGGCTCCTTGCCGCCCCAGGTAAGTTCCAGCAGCGAGCCGCGATTTTCCTTTTCCGGCCCGGAGATTGTGCCCGAGCCGAGCAGATCGCCCACCTGCATCCGGCAGCCGCCGATGGCGTGATGCGCCACCTGCTGCGCGGCTGAATAATACATCTCACGGTAATTGGTCCGTGAGATTACCGTATCGCGCCCCTGCCCTTCGGCGCGCATGCGCACCTCCAGCTCAATGTCGTAGAGCATCGGCCCCGGCTCACGCAGATAGGGCAGCAGCGGGCGGGTGCGTTCGGGCGTGGAGACGCGGAACGGCGCCAGCGCCGCCTTCGTCACCACCCAGGGGCTGATGGAAGTGGCGAACACCTTGGCCTGGAAAGGCCCAAGCGGCTGGTATTCCCAAGCCTGGATGTCGCGCGCCGACCAGTCATTGAGCAGCACATAGCCAAAAATCAGATCATCGGCCTCGGCCACGGTCAGCGGCGTGCCCATTTCGGTTCCCTGCCCCAGCACGGTGCCAAGCTCCAGCTCGATATCAAGCCTGCGTGTGGGTGAAAAAAGCGGCAGCTCGGCCTCGGGCGGCTTAATCTGCCCGAGCGGGCGGCGAATGGGCGTGCCGCCAACCACCACCGTGGAAGCGCGGCCATTGTAGCCGATGGGAATGCTGAGCCAGTTTGGCGGCAACGCATTTTCCGGCCCACGAAACATAGTGCCGACATTTTCGGCGTGATGCCGCCCGGCATAGAAATCGGTATAGCCCGCCACGGCGAAGGGCAGATGCATCACCGCCCCCGTCTGCGGCACCAGCACCGCCGCGCGCAGGACGGCGTTATCGCGCAGCGCGGGGTCGCCCCCGGCGGCAAACAGCGTGGTCAGGCGCGCACGGCTACGCTCCCACGCAGCCTTGCCCAGCGCCATGAAGCCATTGAGCGCCGGCGCATCGAACACAGCGGTCTCCAGCAGCCCAGCCCGCTCCAACGCGGCCAAGTCGGCCACATAGCCGCCGATCGCCACACCACAACGCGGCTCCCCGCCCGCGCGGTTGAACACGCCATAAGGCAGGTTGAGCAAAGGAAAATTGGTTTCCGCCGTGTTGGCGCTCTCAATCCAAGATTTACGCATCATTTCAGCCCCGGTGTTCCGTCAAATTTCTTTTCAATCCCCGCCCAGCAGGCGGCGTAATCCGTTTGCAGGGTCGGCAGTTCCGCCGCAAAGCCGGTGAGAAGCTGCGGCAACCTCGTCTCGAACATAAAGGCCAGCGTATGGCTGAGCTTCTGCGGTGTAAGCGCCGCGGTGCTCGCCTTCTCGAACGCGGCGGCGTCGGGGCCGTGCGGCAGCATGCAATTATGCAGGCTCATCCCACCAGGCTCGAAACCGGCCTCCTTCGCGTCATACTGGCCATAGATAAGCCCCATGAATTCGGACATTATGTTCATATGATACCAGGGCGGGCGAAAGGAATTTTCCGCCACCAGCCAGCGCTCAGGGAAGATCACGAAATCCACATTCGCGGTGCCAACCTCGCCCATGGGCGCTGTGAGCACGGTAAAAATCGACGGGTCCGGATGATCGAAAGAGATCGCGCCGACCGGCGAGAAGGTGCGTAAATCATATTTATACGGCGCGTAATTGCCGTGCCAAGCGACAACATCGAGCGGTGAATGGCCGATATCGGTGGCATGAAAGCCACCGCACCATTTCACCACCACGCGGCAAGGCGTCTCGCGGTCCTCGAAAGCCGCCACCGGAGTTTTAAAATCACGTGGATTGGCCAGGCAGTTGGCGCCGATCGGGCCGCGCTCCGGCAGGGTGAATTTGGCGCCGTAATTCTCGCATACATAGCCACGCGCGGCGCCATCCATTGGTGCCACAGTGAATTTCATCCCGCGCGGCAGCACGGCAATCTCGCCGGGACCGATCTCCATCCGCCCGAGTTCGGTGGCGATTGCCAATCGCCCGGTATCGGGCACCAGCATCATCTCGGCATCGGCATTGTAGAAATACTCATCGGCCATCGGCGCGGTGATGAGATAGACATGCGCCGCCATGCCCGTCTGCCCATACACGTCGCCCGCCGTGGTGATGGTGCGCATTCCCGTCAGGAAGGTCAGTTTTTCATCTCCGATGGGTAGCGTATCCCAGCGCAACTGACCAAGCGGCAGACCGTGTTCCACCACATGCGGCGCACTCTTCCACAACGGCAACTCGATACGGTGAAACGTACCGGCATGCTTTACCGACGGGCGGATGCGGTACAGCCATGAGCGCTCGTTGCTGCTGCGCGGCGCGGTGAAGGGGGAGCCGGAAAGCTGCTCCGCATACAGCCCGTAATTGCAGCGCTGCGGCGAATTCTGCCCCTGCGGCAACGCGCCGGGCAGTGCCTCAGTCTCAAAATCATTGCCGAATCCTGGCATATATTGAAGCAACATATTCACACACTCCCCGTCCGCGTTTTCGCGGTACGTAACAGTTTCCCACGGTGCGGCCCCTGGGGAGCAGCACGGCCTGGCCTTGGTCAGATAGCCCCACCCGCGCGGCGCAGCGCTTCATGAATAACCGCGCGATCACCTATATGGTTGGCAAGCAGCAACACCAGCTTGCAGTTCATCATTGCAGCCTGGCGCTCATCCATGTTCCGCTGGCTGTCGATCAGCCAATTGTAGAAGTCATCCGGGCCGGCGATGTTGGGCTTCAGATTCAGGTTCATATCCATGTGCCGCTCCCCTCTAGGACGCCAAGGCGCGGGTCAGCGCCTGCTTGATTTTCGCCGCATCAAATTGCCGCCAGCGCGCGGCAACATGCTGGTCCGGACGGATCAGGTAGGTGGTGCCGGGTTTGGCATCGTAACGCTGGGCAAGAACACCGCATTTATCCTCAATATCCCGCCCCACGCTCACCACTCGCGCCTTAACCGCGCCTGATGTCACGACCTCCGCTGGAGCCGGGCCGAAAGTAAGGATGGTGAAACCGCCGCCCAAGGCATTGAGCAGCCAGCCGGACTTGCCATCCACCGTCACCGGCACATCCGCGCAGTTGGTGCCCGGCGCCATCTTGCCCGCGAACACATCCGCATCAGGCGTGTTGAGCGAGGACGACACATACGGCGTGGGCACGGACAGGCGGCCGCTGTTCACCAGCGGACGGGCGAACTCACAATCTTCCGCCAGTTCCAGCACGGCATCGCGGTACAGGCGGCTCGACGCACTCTTGGGTGAAATGAAGTCTGTTGCCCGCGTGGAGTTGAGCAGGTTGTCATCAGCCGCGAAGGCGCGTTCCTCGTTGTAGGTGTCGACCAGCCGTTCCGGTGCGGCGCCATCAAGCACAAGCTTGAGCTTCCAGATCAGATTATCGGTGTCCTGCACGCCGGTATTGGCGCCGCGCGCGCCAAAGGGCGAAACCTGATGCGCGGCATCGCCCGCGAAGAACACGCGGCCATAGCGAAAATTATCAATCCGCCGGCAGGCAAACTGATAGACCGAGGCCCATTCCAGCTCAAAGTGGCGGTCGTCGCCGAGCATTTCCCGCACACGCGCAATGATGCGCTCGGGCTTCTTCTCCTCCGCGGCATCCGCATCCCAGCCAAGCTGGAAGTCGATGCGCCAGACATTGTCTGGCTGACGGTGCAACAACGTGGACTGGTTGGGATGGAACGTGGGATCGAACCAGAACCAGCGCTCCGTCGGATACTCCGCATCCATGATGACATCGGCTATAAGAAAGCGATCTTGGAAGAACTGGCCAGTGAACTTCGCCCCCACCATGTCGCGCAGGCCGCTGTTGGCACCGTCACAGGCCAGCACCCAGTCCGCCTCCATGGCGAATACCCCGTCGGGCGTTTCCACGCTCAGCACGGCGTGATCATTCTTCTGCTGCAAGCCGATGACTTTATGTTTCCAGCGCACATCCACTTGAGATTGCTTGCCCAATGCCTCAACCATGTACTCCTCCAGATAATATTGCTGGAGATTGATCATCGCCGGCATCTTGTTATCTTCTTCCGGAAGCAGATCGAACTGGTAGGACAAGCGGTCCTGGAAAAATACTTTGCCCAGGTTCCAGCTCACGCCTTTGTCAACCATGCGTTCGCCAACACCGAGACGGTCCCATATCTCCAAAGGACGCTTGGCATAGCACACGGCGCGGGAACCGACGGATACGGTGTCATTATCATCCAGAACCACTGCTTCGATACCGTGGGCCGCGCAGTCCAGCGCCGCGGTGAGGCCAATCGGACCGGCACCGATGATCACCACCTTGTGGCGCTTCACCGCGCCATCGCGCTGTTCTGCGGATTGCACATAAGCAAACCGCGGGTAGTCGTATGTCTTGAACATGTCGTTTTCTCCGAATCAGCGTTCAATGCGCTGTAAATTCTTTATCGTGCAGCCAGGCCATGTGGCGCGGCGGTTTACGGTCCCGCGCCCAATCCTCCAGCATTTTATGCGCAACCTCATTCATGAGCTTCACCTGCGCCGGTGTGCCGGAGGGCACCGCCAGTTCCAGCCGATGCCCATCGGGGTCACGGAAATAGATGGATTGAAACAGCGTATGGTCGGTCGGCCCCAACACCTCGACACCCGCCGCCTCCAGCCGCGCCTTGGCCTCTTCCAGCGCCCCCATGTTCTCAACTTCAAGCGCGATATGCTGCACCCAATCGGGCGTGTTCAGATCACTCCCCATCGGCGGAGAATTCGGCAGTTCGAAAAAAGCAAGAATATTGCCCGCACCGGCATCAAGGAAGATGTGCATATACGGATCAGGCTCCTTGGTGGACGGCACGCGATCTTCCGCGATAGCGCCAATCAGCTCCATGTCCAGCATGGATTTATAAAAATCGACCGTCTGCTTGGCATCGCGGCAGCGGAAGGCGACGTGATGAATCTTGACTATCTTCATAATTTCCTCCTGACCTGGACAATGGTAACAGTTGTTACTAATGTCCGCAAGTCGTATATTCATTGCCGGAGCTCGATAACTCCTCTAAAAATGCATAGCTCGTAAGCCACTCATTCACCCCGTCTCCGTAGAAGTGAACCAAGTTTCCATGCCCAAACCCTCTGCCGAAAAGTCCGCTCCCAAAAAACATACGGCGCTGCACCTGCAAAATTTTCTACCCTACCGCCTGGTGGTTCTGGCGGACCAGGTTTCGCACTGCATCGCGCATATTTACGGCGACCGCTTTAACCTGACCCGGCCGGAATGGCGGGTCCTGGCGGCGCTGGTGGAACTAGGCCCGGTTTCGGCAACTGAGATCGCCGCCCACTCCACACTCGATAAAATGTCCACAAGCCGCGCGGTGAACGGACTTGAAGAAAAAGGCTATTTGCGCCGCGCCGACGCGGCCGACGACCGGCGCAATAAAATCATCATTCTTAACCCTACGGGGCAGGAATTATACAATAAGATCGCCCCTCTGGTGCTCGCGCAGGAAGCGTACCTCCTTGAAATTTTTTCCAAAGAGGAGCGCTCAACTCTCGACCGGTTGCTGCGGGGATTGGAACAACGCGCGCAGGATTTGCAGGAACAAAAATGAACATTGGAAAATCCCTTTTCCCTGCCGCCTCGAAGCCCATCAACACCCTGGCATCACGAAGCTTCCTAAAATCAGCACAACACCGTCTGAATAGTCGTGAATTCTTTCAAACCCTCAACACCGAACTCAATGCCAACGCCAGATTGCTTGACACCACCGAACGGTGCGTTCGGCTGGATGGCACCATGCTTGTTAATCCACACCGAGCCACATTCCAACTGACATGCATAGCGCTTGGCCTTTTCGATGTCGCTTGACCAGACCGAACCGCCAAGCCCGAACGGGCTGGCATTGGCACGCGCGATCACCTCGGCCACGTCACTGTAGCGGATGATCGGCAATACAGGGCCGAACTGTTCCTCATCCACAACCCGGATGCCGTTATCAACATCCGCGATCAGGGTAATCGGGTAAAAATAACCAGCACTTTCTTGCGGGACGCCACCTAGCAATACGCGCCCGCCATGGGCGCGCGCATCATCCACCAGCTCGCGCACCAGATTAAACTGCCTCTCGTTCTGCACCGGCCCAAGTACACTGCTTTCCAGCCGGCCATCGCCCATGGGAATCGTCTTGGCATAAGCCACCAGCGCGCCACATACCGCATCGTAGATACTATCATGCACATAAAGCCGCTTTAGAGCCGCGCAGGTCTGGCCGCTATTGATAAAGGCGCCCCAGAACAACCCCTCGGCGATCTGCGCCGGGTCGGCATCGGGCAGCACGATGCCCGCATCGTTCCCGCCTAGTTCCAGCGTCAGGCGCTTGAGCGTCCCGGCGGCAGCCGTCATAACCTTTTTCCCCACCGGCGTGGAGCCGGTGAACACCACCTTGCCCACGCCAGGATGCGCGGAAAGCGCCCCGCCAGCCCCGCCCTCGCCGGTCACCACGTTAACCACACCGGGCGGCAGCACCTCGTTCATCAGCTCAACCATGCGAATGGTGGAAAGCGGCGTCAGGCTCGATGGCTTAATAACAACGGTATTCCCGGCACGAATGGCCGGAATCATGTGCCAGCAGGCGATCATAACCGGCCAGTTCCACGGCGTGATCGAGGCGACAACGCCAATCGGCTTTCGGTGCAGTTCAACGCGGCCTTCCGGCGTGTCCTGCAACACCTCGACCGGCAGAGAGAGTGCGGCGGTTGCGCGGGTCCAAGCCACAGCCCCACCCAGCTCGAAACGCGAACCCAGGCCGCCCAGCGGCTTGCCCTGCTCCAGAGTCAGCAGCATCGCCAGCTCATCGCTATTTGCCTCAACGATGTCGGCAACCTTGTTGCAGAGTGCCTGCCGCTCGGCGTCGGCCGTATGCGCCCAACCGGCGAAAGCAGCCGCAGCCGCGGCCACGGCCTCGTCAATATCTTCAGAGGTCGCCACCGGCATCAAACCGACGACGCTGCCATCCGCGGGATTCTTAACTTCAACATGAGATGCCGTCGAGATACGGCGCCCCCCGATCACCAGGGTGCTCGGATTCATTATCGTTTCTCCCAAAACTCAGGAGGCGCTTATAATGTCCGTTGTCTCTCTGCGTCTTGGCCTAAAGCGCGGCTTACCTTGGACAAAAGCGCGCCACGGTGGAACTCTGCCCCGTTAGACCGGGCGGAGCTTCAGCAGATCCCCCGGCGCGCAAGCGAACATTTCCTTAAAGCTGCGATTAAAATAAGATATATCGTTAAAGCCGCAGTCGTAGGCGATCTCGGAGATGGTCCGGACGGCAGGGTTTGCGCGCATCTGCTCAATCTTTTCACGCGCAAGGCGCAGCCGGCGGTTGCGGATGATGGTGGTGCAGGTCGTGCCCAGCCCCTGAAAATCCTCCTGCAACGTGCGCGGGGAGACGCCAAGCCGGCCAGCCAGCCATTTGCCCCCCAAATGGGGCTCCGTCAGATACCGGTCGATCAGCACTTCCGCCACCTGTAAACGCTTATTGGAGGTGTCTAGGCAGGACAACAATGCGGCATCGTCCTCGGCGAAAAACGCTTGGCGGGCGGCCGATAAAATCAGCTCGCGCAGATGCGGGGCACCGGCCGGGGCCGTCGGCATTTCGAGCATCTTCTCAATCAATGCGCGCAGCATCATCACCATCGGGTCGGCGGCGCTGAGTTTGCGCCCGACATCAAAGGCCGCCCCACGGGCGGAATACATCATCTGCCGCGGTAGATGCAGGGAGAGATGGTTGGAGAAATGTCCGAAGAAATGAAAGGTGAGGGGTTGCGTGGAGTCGAGGAGGATACAGTCCCCTGTTTCCAGAAAAACCTCACGTTCCACCTGTTCCACCCCACACCGCCCCTCCATCTGCACAATAAGGAAGAGATGCTCGTGATGATCCAGCCGGATTCCGTCCATGGTCCTCACCACACGGTCGAGATCATTGGCAACCTGAGCAAAAATCATGCCGCAAGCATCGATTTGCCGCGCCACCCCTCTCACCCGGCCACCACTGCCCACAGGATCAAAATGTCCGCAGACGGATCGCAGCTCGGAAACCCAGTCATCCAGTTTCCAGTCACTCCAACCTCGTTGAATCAACGACTGGTTGCTAATAAGATTCGCCATTTCCTCACCACTTTATCTTTTTTAGTTCCCAGTTATCCAGGACGCCTGTTTAATATCAAGCCAAATTGTCCAAATCACAAATCGGATTTCTTGCATACGAAATTTGTAACCGCTTGGCCCAACGTCAAGAGCCACACATATTGCCTAACAACGCGGGCGTACCGCAGGGTGATGGCTCTTGCACACGACTGGGACAACGGAACATAGCAGGAGGGCATGTTTGTAAAATTGCTGCCAATGGTGATCTCCGCTGACAATGTGGCAACTTGTTGATTTTTAAGAGTAATGTAGCGCGACAACCACGGTGAGAAAAACCGTCAATCAAGGTGAGAAAAATCTGACCGCGATGTGAGGTAGGATATCGGTTCTTGGTTTTGTTGCAAGGGGTCGTTTTGGCTTGATTGACGCTGGGCGACAAACAAGCCGCGGCAATCAAGAAGATGCTTTGGGGATTTGCCGGGCCGTGGGTCGTACTGGGGGTAACGCCAAGAACTGTGCGTAGCTGTACGACATTGAAGAACGAATTAGCAACCTGACACTGGAAGCTCTGATTTTCTCAGCAGTTTGCTCATCTGGGCGCAACAGGAAGTCCTGGATGCCACCGCTAACGCTTGGCTGGCGGCTCGCAGCCGAGGGGGGATAGCCAACATGGATAGCCAATTTGGCTATGGCCAACTTACATTGGCTTTTCCGTTCTTGACCATGCTGTTTGCGATTAGCCAGGATGGGTATACCCATCCTGGCCGC
>Ga0182014_10004050_pt1 | contig 17112 bp, 13 predicted proteins | sample 612S2DmetaG_FD_120489 | JGI IMG/M metagenome (GOLD analysis project Ga0182014, IMG submission 120489) | Permafrost microbial communities from Stordalen Mire, Sweden - 612S2D metaG | ecosystem: Environmental > Terrestrial > Soil > Wetlands > Permafrost | place: Sweden: Stordalen | collected... | reverse complement strand
GTCGATCTTCTTGTAGCTGTATTCCTGCAGGCTCTGGTCGCCGAGATAGCCGATCAGGCCTTCGTGCAGGATGTAGTAGCCCGCGACCGTCGGGGCGCCGTGCCGCGAGATCAGCGCGAACGGGTAGAGCGTGACCGGCGCATTGCCGATGTTGCTGACGTCATCCTTGATGGTGAAGACGTAGCGGTCGTCGATCGCAATGGTGCGGCGGAAGGTGAGGCCGTCGCCATTGTCGTATTTCAGCGTCACCGGGGTGGTGGGCGTGAGGCTGCCGGTGCCTTCCTGCTGCCACACGGTATTCTGGTCGGGAATTCGCACCGTCGAGCCGGACGCGGCGACCCAGCCGAATTCGGCGTAATAGGGACTCTCGGTTCCCGAAGGCGAATACAGCACGATCGCGGGCGAGGACGGATCGACCGTTTCGCGGAACTGCACCAGCGACAGGTCGTCGATGCGCGCGCCCTTCAGCGAAATGCTGCCGATCAGGCGCGGGGTATCGACCTTGACGCGGGGCGTCGCGGCGATGGCGGTTTCGCGGCTGACCACGGCCGCGGTGGAGACAGCTTGCGCCGGCGCGTTGGCCGATGGCGCGCTGCCGGCCTGCGGCGCGGCCGAGGGCGTCGTGCCGGTTCCGGCCTGGGGCGCGATCTTGGCCATCTCGCTCTGGGCCTGCTGCGCGGCGCGCTGCTTCTCCATCTGCGGCATGTTGTAGAAATATTGCCAGGCGATCAGCACGAGGCCGGACAGAATGACGGCGAGGATGGTGTTGCGGTTATCGTTGATCATTCAAGGTCTCGTCATTCAATGCGGTTTGCGGCTTGCGCAGGAGCCATTGTCTCTTGATGTCTTGGTCTCTTGATGTCTTGCAGCGGTTTCTTGACGCGAACCGGTGTCCACTACGCCCGAAAGGGCTTTCGACGGTCCAGTCACGAGGTTCTTGGCAAGGTTTCCGGGTTGCCGGTCGAGGCGGTGCAGTGCCGAGCGGAGGTCGTCGAGCATGGTCGTGAAGTCGCACGCGAGCGCGGCCCGACGGCCGACTAGCACATAATCACTGTGCGGTCGCATTGTTATGACGTCCAGCCGCTTCACCAATTCGCGAAGCCGACGCCGGATACGGTTGCGCTCCGGCGCGTTGCCGTTCTTCTTGGTAACGGTAAAGCCGACCCGGACCGGACCGTCATCGTCGCGGCGCCTCGTTTGCACCACGAAGGCAGCGCTGGCCACCCGCGCGCCATTGGCAACGGCGAGGAAGTCCGCCCGCTGCCTTAACCGATCCATGATGGAATCTCCGGGAAGCCCGGTTCAGGCGCTCAGACGCTTGCGGCCCCGGGCGCGGCGGGCGGCGAGGACCTTGCGGCCGCCGGTCGTCGCGAGACGGGCACGGAAGCCGTGACGGCGCTTGCGCACCAGTTTGCTGGGTTGATAAGTCCGCTTCACGGGTCGTTCTCCGCTGACCGGGCAAGGATGCCTGATAATGAGGTAAGTCCGCTGATGCTGACGGGCCCGAAGCGGGCCGTTTCCGGCCCAAAAAGAGCCGCCCCGGTCGAACCGGGCCATCGCGGACAGTTGGCGCGGCTTATACGGGAGCGCCCGGTTTTCGTCAATCTGGCCGCTTGCCGCAATTGAGGCCGCCCCAGGATCCTTCGAACCGGTGCCATTGGCGCGAATAAAGCAGGATTCGCGGTGTTTTCAGGGAATGAGGATGGCGAATAGCCCATCTCGGCACTAGATGACGGGAACCGGCGACATTAGCGATCCGTAATTTGACCGGTGCCAGGGCCGACCGCATCCTCCACAACATGAGGCGTCGAAGGCAGATAGCGTGTCCGTGACCGAACAACAGCCGACAACGGATCAACCGCGGCCGAAGCCGTCGCGCCGGCTCGGCCTGTCCGGCAAGCTGCTGCTGCTCACCATTCCGCTGGTCATGATCGCGGAAATCCTGATCTACGTGCCTGCGATCGCCAATTTCCGGATGAACCGGCTGAACGACCGGCTGGCGGCCGCCAACACCGCGGCACTGGTGCTCGATGCCGCCCCTTCGGGCATGGTCCCGGATTCGCTGGCGCGCCAGATCCTGAAGAGCATCGGCGCCCGCGCCGTCGCCATCAAGATGGGGCAGCAGCGGCGGCTGCTCGCCAGCGCCGATCTGCCCGACGCGATCGACCACGACTACGACATGCGATCGATGACGGTGTGGTCGGCGATCGTCGATTCCTTCGAGATCATGCTGGAAACCGGCAACCAGGCGATCCGCGTGGTCGGGCCGGCCCCGGGCGGCGCGCAGTTCATCGAGGTCGTGATCGACGAGGCGCCGCTGCGGCAGGCGATGTACCGGTTTTCCCGCAACCTGCTGGTGGTCTCGCTGATGATCGCGGTGCTGACCGCGGCCCTGGTCTATCTGGCGCTGCATTACCTGTTCGTGCGGCCGATGCGCCGCCTGACCGCGAGCCTGGTCGCCTTTCACGAGAATCCGGAGAGTTCGGCGCGAATCATCGTGCCCAGCCAGCGCGGCGACGAGATCGGGGTCGCCGAGCGCGAATTGAGTGACATGCAGCGCGACCTGGTGTCGATGCTGCATCAGAAGAGCCGGCTCGCCGCCCTTGGCCTCGCGGTCTCCAAGATCAACCATGATCTGCGCAACCTGCTGGCGTCCTCGCAACTGCTGTCCGACCAGCTCGCCAGCGTGCCGGATCCGCGGGTGCAGCGCTTCGCGCCGAAACTGATGCGCTCGCTGGAGCGCGCCATCGCGTTCTGCCAGTCGACGCTGTCCTACGGCCGTGCCCAGGAGGCCGCTCCCGACCGCCGCATGATGCTGATCGAGCCGGTGGTCGCGGAGGTGCGCGAATCCGCCGGCCTCGCCTCGGACGCCTCGATCGCCTGGATCGCCGCGATCGAGCGCGGGCTGACCATGGATGCCGACCCCGACCAGCTGTTCCGCGTGCTGCTCAACCTCGTGCGCAACGCGGCGCAGGCGCTGGAAAACCGCCCGCGCAGCGAGCTTGCGGCCCAGCAGATCCGCATCACCGGGCGCCGCGAGGGCACCGTGGCGATCCTGGAGATTTCCGACACCGGCCCCGGCGTGCCGCAAAAGGCCCGCGACCATTTGTTCGAGGCGTTCCAGACCTCCGGCCGTCCCGGCGGCAGCGGGCTGGGGCTCGCCATCGCCGCCGAACTGGTGCGTGCCCATGGCGGCGAGATCCATCTGGTCGAAGGCACCATCGGGGCGACGTTCCGGATCGCGATCCCCGACCGGCCGGTGGAACTGCTGAGCGTCCGCAGCGAACGGCAAAGGGCGTAAGAGGCTGCTTCGCCTCCCGTATTCGCCATTCCGGACCGGTGCCGTGCGCGCTGAACCGGCCATCCGGCGCTGATGGCGCGAGATTTGTCACGGGTCGGCCATTGGCCGACCCGAACTGTGACCCGATGGCCTCGGGCAAGCGCGGAAGCTGCGCGCCTGTTGGATGGCGAGTGATGAGATGTCGATTCGCCCCGCAGATACCGGCTGCCGGACCTTGCCAACCCGGCCCGGAGCGGGTAGCTAAAGCGCTCTTTCGCGACCCTCCGGAACTCTTTCGGAACGCATATCGGGCCGTTTGGCCCAAATGCCCCGCGAAAACGCGCCCGTAGCTCAGCTGGATAGAGCACTAGACTACGAATCTAGGGGTCAGGAGTTCGAATCTCTTCGGGCGCGCCACTTCCGTACAAAACTGCGAACCCCCGCTGCGGTGGATGCCCGGCCAGCAATCACCTGTTCCAAGGTCGCTTTGTCACCGATAATACGAATTGCATGGTCATCGACCTCGACCCGATCCACGACCGCCTGAATATAAGCCTTCCGGAAGGGGGTACTGCCGGTGGTGATGTTCTCTCTCATGGCGCGACCGAATCGCTCAATCACCTCTGGATTGATCTTATTCGTGGGCAACCGGTGCCTGATCCGGTCAAGCGCCGTCTTGGCTCGGTCGCGATCGAGCTTCAGAGACGTAATACGTTCCTTCAGAATTTCGTCGAGATCTGTCAGGCCGTCCTCCACCATTTTGTAGAGCCGCTTGAGCTTTTCCTCTGCATCGTTGACGACCGTCTGCAGTGAGGAGACGCGCAGGCCGACCTCGGCTGCCTGGTCGGCTCGCCGACTCGCAACCGAGGTGAGAATGGCATTCAGCCGTTCGGGCTGGAACAACCGCTCGACCAGGTGATCAACAACAAGCGTGTCCAGTTTATCCATTGGGATCGAGCGGCCCTTGCAGGCCTCCTTTCCCTGGCGGGCGCAAGTCGAGCACGTATAGTATTTGTGAACCTTACCGGTCTTTGAGGTCCCGGTACGCAGTGTCATGCTGCCATCGCAGGACGCGCATGTCGCCAGACCCGTCAGCAATATCGGTCCAGTGACCGTGCGGGGCGCCGTAACGCGGGGATCCCGACTTTTGAGCGTCATCTGGACGGCATCGAACTCATCACGGGGGATGATCGGCTCAACTTCTACGATGATGTGCTCACTTGCGGGCTTGTCGCGCAACGTTTTGGAGTCGCGCTTATTGAACGTGGATTGCCCGATATACACGCCGTTCGTCAGAATCACATGGACGCTTCCAAGGCCAAACCGAGCACCTTTCCTGGTGCGATAGCCGCGCTCGTTCAACCACTTCGCAACGTTCTTGATTCCGAGTGGGCCCGACGTACCATCGCCGGCACGGTAAAGTCTGAATATCAATTTCACAACTTCAGCTTCGACCGGGTCGATTGCCAGCCTTTTCTTTACGCGATTGCCGCGCTTTTCGACTTCTACCGCCTTATAGCCCATTGGCTCCGGCGATCCATTGTGGAAACCTTGCCTAGCATTCTCCTTCATGGCCCGCAGAACGTGTTTGCCGTTTTCGCGCGACTGGTATTCGTCGAACATTCCAATCATTTGCCTCATCATCACTTGGGCGGGATCGTCGCCAAGTGCTTGAGTGATCGACAGCAGACGCACGCCGGCCTTTGCGAGCTTGCGAACATAGAGCTCCAGACCGAATCCATCGCGAAAAAATCGGCTGAGACTATGAACGACGATGGCATCATAGGGGTGATCGTCATCGCAAGCCCGCTCAATCATTTTTTGGAATTCCGGACGATTGTCGTCGGTAGCGCTTGCACCTGGCTCGACGAATTCCGCGATTTTGTCATAACCGTTGCTGTCGCAGAACGTAGAAAATTGTCGGCGTTGGTCCGGAATCGATAAATCCGACTCGGCCTGACGCCCAGTCGATACCCGGTAATACCCGCAGGCGCGCAACTGCATTTCAGGCGAGCTTGGCTGGAGCGCGGACTTTGATTTGGGAATCTGGACGTTCATTGCGCTACTTTCTCGATCGCCTGTCTCAATTTATGGACCCACGCAGAGACCACGTCAAATCCCCTATGCGGCAGCCAGCCTTCGCGTGTTTTGGCTTCAAAATGGGCCAATAAGCCGCATAGAAAGGGACGATCGCGATCATTGCGTTGTGCCGGCGACCGTCCCTTTTTGGTCATTTAGCCCAGTTGGACTGCGAGACATTGCAGCCTGGAATGAATCCGAATGCAGATCCCTGAGTAGGCTTCGACAAACCCAAAAATGCCGAAGGGAAAATCGTCAAAACCACCGGTTTCAGGAGGGTGGTCGATCAAGTGTCCCCCGAGAGCTCCCTGTCGCATCAGCCGGGTCTCGAATTGAACCAAATTACTCTTGAACGCTTCGTGCAGCCTCTCCAGGGCTTCCCGATCGCTCAGGATGACTGCGATATCCGCATCGTTCTCTCCGGGACTGTCCGCGCGCAATACCGGCATCTCAAACAACATTGTGCGGCTTGCCCACGTGTTCGAAAACGGCATTACCTTCTTCAGTACACTTGCGACGAACACTGGCGTCAGAAAATCGAAATCGGCGACAAGATCTCTCATAAGATCGATCGGTTTGATAAGTGGCATTTCATTTGCTCCTTGGTAGTTATTGTGAACGGGAGAATGCGGACAGTAGCCATTGGTGGTGCGCGGGCCTTCGCCGCCTTATTTTCGCGCATGGAGGTCTTCTAGAAGTTCGTCGAGAAGGTCACCGAGGAATGTTTCGAGGACGTCAATCTCTTTTGGTGACACGGGAGCAAGTTCGGGCCATTCATCACTTACGTGCCACATCTCATTATCGAGTCGGCGGACGAGGGTGTTTTCCGGAGTGCGGTCATCTGCTGTGCCATTGCGGTGGCGAAATGCGTCGTGGGGATTCCGTTTCAAGGGAAATTCCCGCGATTGCGCCGCACGAACACTAGAACGATCGGTCGGGTTAGAGCTCATGGCTGAACTCTCGGTCCCGTGGCAGCGCGCGGGATCTCCCATGTTCCGCGGTGTCGCTCGCCTCAATGACATCGACTGTGGATACTTTGGCATGCGAGCGCTCAAGCCGCGCGGCCAACCAATCGCGACGTTCGGTCGCCGAAAATGTTAAATCAGTGCCCTGCCGATCCATGGGAAGTTCCGCAGCGAGGCTCCGATCTATTGATCGCGAATCGAGAAAGAGCGTCGTGTTTCCGGTCGAACGACTTGCGGCTACGTGGATCGCGTGACGATCAAAAGAATTGTCGAGGGCTACGAAAGCCTGGTCTACGGTCAGACCCTGGCTCGAATAAACAGTGGTGGCGTAACTCCATCCGAGCTGCGGACGACCTTTTTCATCGGCGAGGTCGGACGGGTCGAAGACCACCAAACGACCTTCTATGTTCGCTTCGATCTGGATGCGGGTAGTCAGGTCAGTCCGCTCCGAAATGCGGACGACCGTCCCCGTCGTGCCATTGATCACACCCAGCCCGTCATTCCGGTTGAGAAAGCGGATTTGGTCGCCAGCGGCGATACCAATTGTGGTGGTTTGTCCTGACGGAGTTGCAACCTCCATCTCCACCTCGGCGCCGCTGATAGTACCGGCAGCTTTGAGGCGCTGCCGGACCTCATGCGAAATTACCGCGACTTGTGCATTGGTTCGCGCGATGAGCAGAGTTGAAAGATTTGGTTCGGTTTCTTTGGCGAGCTGCCACGCGTCGACCATCGCCTTGGCCGTGGCCTTGGGGCCATCAGCCTCGATCAGCAAGCTGCGTTCCGCGAACTGCTGCAGAGCCTCTGTTGATCGGCCCTGTCCGAAATCCCGTACTGCGTCGCGCGCCCACTGTTCGCGCTGGCGAACGATTGTATCGATCCGTACTGCTGTGATCGCCCGCGCGACGAGGCTGAGACCTGACCCCGCACCTATGGGCTGAAGTTGGCGGCGGTCTCCACAAAGCAACAGTTTCGCTTTGCTCCGAGCTACCAGCTCGAGGACCGCATGCATTTCACGGGAAGACAAGAGACCCGCCTCGTCCAGAATCAGCAACGTGCGTTCGTCGAGCACCGACTCGCCCGACTTTGCCTTCTCTATCCAGCTTGCGATTGCCCGGGACTCTATGTGGAGATCGTCGCGCAACTTGTTGGCGATCCGCCACGCTGTCGCGCCACCGATCACGCGGTATCCTGCGTTCTTGTATGCAGTCACGATCGGCGAGAGAGTTGAAGTCTTTCCGCTACCGGGCGCCCCCTCACATAAGTCGAGAGCGTTCCGACCGGTGGCCGCCATCGCCGCGTTGGTTTGTTCAGCGTTGAGGCGCATCGCCTTGCAGCGGACTAGCACGATATGTTGGTCGACCTCGTGCCACGTCCTCATCGCGAGGTCGCGGGCGTAATCGACAACGTTTCGCTCGATAGTAATTAGCTCGGGGGTGGAGTAGCGCGGAAGTCCGATGACATCTCTGCCCACCTCGGTCACCGCGCCCCCATTGAGCAGGCGGTCGATTTCGATTTGTGCACGCTCGGCGGGGAGGCCAGTTCCGACCAATGCCGCAGAGACGGAGCGCACCAGGTCTCGCCGATCGACGACGCTCTGCGTTTCGGTCAGTTGGTCGGGCAACTCCTGCAGACGCACTCGTAAGAGACGCTCATTCGCCTCGGTGTCAATCAACCGGGTCGGATCGATGAGGTGCTCTACAAAATGCTCAGTATCGACGCCCAGCGCACGGGCGGCATCCTTCCAAACATGTTCCCGTGAAACATCGGCGCTCTCACGCTTCGAATTGCGCGTTGACTTTGTGATTGCCGCGGCAAGTGCAGGTGCGCTCTTACTGGTTGTATCGTGGGCGCGGAGTTCCTCTTCGATCTCCGCCCGCCGTGCCGAAAAATATTTGATGGTCTCATCCCTGACACCGGCAATTTCGAACGTCCCATTCTTGCTGATGCGGTCTACGGCGAAGCCAATCTTCTCCAACTCGTGCGCCAGGGCAGCGTGATAGATTCCGCCGGCCGCCATCTTGAAGTCGCGCAAAATCTTTGAGTGCAAGGCACCCACCGTGCCGTCGCCCCGCGTCGAAATGTTAAAACACACGCAATGGCTGTGCAGATTTGGGTCGGCAAACACGCGCCCGTCCGCATGCTTGGCCGGCCTGCTCTCACCATGCTGAAATACTGCAGCGCTGAGAGAGACCTTCTCGATAATAGCGCCGCCCTTTCCACGACGCGCCCACGTGGCCTCCCGCTCAAGCATCTCCAGCGTCGCTCGCACAGCGCGGCCCTGCGCTGTTTCGACGGCTTTCTGTTTTTGCTCGGGCGCAAACGCCCAGACGAGTGCGACCGAGCGGGGGGCACTCAGCGTGAAATCGAAGGCGGCGACACGGTTGAGTTTTCTGCCGGTGTTGGAAAGCAGTGAAGAGCCATTGGTGTCGACGCCAGCATACAGGCGTTCGAACGCCTCGCGCCCGACCCCGGCCCCATCCTTTAGACCGAAATCGCGACCCGGCGCATACCACAGGCCGGCCGGCTCATGGCCGCCGACATAGTAAGCGGCTGCTTCGCGAATGTAATATCCAGCGTTTGCAGCTGGGTTCCAGGTGGCTACCATGATGAAATTCGGCCTCAACGTTGAAGGCAGAATTCCTCATCTGTGCCGGCGCTGGAGAGGCGCTTATCCCAGAGATGCCGCTCGCCGAGTGAATAAAAGTTAAAAAAAGAGGGCCACCGATACTCGGTGACCCTACGATTTTTGCATCGAGCAGAGTATATTTAGAGACGGTCGGCCCACCCGACAGGCCAATCCAGAATTGGTACGTATTCGAAGCCCGTAACTGCAGCGCGGATGAAGGGTCGTCCGAGTGCCGAATAAAATTTCCCTAACCGGGAGGACAGTTCGTTCTCCGACAAGACCGGAATAATTTTGTCGTGTTCTTCAGGCGTCGAGGTGCCTTTGGCCGCTGCAGACTCCCAAGTAACCGTACGTTCCCCAAACCATTGGCGCGCAATCTCCACGCGGCCAGGACCCGGAGCCACTCGGGAAACAATCTGTATCCCGAAATTGGCTAGAAGCGAGGCGGTTGCGTCATCCCCGACTACCTTTCTGAGCTGTGCCGGTGTTTGAAGGGCGGCCACTATCCGCACTCCTCGTGATCGACCAAGTGCAACAAGCCGTTCGACAGTCACCTCGTCACAGAAGCGCGGCAGCTCATCAAGCCCTATCCAGATCTCGTGGTCTACGTTGTTGGCTGTGGCCACACTCAAGAGGGTTGACTGCACGCACCGAAGCGCAAGCTTCAAAAGTGCAGCAGATTGATTTTCGCGGTCATATTCGAGCCGAAGAAAAATGACTCGTTCCACGATGGTTCCCCGCGCCCATGCTCGAAGTGAGATTCCGCGACCGCTGCTACGTTCCGCTTCGGCCAAAGTCCAAGCCAAAGCTCCAACATTTGCCACAACTGTCACAAGGATCGACATCACCGTGGCGGTCGGAACTCCATCTTTGGTTTGCAGAAGCTGCACGATATCCGGCATGTGTTTCCGGATCAGTTGCTCCTGGGTTTCGAATGGCTCAGCAAGATACTCCTTCAGTTCAGTCCAACCCCAATCCGTGCCGCGCGTTTTCTGAAGGGCCACCATAATTCCTGTTACGTAAAGTCGTGCGCCATCGCTCCAAATTGGATCTTTCGACGCAGGAATCATGATGGCAGCGAGCTCAAACGCGTCCTGGCGGTTCAGGATGTCCCATCCGATCCGCCAAATCGTTTTGTTCTGGGATCCAAGAGAGATCTCAACCGAATGCTCGCTTCCAAAACGGCCCATCGCGTCGCCCTTGACGTCCACGACCAATGCGCGGTTTCCACGGTTGATGCCTTGGAGCAGTAGTCCATCAACGATCGTGCTCTTGCCCGAGCCCGTTGTTCCGATGGTGGCAAGATGCTCTGTTTCCACACCTCGCGGCATTGCCACACCCGGAGCGAGGAATATTCCTTTGCCTTCCGCGACAAGCCTATCAAGCCAGGCTTCATTGATATGGCGCGCACCATATTTGCCGTACCTCGGCTCACTACCGATGGTTGTGGTAACCCTGCGCACAGGGGGGAGGCCCTTGATCACAGCCTTGAAAACGATCCGACCACAGGCCCCACCCGCGACCGCCGTGGTCGCGAAATAAATCGCGAATGGCGTCAACACACCCCGTTCTGCCAGTAGTGAACACGGCCAGGAAATCAGATGCAGCAGTAGTTTGGCGATCGATCCAATGTCCGAGACAGGAGTGGCAGAGGACCACGTGTCGGTCCACAACACGAAGAGCTCTTTGAGATCGAGCGTAAACGGCGTGCCGTGATACCACCCGTTAGGCGGAGCGAGCAGATACAGGACGAGCCCGAGTCCAATCGAGGCGAACGCCGCAATTGCGAGCGACGCGGCGATTGCTGGCGTGGCGTCGGGTTTGTTCAGAAGCGGATGTTTGCTTGTCATGTCTCTCTCCAGTTGCTGCTTGAGGACGCCCGATAGATACATCCGTCGGACGTGTGGTCGCGCCGCACGCAAGTCGGCCAACCGTTAGCCGCTTGCTTGGTAGTACGATGATCGATGGCGGCTTTAGTTGCGTTTACGATGCCCGCGGCGGCGACGCCGCAGAGCCCAATTAGGATCGCAATCACGAGGCACTTGATGAGAGGATGGGCAAAATGCCACCTGCGACGCAGCCTATTCTGTGAACTCTCACTCCCTCTGACCTTGATCGGCTGCGGCGCTGCCGCAACCGACTTAAAATTGCGGCTCGCTGCTGCAAAAAGTTTTAACCCTTGGGGGCCGAGCCGAGCAAAGATATCAGGGTCGACATGTTGAAGCTGCTGTGGCGACATCGTTGCGAGCTTGCGCGCGAGACGGCGTTTGGCCCGGTTTCCGCTCCGGGCCGCGCTGGCAAGGCGCGCGAGCAAATGGTCGAGATCCTGATTGTCAAGCGGCATGGCCGCCTCCATCAATGGCATGGCGATGCATGACCTTCGAGAGCTCCTGCCACGCCCCATGCAACCATTCAGCAACGTCTCCCTGCCTGACGACTGCGAGGCCGCGGGGCTCTCGCGTCCATGCGATAAGCTTCTTTTCGTCGGCGACGTTTTTCTCGGGTTCAAGGAGCGCTACTTCCGAAAAACGCAGACCCCGATCCTCGTACGGATCCCAAGTGCCTGGCGGCATCGCCGGGATCGTGATGCTCGGAAACTTCGCAAGCAAAGGTTCAACGTCACGGAGCCAGACTTTCTGGGCCGCGCTGGTGCTCGAGAACTGGAACACGCCCGTCTTTTGATTCAGAACGATCACGACGCGCGCGTCGGGTAGTACCTGCAGAACGGCGCCTGCGAGTCGGGGGAGATCCGCCATCATAACCGCGTCGTTGGTCGCGACCACGAACGCAGTGAAGGAAATTGCCGACCGTTTAAGCAGAGAATTGAGCCTTGACCGCGAAGCGTGCTCCAAAACGGCACCGGGGTATTCTCCAGAACCGATATCGAACAGTGCTACGCCGCCAGCTTTTGCCAGGCGCTCCACTTCTTCATCGAGAGGGGCAAAGGCTCGCGTACGGGCGTAGGGGTCGAGCCTGCCTTCGAGATCCGTCGGCAAATTTACCCGTACGAATTTTTCCGGATATCGGTCGGGAAGCCTCTCGCTACGATCGACCGAAACGCCGGACCAGGACTGTCCCGTCACATCCATGAGATCGGCCGCACACTTAATAAGGGTGCTCTTACCGACGGCCGACTTGAGGCCGAAGCTGGCGTAAATTTCACCGCCAGTATCGACCATTTGACTAACTTTTTTGGACAAGATTCGTCTCCTTTGCTTGCGCAAGCTGCGCAGGCGAAGAAGAACGCAAATGGGAGGTCTCTGGCTGGGCGCTTATCCCAGAGAAGTCAGAAAACGAAAAAAGTTTTACGGCGTCAGAGCTCTGGTCTCACAATTGTCCAAGATCCCATGGCGGAATATCTCGCCCAAGCAATCAGTTCACGCCAAGCTGCTAAAGCTTCGTCATCCAAGCTCAATGCTTCAATCAATTCGGTGTGCAGACCTAAATGGTGGTCTAGATCCCAATGATGTTCTGGAAAGACTGCGTTCAACAAAATATGTTCCTTGCCCCATCGGTAACGAGTATTTGGATCGAGTCTCCCAAACCATTTAAGCGGATTGCCGCGAGGACGATCCGACCCAAACCCCAAGAATTGGCGACGAATGGAGATATGATAGTCAAGCTTCGTCATCACATTTGCTGACACACAATTTGCCGCCGCATTTACGCTGTTCTCCGTCGACAGTTCGAAAGCCGCATCGCATATTTCTCCGACCGTCTGCCGAACAACTAAATAGGCAGTATGCTCAGCCCGAAGTGCCAAGATCAATGCAAACATCTCGACAAGATGGTCGTCAGTATCAAATCGTCCCGCGAGCGTGTTGGGAGCGCGAATGGCTTGGAACCGACGCGATTCGAATCCAGGCCCGCGATCGATCGTTTCCTGAATCAATTCGACAAGGTTTGTAGCAAGATCCAACAGCATTCTGCGTTCTGAACTTGTGCCGTTACCGCGCCTCTCTCCTGACAGATCACTCTTGGGGTCTCCCTTCTGAACAGGCCAGACCTCATTAAGCATTGCGCTGACCAATGCAAAAACGGGGTCGCTATACGCCCATCGAGCGATCGTCGTCTTGTTGCGGGTATCCTCCCCTTTCTGCTGAAAAGCGATCGCACCCAGTGTTATTTCCGCCAACTTGGCCATTGCTTCAAAATCGTTCGAGACGGCGCGTTTGAAATCCTTCAGCAATGGGTGAATTGCAAATTTCGGTGTGTGATTGGCTTGAGCAAACTCTACGAATGACTTTGGTCGGTCAATTTCGAGAGGATGGATCGCTGTCGCAAGGGCCTTGCCGTGTGCCGATTTGTGATCCGAATACGCCTCGGTCTGCCGTTGCTGAATGTTTTCGTCGGCGCTCAGGATATCGACGCCATATCTATCCCACTTTACGACATCGAAATCGCCGCGGGGCTCTGAAATTGATTGTCTATCGACCTGAAAACTCGTCGTGGCATTGAGATGGTCTCCAAATGGAGCTTCTCCGAGCATAGCCGAAAGAACATACGCGGAAACATCATCTCGTCCCCTAGGCTTTTGTCCTCCTTTGAACCAAATCAAGAGTTCCTTTAGCTCCGCTTCGATGTCGGAGAAGCGCTGAGATGGGTCTTTGATTGCCCTGGAATTATTTGAGTCGGCGTATTGCACCCTCGCAGGCACGTCACGGTTCGCATCTTGGATGTCGGCAAGACACTGATTGACCAGTAGGCGGAGCTTGTGCGCAACCTCATCGACCTCGGGGCATCCCAGTTTTTCGATGAGTTCGACGCGCGTACGGTGCGATTCCGATCTAAATTCGTCGCTTAACATCGCTCAGTCCTCATCAGACAAAAGCGAACTCGATCGCTTCGGTTTCGACTGCTCCAATCGCTGAAATATCGTCTCTACTCCACTTCTGGCGGAACGCCCCGAAGCGCTCTCGCGTACTGACGATCGAGGCTGAGCGCCCACCGTCAAATTTGGCGCGGCAATTACACTGCCCTTCGGGGACCGCTCCAGTGGTTCATCGCGCTTCTGCTGCCTGCATCTAAGCCGGGCTCGATTGATCTGGGTCCGAAGCGTATGGCTGTCATACGGGCGTCCAGATTCCAAAGTGAGCCCGGCCACAGTCAAAGCACGCGCGAAAGCGGGTATTTTCAGTTTCGTAGCGCGAAGGAGTTGTTCGAATTCATCGAGATGATCGCGAAGCACGGCGTCGACCGCTGCCCGTTCACCGGGCTCAATCATCACCGCCGCCGCGATTTTCTGAGCCCACTGTTGAATTGACATAACTACCTTCCGTTCGCAACATATCGCAACAAAACGTAACATGGTGGTGTCCCTGACGCAAGGTTCAAACAAATGAAGTTGCGGATCGGATGGCGTCAGACGTCGGCGATGGGGATGCACGTGGTGTTGAAGCCATGATCTGGCAGTTGAAGCTTCGGAAGCTCGTCGATCATCGATACTGGGTCGCAGACCGCCTTAGCCGCGGCCTCTCAAAAAAGGGGCTGGGGCCGCATTCGGGCACATCGAGCCCGCGACTCAAGTTTGCCACATGCCGAAATGCCGAAACCCATGGAGAGGAAACGCGGATGCGCGAATAAGAGGTCACGTCTAAATATTTCGACATTGGGCTTCGGTCGACAAAATAAAAAGCCGAGGTGGCTTTTTGGCCACCTCGGCTTTCACCCTGTCCAGAGCGGACGTCAGATGTTCGTGAAACTTAGGCTTGCAGCTTGAACAATTTCGGGTTGACCAGCCAATCGGTGGTTGGGCGTCCGCCGCTCGCTCTCGCGCGGATCTGCGACTTTACGAGGCCGCGCAAGCGCAACTCTTCAAGATTCTGCTCGATCTCATCGGGATCGCGAAGCGGCGAGCCAGGTCCTCGGCGGATGTCATCACGCACATTGATGACCGGCTTTTTCATTCGTGCGAGATGCCGAGCGAGCTGCACGGACGGAGGTTCGGGGTCGAGCTTGGAAATTTCGGTGATCACACGTTCCCCCATCGGCAGATAATAACGGTTCATCAGGGCGATACCCCGCTGAACGTCTTCGCCCGTGATCTCACCGCCGGGCAGTTCTTCGCCCGCGAGCGCCCTCTCGCAGAGCGCCAAGTTCATGGAAAGGCGCAGGGCTTGCGTGCGAGCTCGTGCCAAAAGTGATTTCATTACCCTCGGCGCAATCCTCAGCTGAGCATTCCAATCGCTATTTGCTTCACGCACAATCTCGCGTGCCTCTTTCGAAATTTCAATGAGGGCCGGATAGGCGCCAGGCAATCCGCGCGGCACGATGTCGGCGAGACGACCCAGCGCCAGGATTAAATCATCCATCGGACCGTCGGAGTCAGCGATGTCGTCAAATCGAACGACATCGGGTGCACACCAGAGGAAGCGTGGCGCCATGCCGTCGTGGGCATTACCCAACAGGAGGCCCACCCTGTCCGGCTGCGTGCCTCCCAAGATAGTCAGCTGCAATGCCTCTATCTCGATTTCACCATCGCGCGCATTGCTAATCACGTGCGGCTTCCCCTCAAAAGCCTCAAGAAGCAACGTGCGAGCGCCGATACGATCTTGACCAGACGTAATATTCATCACGTTGATGAGCTCATCGGCCAGAAACACGCGGCCTTCGGGCGATGATACCAGTCCGTCGCGAATTCCGGCAACCGTAGCCTGACTCAGGAGGAGCTTCCGCTTATTCGCCGACGTGACTTGACGCATCGTGCCGTCAACCGGCGCGACCCCATCTATGGCCAGCTTTTTCCGCGCGGCCAAATTTCTCTGCTGTTCAACCTTCATCATCACCGGGTCATCCGGCTGCAATGCATTGGTGCTGCTGCGTCCCGGTCCGGGCAACGACTCAATCGAATTAAAGCACTCCCTCGCGATATCAAACGCTTCGGTCTTCCCGTCTCCAGGCTCGGCGACCAAGGCCATGAAGATTACCCCCGGTTCCGTCCTGCGGGCCGTAATAGCGAGGCGAACGCGATTGCCTACCGCGCCGGAGGCTATTGCGATCAGGCTCGACGCGACGAAGTCGATATTGACGCAACGAGCCTGGGCAACAGCGCTTACCGTCGATCCAAAGCGCTGGGGAAGAACCTCGATCGGATATGTCGGTGCCTGGGAACGCGCGCCGGCAAAAAACGCCGGATCAATGTCCTCCCACTCAAGTTCCAGGGCTGAAACCGCCGATGCGTTTTCTGTTGAGCTCTTGGACGTTTTGGGCTTTTTAGCCATGGCTTGTCTCCTTCACTTGCGCATCATCGCGCAGGCGAAGAGGAACTCATCAGAGGGGCCAATGGCGGGGCGCATATCCCAGAGAAGCCGAATATAGCTGGAATTATTTTGCTTTTGCCTGAGCTTAGGTCGGCGTCCTGTCGAGCTCCCGTCCTTGCTCCCTACGGGAAATCAACAATGCTGTCCGCGAGTAGAGAATGATCTTTGTGTGGAGCTCTGCCGAAATGCCAAAATGCCCAATGCCGTCTGGTCGAGCGTGCAGCGAGTCAGCGCCAAATTCGAACAGTTAAAACGCTCGCCTGGTTAGACTTCCACTCGAAGGAGCAACACTGCCCAACGTTTCGAAATGTTGCGCAGTGTAGCTTTTTTGTTGCTTTCACTCCAGAGGAAGCCTGGGGACAGTCAGCTGCAATGCCTCGACTAAGATTTCCCCATCGCGCGCATTGCTAATCACCCGCGGCTTGCCGTCAAACGCATCAAGGAGCAACGTGCGAGCGCCGATACGATCCAGGCCAGACGTATTCATAACATTGAAGAGCTCATCAACCAGAAACGCGCGGCCTTCGGGCGAGGATACCAGTCCGTCGCGAATTCCAGCCACCGTAGCCTGACTCAGGAGGAGCTTCCGCTTATTCGTCGGCGTCACTTGACGCATCTCGCCGTCAACAGGCTTAGACGTTCTCGGCTTTGTAGCCATAGCCTGTCTCCTTCACATGCGCGTTATTGCGCAGGCGAAGAAGGACTCATCATAGGGCCCAGTGGCGGGACGCTTATCCCAGAGAAGCCGATCATGGCTAGAATTATATTGTATTTGTCTGGGCTTAGTACCCGATTTCATAAATACGGTGACGTATTTTGTGCGTGAAGGGCATCGAATCGGTCAGAGCTGACCTCAGCTTGGGGGTCAGATCATGCCGAGGCGGAGTCCTTTTAACATCGTAC
>Ga0182014_10004048_pt1 | contig 17124 bp, 12 predicted proteins | sample 612S2DmetaG_FD_120489 | JGI IMG/M metagenome (GOLD analysis project Ga0182014, IMG submission 120489) | Permafrost microbial communities from Stordalen Mire, Sweden - 612S2D metaG | ecosystem: Environmental > Terrestrial > Soil > Wetlands > Permafrost | place: Sweden: Stordalen | collected... | reverse complement strand
GCGTGGTGCTCGACCGAGGTGACCAGGATCAGCCGCCGGGCCGGATCAGCCTCGCGGCGGGCCCAGTACAGGCCCTTCACGGCGAGGTTGTCCGCCTCGGTGCCGCCGCTGGTGAACACCACCTCACTCGGGCGGGCGTTCAGCACCTCGGCGATCTGCTCGCGCGATTCCTCCACGACGCGGCGCGCCCGGCGGCCCGCGTTATGCAGGGAGGAGGGGTTGCCAAGCTGGGCCAGCTCCTCCGTCATCACCTCGATGGCCTCGGGCAGCATCGGCGTCGTAGCCGCATGATCGAGGTAAATCACGGGGTTAGCCTAGCCGGGCCGCGGCGGTCCAGCCGCCACGGCCCGGGGGCAAGGGCAAGGGCGGTCAGGAGCCCGATCGCTTCCGGATGTCCTCCATCAGCTGGGGCACGACCTGGAACAGGTCACCCACCACGCCGAAGTCGGCCAGCTCGAAGATGGGGGCCTCGGGGTCCTTGTTCACCGCGACGATCGTCTTGGAGGTCTGCATGCCGGCCCGGTGCTGGATCGCGCCGGAGATGCCGATCGCCATGTACAGCTGCGGGGAGACGGTGGTGCCGGTCTGGCCGACCTGGAACTTGTGCGGGTACCAGCCCGCGTCGGTGACCGCACGGGAGGCGCCCACGGCGGCGCCGAGGGAGTCGGCCAGCTTCTCGATGATCTCGAAGCCGTCGGCGCTGCCGACGCCGCGGCCGCCGGAGACCACGATCGCCGCCTCGGCCAGTTCCGGGCGTTCCCCGGTCTCCTGGACGATCTTCTCGGTGACCCTGGCGCCCTTGGCCGCCTCACTGACGGTCACGTCCACGTTCTGCAGGCCCGCCGCGGCCGGGGCGGCCTCGGCGGCCACCGAGTTCGGCCGGACGGTAATGATCGGGGTACCCGTCCTGACCGCCGAGTGCACGATCGTGGCCCCGCCGAACACGGACTGCTCGGCGACGATCTTGCCGCCGGTGGCGGTGAGGCCTACCGCGTCGCAGAGCATGCCGGAGTTCGTCTTGACCGCGAGCCGGCCGGCGACCTCCTTGTTCTGCCCGGTGCTGGCCATCAGCACCGCGGCGGGAGCCTTCTCCTGCACCAGCGCGGCCAGCACGTCGGCCTCGGGGCCGGTCACGTAGTCGGTGAAGTCGGCGCCGACCGCCACGTAGACCGTCCCGGCGCCGTACTCGGCCAGCCGGGGCTGGCCTTCCTCGGCGCCGTCGCCCACCCACACGGCGGCGGGCTCACCGAACTGGCGGGCCAGCGTGAGCAGTTCACCGGTGACCTTCTTGACATCGCCGCCGGAGTGCTCGGCGAGGACCAGAACTTCAGCCATGTCTCTCCCACCCCCGCTCAGATGAACTTCTGGGTGACGAGGAACTCAGCGGCCTTGTTGCCGCCGTCTCCTTCGTCCTTGACGATGGTCCCGGCTTGCCGGGGCGGCCGCTCGGTGAAGTCGACGACCTCGGTGGCGGCGTTGGCCAGGCCCACCAGGGAGGTGTCGATACCCGCGTCGGCGCAGCTCATAACCTGCATGGGCTTCTTCTTCGCGGCCATGATGCCCTTGAACGACGGGTACCGCGGCTCGTTGATCTTCTCCACCACGCTGATCACGGCCGGAAGCTGGGCCTCCACCTGCCAGTAACCGTCCTCGGACTGGCGGTTCACCTTGATCGCGGTCCCGTTGATCTCCACCTTGGACGCCAGCGACAGCTGCGGGACGCTGAGCCGCTCGGCCAGCATCGCGGCCATCGAGCCCATCCGGGCGTCGGTGGACTCCGCGCCCAGCACGATCAGGTCGAAGCCGATGTTCTCCAGCACCTTGGCCAGCGCGTAGGACGTCTGCAGCACGTCCGACCCGGCCAGCGCGTCGTCGATCAGGTGCACGGCCTTGTCCGCGCCCATGGACAGGGCCTTGCGGATCGATTCGGACGCCTTCTGCGGGCCCATGGTCAGCACGGTGACCTCGCCCTCGTGGGCCTCCTTGATCTGCAAGGCCTCCTCGATGGCGTATTCGTCCAGCTCGTTGATCAGGCCGTCGACGGACTCTCGGTCGAGTGTGGCGTCACCTTGCTTCAGCTTGCGCTCGGCCCACGTGTCCGGGACCTGCTTGACGCAGACGACGATGTTCATCGGCGACGCCTACCTCCCTGCGTTGGGTTCACATCTACCTACAGCCTGCCAAAAGTTGCAGAGAAAGCGCCACGGGGGGCCCTGCCTGCTTCATCACATCGTATTACTAGTGGGTAACTTGAGGGTAACCGGCCGGACGGGGCCCGCGCGGATCCGGGGGCTGGGCCCGGGGGCGCGATGAGCCGGGCTACGCGGCGCGTTCGGCGGCTTCTACGACGTTGGCGAGCAGCATCGCCCGGGTCATCGGCCCCACGCCGCCGGGCATGGGCGCCAGCCAGCCGGCGACCTCCACCACCGGCGGGGCCACGTCACCGATCAGGCCCGCGTCCGTCCGGGTGATCCCCACGTCGAGCACAGCCGCGCCGGGCTTGACCATCTCCGGGGTGAGCAGGCCCGGCACGCCCGCGGCCACGATCACGATGTCCGCGCCGAGGGTGTGCGCGGGCAGATCCTTGGTGCCGGTGTGGCACAGCGTCACGGTCGCGTTCTCGCTGCGCCGGGTGAGCAGCAGGCCGAGCGACCGGCCGACCGTGATGCCGCGGCCGATCACCGTGACGTCCGCGCCGGCGATCTCGACCCCGTAGATGCGCAGCAGTTCCACGATCCCGCGCGGGGTGCACGGCAGCGGCCCCCGCTCGCCGAGGACCAGGTTGCCGAGGTTGACCGGGTGCAGCCCGTCCGCGTCCTTGGCCGGGTCCATCCGGCGCAGCACCCGGTGCGCGTCCAGGCCCGCCGGGAGCGGAAGCTGGACGATGTACCCGGTGCAAGCGGGGTCGGCGTTCAGTTCATCGACAACGGCCTCGACCTGCTCCTGGGGCGCGTCGGCGGGCAGATCGCGGCGAATGCTCGCGATCCCGACCTCGGCGCAGTCCCGGTGCTTGCCGTTCACGTAGGCCCGGCTGCCCGGGTCGTCGCCGACCAGGACAGTGCCCAGCCCGGGCACGATCCCGCGTTCGGCCAGGACCGCGACCCGTTCCCTGAGTGCGCTGCGGATCTCGGCCGCCGCGGCCTTGCCGTCCAGGATTTGCGCGGTCATCGTCTATCAGCCTTCCGGTTCATCGAGTGCTCACTGGCCCGCGCGAGTCTATGGGCACTCCGCGTCAGTGGTAGAAATGGCGGACCCCGGTGAAGTAGAGGGTGATGCCCGCGCGCTCGCAGGCCTCGACGACCAGGTGGTCGCGGATCGAGCCGCCCGGTTCGGCGATCGCGGCGACCCCGGCCTCCGCGAGGACGTCGATGTTGTCCGGGAACGGGAAGTACGCGTCGCTGGCGCACACCGAGCCGACCGCGCGGTCCCCGGCGCGGGTCACGGCCAGCCGGCACGAGTCCACCCGGTTGACCTGTCCCATGCCTATACCCACCGACGCGCCGCCCGAAGCCAGCAGGATCGCGTTCGACTTCACCGAGCGGACCGCCCGCCAGGCGAAGGCCAGGTCACCGAGGGTCAGCTCGTCGAGCGCGATACCCGTCTTCAGCTCCCAGTTCGCCGCATTGTCACCCAGTGTGTCCACCCGGTCAACAGACTGCATCAGCAGGCCGCCGCTGACCGGCCGCCACTCGGTGCCAGGGCCGCGGTCCGGCGGCGCGCACGTCAGCAGGCGGATGTTCTTCGCCTTCGACAGGATGTCCAGCGCCTCGGGGCTGAAGGCGGGCGCGATGACGACTTCGGTGAAGATCTCGGCGATCTGCCCGGCGAGCTCCGGGGTGACGGTGCCGTTGGTGGCGATCACGCCGCCGAAGGCGGACACCGGGTCGCACGCGTGCGCCTTCCGGTGGGCCTCGGCCAGGTCGGCGCCGATCGCAATACCGCAGGGGTTGGAGTGCTTGATGATCGCCACGCACGGCTGGCCGAAATCGTAGGCGGCCCGGCGCGCGGCGTCGGCGTCCACGTAATTGTTGTAGGACATGGCCTTGCCGTGCAACTGGCGGGCCGCGGCGATCCCGCCGTCCCCGGCGGCACTCGCCCCGGCACTTGCCCCGGTACTTGTCCCGGCCGGGGGAGCTCCCGCGGCGTCCCGTTCGGCATCATCGGGCCCCGGGGACCCGGCCGGCAAGTACGCGGGCACGTACAGCGCGGCGCGCTGGTGCGGGTTCTCGCCGTACCGCAGTACCTCGGCGCGGGACCAGAAGGCGCCGGCGACGTCCGGCCAGCCCGCATCGCGGGCGGTCTCGTCGGGCGCGTACACGGAGGCGAACCAGGATGCCACGGCCACGTCGTAGCGGGCGGTGAGCGCGAACGCACGGGCGGCCAGCCGCCGGCGCTGCTCCAACGTGAAGCCGCCGGCGCGTACCGCGGCCAGCACGTCGCCGTACTGGGACGGCCCGGTCACCACCGCGACGCTGGCGTGGTTCTTAGCCGCCGCGCGGACCATGGCCGGGCCGCCGATGTCGATCTCCTCCACGCACTGGCCGGCCGGGGCACCGCTCGCCACCGTGGCCTCGAACGGGTAGAGGTTGGATACGAGCAGCTCGAAGGGCGAGATACCGAGGTCACCGAGCTGGGCCCGGTGCTCGGGGCGCCGAGTGTCCGCGAGCAGCCCGGCGTGCACCCGGGGATGCAGGGTCTTGACCCGGCCGTCCAGGCACTCAGGGAAGCCGGTGAGCTCCTCCACCTTCACCACCGGCACGCCCGCGCCCGCGATGACCGCCGCGGTGCTGCCGGTGGAGATGATCTCGACACCGGCCTCGTGCAGCCCCCGGGCGAGCTCCTCCAGACCGGCCTTGTCGTAGACGCTGACCAGCGCGCGCCTGATCTCGATGGTGCTCAATTCCCGATCCTCACCTTCCTGCCGTGCACGGACCACCCTTCGCGGACCATCCGGCCCACGGTCTCCACGAGCAGCGCCCGCTCCGCCACCTTGATCCGCTCATGCAGCGCGGCCTCGTCATCGTCGTCCTGGACCAGGACGGCACGCTGCGCGACGACCGGCCCCGCGTCGATGCCGGGATCCACGATGAACACGGTGCAGCCCGTGACCTTCACCCCGTAGCCGAGGGCGTCCCGGACCCCGTGCATGCCGGGAAACGACGGTAGCAGCGCGGGGTGGGTGTTGAGGCACCGACCGCCGAAGCGATCAAGGAACCGGGGGCCGACGAGCTTCATGAAACCAGCCAGAATAACCAGGTCAGCGTGGTGTGCTGCGCACGACTCGGCCAGGGCGGTGTCCCAGTCCGCGCGGGAGGAGTAGTCCTTGACGCGGCGGGTGAACGTGGGGATGCCGGCCCGGGCGGCGCGGGCCAGGCCGGCGATACCCTCGCGGTCGGCGCCCACCGCCACCACGTCCGCGCCATAGCCCTCATCGGCGCATGCGTCGATGAGGGCCTGAAGGTTGGTTCCCTCACCCGAGACCAGGACGACCAGGCGTGCCCGCATGCGGCTACCTTAGCCGCGCGGGCCACCGTCATTCCCCGAGCACGGTGCCCGAGACGGCAGAATGAGAACCTATGCCCACACCGACCGACCGCCCGCCGAGCCGCCCGCCCAGTACGCCACGGCCGGCATTGAACGGACGGCCCCCGTCGCCCCCGGATCCCGCGCTGCAGCAACGGGCGTGGACGGCACTGTCGCTGGGCATGCTGAGCCTGCTCGGGCTCTCGCTGGCCGGTGGCCTGCGCCGGGCGGTCTACGTCATCGCCGCGGCGTTCGTGCTGGGGGCGCTGGCGGCCTGGCTCGGCGGCACGACGATGTCGCGGGCGCGCCGCGCGGGGTCGGCCCGGCCACGCGGCGCCGTGGCCGGGCTGATCCTGGGCATCCTGGGCCTCGCGTTCAGCGCGATCGCGCTGATCGTCTTCGCGATGTTCTGGAAGGAGCTGTCGGCGTACTCGAACTGCCTCAGCGGCGCCAACACGCTGACCGCGCAACAGGTCTGCCAGCACCAGTTCAGCCAGACCATCACCAATGAGATCCGCTCCCTGCAGCCCGCCAGCTGACGATGCTGGCCCGGGGGGGCGACCCCCCGGGTCCCCCGCATGCGCTCCGCGCCCGCGCGGTGGTACTTCGCCGACACACCGGCCGCTCACCGGGCCTGAAGGCCCGGTTCGCTGGGCCGGTAGCGATCGCCTCGCCGTAACCTGTGCGGCTTGCTCGCCGATAGCACCGGCCGCTCGCCCGGGCCGCTGGCCCGGGGTCGCTGGGCCGGTAACGATCGCCTCGCCGTAGCAGCCCGCACTCGGCCCCGCTGTCAGAGCAGCTGGCCCGGGCCAGCACCATCGTTACTCGTCGCGGTCGGCGGCCCAGGGGTCCAGGTAGATGCGGTGACCGCCGGCGTCGTCGGTCTCGTTGACCAGCACCGGCCCATGATGTTCGTCCGCGCGGTCGTCCCCGGCCTGATCCGGGGCGGCCTCGGTGCCGCGGCCGGATCGCCACCCGCCCGCAGCGCGCCCCAGCAGGAGCCAGTTCGCCGCGCCGGCCGCTACGGCGGCCGTCACGCCCATCTCCAGGACTGCGACGAGGGCGACCTGCCAGCCGGACGGGCCAACCGCAGTCAGCCGGCCGCTGCCCAGCGGGCCGCCCGCGAACGCCGCGAGCACGCCGACCACGCAGCCGGACGCGGCACCGGACACGAAACCCCACAGCGGTGCGGCCTCGAGCATCGGCGTCGGCATGATCCGGACGGTGAGCACACCGCCGGCCGCCGCCGCCAGGTACGGGATGGCCAGCACGAGCAGGGACAGCCACGCGGGGACCCCGCCCCCGGAGGGCAGCGCGGCCAGCATGGGGAAAGCGGGCATCGCCCCGAGCGCCGAGCCGGTCGGCGCCACGAACGTGCCCGCACCGAACGCGAAGCCCGGGCCGAGGGCGAACGCGATCGCCCAGACGATCGCGTTGGGCACGTAGGCCAGCTCGGCCAGCAGCAGCAGCGCCGATCCGGCCGGGCCGGGCGACAGGCTGTCGGTGAGGGTGCGGATCTGGCTCAGGTGCAGGGCCAGGGAAGCGCCGGCGAGCAGCGCTCCCGCCGCGATGAGCAAGCTGAGGGTCAGGAGCGAGCCCATGGTCACCGAACGGGACCGGTCCGGGAGCAGGGCCGCCAGCCGGCGCCACGGCGCGAGCGCGTGCGCGCCGCCCAGCGCGCCCGCGACCAGGGCCGCGAGGAAGGACCCGATGACGGCCTGCGCCAGCGACGGTGCGGCCAGCGAACTCCGGGCGGCCAGGGCGAGCGCACCGGAAAGCAGCGCGTACGGCAGCGCGAGGGCCAGCGCCGCGTAACCCACGTGCCGCAGGCGTGCCACCTCACCGGAGCGCACCACCCAGCGGCCCGCCCGCCACAGCAGCGCGCCGGGGATGAGCAGCAGGCCCAGCGGGAGCATGCCGATTTGCCCGGCGCCGTGCAGGGTGAAGGCGACGTGATGGGCGGCGAGCCAGATCGTGATCGCGGTCCGCAGCACCCCGGGCAGGCCATTGCCGAGGCCGGCGTGCGGGGCGGTGATCCAGCCGATCGCGGTCAGCGTGGTGAGCAGCGCCACTCCGGTGCCGGCGACCGCGCATGCCGCGATCGCGCCCGTCACCACCAGCGGACGGCGGTAGGCACCGGCCGGGGTAACGGGGCCGGGCGGCCCGCTGCCGCTCTCCGCACCGGAACTTATCCCGGGCGTGCCCGGGTTCGGCGGGCGGGGCCGGCCGGGAGCGTGCGCGGAAGCACTCACAACGCCCAATCCTGGCAACACCCGGCACCGATGGCCTGGAGGCGCGCCGGGGAGAACCGGCGCGCCTTCAGGCGGTCAGCGTGGCACGACGGGCGGCCGGCCCGTCCGATCAGGCTGCACGGTCAGATGCGGCGGATGGCCTCGCGGGCCAGGCGGGCGGTCTCGCTGGGGGTACGTCCGACGCGGACGCCCGCCTTCTCCAGGGCTTCCTTCTTCGCCTGGGCGGTGCCGGACGAGCCGGAGATGATGGCACCCGCGTGGCCCATCGTCTTGCCCTCGGGCGCGGTGAAACCCGCGACATAGCCGACGACCGGCTTGCTGACGTGCTGGTCGACGTAGTCCGCCGCCCGCTCCTCGGCGTCGCCGCCGATCTCCCCGATCATCACGATCACATCGGTCTCCGGATCCTCCTGGAACGCCTGGAGGCAGTCGATGTGCGTGGTGCCGATGATCGGGTCACCACCGATCCCCACGGCCGTCGAGAAGCCGATGTCGCGGAGCTCGTACATCATCTGATAGGTCAGCGTGCCGGACTTGGAGACCAGCCCGATGCGGCCCTCGGAGCTGATGTCGGCCGGGATGATGCCCGCGTTCGACTTGCCCGGCGAGGCGATGCCCGGGCAGTTCGGCCCGACGATCCGGGTCGTGTTGCCGTTCGCGCAGGCGTAGGCCCAGAACTCGGCCGAGTCGTGCACCGGAATGCCCTCGGTGATGACGACGGCCAGCGGGATGCGCGCGTCAATCGCCTCTATGACCGCGTCCTTGGTCCCGCTGGCCGGCACGAAGATCACCGAGACGTCGGCACCGGTCTCGGCCATCGTGTCGGCGACCGTGCCGAAGACCGGGATGTCGCTGCCGTTCAGGCTGACCGTCTGCCCGGCCTTCCGCGGGTTGGTGCCCCCGACGATTTTGGTGCCGGCGGCCAGCATCCGGGTGCCGTGCTTACGGCCCTCCGACCCGGTGATCCCCTGAATCATCACCCGGCTCTGGGCGGTGAGAAAGATGGCCATCTATCTGCTCCTCATCCGGCCACGGACGCCAGCTCGGCGGCGCGCCGGGCGGCATCGTCCATGGTCCCTACCTGCTCGACCACGCCGATCCCGGCTTCGTCGAGTATCCGCCGCCCCTCGGCCGCGTTGTTGCCGTCCAGCCGCACCACAATCGGGTGGCTGACCTTCTCGCCGCGGTCGCCGAGCATGCCAATGGCCGAGACGATCCCGTTGGCCACCGCGTCGCACGACGTGATGCCGCCGAAGACGTTGACGAAGACGCTGCGCACCGACGGGTCGGACAGCACGATCTCCAGGCCGTTGGCCATCACCTCGGCCGAGGCGCCCCCGCCGATGTCGAGGAAGTTGGCCGGGCGGATTCCCCCGAACTGCTCGCCGGCGTAGGCGACCACATCGAGGGTGGACATCACCAGGCCGGCGCCGTTGCCGATGATGCCGACCTGGCCGTCCAGCTTGACGTAGTTCAGGTGCTTGGCCTTGGCTCGCGCCTCGAGCGGATCAGCCGCGCTCTGGTCGGCGAACTTCTCGAAGTCCCCGCCCTGGCGGAACGCGGCGTTGTCGTCGAGAGTCACCTTGCCGTCGAGCGCCAGCACGCGGCCGTCCGCGGACAGGATCATCGGGTTGACCTCGACCAGGGTGGCGTCCTCGTCGGCGAAGACCGCCCAGAGCCGCTCGGCGAGCTGGGCGGCGCCGTCGAGCGCCTCGGCGGGCAGCCGGCCCGCGCTGATGATCTCCCGGGCCTTGCCGGGGTCCACCCCGGTCAGCGGGGAGACGGGGATGCGCGCGACCGCCCCGGGGCTAGTGTGCGCGACCTCCTCGATCTCCATGCCGCCCTGCACCGAACAGATCGACAGGAAGGTCCGGTTGGCCCGGTCGAGCAGGAAGGACAGGTAGTACTCCGCCGCGATGTCGCTGGCCTCTTCGACCAGGACCTTGTGCACGGTGTGGCCCTTGATGTCCATGCCGAGGATCTGCTGGGCAATCTCGTAGGCGGCCTCCGGGCCGTCGGCCAGCTTCACCCCGCCGGCCTTGCCGCGCCCGCCGACCTTCACCTGCGCCTTGATGACAACCTTTGGCCGGCCCGCGGCCGCGAACTCCGCGGCGATGTCGCGCGCCTCGGCGGCCGTGTGCGCGACCTTCCCGCCTGGCACGGGAACGCCATACTCGGCGAAGAGCTCCTTCGCCTGATGCTCGAACAGGTCCACCTCTGCCCGCCCTCGGTCCTCTGTCTCGCTTGCGGCCGCCACCAGTGGCGGGCCCGCCCTGCCCGCAGCCTAGCCGTGATCGGGGCCCTGCGGGCCGGCTGGTTCCCTTGCGGCCTTGTGAAGTGCCTCTCAGACACCGTTTCCCGGCCAGACGCTGTCCCGGACGGTGCCGCTCAGGCGTGCTGGGACGAGGGGGCCAGGTTGGAGTGGACCCAGTCCACAATCGCGTGGGTGGACGCGCCGGGGGTGAAGATGCGCGCAACTCCCATCCGGGTCAGCTCGGTGATGTCTTCCTCGGGGATGATCCCGCCGCCAAAGACCGTGATGTCCCCGGCGCCGCGCTCCCTGAGGATCTCCAGGACGCGGGCGAACAAGGTCATGTGCGCTCCGGACAGCACGGACAGCCCGATCGCGTCCGCGTCCTCCTGGATGGCCGCCGCCACGATCTGTTCCGGGGTCTGGTGCAGCCCGGTATAGATCACTTCTACACCGGCGTCCCGCAGGGCGCGCGCCACGACCTTGGCTCCCCGGTCGTGCCCGTCCAGGCCCGGCTTGGCGATGACGATACGGGTAGTGCCCATAAATGCATCCTGCCCAGCCGCGGCCGAAGGCTTTGTCCGTCGGGTGCCGACCGCATTCCCTCTGGCTAACGCTACAGCTTTTCCAGCGGAGCGTACCGGAGCACCAGGTGCTTGACCCCGTACTCGGCGCCGAAATCGATCTTCGCCTCGGCGCGGTCGCCCACGCCGTCCACCGAGACCACCGTGCCAAGACCGAATTTGTCGTGGGTAACCATGTCCCCCGGCCCGAGCGCCGGCACCTGCCGGTTGCCGGGTGAGTTCACTCCCGGCCGCTGCGCGGCGCGCTCCATGGCCGGCGCGGTGGCGGTCCCCTCGTCCCGCCGCCACTCGATCAGCGACCCGGGGATCTCGCCGAGGAACCGCGACTGGCGGTGGAAGGACGGGCGTCCCCACCACATGCGGCCCACCGCGCGGGTCAGGTAGAGGCGGCGCATGGCGCGGGTGATCCCCACGTAGGCGAGCCGCCGCTCCTCCTCCAGCTCCTTCTCGTCCGTGGCGGACCGCTGGTGCGGGAAGACGTCCTCTTCCATGCCGGTCAGGAACACCACGGGGAACTCCAGGCCCTTGGCGGTGTGCAAGGTCATCAGGGTGACCATGCCGCCGTGCTCGGCGCCCTCGGGGATCTGGTCCGCGTCGGCGACCAGCGACACCTGCTCGAGGAAATCGGAAAGCGACCCTCCCTCGTCATGGCCCTCGTGCTGGCCGTCGAACTCGCGGGCCACCGAGACCAGCTCCTGGATGTTCTCCACCCGGCTGGCGTCCTGCAGGTCGCTGGACTCCTCCAGCGACGCCTGGTAGCCGGAACGGTCGAGGGCCGCCTCGGCCAGATCGGCCACCGGGCGCTCGGCCGCCATCTCCCGCAGGCTGCCGATGAGCGCGTTGAACCGCTCGATGGCCTGGACGGACCGCGCGGCCAGGCCGGGCACGTCGCCGGGCCGGGCCAGCGCGGCGGCGAAGCTGATCCGCTCGCGCGCCGCGAAGGCGGCCACGTACTCCTCGGCCCGCTCGCCGATGCCCCGCTTGGGCACATTCAGAATCCGGCGCAGTGATACCTCGTCGGCCGGGTTGGCGATGAGCCGGAGGTACGCCAGCAGGTCCCGCACCTCACGGCGCTCGTAGAAGCGGACCCCGCCGATCACCTTGTACGGCAAGCCGACCCGGATGAACACTTCCTCGAACACACGTGACTGCGCGTTGGTCCGGTAGAAGACGGCCACGTCGCCGGGCGTCGCGTCGCCCGCGTCGGTGAGCCGGTCTACCTCCTCGGCCACGAACGCGGCCTCGTCGTGCTCGCTGTCGGCCACGTATCCGGTGATCAGCGGCCCGGCACCCTGGTCGGACCACAGATTCTTCGGCTTGCGGCTCGCGTTCCTTGACACCACGGCGTTGGCCGCGGACAGGATGTTCTGGGTGGAACGGTAGTTCTGCTCCAGGACGATCACCCGGGCGTCGGGGAAGTCCTGCTCGAACTCGACGATGTTCCTGATCGTCGCGCCGCGGAAGGCGTAGATCGACTGGTCCGCATCACCGACGACGCACAGCTCGGAGGGCGGGTCGTCGTCCGGGCCGGGGCCGTCCGGGCTCGCGTGCGCGGCACGGTGCGCGCCGACCAGCTCCCGGATCAGGACGTACTGCGCGTGGTTGGTGTCCTGGTACTCGTCCACCAGCACGTGCCGGAAGCGGTGCCGGTAGGCGGCCGCGACCTCCGGGAACGCCTGGAACAGGCAGACCGTCACCATGATCAGGTCGTCAAAGTCCATCGCGCCGGCCGTCATGAGCCGGCGCTGATACTCGGCGTAGGCCTCGGCGAGCGCCTTCTCCCGGTGCGTCCGGGCCCGTGCGGCGAACGTCTCGTAGTCGATGAGCTCGTTCTTGAGGTTCGAGACCTGGGCGTGCATCGCCTTGGGCGGATACTGCCGCGCGTCAAGCTCCAGCTCGCGGCAGACCAGGGCCATCAGGCGCTGTGAGTCGGCCTGGTCGTAGATCGAGAACGACGACGGATAACCGAGGCGCTTCGCCTCCCGCCGCAGGATACGGACGCACGCGGCATGGAACGTCATGACCCACATGGCCCGGGCCCGCCGGCCGACCAGCGCGGCCACTCGCGACGCCATCTCGCTGGCCGCTTTGTTGGTAAAGGTGATGGCCAGAATCTCGCCCGGCAGGACGTCCCGCGCGGCGAGCAGGTAGGCGATCCGGTGGGTCAGGACCCGGGTCTTCCCGGAACCGGCGCCCGCCACGATCAGCAGCGGGCTGCCCGCGTGGATCACCGCAGCACGCTGCTGCGGGTTCAGCCCTTCCAGAAGGGAATCAGCAGCCATAGCGGTCACTGGGCCAGCCTAGGCGGTCCTGCTGACAGCCGGGCGCAGGACCGGTCCCACGGCCGCGAGAGTTTCGGTCACCGCGTAAAGAGGCACGTGAGGCGATAAATCCGGGGGCCGGGTGACTACAAGCCCGAATCGATCCGATACCCTTAGTTTCTTTTGGGGTCGATGCCGTCTTTATTTATGAATGTGTGTACGGGTAAACGCCCATTTCGATACTTTAAGCGGGCCTGCCGGTGACGCGATCCTGCCTGCGGGAGGGCGGCACCGGAAGATCTGATCGCACGCCTCTCGCCAAGGGTAAGGATGCCTAATACCAACGGTCAGCGCGCCGGGGGACGGCGCGGCCTCTCGATCCGCCGCCTCCTCTACTTCCTCGTAGCCATTCCGCTGCTGACCGTGATCGGGCTGTACGCCTTCGTGCTGTACACCACGGTCGGGGACGCCGTGAACCTGGACCGGGGGCCGAACCTGATCAACGCCACCTCCCTGCCGGCGGCCCAGTTCAGCCTTTTCATCCAGGCCGAGCGCCGTGCGTCGATGATCTATCTGGTCGCGCCCACCGCCGCCAACCGGGCGCAGCTCACCGCGGCGCAGGACGCGACGGTGCAGAACTTCGCCACCTTCCGCAGCCAGATGACCTCGGCGGCGACCACCCAGGCCGCCACCACCGCCGAGACCAATGCGATCAACAAGATGATCGGCGAGGCCCAGCAGTTGTCGGCGTTCCGGCCGCAGGTCATCGCGCGCGCCGTCCTCCCGGCGACGGTGATGGCGACCTACAGCGGCATCCTGACCAGCGAGCTCAGCCTGTTCGTCGACGAGACCCTGAGCCTGACCAACGCGCCGACGGAGGCGCAGTCGGAGGCGAACACCATCGCCGTGGCCGGCCACGAGGCCCTCTCCCAGGAGGACGCGGTGGTCTCCGCCGCGCTCGCCGCCCATCAGGTGACCGCGGCGACCCGGATACAGGTGGCACAGCTCGCGGGCGCCCGGCAGGGGCTGATCCAGAACTCGGTGGCCTGGTTCAACGCCAATGACACCGCCGGCTGGAACAGCGGGGTGAACCGGTACGCCCCGCCCGCCACGCTGGCCCAGCTGGGTCAGCTGGAGGATGCGTTCGCCGCCGACACGACGCCGTTCCCGCCGTTCACCGCGGCGCAGTGGGACCCGGTGGCCAACGCCGCGCTGGCCGGCTACTTCGCGGGCGGCGTGAACGTGGCCCACGCCCAGGTCCATGAGGACGGCGTCATCACCAACGCCGCCTGGCGCCGGGTGGCGCTGTCCGGTGGTCTCGGCCTGCTCGGCCTGCTGCTGTCCATCGGCCTGTCCGTGCTGATCGGGCGGTTCATCATCCGGCGGCTCGGCCGGCTCGAGGAGTCCGCGGTCACGCTGGCCAGCGTGGAACTGCCCGGTGTCGTCGCCCGGCTCCGCCGCGGCGAGGACGTTCCCGTCGAGGAACTGAGCGGGACGGCCGAGGACTTCGGCGGGGACGAGATCGGGCGGGTCGGTCAGGCATTCGAGGAGGCCCGGCGCACGGCGATCGAGGCCGCGGTCGGCGAGGCCAGGATGCGGCGCGGGATCAACGACGTCTTCCGCAACCTGGCCCGGCGTAACCAGTCGCTGCTGCACCGTGAGCTCACGGTGCTGGACGGCATGGAGCGCCGCACGACGGACCCGGAGACCCTGGAAGACCTCTTCCGCCTCGACCACCTGACGACCCGCATGCGCCGCCACTCAGAGGGCCTGATCATCCTGTCCGGGGCCGCGCCGGGCCGCGGCTGGGTGCACCCGGTCCGCATGATCGACGTGCTGCGAGCCGCGGCCGCCGAGGTCGAGGACTACTCGCGGGTGTCGGTGACCACCCCGTCCCAGGCGGCGCTCACCGGCCCGGCCGTGGCGGACGTCATCCACCTGCTCGCCGAGCTCATCGAGAACGCCACCTCGCTGTCCCCCCCGTATACGCCGGTGCGCGTCTCCGGCGACATGGTGGCCAGCGGCTTCGCGGTCGAGATCGAGGACCGCGGGCTCGGGATGAGCGAGCAGCGCTACGCGGAGCTCAACGGCCGTCTGCTCGAGCCGCCGGAGTTCGACGTCTTCAACAGCGAGCAGCTCGGCCTGTTCGTCGTCGGCCAGCTGGCCAAGCGGCATGGCATCCGGGTGACGCTGCGCCCGTCCCCGTACGGCGGCACGAGCGCGATCGCGCTCATCCCGACCACGCTGGTCGGGATGGAAGACGGCTTCGTGGAGGGGCTCCCCGCGGGGATGACCGCCATCTCCTCGGCCTGGCCCGCAGGGCGCGGCGACATGCCCAGTGCGGACACGACGGCGCCGCCGTCCTCCTCACGCGGGCAGCTCACCGGCCAGCCGTGGAGCGCGCTGCCGCAGGGCAACGGCTCATCCGGCCCGGTCAACGGGGACGCGCGGGTGGCCGGCGGCCAGGATCCGTTCGGGTCCTTCGCGGCGGGCCAGGCCGCGGGCACCGAGCCCTATGCCGACCAGTCCTACGGCGGCCCCGCCAACGGCGTTCCGTCCATGGGCGCTGGCGGGTCGTTCGGTGAGCAGCCGTACGGCACCGATCCGAACACCGGTCAGCCGTACGGCTGGAGGTCCCCGGCGGACGGCCCGTCGATCGGGGCGCCCGGGGACCCCGACCCGGAACCGACGGAAACGGGCCTGCCGTGGCCGTACGACCGCCCGGCGCCCGGCGCGAACGGCGCCGGCCAGCACCCCACGGCCCCGTTCGCCTCCGGCGGCCCGGGCTACACGCCCGGAAGCACCTACCGGCCGTACACGCAGGACGAGACGCCCTTCCCGCCACCCGGAGCGCCGTTGGCGCCCCCGGAGGCGCCGCTGCCCGCGGCGGAGCCGCCCTACCCGCAGGCGCAGCCTTCCTATTCCGAGATCGAGCCCGCCTTCCCGTCCGCCAGCACCCCGTACTCCCGTGCCGAAGCGGCCTATCCGACGGCGGAGCCGGCGGTCCCGCTCGCAGGATCGCATCGCGGTCAGGACGGGATCCAGGAGCAGCAGGACGACGAGACGTACAAGGGCCTGCCCAAGCGGGTACGGCAGGCCAGTCTGGCCCCGCAGCTACGGGACCGGACCACCCCCAGTGGCACGGCGTCGGCGGCGTCCGGGGACAACGTGGCCAACCGCTCGCCGGACGACATCCGCAACGCGCTGTCGGCGATGCAGCGCGGCTGGCAGCAGGGACGCGCGGACCAGGGCGGCTCGCCGGGGCAGGACGGCTCATCCGGCGCCAACCGGGCCCACGCCGCTAACGGGAACCTCACCGGCAGCGGCGATGAGGGAACGGTGCCCGGAGAGGAACGGTTCGTGACCGATGAGGAGCGGTCGTCCGCGCAAGGCTCGGACGGCAACGGTAATGGCAACGGCTACGGCGGTGGGTACAGCAGCGACGCCGGCTATGGGACAGCCGACCGCTACGGCGTCGGCAACGTCGGATACCCGGACTACTCGGCCGAACCGGGAGGCGAGACAGGGCACGAGACGGAGGCGAGCAGCAGCCACGACACACAGAGCTACAGCGGGGGGAACGATGACATCTGATCGTGACCGAAAGCCCGGGGGAACACGATGACACCTCATTACGTCAGTCACGGCGGCGAGCTGAACTGGCTGCTTGACGATCTGGTGAAGCGAGTCCCACAGGTCAGCAGGGCCGTCATGCTCACCCAGGACGGCCTCGCCATCGGCGCCTCGGCCGGCCTCAGCCGCGAGGACGCCGAGCACCTCGCGGCGCTCGCGTCCGGATTCCAGAGCATGGCCCGGGGGGCCGGGCAGCACTTCGGCGGCGGACTGGTCCGCCAGACCATCATCGAGATGGAATCGGCGTTCCTGTTCGTCAGCGCGGCCGGCCAGGGCACCTGCCTGGCCGTCCTCACCACCGGTGCGGCGGACGTGGGACTGGTCGCCTACGAGATGGCCGTCCTCGTCCGCCGCTCCAACGAGCATCTCGGCGTCGGGGCACGGTCCATGGGGTCCCCCCCGGGGGCATCCTCCGGGCAGCGCCCGCCCATGGCCGCCGGCAGCGGAATGGGAATGCCCGCTCCGGGCACGCCGCAACCGATGCCGCCGCGCCCGGGCGCCGGTCCCCCGCACGTGCCGGGCGGCCGGACGGTACCGCCGTCGATGAGCGGGACGGCGACGCGCGAGGCGTCCATGGGCCTTCCGCCGGCGCCTCTCCCGCAGCTGACACCCCGGCCACG